>Ga0265316_10005192_pt1 | contig 12740 bp, 14 predicted proteins | sample 4522metaG_FD_202092 | JGI IMG/M metagenome (GOLD analysis project Ga0265316, IMG submission 202092) | Rhizosphere microbial communities from Carex aquatilis grown in University of Washington, Seatle, WA, United States - 4-5-22 metaG | ecosystem: Host-associated > Plants > Roots > Rhizosphere >... | reverse complement strand
TAAATTACGTTCCCGGCGGTACTTACCAAACCGACACGGACGTTTTAGCCTGGGAAAAAAATTCGGTTAAGGATGTGGTTACCGGGACTTATATTGGCCAGGAAAGCGGCAAGACTTTTTTTGGCAACTGGCTAAATGTAAACGGCGGGGACAGCAGGACAGTCCGGCTTATTTACGAACTACCATTTAAGTTAAGCGATGTTGACCGCTACAGCCTTATGCTCCAAAAGCAAATCGGCGCGGCCAACGCGGACTTTAACTGGACCTTTAATTTTCCCGGCCGGCAAATTGCCTGGAAGAATTTTGACTCCCAAACCCTTAACACGGACAACCTGAATTCTGATATAATACTGGATAAAGACTACTTTTTGGGCTTGGTACTGTCCAAAAGATAGCTTCTACTAAATACTAAAAGAAGCGAAATACTAAACTTATAAGTTCTCTGAACTTAAGAAGTTTAGTATTTAGTTACCTTTAGTATTTAGTAGAGATTAAAAAAATCTAATGTTTAACAAACTCAAAAATCTGGAACAAAATTTTAGTGTTTCCAAAGCCGCCATAATAGTCGGTTTTTTTACGTTGCTTTCCAAACTGGTGGGTTTGGTGCGCGACCCACTGCTTGCCGGGAAAATCGGCGTGGGCAACACGCTGGATATCTACTACGCGGCTTTCCGCATTCCGGATTTTGTTTTTAATTTGCTGGTGCTTGGCACTTTATCTGTGGCTTTAATTCCGGTATTTACCGAATGGATTTTAAAGGACAAAGACAAAGCCAACCGGATTTCCAGTTCCATGCTCAACGTTTCCGTATCCGGTATGGCGGTTATTTGCCTGATTCTTTTGATATTTTCCGCGCCTTTAACCAAGGCTTTGGTTCCCGGATTTTCCGGCGACAAGCTGGCGCGCACAATCCAGCTAATGCGATTGTTTTTGTTGTCGCCGATAATTTTTACGGCTTCCAATATTTTTACAAGTTTTTTAACTGCCAGTAAAAAATTCCTGGTTTTGAGTATCGCGCCGATAATGTATAATCTGGGAATTATTTTTGGTCTGTTCTTTTTTTATCCGCGCTTTGGGCTTATGGGCCTGGGCTACGGCGTAATTTTAGGCGCGCTTTGCCATATGCTGGTGCAAATTCCGGAGGCTGTCCGCTTTGGCTGGCGATTTAAAGCCGTAATAGATTGGCATGAGCCGACGCTGAAAAAAATCGCCAAGCTGTTTATCCCAAGAATCATCGGTATGGATATTTCCCAAATCAGCCTGATTGTCGGCACCACGGTCGGCTCCATTTTGGCCGCCGGCTCGGTTACCATCTTTAACCTTGCCAACAATCTCCAGGCCGCGCCTTTGGGGGTTTTTGCGCTTTCAATTTCCGCCGCTTCGTTCCCTCTGCTTTCCGAACATTACGCCAAAGGCGACGGCAGGGCTTTTATGAAAACCCTGGCCGACAACGTGATGATGGTTCTGTTTTTTATCATTCCGATTATGATTTTAATGCTGGTTTTCCGCGCTTACATTGTGCGGATTATTTATGGCCACGGAAAATTTAACTGGAACGACACGGTGCTGATGTTTACGACTTTCGGCATTCTGACTTTTTCGTTGGTCGGTCAAAGCCTGTCGCCGCTTTTTTCCCGAAGTTTTTATTCCCGCCAAAATACCATAATTCCGGTTATGGTCAACCTTTGCTCTATAGTAGTAGACATTATTCTGGCTTACGTGCTTGGCAAGAAATTCGGCCTGGTGGGAATAGCCGGCGGTTTTGCCTTTGCCTGCACGCTTGACGCCCTGCTGATGTTTTCTTTTTTGCGCCGGTTTTTGCGCAAGCAAAATCTTTCTTTTGAAAGTTTTGACGCCGAAGTCGGGAAGTTTTTAATTAAAATTTTATTTTCCAGCGTGGTAATGGGTCTGGTTGGCTACGGCTGTATTTACCTCTTTGCGCCGCTGGTAGACACCCGCACGACCCTGGGAATAATTACCCAATCCGGCCTCGCAGTCTTAGTCGCCCTCTTGGTATTTTTGGGCGTTTCCTATAAAATAGGCATACGGCAGACCAGGCGGGTTATGGGGATTATTGGGAAAATATTTTAATCAAAGGTGTGTCATCCCGACCGACGACGAGTGCATCCGAGGAGGAGCGGAGGGATCCCTTAGTCCCGGTAAAGCGATTCCTCGGCTCGTCTGACTCGCTCGGAATGACACAAGTATTTATGGATCAACAAAACATCCGCAACTTTTGTATAATAGCGCATATAGATCACGGCAAGTCCACTTTGGCTGACCGGCTTTTGGAAATTACCCACACGGTGGAGCAGAGGAATATGAAGGACCAGTTGTTGGATCAGATGGATTTGGAGCGGGAACGGGGGATAACGATTAAGCTGCAACCGGTGAGGATGGAATACCAGTTGCAAGATTCAAGATTAAAGATTAAAGAGCCGTTGTCCGACTTAAATCCTAAATCTTACATCTTAAATCTAATCGACACCCCGGGCCACGTGGATTTTTCCTACGAAGTTTCCCGCTCGCTGGCCTGCTGTGAAGGCGCAATTTTAGTTGTGGATTCAACACAGGGCATAGAGGCTCAGACTCTGGCTAACGTGCATTTGGCGCTGGAGCATAATTTGGTTTTAATTCCGGTGGTCAACAAAATAGATCTGCCAAATTCCGACAGGCAAAAAACCGCGGATGAACTTAAAGCCGCGTTTGGTTTTACCGACGATGAAATTCTTTATGCGTCCGGTAAAACCGGAGAGGGCGTAGAGGAAATTATCAAACGCGTTATACAAAAAGTGCCGCCGCCAAAGGGCGATGAGCAAAAGCCGTTCCGCGGCCTGATTTTTGACTCGCTTTACGACATCCACCGCGGCGTGGTTGTTTACGTCCGCTGTTTTGAAGGCAGTTTAAAAAACCGCGAAAAAATATTTGCCATTGGCAGTCAAACCCAGTTTGAAAGTTTGGAGGTCGGCTATTTCCATCCCAAAATGGAAAAATCCGACGGCATAAAAACCGGCGAAGTCGGTTATATTGTAACCGGTCTGCGCGATGTCAGCAAAGCACGCGTTGGTGATACCATTACTTTATTTGATCGTAAAACCGACGTAGAGCAGCTGCCCGGCTACAAACACGTAAAACCAATGGTTTACGCGACCATCTTTCCGGTAAGCGGCGATGATTACCCAATTCTTCGCGACGCGATGGACAAACTAAAACTGTCCGACGCGGCTTTGGAATTTGAGCCAATAAATATTCCAAGTATTGGTTTTGGATTTCGCACGGGCTTTTTGGGTCTTTTGCATATGGATATTGTGCAGGAGCGGTTAACTCGCGAGTATAATTTGGATTTGATTTTAACCGCTCCGTCAGTCGCTTACCACGTTGTAACCAGCGCCGGAAAAAATTTATACATCCACAATCCGGCGGAGTTTCCGGACCCCTCCATCATCAAAGAACTTTACGAACCCTGGATGTCGGTAAATATCTTGGTGCCGCAAACTTATATTGGTCCGATTATGGAAATCGCCACCCAGCGCCGCGCAATATCAAAAGATATAAAATATCTTGGCAAAGACCGTGTGGAAATGAATTTTGAAATGCCTTTAGCAAATATTATTTCCGATTTTTACGATAAACTAAAATCCGTGTCCAGCGGCTACGCTTCTTTGAATTACGATCTTATAGAGGAGAGGATAGGGGATTTGGTTAAAGTGGATATTTTGGTTGCCGGAGAACCGGTTGTCGCGCTGTCCGCGATTATGCACCGCTCCACCGCCGCTACCGATGGCAAACAGCTTGTGGAAAAACTAAAGCAGTTAATTCCCAAACACCAGTTTGAAGTTTCCATCCAGGCCGCCATCGGCGGCAAAATAATAGCCCGAGAAACAATTTCGGCGTTAAGAAAAGATGTAACCGGCTACCTCTACGGCGGGGACGTCACCCGCAAAATGAAACTCCTCAACAAGCAAAAACGCGGCAAAAAACGTATGAAAAAAATCGGGAAAGTAGACATCCCCCAAGAGGCCTTTTTGGCAGTATTAAAAAAATAGAATATTTTGGATAAACGTGGTATAATGTAAGTAAAGGAGTATAAAAAAAAGAAATAAAAATAATCAAATGACTGATAAAATGACCGAATTTAAAATTTCGTATGCCGGTCCAGCTTTGGTCAGCCACGAGATGAATGTAAAAGATTTGGCACCCGCTCTGCTTTCAATAGGAGAGCTTATTGAAGACGCCAACACAATTTTAAATGGAGATCAGGCAAAGATAGCGGTAAATATTAAGGCGACTCAACCGGGTTCCGTTATTGTTAGTCTGTCCGTAATCCAGGATTTCTTGAAACAGGCCGTGTCTCTATTTAGTAGTAATGAAGTTAATGCCATAGTGAATGCAGGGCAAATTTTGACTTATCTGGGTTTAGCGGGTGGTGGTATTGGGGTTTTAGGGATCATTAAATGGGTAAAAAACAGGGACATTAAAAATATTACAACTTTAGATGATGGTAATTTTAGAATGGAAGTGAGCGATGGCGAAACAAGGGTAGTAAAATCAAGTGAAATAAAACTGTTTAAATTTGTTAACATTAGAAAGCATTTTGAAACCATAATAAAAAAGCCTTTAGAAAAGGAAGGTGTTGAAAAGGTTTCGTTTATTATTGCTGACCAACAAAATACTGTAACGAAAGAAGAAAAAGATTATTTTACAACTCCATCAATCCAGGAAGAAATTTTGGGAGAAACAGAAACGGAACAAAGCCTCCAAATTGTAAATATTTCCTTTCAAGAGTTTGGAAAATGGAGGTTTAGTGATGGCAATGCTTCTTTTTACGCAGATATTTTAGATAAAGAGTTTGCGGCAAAAGTCCAACATAATCAGGCGGCTTTTGCTAAGGACGATGTTTTAAAAGTCAAACTAAAAAGGAAACAGTATTTATCTTTAGGTGGAATTAAGACAGATTATATAATTACAAGGGTTATTGAACATCGGAGTGCGGCTATCCAAATTCAGCTCCCATTTGACAAATAATATTTGTGAATAAAAAGGTGTCAGGAACCTTTTTTGAGACAAATTTTTGTATGAATATGGAATTTAAGCTTAAACAGGATAAATATCGGAAAGCCAGAGGCGGGTATTCCAGGTTGTTAAAGGTAACTTGCGGTAATTGCAATGGCCTTGTTTGTTTTTATCAGAAAGACGGTCTTGGGCCGCTGAAACGGATGTATCTTGATAGAATTCTTAAAATTTATATGAACGCCAAAGTTAAATTAATTTGCAAAAAGTGCAAACGCTGGTTGGGGATTAAATCAAAATATGTTGATGAAAACCGGCCTTGTTATATTCTCTTTGAAGGTGTGGTAAAAAAGAAGGTTGTAAAAATTTAAATTTAGCCAGTGCTTATTCGTGCTAATAAGCACTTAACAAAAATGGAACTACAACGCAGTGAAAAACCTCACGATCATAGATTTTTAGCCCAAGTGGAAGCGGATTTGGTATTGGTTGACCGCGATTTAGCGCAGATAGAAATCAAGCTTAAAAATTTATCCGATGACTTTTACAGATCTTTGGGTAAAGATGGCGCAGATAAGATTAATCAGGAATATCAGTTCTGTCAACAACAGAAGGCACATTTATTGCGGGAGAAGGAAGTCTTGGATAAGGAATTGGCAACTTTTGATCTAGGACAAAGCAAAAAAACAAATTAGCGGGCATTTTCTGACAAAATAAAAAGCCCAAATTCTAATACTTATTTTCAAACTGGTCAATATGCTTAAAATTGTGATAAAATAGCTTATGACTATAAAAAGAGGCTCCTTGTCAAAGTATTATTATTCTGCGGCGGCGCCGGAAAGCGGTCGGGAAACCGCCTCTGAACATATACCGCGCGTGAAAATAGCTTCAAAGGCCGAATTTGACAAAATATTGGAGCTGGCAAAACCAGAAAATGCGAACAAAACTTATTTACTTACTGCCGCCGGTAATTTAGCGGAATCCGAACATATTGTTTTAATTTTTGGCAGGCAACAAATATTAGCTTGGGTTCGCAGTATTAAAAATGGGGCCGCGGAAATACAAATAGTTAGAGTATTAAATGACAAGCAGGGGTGAAAAATAAAAAAATAAAAAAGATGCGGGAACCTTACTTAACCGGTCTTTATTTGTGCGAATAAGCGCTCAACAAAATTGTGCTATAATAATTAAGCGTTAATAAAAATTAACAGAAAATAATATGATTATAGAATACGTATTTTTGCTGGGCAGGGTTTTATTCGGCGGATTTTTTATAGTTTCGGGCTATGGCCATTTTAAAAATCTATCCAATATGGTCGGCTACGCGGCGTCCAAAAAAGTGCCACTGCCCAAATTCGCGGTCGGCTTTAGCGGCCTGCTCCTCCTTTTAGGCGGCCTTGGCGTCTTGCTGGGAGTGTGGGTGCCTTACGCCCTGGGCTGTTTGGTGTTATTTTTGGTGCCAACAACCTTTATGGTTCATAACTACTGGAACGACGCCGACCAAAACGCCAAAACGGCGAACCGCATAAATTTTAACAAAAACTTGGCCCTGTTGGGCGCAGTGCTGGTAATGTATATGGTCGCGACTCCGTGGCCCTACAGTCTGATTAAGTAATTCGGTTTCAAGCAAAGCGGCCCTGTTAATTAAGCGGGCCGCTTTTTATTTGAGCCAAAATGTGATAATATTTGAGATGAAATAAGTTGTAAGTTAAAGAAGCCAGTATAGTTAAAAGTAGTAAGGTTTTGGGATTTAAAGCTGAAGACTTATAACCGCTCAAAAACTATGTTGAAAAATCGCAAGCATCTAAATAAAATAATGGCCGTAATAATGATCATTGTCGTCCTTAGCATGGTCGGCGCCTTATTTGCCGGCGCGTTCATTGGCACAAAGTGAATATTAGTAACAGGTAACAGGTAACAGGTGACAATTATTTTTACTTGTAACCTGTCACCCGTCACTTGTAACTCGTCACTATTATGTATGTTTAAGTTTGATCTCCTGGAAAACGAAAAGGTGATAAATATTTACCGGCAAACCGAGGCGGTGCTGTTTAAGCCGGTGCTGATTATTTTCGCGCTGATATATTTCCCCTGGTATTTTTTAATCAAATACGGGCTGGTTGGAAATTACGACAGGTTACTGCTGTTTTGGACCGTGATGGTTCTTTTATACGGCGTCCGCTCCTACTTGGTCTGGATGCTTAACGCCTATATTGTCACGGACAAGCGCCTTATAAACGTCGCGCATAAAAGCCTTTTAAACAAAAAAGTTGTGGAAACCCCGCTGGAACGGATTTTAAACGTCAGTTTTCAAATTAAGGGTTTTTGGCAGTCGCTGTTTCGGTTCGGCACGGTGGAAGTCCAGGCCGCCGGGCTTTCCGATCCTCTTACTCTAAAAAACGTCAGCCAGCCGGACAAGGTTAAGGATTTTTTGTGGAAAGTCCACAGCCGGCATTCGGGCGCGGATTTATTAACCAGAAATCTGGAAATTAAACACCAGACATTTGCAAAATCAAAATGATAAGCAAACAGACGCTGTCTTCCAAAATCACCATTTTTGGCCTGATTATTTTACTGGCCTTTTTGGCGGACTGGAAATACCGGCAGTGGGCGGGCGAAAAATTAATTCAGGCCCAGAAACAGAGCCTCCAGCAGGAGGCGGACGCATTGCAGAAAAAAAACAACGAACTCAGCCAGTCTTTGCAATATTTAAACTCCGACAGTTTTAAGGAGAGCGTGGCCAGACAGCAGTTAAATTTAAAAAAGCCCGGGGAACAGGTTTACAGTTTCGCGGACGCCGGGCAAACCGGCCAGCCGCAAAATCAAAGTTCAGCCGGCCAAAGCAACGCCAAAAAATGGCTTAATTATTTTTTCGCCAATTAAGATGCAAAATAATCGCACGCGCATAGTAAAAGTTGTGTGGTCGATATCGGCAATTGTTTTTGCTTTGATTGTAGCAGGCGGTGTTTGGCTGTATTCCGGCGCGCTGACCGCGGGCAAGATAAAAGTTTTTCAAACTTTGCCCCTGCCTATGGCTGTGGTTAACTTACAACCGCTTTCTATGAAGGATTTTTTAACCAGGTTTGCTGTTGCCCAAACAGCTTTGGGTCCGGGCGGCGCGCAGGACGCCAGGCCGGGCATAGTCGCGGAATTGGTCAAAGAAACGGAAATTTCCCAGCTGGCCGCCTGGCGCGACGTAACGGTCAGCCAAAAACAGGTTGATGATCAATACGGGGTCTTGGCCGCGCGGACAAACTTACAGGGACAGCCGAACTTTGAAAAATTTTTGCAAATTCAGGGGCTGGACGCAAAGCAGTTTAAAAATAATATTATCAGACCGGAACTGCTTTACAGCCAGTTGGAGATTTGGTTTAATTCCCGGGCCGATTTAAACCCCGAGGCCTACCGGCTGGCAAACAATCTGCTATCCCAGATAAACAGCGGCGGCAGTATGGGCGTTTTAGCCTCAGAGTATTCCCAGGATCCAATCGGGAAGAACTCGCAGGGTGATATCGGCTTTGTCCAAATAACAGATCTGTCGCCGGAACTTCGGGAAGGCGTCAGCACTCTTAAGCCGGGTGAAGCCAAAATCATCCCCGGACAAAACGGCCTGTTTATCATTCGTCTGGAAAGCCAGACCGGCAATCTTTTGCATCTGCGCCAGATATTTTTAAACACCAACGATTTTAATGTTTGGCTGGACAGCCAATTTAAAAATTTTATAGTAATTAATTTATTAAAAATATAGTGTCTAAAGAGTATTAAGCTGTAAGTTATAGCGGCCAGTAGAGTAATAGATATATGGTTATAAGTAACCTATAACTTATTACTTATAACCAGACCGGCCGCCAAGACCTACAGCCATCAACCAATCAAAACTATGGACCAAGAAATAATAGATTACATTTTAAAAGCTCAAAAGCACGGCCTGGCCGATATGGAGATCAAGCAAAATCTGCTTAATGCCGGCTGGGATGCCGACGCGGTTGAACAAAACTTTATTTTTGCCAGGGCGGAGGAAACTCATACCGGCGCGGGCAGTGAATTTTCGGCTCCGGCCGGATACCGGGATGCCCAAACGCCGAATTTTAGCCAGCGCCCCGCGGCTTTCCAAAACACCCAAACCACAATTTCCATCAGCGAAAAGCATTTTCAAAAAAACTCCCCGGGGGCGCCGGTTTATAAAAATAAAATTTTTTGGGCAGTGTTGTGTTTGCTCGCGGTTTTGGGCGCGTCAGCTTTTGGCTATTACACATATTTTTACGCCTCGCCCCAGGCGGTGTTGAATAAATTTTTTGCAGCGCAGAGACCCCAGGTTTACCAGTCGGATTATGCTTTTAGCTATTCCTACGCGGACGCTTCCTCAACCAAGCCTATAACAGTGACTTTTAGCGGCACGGCCTATCAAAACACGCAAAATGCCAGCACCAGCGAATCCAGCAATGTTTTTACTTTGGGTTTGGCGTCTCCGGCCGCGTCAGGCAGTATTAATTTGCAGTATTTAATACTAAATAATGTTTTGTATTTTGATGTTGGCAATATCAGCCAGTTTAAAAGCCTGGGCGCGGACTGGATTAAGCTGGATTTGGGGCAATTGCAAAATTATTTAAACTCCCGTTCCACCACAACAGGGCAATCTTTGCAAAACCTTTTGGCCAATCAACAACTTAAGGCCAAGCTGGAAAATTTGGCGGCAAACTCAAAAATAATCGCGCCCGAGAATTTTTTGGCCAAAGAAACAATCAAGGGCGTCCCGGCGTATCATTTAAAAATTACGATGGACAGCAAAGTTTTGGGTCAGACGATTGCCCAGGCCATTGATTTAATTCAAAGCGATCCCGGGTTTACCGGCCAAAAGCTTACCCAAGACCAGGAAAACGCGGTCGGCGCATTTTTTGCGAAATTTGTTTTAAAACAGGGCGACCTGTGGATTGGGCAAAAAGACAGCCAGCTTTACCAAATGCATTTGTCGTTAAGCGCTCCCTCGGTCCAGGATTTAAGCGGTTCCGATTTTGCCAATTCCGTTCCGGCGCTGGATCAGTCTTTGGAAAAAAAGCGCGACGCTACAAGATTAAGCGATTCCAGACAGCTTGAGCAGGCTTTGCAACTTTACTACAATGACCACGGCGGCTACCCGGCCGGCAAAATGGGCGTGCCGCAGGGGCTGATTCCCGGTTACATTTTGTCCTGGCCCGCGGCTCCGACTCCTTTGGACGGCACTTGCACCGACTATTTTAACGGCTACTGGTATAAAAATAAGGGAACGGCTTTTACCAAAAATGGCATCACGCTTTATCCGTCTTTTACTTTAACTTTTTGTTTGGGCCGGGATACCGGCGGCTACGCGGCGGGCATCGGTATGGTGACGCCGCAGGGGATGGCCGGAAATGTGGCTTGTCCGGCTACACCGGAGCTGTGCGTTAACAGTAATCCGGCCGCTCCGGCGGATTTACAGGCGCAAATAAACAAACTTCAGTTTAATTCCACCCTGACTTTTGACGATACGTTTTACAATTTTGGCAAAGTTCAAACATTGCAGGCGCCGGCAAACCCCGTGGATTTGATGCAAATGTTGGAAGGCTATTTTAGCTCCATCGGCGGCGCGCCAAAAGCAACTTCAGTCCAATAAAATTTAAAGTATGGATAAAACTATTTTTGCCCGCAACGGTAAAATCGGCATTTTTGATTCCGGTCTGGGCGGTTTGGTTATTGCCAGGGCGGTTTTTTCAAAACTTCCGGCTTATGATTATGTTTATCTTGGCGATACCAAGCGCGTGCCTTATGGGAACAGGACAAGTATACAAGTATACAAGTATACAAGCGCAGCGGTTAAGTATCTTTTTGAGCGGGATTGCCGGCTGGTGATTTTGGCCTGCAATACGGCCTCGGCTTTGGCGTTGCGCAAAATTCAGCAGGAGTTTTTGCCAAAATATTATCCGGACCGGCGGGTGCTGGGTGTTGTCGTTCCGACCTTGGAATCAATTTTTTCCCATCTTCCTCTGGGAGAGGGTAATAAAAAATTGACAAAAATCGGCGTCATCGGCACAACGGCTACAATTCGTTCCCATATTTATAAAAAGGAGCTGATGAAAATCAATCCAAAGGCAAAAATTTTTGAACAGGCCGCGCCCGCGCTTGTGCCTTTAATTGAGCAAAATTCTTTACAAAAGGCCGAAAAAACGCTAAAATTGTATCTGACCCCGCTTTTAAAACACAATATAGAAGCGCTGGTTTTGGGTTGCACTCATTATCCAATTTTGGAAAAGCCGATAAAAAAATTCGTCGGCCCAAAAGTCAAAGTGGTTTCCCAAACCGATTTTTTGCCGGGGAAATTATCGGACTACCTTAATCGTCATCCGGAGATCCAAAACAAACTGTCGCGCCGCGGGAAAAAAGAATTTTTGGTCACGTCGTTTAATAAAAATTTTGATGATGTGGCCAAGAGGTTGTTTGGCAGGAGATTAAAGTTTAAAGTTGTAAGTTTGTAAGTTTGTTTGAACATCTGAAGTTTATGCGGAACTCTCCCCTTTGAGGGGAGATGTCCCGTCAGACGGGACAGAGAGGTCGCAGTCAAAAAAGGCACAACCTCTCCCCGGCCCTCCCCTCAATAGGGGAGGGAGGCTCCGCGGTGTTGCCCATATCACGCCGACGTAGCTCAACTGGCCCGCCTCGACTCGCGTCGTTATTGCTATTTACGAGTCGACGCGAGGCGGGTAGAGCAATGGTATCGTAAACCCCCACACCAATTTTTTATGCCGGCTTAGCTCATCTGGTAGAGCAGCGGTATCGTAAACCGCAGGTGGTCGGTTCAAGTCCGACAGCCGGCTCCAGCCTTCGCTAAAGCTACGGCTGGCTTACGCCACTCCGTAGATTTTATGAAGGTTAAAAAACTTTAAATAATAGTTTATTTAAGCGAAGGCTGCGCGCCGTAGTCTGACGAAGGCGGGCTTATCGCTTTGTCAAGAGCGCCAAAAATCGCCACTCTTGCCAAAACCGGCAATTTTTGTTAATCTAATCGCGTTCATTAGAACTTCGACAAAATAAGCTTTTGAGATAATTTTTTCAAAATTCGAGCGAAAAATCCGAATAACCGACGATGTTTAGCCTTGTGCTAAGCGGAGGAGGTTTGAGGGTTTTGCAGCCGAATTTGGGAAAAATTAGCCAAAATGTTATTTTGGAGGAGTTCTATAAAAAATGGAAAATCAGGAAAAAGACAATCAGCAGGAGACAAAAGACCGCAAAGCCGCGGTTTGGTCGCAGTTAATGGAAATTGGCATAGATTTTGCGGCTTATTTGGCTGTTCCGTTGCTGGTGTTTATTTACGCCGGCAAGTGGCTGGACGCGAGGTATAATCATCATTTTTTTGTGATTTTAGGCATATTTATAGCCCTGGGATTAAGTTCTTATTTAATTTATAAAAAAATCAAAGCAATTAAAGATTTGATGGACAAAACATAATTTCTTAATTTCTCTATTTCAATATATTTCTCCCCATGCTCTCACTCCCGCCGCTCGCGGCCGAAACATTATTCCACATAGGTTCGTTTCCGGTAAGCAATTCTTACGTCAATTCCACTTTGGGCGTGGCGGTGTTTGCGGTGTTTGCGTTTTTTCTTAATCGCAGTGCGAAGAAATATTATAATGCGGGACAAAACAACCTCTCCCCGGCCCTCCCCTCAGGAGGGGAGGGGGCTCCCAAAGGCCTAGTTAATTTTTTTGAATCGCTTTTGGAA
>Ga0265316_10005186_pt1 | contig 12750 bp, 8 predicted proteins | sample 4522metaG_FD_202092 | JGI IMG/M metagenome (GOLD analysis project Ga0265316, IMG submission 202092) | Rhizosphere microbial communities from Carex aquatilis grown in University of Washington, Seatle, WA, United States - 4-5-22 metaG | ecosystem: Host-associated > Plants > Roots > Rhizosphere >... | reverse complement strand
CTTTGCGGAAATCGTGGTGTTCGGCCTCCTGCCGGCGGTGATTCTGCTGGACGCGCGCAAGCGGGCGTCACAGGCCTGGCTGCTCACCGCGGCCGGCCTCGCCTGCGCCGGAATCGCGCTGAACCGGTTCGTCATGACCATTCAGACGCTGGCGCTTCCGACGCTGCCGTTCGACCGCTTCCTCTCGTACCGGCCGAGTTGGCAGGAAGTCGGGACGTTCCTGGCCGTGGTCGCATACGGTGTTTTGGTCTATTCGTTGTCCTACCGCTACCTGACCCTGTTTCCGCAGGAGCGGGACCTGAGCGCGAGGTGAGATCGACATGTTTCCTGGTGTGAGCGGCTTCAAGTGGGACGCGGGCCACGTCGTCTTTCTCGGGGCCTTCTATACGGTCGTGATGGTGGTGCTGGCGACGTTCCTCAGCGCACTGGTGCGGACGAGGCGGGACCTACGCTTCGCGAAGGCCGTGGCGATCCGGTGGAAGGAAGACTTCCACGATCTGCCGCCGCGCGACCGGCGGTGCAGGCACGAGTTGAACGGAGAAGTGGAGTCGCGCGTATGCGAGAACGGGTTCGACTGCCGGAGCTGCGCCTGGCACCCGGAGTTCGAAAGGGCCGCCGCGGCGCAGGCAGCGCCGCTGCGGGGCGACCTGTTCGGGTTCCCCATGCCGCTCGACCGGCTATACCACCGCGGCCACACCTGGGTGCGTAAGGAGAAGGATGGAACGCTGGCGGTGGGCCTGGATGAGTTGGGCGCGCGCCTGATTGGCAAGCCGGACCAACTCGCCCTTCCTGAGGTTGGGCGGCGCCTGCATGCCAACGGCACGGGATGGCGCATCAAGCGGAGCGGCTCGACCCTGCGGGTGCTGGCGCCGATCGAGGGCACGGTAGTGGCCACCGGCGGCCCGGAGCAGGGCTGGTATTTGAAGGTGCGGCCCGATACCCCGGAGCCGAATATGAGACACCTGCTGCGCGATGGAGAGGCCGTCCGCTGGATGTCGCGGGAACTCGACCGGCTGCAACTGCTGTCAGCCGGCGGCGCCTGCCCTGCTCTGGCCGATGGCGGCGCCCTGGTGGAGGACCTCGGCGCCGTGCTGCCGAAGCACGAATGGGGCGGCATCTGCGGAGCGATGCTGCTAGAACCGTAGGGGTGAGGCGACCCACGCCGCCGCGGTACGCTTCCGGATAGACGCGATCCGCCCGGGATCGCACCATGCAGGCCAAAGGAACGAGGCGACCGCGCGCACGGGAAACGCGACCCGCGCCACCCTTCGCCCTATACTTGGAGAGAAGTGGAGCGGCGTCTCCATCGGCTCCCGCTGCCTGCTGATTGAGGAGTTCATGCCCGTGTTGATTGATGCGATTGACGTCAAACGAAGGACCCGGTTTGAGATCGACAACACTCCCTTCTCCTGCCTTGAAGTGGAGGTGAACACGCCTACGGCGCGGGGCGGGCAGACCCTGGTGCGTCTAAAGATCCGCAACCTGATCACAAACGCGGTCTTTGAGAGAACCTTCAAGGCGGGTGAGAAGTTCAGAGAGCCGGACCTGCAGACGGTTCCGGCCTCCTACTTGTATAGCGACAGCGATGGTTCTTACTTCCTGGACCAGAAGAGCTATGAGACCCTCACACTTGCCGATGATGTGATCGGGAACGCGCGGGATTTCCTGATCGAGGGAGGCATGGTCGATCTGCTCAAGTACAATGGCAACCCCATCGGCTTAGAATTGCCCCCTTTCGTGGAGTTGGCCGTTGCCTCCACGGAACCGGGCGCGCGCAGCGACACTTCGAGCGGCAGCGTGACCAAGCCAGCGACGCTGGAGACCGGTCTCAAGATCCGCGTTCCCCCCTTTATCAAAGAAGGCGAAAAGGTGAGGGTGTCGACCGAGAGCCGCGAGTTCGCGGGGCGGGCCTGATATGGCTTGAGACGGAACCCACCCAGGCTAGCCGACCGCAACACAGTCGGTGCGTGTCGACTTGTCGTCGCCACCATCCTCCCCCGCTCTTGACCAACAACGGCTTCCGCCCCACACCGATCGACCCTGCCGTTTGATCCACTTGGCATACAAGGAACATTGGCCGGCCATTTTGCCCTACTCGGAACACGCCCCGGCCTCCGAGTAATCACGTTGCTTCAGCAACTGGTGAAGGGCGTCGAGCGCTCGATTCCCAGCGTGGCGGCGGTCTCCTTGATGTTGCCGCTGTGCCGGCGCAGGGTGGCTTCGATCGGCTGTTTCTCGATCTCTTGGAGGCTAGGGTTCGTGGGCACGGCCAGGGCTTGCGGCCGTCCACGGCGTGATGTCGCGGGAGCTGGACCGGCTGCAACCGCCGGCCATGCACGGCGCCTGCCCCGCTCTGGCGGATGGCGGCGCGCTGGTGGAGGACCTCGGCGCCGAGCTGCCGAAAAGCGAGCGTGGCGCCATCTGTGGCGAGATGCTGATCGAGCCGTCGGAGAACGTCCGTTCAGCGGGCACCTCTTTCACAGGTGACCCATGTAGGCCACGATCGCGAATCTCTCGATCACCTCTACAAACCGGTCGAGCAACGCCAGGCACATGTCCAGGTCCCGGTAGGCGAATGGTCCTTCCGTGCGAAGGGAATTGTCTTGGACCCCAGATGGAATCAACACCCGCTCACGCAATCCAGCGAAGTCGTAGGCTTCTGCGAGCGGCTTACAGTCCGCGCGGGACAGCGCTCGGCCCGTCCCGTGGCTCAAGGAACAGAGTGACTCGGTCACCCTGTTCGTTGCCCGGACTAGGGCGACATCCCCAGCCAGGTGCGATGGGATAACGTTCAACTCGCCAGGCTCAACACGCACCGCGCCTTTTCGGATAATGGCGCCTCCGTCCGCTAGTGACTCGTACGTGTTGTGGGGCAAATCGAGCACCAGCTCAACCGGGCCCAGTTCCGCTTCCACCGCCTTCTGAATGGCCGAGCGGTTGGATGCCGCCCAGTCAACTACCCTGTTGAACTCTGCGTCGAAGGCTTCGGGGTTGTCCACGAGTGCGTCCACGTGGCCGGATTCCAAGCGGGACCCGGTGTGGACGAGTACATACAGTCGATCATCGGTGTACGGCGCGAGTATGTCGAGAAAGTGGTTTCCCCCACCGAGATCCCCAAGCCCTCCCTTCCGCAGGCGGAGGGCGTCCGCGATAGACTCCCAGGCTTGGGCCGTTAGATCGACATGTCTGAGATTGCTCCGTAGGAGGCGCATCCCGCATCCGCAATCGCTCACCGCGAAGCGCCGCCAGTCAGGCTGGCGTGTGAGCGCGGCAGTGCCTGTGGGCAGGGGCGACTTTCCTGGGCAGGCATCAGGGAAGAAGACGACCTTCTCCGCGTGAAAATCGTGTGGAAGCCACGACCGAAGCTTGCCGGGCGGCTCTGCGGAGAGATTTACGAATTGCATATTGCGAGTCGGGCAGACGGTTACCCATTGCGGGTGGCACCGTGTCTCTCACGGCTGTGGATAGACCGGTCCTCGCCCCTTTTGCTGTCTCATGTTAGATCATACCGGGCATCTACCCGCGTGTCACTGTGCCTGGGCCGTCGCCTCGTCCACCCTGAAGCTTCGTCCGAATACGCAGCAACTCGACACGCGTGCCCTGTAGCGCCTCGCGGCGGGATCAGCTCGCCCATGAAGCGATCGTCGCAGTCTGGTGCGATGGTGCCGGATCTACAGTCGATTCCGGATCAGCGGATCTCGACGGTGTACTCGAGCTGCACCTTGTCTTTGGCGGGCACAGCGAGCTGGAACTCGATCATGCGGTCGCTCAGCTTCTTCTGCGGGTGAGAGGTCTGGGTGACGGTCCAGCTCCGGTCGCCCCACTCTTCAACGCCCTCACGCACAAACGCCGTGGAGGGTACAGCGCCGCGGTTCGCGATCACAATCTCTATGCGCGTTACCAGCTTCTCGTGTCCCGAATGGCCAGGCAGAGGATCTGGCGCCTCGCGCCGCTCGATGACGCGCCGGGTTCCCTGCAAGACGTTCGAGCGCCCCTGGGTGACGCTGAAGTCCGCTCCCACCGGGGTTAGCGGGATACGGTCCTGCCCGACCACCTGGGGCACCTCACCCTCTTGTGAATAGACCGTTACAGTGCCCGCTGGTAGCGGTGACGTGTAGGTGTTCTTACTGACGAGGCGGACTTCCAGCCCGCGCGGCAGGAGCATGAATCCTCCGCGCCCGAGCGTCTGCGCCCGGGCATCGTTCTCGAAAATGTTGCGCTGCTCGACCGCGAGCTTCAGCCGCTGGAACAGAGGAAAGCGGTTCACCAGCGTATTGGCGGTCATCGATATGTCATGGCCCAGGCTCAGCCGGCTGAACACGCTCACGCCGCCGACTTCTTGACCCGCGCCTTCCGGCGCCGCTTCGAATGCCGCGTTGGACATCTGGGCAACCTGGGCATTGGACGCGTAGTTGACAGAACGCTGTCCGTCCCCGGTCAGGAGCTGCACGTCGCCAGCCACCAGATCCACCGCGCCGGCCGAGATGTCGGTGCCCGTGTCGTTCTGCACCGTGACCCACCCGTCGAGGAGCATCTCCTCCGGCGGTGCCCCGTTCGCGGACTGGCCTAGCAGCATCGAGTAGTCGCCCTTCCAACTCAACATGGGAGCGAGGTAGTCAACCTGGACCTTGCGAGACCCGCCGGCGCCGCCGTTCTGGAGAACCAGGTGCAGGACCGGGGACTTCTGGTTCCGCACATCGGGCCCGTCGTAGGTGACGTCCTGGCGAACTACCGTAAACCGGTCGCCGGTCACGCGGAGGGTCCGAATAAACGCCTGCGGCATGAGGCTGCGAAACTCGACGGTGTTCATGCCCGATTGAAGGTCCAGCGTACGTTCCTCCATGAACTCGGCCAGGTTGGCGTCGAAGATCGTGAGATGGTGAATTGAATTGGCTCCCTGGCCGTTGGCAAGGAAGGGAGCGATAAGCAAGAGCGCGAATACCCAGGTGCGAGTCATGTTTGTCATAGTATCAGGTCGTTAACTGCGGAGCCGTCAGCCCCGGGCGCGGTGTGGAGATCAAGCGGTTTGGATCATAAGCGGAGTGTCGGCTGCCGCCCACCTCACCGCTCGATCGCGTACTTCTTGATCTTCTCGTACAGTGTCGAGCGCTCAATTCCCAGCGTGGCGGCGGTCTCCTTGATGTTGCCGCTGTGCCGGCGCAGGGTGGCTTCGATCGCCTGTTTCTCGATCTCTTGGAGGCTGAGGTTCGTGGGCACGGCCCATGCCTTGCGCCCGTCAACAGCCTGGCCGAGGAAGGCGAAGTCCTCTTCGGTCAGAACGCGGCCGCGGCAGGTGACGACGGCGCGTTCGATGGCGTTCTCCAGCTCGCGGACGTTGCCGGGCCATTCGTGGTCCACCAGGACCTTCAGCGCGCCGTCGGAGAGGTCGGCCAGGTCCTTGCGAAGCTCCCGCGCGATCCGTTCGACAAAGTGCCTGGCCAGGAGCGGAATGTCCTCACGGCGCTCGCGCAGAGGCGGAATGCGCACTTCGATCACGTTGAGGCGGTAGAACAGATCGTCGCGGAAGCGGCCCTCGGCGACCGCCTGCTCCAGGTTGACATGGGTGGCGGCGATCACCCGCACGTCCACCTGCACCTCCTCGGCTCCGCCCAGCCGGTAGAACGACCGCTCCTGCAGCACCCGGAGCAGATCGACCTGCAGCTTGGGCGAGATGTCTCCGATCTCGTCCAGGAAGATCGTGCCGCCATCGGCCAGCTCGAACTTGCCCTTCTTGCGGTCCAGCGCGCCGGTGAAGGCGCCCTTCTCGTAACCGAAGAGCTCGGATTCGAGCAGCGTTTCCGCCAGCGCCGCGCAGGAGACGCCGACAAAGGGTTTGCCGGCGCGCGCGCCTGAGTTGTGAATAGCTCGCGCAACCAGTTCCTTCCCTGTGCCGCTTTCCCCGCGAATCAATACGGTGTTTTTCAGGCTGGCGACGTCGGTGGCGAGCTGCATCAGCTCCTGCATCCGCGCGTTCTTGCTGAGGATGTCCTGGAAGCGGTACTGGCGAGTCAGTTTCTTGCGCAGGATAGCGTTCTCCCGCTGCAGGTTCTTGACCTTGATGATGCGGCCGACCAGAAGCGATATTTCCGCCGGGTTGCACGGCTTGACGATGTATTCCTGCGCGCCTTCCTTCATGGCGGCCACCGCGGTATCGACGGTCGCGTACGCGGTGATGATGACCACCGAGGCCTCGGGCTGCAACCGGCGAATCTCGATCATGGTTTCGATCCCGTCGAGGCCGCCCGGCATTCTCAGGTCGATGAAGTAGATGGCGTAGGAACGGGAGCGCGCCTTGTCGATGGCCTCGCGGCCCGATGCCGCGGTATCCACCGCATAACCGTCCTCCCGCAGCCAGGCGGCCAGCGATTCCGCCATCAGCTCTTCGTCATCGACGACCAGGATTTCCCAATTGGTTTTCATTTGATCGAACTCGCTACGGGGCTGCCGTTTCCACCCGCGTGCGGCGGGGCTGGTTCCGCTACGGGGCCACCGCTGCCACCGGCATCCACCGGCGCCGCGTGCGCGGCCAGGGGCAGGGTAACCGTGAAGCAGGTGCCCTCCCGCGACTTGCTCGTGACTTCGATATCGCCGCCATGCTCCTGCACAATCCCGTAGGTCACGGCGAGTCCCAGGCCGACTCCCTTGCCCTCGGGCTTGGTGGTGAAGAACGGGTCGAAGATTTTCGCCAGGTTCTCCGGAGCGATGCCGTCGCCGTTGTCCTCAACGGCGAGCACGACCGCGCCGGCATCCGCACGCAACCTTGTGCGAATGACGATCCGGCCTTCGCTGCGCCGCTGCACCGCCGCGGCTGCGTTCAGCAGGAGATTGATGATGACCTGCTGCATCTGCGGGGTGTCGCACTGCACCGGCGGCAGGTCGGCCTGGAGATCGAGGTCCGTTTCGGCGCCGGCGAGCTTCAGCTTGTGCGCGACCAGGGACAGCGTAGTCCTCACCACCTTGTTCAGGTCTGCCGCGCACCGCTGCGGCTTCGAGCGGCGGGCGAAAGAGAGCAGGTCCGTCACGATGCGTCCCACGCGCAGGGTCTCGCCCACCACGATGCCCATGTAGCGCCGGAACTCCTCCAGGCGGGCCGGCGGAACGCCGTCGTCCTTCACCATGCGCTGCATGAGCATGGAAAGATTCAGCACGGTGGAGACCGGATTGTTGATCTCGTGAGCCACGCTGGCGGCGAGCTGGCCAAGCGAGGCCATACGGTCGCTCTGGAGCAGCCTCTGGTGGGCGGCCTTGAGCTGTTCGGTGCGGCGTTCCACCTTGTCTTCCAGACCCTGCGTGACTTGATTGATCTCCGCCAGGGCATCGCGCAGCCGCTCGCGCATTCGGTTGAACGAGTGCGCCAGCTCGTTGAGCTCCTCGCTGGTCTCGATCGGCTCAACGGGCTTGTCGAGTTCCATGGCGCTCACGGCATGGGTGCCGTCGATCAGCTTGCCGATGGGAACCGTGACGAAGTGGTGGGTGAAGAACACGACAAACAGGCTCAGCAGCAGGATTTGGATGCCGGTGACCAGGTAGACACGCGCCTGCATGGCGCGCACTTCGCGATCCACCGGACTCAGGTCGAGCGCCAGGTCCAGAACGCCGAGCACTCGCACATCGGCCGGATGGGCGTGGCAGGCGGAGTCGCTGCAGGTCTTTTCGTTGTAGATCGGCGTGACCATGACCAGGCTGTGGTGGCCGCCCTTGCCCTCAAAGACGCGCGCGCGGGAGCGTGAATCGATTCTCACCTTAGGCGGGACCGCGCCGTGGCAGCGGGTGCACGGGTCCTCGGATTTGTCCAGGTCGCGCGCTCCGACCGGATCGGTAGAGAACATGAGCCGGCCGGTCCGGTTGAAAATGCGGATGCGGTCGATACCCTGAGTGCGGGCTATGGCCTGCATGACCTGGAAGGCGGACTCGCGGTGGTCGCCCAGCATCGCATGCCAGGTAGCGCTTGTAATGCCGTGTGAAAGCTGGTCGGCTCCCACGATCATGGCATCCAGGAGCTGCCGTTCCTGCGTTTTTACGTTCATGACGCCCCAGACGGCAGCGATGACGACGACGATGATCGTAAGCGAGAGGACGAGCTTCTGTGACAGCCGTTTAGGCACTTCGGACCCGAGTTCCGATTATCCTCCAAGGAACCGCTTAGGCCAAAGTGGCGCAAGCGGTATTTAAGACCTGTAACACCTTGTTAAATTGCCGAGATCTTGCCTCACTGGCCCCTCGATGAGGGCTCAGCGGGCTCTGCAGCGGGAGAGATCCGTAGGTCGGTTATGATCTGAAGGGAGAGAAACAGTGCATTTTCTGAGAGATTCACCCGTCCTCTGCGGCATCGCCATCCTGCTGGCGTTCGGCGCGCCGCGGGCGAAGTGCGCGCAAAAGCCTTCGGCCGTATTTGACGTGAGGGAATACGGCGCGGCCGGAGATGGCAAGACGCTGGATACGGCAGCCATCGATAAGGCGATTCAAGCCTGCAACCAGGCGGGAGGAGGGACCGTAGTCTTCACGCCCGGCGAGTACGTGACGGGCACCTTCGTGTTGCTCAGCCACGTGACACTCAGGCTGGAAGCGGGAGCGGTCATCGTTGGCAGCATCGATCTTGCGGACTACAAGCTCAAATCGGAATTCAACCTCGGCAACCAGGCCGGGCACGGCGAAGGATCGAGACTGGGGCTGATCGTGGCCACCGAGGCCGAAGACATCGCCATCGTCGGTCGGGGCACGATTGACGGGCGCGGAACCTATTTCGTCGGCGCCAACACCCCCCATAACACGCTGGATTACGAACCTCGCCTGACTCGCCAGGGCGACGACTTCATGAGCGTCAAGTCGCTCCCCTGGGATGGGCCGCTCGAACCGGCCATGGCCTGGAACGACCGGCCGGGAGCGCTCATCGTCTTGTCCAATTGTAAGAACATCACCATCCGGGATCTGACCCTCAGAGACTCGCACAATTGGACGCTCCACCTTTTCGGAGCCGAGGACGTCGTGATCAGCGGGATACGGATCGTCAACAACCTTCTGATCCCCAATAACGATGGAATCAATATCTACGCCAAGAACGCCCGCATCTCGGATTGCTATATCTCGGCGGGAGACGATGCCATCGCCGCCACCGATTGCGAGAACCTGACGGTGACCAACTGCACCCTGATTTCCCGCTCTTCTGGAATCCGCTTCGGCGCCGGCAAGTACTGCACCTTCCAGAACCTGGTGATCCGCGACTCCAACCGCGGGATCGGAATCTACGGAAGCGCCGATCACGTCCTGTTTTCCGATATTCTGATGCAAACGCGCCTCTTCAACGGCAATTGGTGGGGCAAGGGCGAACCGATCTTCATCATGTCCAGGGCGGCGGCCAGTTCAGGGAGCGCCCCGATCGACGAGGTTCGCTTCTCGAACATCATCGCCGAGGGCGAAGCCGGTATCGTGTTGTACGGAGGCGGCCCGGGCTCCATCCGGAATCTCTTGTTCGACCGCGTGAAACTGCGGCTCAAGCGGGGGCCCGGCAGCGCCGTCGTGGGAGGCAATTTCGATCTGCGCGGCACGTCCGCGGGAGTCGGGATCGTCAAGCACGATATCCCTGCGTTCTTTTGTCACAATGTCGATGGGCTGCAAATCCGCCGATTCGAGGTGGAATGGGCAGACTCCCTGCCGGAGTACTTTACCGAGGCCATTTACTGCGAGCAGTTCACCAACCTGACCATCGACGGGTTCGCCGGCAGGCAGGCGCGCCCATCCGCAGGGGCCGCCATAGTCCTGAAAGACGGGAACAAGGTCTCCATCACCAACTCCGAAGCCGCTCCAAACACCGGAACGTTCCTTTCACTAGATGGGGTGGAAGACCTGCGGTCGTTCCTCAACAACGATCTGTCCCAAGCCACACAAGCCATCAGCCCGGCTCGATCCAAGTTCAAGATTGTCTCCGGCAACGGCCTTGGCGGGGGATCGAACCAGGGCAGGCCTAAATCAGCCGGGAGCGGGAAGGTGGTGGACCAGTGAGTGGAGACGGCAACGCGGTATCCAGGCGGGGTCTACTGACGGGGATCGCGGCGGGCGTTCCGTGCATGGCGGTCAGCGCCAGGGCCGCGACCCCAAGCGGCTTCGTCGATATTCTGCGGGCGCCCGATTCCGTGATTGCGTTCGCGGGAGGCCAGCGCCAGAACCTGGTGCGAGACGGCCAGCGGTGGTCGGCCGGCTCGCTGGCGGTGGAGGCTCAGCCTCTCGGGGCAGAGATCCCGGTCAGGATCGAAGCGCCGGGCATATCGCTCGAACGGGTGCGCCTGCGGTGGCTGGCCCCGGTGCCTGAATCGTGGCGCATTCTGAACGATCAGTGGGAGCGGTCCTACGGCGACCTGGAGTGGCGCGGCATGGTGGCCGAGCGTCCGCTGCCCTGGTATTTCCTGGCGTTCGACGGCCGTTCCACACACGGCTACGGAGTGCGCACGGGGGCCGGGGCGCTTTGCTTCTGGCAGGTGGACTCGGCAGGTGTGTCGCTGTGGCTGGATGTGCGGTGCGGCGCAGAGGGCGTGCAGTTGGGCGAGCGCCGCCTGGACGCGGCCGTGATTCTATCGCGCCGGGGCGAGGAAAGCGAGACGCCGTTCCAGGCCGCACGCGCTCTGTGCCGTTTGATGTGCCCGAAGCAGCGGATGCCGGCCACGCCCATTTATGGCGGCAATAATTGGTACTACGCCTATGGGAAGAGCTCCCATGAGGAGTTGGTGCACGACACGGATGTGGTGGCGGAGGCGGCCGGCTCGCAGCAGAACCGGCCCTTCATGGTCATGGATGAGGGGTGGGAGCCGTCGCGCCGTCTCGTCGGCCCGTGGGACCGCGGAAACGACAGGTTCCCGGACATGGCCCGGCTGGCGTCGGACATCAAACAGCGTGGAGTGAGGCCCGGGCTGTGGATCCGTCCGATCTACACCACGGGTCCCTTTCCGGAATCCTGGAAGCTCAAGATCCCTTCGGCGCGCGCCCGGTCCGGAGATGGGGGCTTCACGCTCGATCCTACCGTTCCGGAAGCGCTCGATCAGGTGCGCCTGGATGTGGGACGGATCGTGAAGTGGGGCTTCGAACTGGTGAAACACGACTTCACCACGTTCGACCTCATGGGACGGTGGGGCTTCTCGATGGGTTCGGAGCCGACCGATGAGGGCTGGACCTTCGCAGACCGCAGCAGGAGCACGGCGGAAATCGTTCTGGCGCTGTACCGCGCGATCCGCGAAGCATGCGGCTCCGCGCTGATCATTGGCTGCAACACGATGGGACATCTCGGCGCCGGGCTGTTCGATCTGCAACGCATCGGTGACGACACCAGCGGGCGGGATTTCGACCGCACGCGCCGGATGGGAGTCAACACTCTTGCCTTTCGAGCCGCGCAACACGGCAGCTTCTTCGCGGTGGACGCGGACTGCGCTCCGATCACGCCCGAGCTTCCCTGGGTCATGGCCGAGCGCTGGCTCGACCTGTTGGCGCGGAGCGGCACGCCGCTGTTCGTTTCCGCCGATCCTCGGGCCACCGGTCCGGAGCAAAAGGCCGCTATCAAGCGGGCCTTCGCGGTCGCTGCGCGGCCTGGCGCCCTGGCGGAGCCGTTGGATTGGCTTGCCACGGCAACGCCGAGGCGCTGGCTGCTTCAGGGGAAGCCGGTCGAATACGACTGGTTTGGCGCGGAAGGCGCGACGCCATTTCCCAAATAGGCCGCTTACTGAAGCAGGGCCACGATGAGCCCGACGAGGGCCACAAGGCAAGTGGCCGCGAGGAATAGTCCCCGGATCAGGTTCCTCCTGGCTGAGTATCTCAGGTGCGCGGCGTCCGCTTCTTCCTTGGCCTCGCTCTCGGTTACGTCCTTGGCCCCGAGGAGTCTCTTTATGTCGTTGAGCCGCTGGGTGGCGAGGAACTCGGCGACTGAGAAGTGATAGGGCAACCACAGGGGGAGCCACAGAAGGCCACAGCAAGCGATGATCAACAGACTCAGCAGCGCTCCTTGCCCCTGTCGAGCCGCAATCAGAACCGTAACGCCTAAGGCAGGGACAACCAAACCGCAGAGAACGTCCCAGGCGAACGCACGAGACCGGGCAAGCGTGCCGGGCGACCGCCACTCTTCGGACAACTCCAGAGCGATGTCGGCGGCAGTGCGCTCCCGGCGCAATTGGCGCGCTTCCTCCGTCAGGTTGAGTTCCCGCACGCGCCGCCATATCGCTTGTAGTTGGTCGGCCGTCACGTTCCGATTCGAGAGCAGTCCCAAGATCGCCGCCTCGTCAGACGACTTGAGCACCTCTCGGAGTTTCCCCTGGACCGTCCCCACGGGGAGCTTCGAGTAGGCCAGTTTCCGGCAGTCCGGGTGGCTGTCGGCGGTCCCCAGTTCCAACAAGCCCGCGGCGTCATCGTCCTTCTCGTCGCACCCTTCCAGAATTGCGCAGCGCACGGCCTCACCTGGGGCCGTCTGGAAGGTCGCCGCCCTCTTGTTTCCGGGAGCGTAGATGCGGCGAAAGAAGTCGAGCTTGGCATCTCCATCGGGAAAACGGCCGATGGTGTCCCACAGCTCTCGAAACGACGTCCAACTGATGTGGGGAGAGCGGGAACCTTCGACAAACTTCTGATTCGTCAGTAAGGCGAGAATCAGCTCCTGACGCTCCTGCAGAGGAAGTTCCAGGCCCAGAACTGCCTGGGCTTCGAACACGAGGATTCCGGGGTTGCGCATGTAGGCCAACCGCTCCAGCCTGGACATGGCGCGGAGATCGTCCTCGATAT
>Ga0265316_10005185_pt1 | contig 12751 bp, 10 predicted proteins | sample 4522metaG_FD_202092 | JGI IMG/M metagenome (GOLD analysis project Ga0265316, IMG submission 202092) | Rhizosphere microbial communities from Carex aquatilis grown in University of Washington, Seatle, WA, United States - 4-5-22 metaG | ecosystem: Host-associated > Plants > Roots > Rhizosphere >... | reverse complement strand
CGTTCCCATCGGAGGCGGGGGCCTCATTGGCGGCATCGCCTGCGCCGTCAAGGAAACCAATCCTAAGATCCAGGTTTTCGGAGTACAGCCCTCGCGCCTGCCCTCCATGAAAGTGGCCGTCGCGGAAAACAAGCCCGTCACCCTCCCCGCGGCCTCCACCATCGCCGACGGCATCGCGGTGCGCCGCGCCGGAGAGCGCACGCTCCCCCTGGTTCAGAAATACGTCGATGACATCGTCACGGTAGAAGAAGAGGAAATCGCCAACGCGATTCTGCTGTTGCTCGAGCGCGAGAAAACCTTGGCCGAAGGCGCGGGAGCCGCAGCCATCGCGGCCCTCGTGAACCGCAAACTACCCTTCATCGAAAAGAAAGTTGCTGTACTGGTCTGCGGCGGAAACATCGATGTCACCCTGCTCTCGCGCATCATCGAGCGCGGCCTCGTCAAAGATGGACGTCTCGTCCGCCTCCGCGTTCACCTCGGCGACTTTCCCGGCGCGCTCCATCGCCTCACGTCGATCCTGGCCCAGCATCGCGCCAACATCGTCGAGACTGATTACGACCGCGCTTACCACGGCGTGAATCTCGGTGAGACCGCCATCGAAATCACGATGGAGACCCGTGGCCCCGACCACATCGCCGAAATCATCTCCGCCCTGGGCGCCGCCGGGTACGCCCACGAAAAAGTCTTGTAACCTATGCCGAAGGCCTAAGCATAAGCCAGCTTCGCCCGCCGCCCCAGATAGGCTGCCACCACCAACGCGCCCGCCATTACCAGATACAACTGCGGCCGCGCCGAAAAAGCGGTCGTCCCCATGAAATCCGTCCCGGGCACATGATTCGCCGGCCCGACATACCACCAGACTGTGTAGATGGCCTCAAATACTTTGCTGGTTCCGCTCCAAACGCCGAGCGCCAGCGCCAGCGACGGAATGAACAGGCTGCAAGCAATCCACGCCAGGAATCCTTGCCGATCTCCCGCCATGGCCAGGCGAATGCCCAGTCCTCCATTGGTGACCATCGCCACGATCACCCCGGCCATCCACACCGCCGGCAATTGCCTCCACAACGAATGCTCCGAAGAAAAAATCAGCGACGCAGTATTGCAGCGCGCTTCCCGCGTTCCCATCTGCGACCAAACCAGCACAGGCCACATCAGAGCTGCGATTGCGACGCCACCGCGGGTGGCCTCCAGAGGAGAAGAGACGCTTGCGATAAAAAGCCCGGCCGCCACCGCGTACCACCACCAGCGATGCCCCTTCAACATCAGCTTCAATTCCGCCACCACAAGACGCGGCATGCTGGAAGCACTCGTTCCCCGCGTCATCGGAGTCAGATGCACCTCCGCCAGCGCCGGGGCCGCATTCACCGCCGCAGTCTGTCCGTTTGCCACCAGAACCGCATCCACTGGCCGTGCTTTCCTCAAACTCCACTCCCGCGCCGGATCAAATCGATGGAAGAAGATCGCTGCCAGCAAAGCGATTACGATCGCTGCCATCAATGACGTCAGCCGACTCAAGTACAACGCGGGAGTCAGCCGCAGTCCGTTCCACAGAAACTTCTTGCTCGTAGCCGTGTCCCCAATCGTCAGCGCAGACCCGTTCTTGTATGTCGGATCTACCTTGCGCAACTCCGCCTGCATCTGTCCCATGACGGACACTACGCCCGTGAAATCAGAAAAGTAGGTCGCCTCGCTTACATGTCCACCCTGATCCAGCGATCCGATGGGAGCGGCTAGCAGCGCGCTCCATAAAAAAAAATAAATGACATTCCCTGCTCCTCCGCGTAGCCCCGGTACCGTCTCAAACAGCACAGCGACCGCGCCCGTGAATGCCATCGCCGGCAAAGCAAAAAGCAGAAACGGAGAAAGCAGCGGCCACAAATGCACATGCGGATCCTCCGCCTTCAGCCACTGCATCAACACCGCCGCCAGTGCCATCACCACCACCATGGTGGCCAGCACCGCAAAATTGCTGATCATCTTCGCGACCGTATAAAAACTTTTCGTCATTGGAGTGGTCGCGAGAATCCGCCCCACCCGCGTCTCCTGGTCGCGCTGGATCGTGTTCTTCACAATGTAGAAGCCAATCAGGCTGAGAAAGGTCGTCGCTACCAGCGTCATCAGGCAGCCGAGCCATGCCGAGTTATAGACGCCGCGGTACTCGTCCAACCGCATCACAATCTTGCCGGTGACGCAGCAATATCCCAGGTACATCGCAGCCGCCAGTGTGACCAGAAAGTTGTACCGGCGCACCCGTTCCAGAAAATCAGCCCTCACCAGGTGATAGAGCACACGCGCCCGCATCATGCCGCCGCTCCGACGCGATGCGCATTCAGGCAATACAGGTACGCATCTTCCAGAGTCGGTGCCAGCGGCTGCGCTCCCGCCGGAGCCGACGGCGCCAACATCCGCACGTGAACTCCATCGCCCCGTCGCGCTGTCCCGCTAATCAAATAGCGCTGCTTGATCGCCTGCAATTCGCTGCTCGGCACCACGCCTTCCCACACCTTTCCTTCGACTTGCTTCAGGAGTTCCTCGGGCGTCGCATGGGTGACCAGCGTCCCACTCGATATCAAAGCGATGTCCGTCGCCGTTGCTTCCACGTCGGACACAATATGCGTCGACAAAATGATGATCCGCTCACCCGAAAGTTCCGAAAGCAGATTGCGGAAGCGCACTCGCTCCTCCGGATCGAGCCCCGCCGTCGGTTCATCCACGATCAGCAGTTGCGGATCATTCAGCAGTGCCTGAGCGATCCCAATGCGCTGCTTCATGCCGCCAGAGTAGCCGCCCAGCGGCCGCTTTCGGACGTCATTCAGATTGACCAGGTTCAGCAGTTCATCTATCCGCCGTCGCGTGGCGTTTGCGTCGAGTCCTTTTACCGCCGCAAGGTACTCCAGAAACTCCACCGCATTCAGGTTCGGATACACCCCAAAATCCTGCGGCAGATATCCCAGTACGCTGCGGATCGCATCCGGATTCTGCGCCAGATCTGTGTCGTTCCATAGCACTCGTCCCTGCGTCGCTCGCGTGATCGTCGCGAGAATGCTCATCAACGTGGTTTTCCCCGCGCCGTTCGGTCCCAGCAGCCCCAATACTCCCGGCCGCAATTCCAGGCTGAATTCGCGCAGAGCCCAGACATTCCCGCGATATTGTTTGCTTACCCGTTCAATGCTCAGCTTCAATGGTCGTGCCTCCGCGTTCCGAAGACTAGCGCAAGGAACGAAGAAAACTAATGAAAAGTTCAATCTGCTTGGTTAACAGGAGGTTGCACGCAGGGCTCGCCTCGCGTGAACAGGGAACAAAAACCTGCTTCCGCACGTATCCGATACTATGGTGTAGAACAGCGAGGAGATTGCAACGTTGTCTGCGCTGGCCATCCCCCCATCGCCGCTGCCTCTGAGAGTTGACGCTCTCGTCAAAAGCTTCGGCCATGTCACGGCCGTCGATGGCATCAGCCTCGAACTGCGCAGCGGAGAGTGCCTCGGCCTTCTTGGACCGAACGGCGCCGGCAAAAGCACGCTGATCCGCAGCATCGTCGGCCGCGTCATCCCTGACTCCGGCTCGATCAAAGTGTTCGGCGCGCCTGCCGATTCCACGGCTGCCCGCAACACCCTGGGATGGATCCCGCAGGAACTCGCTCTCTATCCGCGCCTCAGCTGCCGCGAGAATCTCCAGTCCTTCGGCCGCTATCACGGTCTCAGCGGCGCGCCCCTCAACCAGGCTGTCGATCGCTGCCTCGCGTGGTCCACGCTCACCGATCGCGCCAATGACCTCGTTAAAGATCTCTCCGGAGGCATGAAGCGCCGCCTCAACATGGCCGCCGGACTCGTGCACCAGCCCAAACTCGTTCTCATGGACGAGCCCACCGTCGGCGTCGATCCGCAGTCGCGCAACCATATCTTCGAGATGATCGAGAAATTGCGCGACCAAGGAATGTCGCTCATCTACACCACGCATTACATGGAAGAAGCCGAGCGGCTCTGCGATCGCATCGCCATCGTTGACCACGGCCACGTCATCGCCCTCGGCACCAACGCCGATCTCGTTCAGAACGCTTTCGGATCGCGTAGCGAGGTGCTGGCTCGTTTTGCCCAGAACGACGATCGCGTCGCCCCTTGGGTTGCGCAACATGGCGGCAAGACCGTGGATGGCACCGCGCAGTTCACCATCGACCGTCCCACCCAGATCACTGTCCTCCTCGAGGATGCGTCCAAGGCCGGACTTGAGTTGCTCGACGTCTCCCTGCGCAAGCCCAACCTCGAATCCGTTTTCCTGCACCTCACCGGAAGGGAGCTGCGAGATTGATCTCCGCCATCATTCGTACCGCGATGGTTTCTCTGCGCCGCGACCGCGGAGCCCTCGCGCTCAGCTTCATCCTGCCGGTTGTCTTCTTCAGCATCTTCGCCGTCATTTTCGGTGGACGCGGCGAGGTGACGCCGAAAGTCAAAGTCCTCGTTGTGGATGAAGATCACACCCGTACCTCGCAACAACTGGTCAAGGGCCTCCAGCAGGAAGGCTCGCTCGTGGTGAAGACTCGCCCGGAACCCGTGAAAGGCGTCGAACAACCCGAATACACTGCCACGACCGGAGAAGCCGCCGTCAAAGCTGGTGCCGCGCCCGTCGCCATCGTCATCCCACACGGCTTTGGCGAGAACCCGATTTCATTCGGGCCTGCGAACGCCGGTCGACCCACCATCCAGCTCCTCGAAGACACGAGCGACATGATTGCGCCGCAGGTCGTTTCCGGCATGCTCCAGAAAGTTGCCATGACCGCTATGCCGGACGTTATGGCCGAGCAGGGATCAAGGTATTTTGATCAATACGCGGGCGGCCTCACCCCGGAACAGCGCGAAAGAATCGACACCGGCCTGCGGAATTTGCGCGAACGCGAAGCCAACGGCACCGTTAGCAACAGCTCCAGCAACGGATCAGGTGGGATCATCGCCGTCACCAGCCGCGCGGTTGTGGGTGAGCACAAGAACAATCGCATGATTTCGTTTTACGCCGCTGCCATCGGCGTCATGTTCCTGCTCTTCACCGCCAGCGGCGCCGCCGGAGCCTTGCTCGATGAAGCCGAGAGCGGCACCCTCGACCGCGTGCTCAGCTCCCACGTCACCATGACCACGCTCATGCTGGGCAAGCTGGTCTATAACTCCATGCTCGCCTTCCTTCAGCTCGTGGTGATGTTCCTGTGGGGATGGGCCGTATTCAAACTCGATTTCTGGTCGCACATTCCCGGATTCGTCATTATGGGAGTTTGCACTGCCTTCGCCGTCGCTGCATTCGGATTGCTTCTCGCCAGCGTTTGCCGCACGCGAGCGCAACTCGGCGCGCTTTCGACCCTGGTAATTCTGATCATGTCTTCCATCGGAGGCAGCATGTTCCCGCGCTTCCTCATGCCTGATGCCATGCAGAAAGCGGGCCTGCTCACCATCAACGCCTGGGCCATTGATGGATTTACCAAGATATTCTGGCGCGACGAGCCCATCACGAATCTCTGGCCCCAGGTCCTCTTCCTGCTGGCGGTTGGCACCGCCCTGTTCCTAATCGCGAGAAGACTAGCCCGCCGTTGGGAATTCTCTTAGACCCGCCATTGCCAATAGTACGTGTGGCGCGGACACTCCTGTCCGCGCAACTGCGTCCACTAAATAGATTCTCGGGGGAAATATCGCATCCGTGATCACACCATCTAGCAATCACTGAAACTGCTGCCGAAATCTCTCCAACTGATCTCGCAACTCCGCCACTTCCCGCCGGAGCGCCGCTACCTCTTCCCCAAGCCGGGTCACCCGATCCGCATCCCCCGAATGATGCCCGACCGAGACGACCACCGGCGTCTCCACGCCCGCCACATCTCCCGCCATCAAATGCACGTACCGCGACTCCTTCGTCCCCGGCTGCCGCGGCAACACTTTCGCCAGCGGAGGCTGTCTCTGCATCAGCTTCTGCAACGCCGACTGCACATCATCGAGAGACTCGAAGTGATGCATCCGCTCCGTGCGTCCCCGCAGCTCCCCCGGAGTCTGCGGACCTCGCAGCAACAGAACACACAGCACCGCCACTTCTCCGCGCGTGAAGTTGAATACTTCCTGCGTCCGGTGCTCATACTTCGTAACCCGGCTGTCCGCGCCCGCCGCCGGACCTGCCAGCCGATGCTCCTGCAATCCCGACAGCGCATCCCGCGCAGCATTCTCATCGAGCTGCATGAAGGGATCGCGATTCGACTTCTGGTTACACGCATTAATCAAAGCATTCAGCGACAGCGGATAATACTCAGGCGTAGTGATGTCCTTCTCGATCAAAGCCCCCAGCACCCGCACTTCATTCTCAGTAAGCACGAAATCCATTGGTTTATAGTCCCAGTCTCTGATTCGTGACTCTACTTCGTTTCGACGCACCGCTTCAGTGATACCGGAAAGATTTTGGTTCGTAATCAGGGCATCGCTTTAGCGATGCCGAAAGAGCCGGCATAAGCGGCCCCTTCAGGGGCTGCCGTCTACTCCGCCACGATAGTCACCGCGCGGAATAAGTACCGCACAAACCTTCCCAACTCCTTCACCTCGATCCGCTCATCGTTCCCATGAATTGTCCGGCTCTCTTCCTCCGTCTTGGGAACTCCCACGCCATACGCCGCCACTCCCTTCACCCGCAGGAAAGATGAATTGGTCGCTCCCGTCGTCATGACGGGCAGAGTGATCGCCTCAGGCGCCACTTCCTTCTGTGCGCTCTCCAGCGCGTGAAACATCTCCGTCTGCAAACTGGTCACTGGAGCCGCCGGCATCGAGTACGTCACATCCTCCGCCACCACCTTCACCTGCGGATCGTTGATCACTCCCGCCAGCATCTCCCGGAATTTCGCGAGGTCTTCATCCGGCAGCGCCCGGATATCCAGTGTCGCTTCCGCCGTTGGAGGTATCACGTTTTCCTTGATCCCCGCCTGCAGCATGGTCGGCACAACCGAAGTTCGCAGCATTGAATAATACTGGGGCTTCCGCAGCCGCAATTCCGCCTGCACTTTCGGATCCAGCACGTTGCGGTACCACGCCGCCTCTTCCGGCGGAGCTATCGTTGCCAGCCGCTTGAAAAATTCGCTTGTCGTCTCATTCAGCCGGCTCGGAGTCTCCCACGTTCCCGCCTTCGCCACCGCCGCGCTCAAGTGGATGACCGCATTGTCCACACGCGGCACCGACCCGTGGCCGCTCGTTCCCGTCGCTTCGAGTTTCGCTCCGCGTGGCAGCTTCTCCGCCGTTGCTACCCCGATGTACCGGATCTTTCCATCCACCAGCAGCGACCCGCCGCCCTCGTTCAGTGCATACTCACACGCAATCTTGTCCCAATATTTTTCAACCAGCACCGCCATCCCCGCTGGAGACGACGCCTCCTCGCTCGCTTCCGACAGGAAGATCACGTCCCGCTTCAGAGGAATCTTCATTCTCTTCAGTTGCAGAAACACTTCCAGGTTCGCGGCCACCGCCGCTTTGTCGTCCGAAGCGCCGCGTCCCCAGATCATGCCGTCGCGCTCCAGCCCCGCAAACGGATCCACTGTCCAGCGCGCGCGATCCACCGGCACTACGTCCTCATGCCCCATCAGCAGCAGAGGACGCTTGCTTCCATCTCCCTTCAGCCGGGCCACAATGCTCGCGCGGCCCGCCACCGGCTCCAGCAACTCTGGCGTGATCCCTTCGGCCTTCAATACACCTTCCAGGTAATGCGCCACCCGCGATTCGTTTCCCGGAGGATCCTGCGTGTCAATCTTGATCAGCTCCGTAAGAAAGTGCGCCGCTTCCGCCTGCGCCTGTTCTGCATTCAGGACAGGCAAAGAAGATTGCGCGAAACAAAGGCTGGCAGCCAGACAAACGACGAGCGTGCGAACCGCACAACGAGAAATCATGGAATACCCTCGAAGGCGCCGATTATAAACGTTCACCCGAAATCAACCGGTTGTGGCTTTGGCGTAAACTGTCCGCTATGATTTTTCGCGCCTTCGCGGTTTTGCTCGTAGTGTCCTCGCTTACTTTCGCCCAACATGGAGAATCTGCCGCCCCATCGGCCGATGCCGCTGGTGCCTCCGCGTCCTCAAAACCCGGCGAGCCGATGAAGAATCCTTTGCCCGCCGATAAATCGGCGCCGCAGACGATCACAGTGAATGGCAAGACGATCCACTACACCGCCACCGTGGGCACCATCACCCTGAAAGGTAAAGAGGACAAGCCGACCGGCGTCGTGATGTATACGGCGTACATCGTCGACGAGCCGAAGGGTGAGGCGAAGGGCAGCTCGCACCGGCCCGTGACGTTCGCTCTGAACGGCGGTCCTGGCGCCTCTTCTGTCTATTTGAACCTGGGAGCGATCGGCCCGAAGCATATTACGTTTGCCAACGAAGGCGACTCGCCTTCCGACCCGGCGACGCTCACCGACAATCCCGGAACGTGGCTCGACTTTACCGACATGGTATTCATCGACCCGATTGGCACCGGATTTTCGCGGTCGCTGGTCGATGAAGCGGAAACCAAGAAACTGTTCTACTCGCCCACCCCTGATATCGAGTACTTGTCGCTCGTGATCTACAAATGGCTAGTCCAGAATGACCGCCTTCTGGATAAGAAATACTTAGTCGGCGAGAGTTATGGCGGATATCGCGGCCCGAGAATCACCCACTACCTGCAATCAAGACTCGGCGTCGCGATGAATGGCGTGGTGCTGGTAAGTCCATACCTGAATCCGGAAATGGGCGACAAAAACTTGTCTCCTCTTCCCTGGATGATCACATTGCCCTCCATCACCGCGGCTCACCTGGAGTCCGAAAATAAGCTGACCCCGGCGGCCATGCAGCAGGTGATTGCATACACACGCGGAGACTATGCTGCGGCACTGCTGAAAGGCCGCAGCGATACGGCCGCAACCGACACGATGATCGCGCATGTAACGGAAATGACCGGCCTCGACGGGAAATTTGTGAAGTTCGCGGGCGGCCGGCTCGACATTCGCGCCTATCTCCGCGAAGTGCACCGCACGCAAGGCCTGATCGGCAGTGTCTACGACTCAAATGTGACCGCGCCGGACCCGTTCCCCTATGCACCCACGCAGGAAGCCGGTGATCCGATTCTGGAAAGCATCATCGCGCCGACTACAACCGCCATGGTGGACTTCATCACACGCACCGTGGGCTGGAAGAACGACGCGCGCTATGAGGCGCTGTCCTATGACGTGAATCGCCAATGGGACCGCAGTGAAGACCTGCGCAAGGGCGCTGTCGGCGATCTTCGCGAATCCGTAGCTGCCGACCCCAAGATGCGTGTCCTGATCGTGCACGGCTGGAACGACCTCTCCTGCCCGTTCATGGGGTCAATCCTCACGGTCGATCAAATGCCAGTGATGGGCGATCCAAGCCGCGTGCAGGTGCAGGAGTTCCCCGGCGGCCACATGTTCTACACGCGTTCTGCGAATCAGGATGCGCTCCGTAAGCTGGCGCAGGCGATGGTCGAGGCGCATTAACCAAACTTGGGGTTAAGTAAATGCTTTGTAGGGGGCGTCGAGCACCTTGGGCTTCAGGAAGTGAGTTAAGTCATGTCCGCCACTCCGCCCCTCTGGAGGAGTAGCCCATTCAGCGGCCCTTTCCGCCTGTCTTACTCGCTAACTACTGACCTATCTCACCGCGCTCGGACGAGTTACCTGCGAACCTGGCGGCAAGCTGTGGTTCGAAATTGAGCAATTTTGAACAGACATGGATTGGGAATCGAGGCAACATATCGGCAATCTCCTTGGGAGTTGGTAACGAGCCAAAGGTGGTGGCTCAGCGCCGCCGTCCATGGGCATCCCCTTGCCCGCCGTCGGCGCTGGACCATCGTGATAGGAGGTTCCCTTGGGCCACGCATATCGAGGGTCTTCGCGCACAGTCCTTTGCATTGATGATGACGCGTCCATTTTGCGGTACGAGAAAGCGCTGCTCGAAAAATCCGGCTATACGGTCATTACCACGCAGTCTGGGCAACAGGGGCTGACCTTGGCGATGACCTCTCATATTGATGCCATTGTCCTCGATTACAACATGCCCGGGATGAATGGCCACAATGTCGCCGCCGCAATCAAAGAGTGTCGGCCGGAGATTTTGATCGTCATGTTTTCTGCCAGCGAGATACCGGAAGCGACTCTTAATCTGGTCGATGCCGTCGTGTTCAAATCGGATGCAGTCGAACTGCTACTGCCTACTGTCGCTCATCTCTGTAACAGGGATAACGCGTTCTAAGTCGCGCGACCCTCGCCAATCACGAACGGCCCAATTCCTCTCTTGCGACTCGAAACGTATTCGCGTGCGCCTGCGCCGTCAGGTGGATCGGCTCCGCATATCCTCCGCCCAGCGTGATCACCAGCGGAACGCCACTCTTCACAGCCAATTTCATCACTTGCCGGTCACGCTCCTGCAATCCGTTGTGAGTCAGCGATAATTTCCCCAGTTTGTCCTCGGCGAGTCCGTCCACGCCCGACTGGTAGAAAATAATCTCCGGCTGGAACGCGAGAACCTGCGGCAGGACACCCTCGAGACTCTGAAGATAAATTCCGTCACCTACTCCCGCATCCAGTTCCACGTCAATCCTGCTCTTCTGCTTGCGCAGCGGGAAATTGTTCTTGCAGTGCACCGAAAGCGTCAGCACATCCGCATCCTCGCGAAAAATTTCCGCTGTCCCGTCTCCTTGATGCACATCCAGATCGACCACCGCCGCTCGCCGGATTCCGTGTTCCTCCCGCAGCCACGCAATCGCCACCGCAATGTCGTTAAACACGCAGAACCCCGAACCCTCCCCGCGGAATGCATGATGCGTGCCGCCGGCCAGCGTCCCGCCCCACCCGCAATCGAGCGCCTCCCGCGTCGCCGCCAGCGTGCTGCCGACTGAAGCGAGCGTGCGCCTCACCAGCCCTTCCGACCACGGAAACCCGATCCGCCGGATCGCCGCCTCGCTCAACCTTCCCTCGAGAAACGCCCGCACATACTCCTTGTCATGGATCAGCTCTACCGTGGCAATCTCCGCCATGGGCGCGCCTTCCAGCGTGTACTTCCCGTCCGCCGCCAGCATCTCGCGCAGCAGACGATACTTCTCAATCGGAAACCGGTGTCCCGCCGGAAGCGGCAACTCGTAGTGATCGGTATAGAAAAGCCGCGGCGCAGTCACAGTCCTCTCAGGATAAGGCATGTAAACTGAATCCAAGCCCGCGCCAGACCTGGATGATGGAAACCGCCCTTGATTTGTAAATCGATGACACGAACCAGCAAAATTCCCGCCGCCCTCGCGCTGCTCCTGATTCTCTCGTTCGGCGCCGCGGCCCAGACTAGGCACAAGCCCGCCGCGTCCAAAGCCACACCCGCCAAGCCTGCCGACGAGTCGCAGCTCTACCGCAATACCACCTTCGGCTTCCGCTTCCAGATTCCCTACGGCTGGGTGGATCGCACCAAGGAAATGCGCGAACAGAACGCGCCTGAAAAAGAAATTCCAGAAAAAACGTCGTCGGATAAAACAACACCCGAAAAATCGGCCTCCGCCCCCCAGGGCGAAGTCCTCCTCGCCCTCTTTGAGCGTCCCCCTGACGCCGTGGGAGACACCATCAACTCGGCCGTCGTCATCGCCTCCGAGCCTGCCTCCTCGTACCCCGGCCTCAAAAAAGCGGAAGACTACGTAGACCCGCTCACCGAACTCACCGCAGCCAAAGGTTTCAAATCCGAAAGCGATCCCGTCGTCCTCGACATCGACTCGCGCCAGCTTGTCTGTGTCGATTTCACCAAGGCTCTGAGCGAAAAACTCACCATGCGCCAGACCACGCTGATCCTTCTGACCAAGGGCCAGTTCCTGACCTTCACCTTCGTCGCCGGCTCTGACGACGAGATCGATAACCTGATCGACACGCTTCATTTCGGACCCGAAAAATCGCCCAGACATTAGTCTTATCCCAGCCATTTTTTCCGGCCCGACCCGCATCCGTTTCCGGCACCAAAATCGCCCCCTCTAACCACAACAAAACCCACCGTTTACGCTCCCGGTTCCACCCTCAAAATCACCCGTTTTTGTGCTAAAATAACAATAGCTCTGGTGACAGCTAAATAGCAGAAAATTCAATAGGTTGAGGTCACCAGACTCGGCCCGGAAACGCACTCCACCCGAAGCGTCCTCCGGCACTCTCCACGGAGCAGAATGGCAACCAAAGAATTGAACCCCGAACTCGCCGATCCAAAGAACAAAAACGGCAAGCACACGAACGGCGATTACAACGCAGACTCGATCAAAGTTCTCGGCGGAATGGAAGCTGTCCGCAAACGCCCCGCCATGTACATCGGCTCGACGGGCGAACTCGGACTCCACCACCTGGTGTATGAAGTCGTCGATAACTCCGTCGACGAAGCGCTCGCCGGTTACGCGGACAAAATTGAAGTCACCATCTCGCTCGATAACTCCATCACTGTCGTCGACAACGGCCGCGGTATCCCGGTCGACAACATGGATATCGATGGCGAAAAAATTCCCGCGGCGCAAGTCGTCATGACGACCCTGCACGCGGGCGGCAAGTTCGACAGCAACTCCTACAAAGTGTCCGGCGGGTTGCACGGCGTCGGCGTGAGCTGCGTCAACGCGCTCAGCGAAGAGCTCGATCTCGAAATCTGGCGTGACGGTTTCACTTGGGAGCAGACTTACTCGAAGGGCGAGCCCACCAGCAAGCTGAAGAAAACCGGCGCGGCCAAGGTGAAAACGGGCACCAAGGTTCA
>Ga0265316_10005184_pt1 | contig 12751 bp, 13 predicted proteins | sample 4522metaG_FD_202092 | JGI IMG/M metagenome (GOLD analysis project Ga0265316, IMG submission 202092) | Rhizosphere microbial communities from Carex aquatilis grown in University of Washington, Seatle, WA, United States - 4-5-22 metaG | ecosystem: Host-associated > Plants > Roots > Rhizosphere >... | reverse complement strand
GATGAATCCACATCAAGAACACCCGCCATTTTGCTTGGCTGGTTAGCTATTATTCCGACCGGCATTCCGCCAAGCCTGGCAAACCCGACTACTATATTCGGTGCAAACAGCTCATGTATTTCCATAAATGAATTTGCTTCACCTTCCTTATCAACAACACATTCTATTACCTTTCTAACATCATAAGCTTTTGTTGTGTCTTCCGGCACAATATTGTTCAGAGCTTCATCTTTGCGGTCAATTGGATCATCCGTAGATTTTACCGGGGGTTTCTCTTTCCAGTTAGAGGGCATGTAAGAGAGCAGCCTCCTTACAGCCATAAGGCAATCAAGTTCATTATCAAAAGCAAAATGCGACACGCCTGATTTGACAGAATGCGTCATTGCGCCGCCGAGGTCCTCAAATGTAACATCTTCATGCGTAACAGTCTTAACAACATTCGGCCCTGTAACAAACATAAAACTCGTTTTCTTCGTCATCAAAGTAAAATCTGTTATCGCAGGCGAGTAAACCGCGCCGCCGGCGCACGGACCTAGAATTGCCGATATCTGCGGCACCACGCCCGACATCAAAGTATTGCGGAGAAAAATATCGGCGTAACCTCCAAGACTTACCACACCCTCCTGAATCCTCGCTCCGCCGGAATCGTTTAAGCCAATTACAGGCGCGCCGAGTCTTTTAGCATGGTCCATTATCTTGCAAATTTTTTCCGCATGCGCTTCAGAAAGTGTGCCGCCAAAGACTGTAAAATCCTGGCTGAAAACAAAAACCAACCTACCGTCAATTGTGCCATGACCCGTTATAACTCCGTCGCCAAGATATTTTTCTTTTTCCATTCCGTAATTGTGCGAACGGTGCTCAACAAACGCATCCATTTCTTCAAATGAATCGCGGTCAAGCAAAACGTATAATCTTTCGCGCGCAAGAAGTTTGCCTTTTGAGTGCTGAGCTTTAATTCGTTTTTCGCCGCCGCCCAGCTTTGATTTTTCTTTAAGCTCTCTGAGCCTTTTTGAGCTCCCGCTTTCTTTTTCTTTTGCCATGATTCAGAAATTAATATTAAACGAACTCAATTCAAAATTAGGAATAAGGTCTTAAGTAGTTTTTTTAGCTTTATCTGCCGCTTCCTGCCTTAACTGGCCGCAGCCGGCGTTGATATCAATACCGCGCCTTATTCGAAGAGTATTCGGAATTCCGTTTTTGAACAATAAATCGCGGAATTCTCTTATTTTCTTATGATTTGATTCATGACCCTTAAACCCTTTTGTTGGATTCAAAGGAATAAAATTTACGTGACATAATATCCCGCCAATTAAATTCACCAGCTCTTTGGCTTGTTCAAGAGTGTCGTTCACGTCATCGATCAATGCCCATTCGAAGCTGATACGCCGGCTGGTTTTTTGTGTGTAATTTATGCAAGCGGGAATTAAGACATCAAGCGGGTACTTTTTATTTATCGGAAGCATTGATTCGCGCAGCTTATCGTTTGCGGCGTGCAAAGATACGGCTAAGTTCACCTGGCGGTTTTCATCCGCAAATTCTTCTATTATGGGGACAAGTCCAACGGTGCTGATAGTAATTCTTCTTGCGCCAAAATTAAATCCGTCCACGTCCGTCAATGTATCTACAGCCTGCATAACCTGTTTATAGTTTGCAAACGGTTCGCCCATTCCCATAAAAACAAGATTTGTGAGCTTATCATTTTTCTTCTGCAGAACCCTCGAAAAAAATAAAACTTGCTCCACAATTTCTCCTGAAGTGATATTTCTTTGCAGCCCTGCCTGTCCCGTAGCGCAAAATGTACAGCCGAGTCCGCACCCGGCCTGTGTGGATATGCATGCAGTTCGGCGCGTATTGTAACCCATCAGAACAGTTTCGATCTGGCTGTTATCCGGCAAAGCAAATAATATTTTTCTTGTCCATCCATCTGTTGAAAGCAAATCGATCAGCGGGTTTAAATGTGTGAATGAGATATCTTCTTTCAGTTTATCGCGGAGTTTTTTAGGAAGGTCGCTCATTTCATCATAAGATGAAGCAATCTTTTTGTACATCCATTCCCTTATTTGCACGGCGCGAAAAGCAGGGGCGCCCCAGCCTGCGACTATTTTTTTAAGTTCATCTAGTGGAAGATCGAACAGGAATGGTTTAATGATGTTTATTCTCCAGTTTATTCCCGCAAAAGCGGGAATCCATTTAACATGCCGCTCCTACGGAGCTTTAATTTTGTTACAAACAGTACTATTAATATATCGCTCCTAACGGAGCTAAAAAAATATTCGTGCCGCGACCGAAAGTCGAAACACGATGCTCATGGTTACATAACATAGAGATTGCTTCCTGCCTGCAGCAGGCAGGCGTCCGCCTCTGGCGGACTCGCGATTCGTAGTTAATCATACAGCGTTGATTTGCCCAGCGCCGACTCAATAAAATCCACGGCAAGCATAGCGGTTTCATTCTTATGGTCAAGAATGGGATTCACTTCCACCATTTCGAGCGAGCTCATGCATCCTGAATCGGCAACCATTTCCATAATCAGCTGCGATTCGCGGTAAGTTAAACCGCCTTCAACCGGAGTTCCGACTCCACTTGCATATTCGGGGTCGACTCCGTCAAGATCAAAACTCATATGGATATGATTTATTCTTCCTTTGAAATCTTCAAGTATCCTCGCCATAATTTCAGGGATTCCAAGCTTATCCACTTCGCTCATTGTGTAAACCTGCATTCCTTTTTCTCTGTAAACTTTTACTGTCTTAGCTTCGGCAGGGTCAACGTCTCTTATTCCAACCATAGCTACGTTTTCAGGTTTTAGCTTAGGCGAGAATCCGCCAATCCTCACTAAACGCTTTTCGCCGAGTCCAAGTGAAACCGCAAGCGGCATCCCGTGAATATTTCCGGATGGGGTAGTTTCCGGAGTGTTCATATCCGTATGTGCGTCGATCCAGATCATGCCGAGATTCTTTTTTTGTTTCCGGCAGTAGCTGGAAATGCCCGCAACGCTTCCGATAGCCGCAGAGTGGTCGCCGCCTAAGATAAGCGGGAAGAACTTCCTGTTCAGCAGGCTTTCTACTTTTTTGGCAAGTATGTTTGATGAACGCAGAATCTCTGAGATGTACTTAAGTTTAAGATTGCGCACCTGCTGAGTTTCAGCGCCTTCTATATATAGGTCGCCGAAATCCCTGACTTTGTATCCAAGCTTTTCCAGCTTTTCCTCAAGCTGGGCATAACGCAGGGCAGATGGCCCCATATCGACGCCGCGCCTGTCTGCGCCTAGATCGATAGGAAAGCCAATAATTCCAATCCTTTTGCTTATTTTCTTTACCTGTCTTTTGAGCTTCATTTTAAAGAATTTGGCAAATATATGGAAAGGGGTTTTCAGAAATAAGCTAATTTTTAAGCGCACAACTTATATACGATTACGTACATTTTGCTATTTCCTTGTTCAGTAAAATCGGTTATTTTTGCATCATACTTAAATTTAATTGAATCAAATATTATGTTCAAAAGAATTTTTACTATAGTCATTATAATATCTGCTGTGACTTTATTTCAAATTAGAGCCGGCGTTTCGGGAATTCTTGACCTGGAAAAATACTGCCGCGCTGTTTATGATCTGTACCAGACCAGCGAAGTGCAGGCAAAAAAAGAGATTTTCGTTTATAAAAAAATAAATGAGCTGATTGGAACCACGCAGACAATTAAAATTGTTGCATCAGATTCAATTACCTATGACAGGAAAACGGATTACTCTTCCGTAAAATCAAATGAAATTTATTACTCGGATAATTCGCAGGGTTACTTTGGAGTATTTGTTATTGCCACTAAGAAAGGCGATGACCTATTAATGGGCTGCACGCCCCAGGTAGAAACAACAGTTACAGGTAAGATTACGGATATACTTGTGGTAGAATATATAAAGAATAATCTGAACCAGAAATGTTACACTTCGCTAAAAGATTTTGACGACAAGGGAACGGTAATCCAGAAGATAATTCTTAAAGTCGAGATCTAACCGCGTCGTTTAAAAAATTATTGAAAGGCTGCATTGCTTTAAATATCTTTGCAGTCTTTTTTATTATCCCTTCCGAAAAAACTTCATCTTCTTTCAGCTGATGTTCCGCAAGAAAGTTTTTCATTTTCAGGTATTCCATTGCCGGGTGTTCTTTCGGGAAACCTTTAGGCGCAGTCTTTAAACTCTCACCGCCCCAAACTTCTTTAAAGTTCTTAACGAACTCTTTATTTTTAACAATCGCCAAAAACTGTTTATGCTTAGATGCGATTGCCATTCTCATTTTAAGTAATTTTTCCGGGTCCGGCATATATTGGCCGCCAGCAAGGAATAATTCAGTCGGGCTTACATGAAAATAGTAACATGCTAACCCTGATTTCTTTCCGCCTTCTTGCAACACCGCTCCAAAATTAGTTTTATATGGAGTTTTATCTTTTGAGAATCTTACGTCTTTGTAAATTCTGAATATGCAGTCTTTGGGCTGAAAAGAAGCAATTGATTCATCGAATTCCGACACGGCATGAATAAGCTCATACACAAACACTTCGAAATCCGTCTTTGCATCTTCGTATAAGCTTTTATTTTCGTTGAACCATTCGCGGTTGTTGTTCTTCTTCAGTTTTTTTAGAAAAGCCAGCGTAGATTTTTTTAACATGATGGAACCTATTAATTTTTATTTAGGAATTTTGCGATGCCTGCCTTACAGTCCTCGGTCATTCTGGTAATAGCGTTCATATCGCATGCATAAGCCAGCGCGTTTTCAAACGACATGCCCGAAACTGCGCGGAACATTTCTTTGGTCAGCTTTATTGAGTTCAGTGAATTCTTCATAAGCGAGGCGACCAATTCATTCACGCTGTTATCAAGCGCATAAGCCGGCACGACCATATTGATAAGTCCCATTTTAAAAGCTTCATCAGAGCCTAATATACGCGCGGTTAACAGCAAATCCTTTGCCGCCGTTTCTGTAACCCGCTTTAGCAGAAACATCATCACAATAGCAGGAATAAAACCAATTTTTACTTCAGTATAGCCGAATTTCGCGGTATCATCGGCAATAATGAAATCGCAGCATGTAGTAATCCCGCAGCCGCCGGCAAGCGCATACCCCGAAACCTTCGCAATAACAGGCTTGGAGCAATTGTAGATGCTAAGCAGCATGTTTTTGAATTTCTGGGAGTCATCCTTGTTCTGCATTATATCAAACTCAGAAATTTTCTGAAGGTAATCCAGATACAAGCCCGAACAGAAATTACCACCGGCTCCGCTGAGAATGATACACTTAACTTCTTCCCTTGTATTAAAATCAGTGAACATATCTGTTATTTCAAATATCAGATTTTCATCCAGAGAATTCATTTTTTCAGGACGGTTCAGCATTATATCTGCAACGCCGCCATCAACTTTGTAAACAATATTTTTTAATCCCATAATGAAATAATTATTTATTTAGCGGGAAACCTGACAGGTATTATAGATCTGCCCAGTTTTATTCTTGAAAATTTATCTTTTCCTGTTTTTCCACCATTCAAGCAGGCGTTGTTTAATTTTTGCCTCTGCGCCGTTTTCAGATGGTTTGTAATAAACTTTATCTTTTAATTCCTTTGGTAAATAATCCTGTTCAGCAAAGTTTCCTTCAAAGTCATGCGAATACTTATAACCTTTATGATAGTCAAGATCTTTCATCAACTTTGTCGACGCATTCCTTAAATGCAGCGGAACGTCATAGGCGGGCAGATTTTCAACGTCAGAATTTGCCCGGCCAATGGCAATAGTCGACGAATTACTTTTGGGACAGCTTGCTAAATAAGTTGCCGTCTGCGATAAAACAAGCTGCGCTTCCGGCATGCCGATGTAATTTATTGCAGTAAACGCAGAAGTAGCGAGCGTAATTGCGTACGGGTCGGCGTTTCCAATATCTTCTGATGCGAGAATTATCAAGCGCCTTGCAACAAACTTTGGATCTTCGCCGCCTTTCAACATCCTTGCAAGCCAGTACACTGCCGCATCCGGGTCGCTTCCTCTAATGCTTTTAATAAATGCAGAAATAATATTATAATGCTCTTCTGCATTCTTATCGTACTTTATATAATTCGCCTGGTACGCTTCTTTAATTACAGCATTGGTAAGTTTGATGACTCCTTTTTTATCAGGCTTAGCAAGCTTAACAGCTAAATCCAAACCGTTAAGGAGCCTTCGTGCATCGCCCCCTGAAAACTGGATAAGAATATCTTTATCTTCTATTTCAATTTTCTTTTCTTTCAGTTCAACGTCATTATTCAGCGCGCTTGATATGATATAAAGAAAGTCGTCTTTTGAAAGCTCTTCAAGCACATATACACGGCATCGCGAGAGAAGCGGTGATATCACTTCGAATGATGGGTTCTCAGTCGTGGCGCCAATCAAAATTATGGTTCCGCTTTCAACCGAGTGAAGCAATGAATCCTGCTGCCCTTTATTGAAGCGATGAATTTCATCTATGAATAATATTGTCTTTTTGTTAAGATGTTTTTGATTATAGGCGGCTTGTTCAATAGCCTGGCGCACATCTTTAACTCCTGAAGATACCGCCGAAAGCTGAACGAATTCTGTCTTAACTAAGTTTGCAATAATTAAAGCAAGCGTTGTCTTTCCCACGCCGGGCGGACCCCACAAGATCATCGAAACAATGTCATTGTTCTCGATCATTGAGCGTATTGGCTTACCCGGACCTACAAGATGTTTTTGTCCTACAAAATCATCCAGCGTTCCGGGGCGCATGCGTTCGGCAAGCGGAGTAAACTTTGAATCCTGCTGTTTATCTTTCTTATTATTTGTATCGAATAGTTCCAAATTATATTATTTTCAAAAAATCCTCTGCCGTCATAACAGATATATCATCTATCCTGTAATCTTTAATATTACGGGTTATAATGTATTTCAGATTATGACTCTTTGCAGTGAAATATTGTATTGCATCTTCAAAGTCTCTAAGATCGGAATCAAGGGCCATTTGAATAATTCTGCTATCGACCGTAAGTATGTTCAGGAAATTTGAAAGAGCCTTGATAGCTGATTTTGCTTTTTCAGAATTAGAAAATCTTCTCAAAACATAGAACACATTTGCGTAGCAGCTTGACGAAACAAAAGATACTATCTCCCGTTTATTAGAAAGTTCAATAATGTTAGTTGCTGATAAATAAAACGGTTCTCTTTTCATTAAAACGTCAAGAAGAATATCTGAATCGAGAAATACTTTAAATAGTTCGGCGCTCATTTCATATATTTCTCCCAAAGCGCTTCTTCAAGAACTTTCTTATAGTCAAAATCCTTTGGAGCTTTAATCATCCCAACTAATTCCTGTACTTCCGGACTTATGCCTGTCAATTCTTCCGGATCTTTAACTGCTTCGTCCTGGGTAATGGCTTTTAGATAGCCCTCAACTACCAAGGAAAGACTCTTCCCTTGTTTTTTAGCGTACTTCTTTGCTTTATCAATAACTCTTTTATTGATGCTTAATGTTAGTTTTGTCGTCATATTTCGTCTAGATTTATACGTATGAATATAAAACAATTAATACGTACAAACAATTCCAAATATCTGTAAACAAAAAAGGTAATCTAATTAACCAAATTACCTTTGAATTTTGGTAAAAACGAGTCTTTACTTTAAAATCACCATTTTTCTAACCTGGCTGAAATTACCTGCGGTTAATCTATAAAAATAAACTCCGCTAGCCAGACCTGAACCGTCGAAATCTACCGTATACATTCCCGGCCGCTTAGCGCTTTCTGTTATTTTATATACTTCCCTTCCGATAACATCATAAACTTTGAAGATGACTTCTGAACTTACGGGAAGTTCAAACTTAATTTTGGTTGATGGATTAAATGGATTCGGATAGTTTTGGCCCAAAACAAATTTTGCCGGTACTTCGGTCCCCGTTTGGCGAATTCCAATTACACCGCCGCCGTTTGTAGTATGTAAAATGTAGCCATTGTCAAGATTTCCCCCTGAAATATACCAATTTGATGAATCAACAGCATATCCGTTAACAAGTATCTGAGATGAATCCGGGAAATTATTAGTGAACCAATTCTGTCCATAATCTGTTGTTTTAGAAATCAGGTATGAACTTTGAGAATAAAGCCAGGGAGCTTTTGAAATCTCAGTAAACTGATCGCCATATACATAACCGGCGCCGGAATTTTTTACAAAATTAATGCCCTGAAACATCGCTCCGCTAATCTTTAGCGGCAGTTCAAACCAGCTTAACCCTGCATTTGTAGTCTTATATATTACCGATGAATACATTGAATCAGAATTAGAAACGCCGCACGCAAACCCGGTTGTAGAATTTGCTATTGCCAATCCTTTGAAATTATCCACATCGTAAAATAACTGCCTGCTCCAGGTGTTCCCATTATCGGAAGTACGCATGATCAAACCCTGAATTCCAAAGTGCGAATTCTGAACCCTGTCATATCCTATTGCAATGCCGGTATTTGGATCAAAGAAATCAATTCCATATAATTCCTGCGCAGAGTCCGGGCTACTAACAAAAATCCAGCTAAGCCCCCCGTTAGTCGTCTTGATAATCCCTGTCTTCGACTGATACAATCCCCCCAGTGTGATTGCAAGTCCAAAACCTGTATTCGTATCTGTAAAACACCCTCCGGTCAGGTATTTTACTTCTGGGGCTATTGCGCCGTATGTTTGCCAGGTCCTGCCTTTGTCATAAGTTTTAATAAAGTATCCCCCTGTATTCGTATCTTCTGAAAGTAACTGGGCGTTAAGCCCGTACGGAATGTTTTTATTCCGGGCAAATACGAATCCGGGGAAATGAAATTGATGAGCTCCTGTTGATAAATTGCAGGCTCCAATTCCGTAGGCGCGGTTCTGATCAAATATTGTAACCGCTAACATTACTCTCAATGAATCAGGATATGAAGAAATTGTCCAACTAATGCCGCTGTTTGTTGTGTGGATAATTATTCCGCTTACACTTGGAATTGACATACCCCATCCGCCCGAAATTCCGTTTTGCATATCAAAAAAATTTATGCAATTTAAGACGCTGATTCCGGAAGGAGTAGTTTGCTCAACCCATTGGGTCTGCGATAAATGGAAAGGAATTAAAAGAAGAAAAATAAACAAGGATTTTTTCATACATTACCATCAATTTAACCGTGAAACTTTAACAGATCGGCAGTTTACAACGGTTTCCGCAATTTTGTGAATTAGTTGTTTCTTGTACAAATTTACGCCAAATTTTTTGACCTAACAATTCAAAATAGAAGAGGCGCATGTAAAAACTTCAAAATAGTTAAAATCATCAATCTGAAGTATTTTCTATATACAATTTTGTAAGTTTATATGTTTCAAAGAGCGCATTTTCATGTGTTCTTTCAACGCCATGAGAGGCTGATACGCCGGGACCAATCAATCCAACACGAACATCATATCCCGCGGCTAGCGCTGCGCTGCCGTCTGACCCGTAGTATGGATAAATATCCGTCACATAGATTATGTTATTAGCCGAAGCCAGCTCGCGCAACTTTTTTGTAACCGTAAAATCATACGGTCCTGATGAATCCTTAACACATATTGAAACCGCGTCTTCCTTTCCGGCGCAGCCATCGCCTATAACCGCCATATCAAGCACAAGCAATTCTTTTGCGGAATCCGGAATTCCAACACAAGCGCCGTGCCCGACTTCTTCATAGTTGGAAAAATAGAAACCAACTTTCCTTTTCGAACCGCCTGCTGAAAGTTCTTTAATCATTTCAATCATAACTGATGCGCACGCCTTATCGTCAAGGAAACGGCTTTTAACAAATCCGCTTGAAGTATATTCAAAACGCGTATCATAGAAAATAAAATCACCTACGTTAATTCCAAGCGCTGCAACATCAGCTTTGTTTCTTACAAGCTCATCAAGCCGGATAGACATGTTGCCAATTTCTCTTTTTGTAGCTTCCACAAGGTTGTTTACATGCGAAGCAGGATTATTTAACAGGAACGTGCCGCGGAATAATTTACCTTCATTATTCCTGATGGTCACATACTCGCCTTCAAACGAATTTAGGACAAGTCCGCCTATTTTTGTTATTGCAAGCGTTCCGTCTTCTTTAACTTCCTTAACCATCGCGCCAAGCGTATCTATGTGCCCTGATATCACAAGCTCGGGATCCTCAACAAAGGAAACAAGCAGCGAACCTTTATTGGTTTTCTTTATATGCAGCTTAGAATCCTTGAATAGATTCTCTACATAGTTTATTACTTCAATTGTGTATCCGGTTGGCGAATTTATTTTAAGGATTTGTTCAAGCGTGGTTACTATATTCTTCATGGCTTATTAAATTCGAGCGATTTGATTAGTAAAATTATTTTGCGGAATCTACCTGGATCTTGTATATCTTTTCTCCCTCTTTGGTCATTCCGTATTTTTCGCGGGCAACTTTTTCTATCTTCTTATCCGATGTTTTAATCTCATCAATTTCTTTCTGCAGCATCAGGGTTTTATCCTGTTCTTCTTTAAGCTTTTTCTGGAGTTCGCGGTTCTCTATTTCGAGGTCAACCCTTTGCAGCAATCCTTTCCTGCCGAATACTGCGTAAGAAAGTATTAACAGCATTAAGAGAAGAAATATGAAAAATCTCCTCCTGGCATAGATATAACGGATAATGTTTTTAAAAAAGCTGTCGTCTTTGTATTCTGACATACTGCAAGTTACGCTTTAGCTAAACTTAGTTCAATTATCTTATTTAGCAACCCTTCAAATGACATGCCTATAGCAGAAGCGGATTTTGGCACAAGGCTGAGCGCGGTCATGCCGGGTAAGGTATTCACTTCGAGACAGAAATACCCTCCGGCAGGATTTAGCCTGAAATCAACCCTAGAGTACACCTCGCAGCCAAGCGCCTTGTGCGCAATAAGAGATTTTTCCCTCAGTTCATCTGCAAGATTAGCGGGCAGATCAGCGGGACAGAAATATTCCGTCATTCCCTTTGTATACTTGTGTTCGTAATCATAGAACCCGTCTTTCGGCTTAATTTCTACAACGGGCAAGGCATCGTTTCCCAATATCGCTACCGTTAGCTCTCTGCCTTCAATGAATTCTTCAATCATGATCTTTCCTGAATAACTGAACGCGCTATCAAGCGCGCCGTTTAGCTGAACATCTTCAACATCAGGCTGAACTATTGAAAGTCCAACAGTGCTTCCTTCATCGTTCGGTTTTATTACCGCGGGATATCCGAAACTATTTTCTATCTTTCTGTCAATTTCTTTTAAGTTATAACCGGATTTTTCAGCCATGAACCACTTTGGCGTCGAAACATTAAAATGATTGAATAAAATTTTCGAAATATCTTTATCCATCGCCATTGCGCTTGATGTAACGCCGGAACCCGTATACTTAACTCCCCGCATCTGAAGCAATGACTGTATTTTCCCGTCTTCGCCGAATTTCCCGTGAAGTCCCAAAAAAACGATGTCAATATTATCGAACAATTCAGAGTCGATACATTCAATAACTTTCTTGGCGCTGTATTTCGCAAGTTCTTCAGCTGTCGGGAATTCCTGTCCAACAACAAGCCTTCCTTCAAATATTTGTTCTTCGTCAGGCTGTTTGGCGCCAAAGATAGGGTCGATAACTTTTACATTATGGCCTGAACTCTTTAGCGCTCCGGCAATTGCTTTACCCGATGCAAGCGCTACATTTCTTTCAGCGGATGTGCCGCCGGTCAAAACTATTATATTCAATATGATCTAAGTTTATTAAGTTTTGCAATTTGTGATTTATTCAATTCCTTTTCGCCGCCAAGAGCTCTTGCGTAAAAACTTATCTCGGCAAACTGTTCAACTTTCTCATTCAGCATATAAGCTTCTTCCAGCGTTTTAGCATATGTTACCAGCCCGTGATTAGAAAGAAGAATCGCGTTAAAATTTTTTACATATTTAGATATTGATTCAGGAACTTCATTCGTTGATGGAGTGGCATATTTTGCAAGCGGCACGTATTTAAGCTTAAGATAAACCTCCGGAAGAATAATTTTATCGAGGGCAATGCCAGCGACGGCAAAAGCCGTGGCAAATCTTGGATGAGTATGAACAATTGCGTTAATATCTTTTCTTGAACGGTAGATATAACTGTGCATCTTAAATTCTGAAGACGGCTTATTTTTTCCTTTTACCAGCATGCCGTTTAGATCGACTTCCGCAATATCAGCTTCACGAATTCTTCCTTTGCAGATTTCGGTCGGTGTGGTTAAAATTGTGTTTCGCTTAGTCCTGACGCTGAGATTTCCATCTGTCGCCGCAACAAATCTGTTGTTATAGCAAAGTTTGGAGAAGAATATTAACTCGTCTTTAATGCTCATTCAATAAATCGTTAAACTATTTCTCACCTCACCCCGCGCACCTTTGGTGCGCTTCCCCTCTCTTCAAAGGAGAGGGGTGGCGCGAAGCGACTGGGTTGAGGTAAAATTACATCTTAAGAAACTCAAACATCTTCTTTATCGGCTTTGCGCTTTGCATGATATAAAAATGCAGGCTGGGCACGTTCTTGTTCAGCAGTTCCTCGGCCTGTTTGGCCGCCCATTTGGCCCCAATTTCAACTACATGTTCCGTCTTAGCAGCAAGCACTTCCGCTGAAAGTTCTTCAGGAATATTGATGTAAAAATTCTTTGGAATTGAACTCAAGTGATTCTTGGCCGTGAGCACTTTTAAACCGGGAACAATCGGCGCTTTTATCCCAGCTTCCC
>Ga0265316_10005183_pt1 | contig 12756 bp, 9 predicted proteins | sample 4522metaG_FD_202092 | JGI IMG/M metagenome (GOLD analysis project Ga0265316, IMG submission 202092) | Rhizosphere microbial communities from Carex aquatilis grown in University of Washington, Seatle, WA, United States - 4-5-22 metaG | ecosystem: Host-associated > Plants > Roots > Rhizosphere >... | reverse complement strand
CCTCGATACGCGCCGGATCCACGGTGCCGTACAGGATCACCTCATGGTCGCTCGATGCCTCGGTCAGGACCATGCCCTGCGGGTCGCAGAGAAAGCTCGACCCCCAGAATTCCAGGCCAGGCGGGCCCGCGGGCGTTTCGATGCCCACGCGGTTGATGGCGGCCACGTACACGCCGTTGGCGATGGCGTGTCCGCGCTGGACGGTTCGCCAGGCATCGCGCTGGGCAGTGCCGTGGTCGGCTTTTTCAGCCGGGTGCCAGCCGATGGCTGTGGGGTAGAAGATGACGTCGGCCCCGCGCAGGGCGACCAGGCGCGCGGCCTCGGGGAACCACTGATCCCAACAGATGAGCACGCCCAGGTTGCCGAACTCGGTGGGAAAGACGCGAAATCCGAGGTCGCCGGGCGTAAAATAGTATTTCTCGTAATACCCAGGATCGTCGGGGATGTGCATCTTGCGGTACAGGCCCAAAATCGATCCATCGGTGCCGATGACCGCGGTCGTGTTGTGGTACAGGCCGGGGGCGCGGCGCTCGAACAGCGACGCGACGACCACGACCGAGCTCCGGCGCGCTTCCCAGCCCAGCGCCTCGGTGCTGGGGCCGGGAATGGATTCGGCCAGCGCGAACAGCGACGCGTCTTCCTTCTGGCAAAAATAGGGCGAGCGGAAAAGCTCGGGCAGACAGACGACCTTGGCGCCGCGGCCTGCGGCCTCGCGGATCTTCACGCAAGCCACATCGAGGTTGGCCGCGGGATCGGCGGACATCGCCATCTGGACCAAAGCGACTTGGTAGGGCGTGCGAGCTTGCATGGGTTCTCTTTACATCAAGCGAGGGGAACTTTCTATGCGCCCAGAAAGCGCGACCGACTTGACGACCCCCTACCCATCGGGGAGAAGGTGCGGCGTGAGCATCGATATTCGTGGAAAATGGGCCTTGGTCACGGGCAGCAGTCGCGGGATTGGCCGCGAGATCGCTCGCGGCCTGGCGGCCAAGGGTTGCAACCTGGTTCTGCACGGGCGCTTGCGCGAGCACAATGCGGATCTGGCCGTCGAGCTGGCAAGGTTGGTCAAAGTCGCTGTCGTCGCCGCCGAGCTGAGCGCCGCGGCCGATGTGGAGCGCCTCATTCGCGAAGCCCAGCACGCAAGCGGTGGCATCGAGGTGCTCTACAACAACGCGGCCATCATGACGCCGTTCTGCCAGGACTACACGATCGTGACCACCGAGGATTACCGCCGCAGCTTCGAAGTCAACGTCATCGCCCCCGTTCGCATCACCCACGGGCTTCTGCCGCACATGCTTGAGCGGCACTTTGGCCGCATCGTGCAGGTTACGTCCGGGATTCGCGACCAGCCCGAACTCATGGCCTATGCGGCTTCCAAGGCCGCGCTGGACAAGTTCGTTCGCGACACCGTTATTCGCCTGCGCGACACCGGCGTGACCATGAATCTGCTCGATCCCGGCTGGCTGCGCACCGACCTCGGCGGCCCCAATGCCCCGAACGCCGTCGAGTCGGTCATGCCCGGCGCTTTGGTGCCGGCCTTGGTCGAAAACGACGTGCAGGCAACCTGGTTCAGCGCGCAGGACTATGCGCGGTAGGGAATAGATCGCCGATGAGATCCTTGAAGACCTCGAACGACCGCTCGTCGGCCTTCTGGTTGTAAGCCGCGCCGGTTTTCGCATCTGAACCGGCGCCCACCTCGGTGAAGCTGTGCACGGCACCGCCGTAGACCGTCATTTGCCAATCCACGTTGTGGGTGCGCATTTCATTCTGGAAGGCAGCGATGTCGGCGGCCTTGACGTAGGGATCGTCGGCGCCTTGCAGGACGACGACCTTGGCCTTGATGTTCTTGCCGTCGGCGGGATTGGGGCTGTCGAGGCCGCCGTGGAAGCTGACGACTGCCTGCACGTCCGCGCCCGCGCGGGCGAGTTCGATCACGCCCGTACCGCCGAAACAGTAGCCGGCCGCCACGATCTTGGCTGGGTCGACTTCCTTCTGTTCGCGCAAGATCTCCAGTCCACGCAGCACGCGCTCGCGAAATAGTTTGCGGTCCCCCTTGTACTTCCCCGCGAGTGGCATGGCATCTTGCGCACCCTTGGCACGAACACCCTTGCCATAGACGTCGACGGCGAATACCGCCAACCCGAGCTTGGCCATGCGCTCGGCCTGCTTCTTGGTTTCGTCCGAGAGGCCAAGCCAGTTGTGCACCACGAGCACGCCCGGGATCTTGCCCTTGCTGGCCTGCGGGTAGACAAACAGACCCTCGAAACTCTGGTCGCCGATCTTGTAGTCGATCGCTTTGCTCTTCACCGCAACCGTGCCCGCTGCGGCGGGCGTCGCGGCCAGCACGAATCCAACCATCAACAGCGCCGGGATCATCATCGTGTCACCTCATTCGTTTGCAGATGTAGATGCATGGGTCCACGACTTGGTGACAAACTGGGACAAATGACCGGTCTTCGTCTACTGACGCTCGCGATACTCTTCGCCCAGGCTTGTGTGGCCCGGCCGCCTGCCATCCCGCCTGCGCCGCTCGCACTGCAATCGGTTTCACTACCGAGCAGCGGACCGACGCCTACCGGACCGCGCATTTTTCTGCACGCGCCTGCGGCGCTGGCCGGTCACAAGGCGCGCTGGATCGGGGATCGGCAACACCCCGAACCCGCGCTGGCACGACTGCTCGGCGAGGCTCGCAAGGCACTGGCGGAAAAGCCGTTCTCGGTCGCCGAGAAAACCGTGCTGCCTCCGAGCGGCGACAAACACGACTACCTGAGCCTAGCTCCCTATGCGTGGCCCGATCCTAGAAAGCCCGACGGGCTGCCCTACATCACACGCGACGGCCAGACCAATCCCGAACGCGACAGTATTTCGGACCATGCGTACTTCTCACGAATCGTGTCGGTGACCGAGACCCTGGGTTTGGCTTACTACCTAAACGGCGACGAGTCGTTTGCCCGGCACGCGGCGTTGCTCTTGCACACCTTCTTCGTCGCGCCCGCCACGCGCATGAACCCAAACCTGAACTTCGGGCAAGGCGTGCGTGGCAAGGAGAACGGCCGCCCATCGGGCATCATCGACACCTCAAGCATCGCCCGGTTGGTCGACGGGGTCGGGTTGCTCCTCGATAGTCCGTCCCTGTCGCAAGACGATCGCGACGGCCTTTTTGGTTGGTTTCGCGACTACCTAACGTGGCTGCGTGAAAGCGAACTCGGGCGCAGGGAGGGCCAAGCCAAGAATAACCATGGCGCCTGGTACGACGTACAAGTGGTCTCGCTGGCATTGGCCACCGGGCAAGTCGGCCTGGCACGCGAAACCCTGCAATTTGCCCACAAGCGCCGCATCGGCCGACAAATCGACCCCGACGGCAGCCAGCCCGAGGAATTGCAGCGCACGAAATCCTGGCACTATTCCATCTACAACTTGCAGGCCTTTGTCGCGCTGGCAAACCTCGGCGATCGCGCCGGCGTGGATCTGTGGCGTTACCAGACCTCCGACGGCCGCTCGATCCGCAAGGCCATCGACTACTTGCTCCCCTTCGCCCTCGGCGACAAGCTCTGGACCACAGAAGAAATCGGCGGCTTCAAACCCGAAGCCCTGTGGCCCATCGTGCGCGAAGCTGCATTTCGCTTGCAAGATTCGCAACTGGCCGCCGCCGCAGCCCGCCTTGGTGGGCGCCAAGAGGACAGGCTTTGGTTGTTTGTCGAGTAAGGTTCCGATGGTGGAGCGTGTCTCGGCGATGCGTGCTTATGCTTGCCTGTAGAAGGCCAAGCCACCCATGGAGGGCGTGGATCGATTCGTCGCGGTGATGCTTGTCTAGCGGTACTGGTACGGCGGGCATGGCCACAATTCAACGCGTTTGAGCATTGCCTCGTGGGTGTGACCCATCACGTACACGCCCCGGCAGGGCTGGCCAGTATCGATGTGCCTCAGCAGGCACCGATCCAAGGCATGGCGGATGCTGGTCACACGCTGGATGCCCTTGCCGTCGCCCATCGAGGTTGTCCATCCCGCGGGTCCCTCGAAATTGCGCACGTCGGGCTGGAAGAAAGCAGCCTGGGTCAGTTGGTGTCCAGAACTCGGGTTCTCATCGCGATTGAAGCTATCGGGCTGGTGACCGTGCTCGGCCCACAGTCCGGGCCTTTCCAGAAACGACGGCAGATGAAAGGCGTTGATCTTCATCCCCGCGTGCTCGCGGCCAGAAGGCACCTCGATGGGCTTTCCGCTGCCGTGCTTGAGGTAGTTGTCGTGATTGCCGTGGATGAAAGTCGTCCGTAGAGACGCACCAGTCTGTCGATTCTTCCCGGCCCGCTCGCCCAGCGTCAGCAGGTGCACCAGGTGCGGCCCCTGGTCGGTCTCGAACAAACTGCGCTCGACCCAAAAGTGGGCGAAGTCGAGCGCTCTGCCGTGCAAGTTGTCCAGGGCCGGGGTTTTTCCCATCTTCTCGCCAAAAGCGCGCTGAAATCCGAGCCAGAGGTCGAAGAGATCGCCCAGTTGTACCAATTCGAGCGGCCAGGTGTTTTGGTGAAAGTCCTCCAGAGCGTCGACGAAAGCGCGCAGATCCTTGCCAGCGTCTTGAAAGATGTCGGCGCTCCGTTGCCCCTCGACGTGGTAAAGGCGGAGCCAGTTGTCGACCGACTCGCGCGTAGTGGTTTGCTCCCACTGCAAATCCCGCTGGTTGTCGAGGATACGCTTGCCGACCTTTCCGGCCAACACGGGCCACGGATCGGCGGCGATGGAACGGAGCCAATGCAAATCGCCATCGCTGACTTCCAGCCGGCCGCGCAACATCTCGCGGCCATCTTCCACAATGTGCGCACTGGCCGCACTGGTCGCGACCGGCGCATGCAAGTCGCCGAGGAAAATCGTGATGGGCGTCGCCTTCCCGCGCGCAGGCGCGGGAACGTAGATCGAGGTGAGGGCCGTGGCGCCGAGGATGTGGAGCGTGGAATTGGGAACACAATCCACCAGCCTATTGAGCAGCTCCCTAACATTCGGCCAGTCAGGGTGGCGCGTGATGGTGGCGTCGATGAGCGGGGTTTGTACGAGTTGGCCTGGGTTCGTGTTCCAGCGGGTCGGGTTCGCGTAGCGTGCGTAGTAATCCAGCCTTTTCTCCAAGGCGAATGAACAGAGCAAAATCAAGTGCCCGCACACCACGCCGAATTCGCGGTGTTTGGTCCATTCGTTGTTCCTACCGCTTCCCGCCCAGCAGCCGACGTCCATGTATACGAAATGGATTGAAGACAGTGCCTGAGTGGTTTCCTTCGCCACGGTCACAACTCTGGGATCGGAAGGGGTCTCCGTGGCAAGTCTCTTACTCAGGCTGGAGTACAAAGGGTAGTCGATGTAACGGAGTTTGGTCTGGAAGTAATTCTCCAAGGTGGCGGCATCGGCCTTCCCGTTCCGCAGCGCGCAGGACGCGGCGGCGTCTAGGAACCATGGTTCGAATCCGGTCATCCAGGAATTGGGCATGGCTCGATATCTATTCCCTCTCGTCCTTTAGACTCTGCCGGTATCGTTCTAGCTCCAGATTGGGACACCCTTCGCGCCACTTGGTGATGCCACACCACGGTTCCATCCCCCAGTAGAGGCCTACTTGGTAGTGTCTCTCTCCTTCTCCAGATGAGTGAAGGGCTATCTGGTAGAGGCCACCTGTTCGAGCTTCGTCGATGGTCCCTGAGATGCGCTGGCCGTTCTTCGACCATTCGATTTCCAAGGGATGCTCCTTGTGTTGGCAGTCCCCATCCCGAAATAGCAGTTGAATCTGCTGGCCGAAATAGGGCATCTGCACCTGGAATCGTGCAGTTTCACCCTTCACGAGCTCGCCGGTCACACATTGCCCCGGAAGGAGCGGACGGGCACCTTCCGGCGGCCTGGTTGGCGGAGGCAAGCGCTCGATAAGCCGTTCTTCCACGCCTTTCGTATGCGGAAACCATGGAAAGAAGGGATATGGAAAGAGCTGAGTCGGCAAAGGGCTGATGTCTCTCTCTTTTCCATTCACGACCAGGTAGCGGGCTAAGCAGAAGCGGCTTTTCCAGCCGACGCCTAGCCAAATCACGTTGCTATATTTGCTGTAGAAGAAAAAGTGCCTCACCACTCCTTGTTCAGGCATCGCAGTCCATTGCAAGGAAGGATCGTTTACGTCGAAACCTTCCGCGTCACCGCAATCCTCCGTGGCAAGATTGGTGGCCCGCTTGATCCAATACTCTGTGCTTGCATCGAAGACGTTTCCTAGCGAGCTTGCCATTCCCTCTCCCCTTTCCTGGTAATACCCCCACTCGGTTTGCAAGATCACCGACGGCAGCACCAACCAGGCCACGAAGGCTCCCACGATCAGCAGGAACCACTTCACGTTGCCTTTTCGTACCAAGGCCCACAAGGAAGCGACGGCCACGCAGACTACGACAAGGGCGAACTGCGCAATTTGCGTCACGATTGTCCCTCACCATCGTCGCCGTCGTGCGCGGTTGCGGCCTTGTCGAATACGTCGCTGTCTTCGTCTTTGTGATTGCCGGCCAGACTGCGGTACCGGGCCAGGGCCAGGCGAACGGCCTCGGCGTCATCGTCCCCAGGCTCGCCCTCGGGCAACTCCGCGGCGAAGCCCAGGTTGACCAAGCGCTGGCTCTTGTGCTCGGTCGAATCGCCGAGCGCTTCTTCGCGAACCTCGAATTTCAGATCGAGCGGGGCGGCGTCTTCGTCGTCCGACAGGGACAGCGAGACTTCGACCCTTTTCGTGTCACGCGGAATTGCCAGAGTCACCCAGCCGTCTTGCGGAACAACGCCGCGGTTGATGTCTGCATCGCCGGTCTTGGCCTGGTATCGCAAACCAGCGAACGGTTCATGGTCGCAGTCGAGCAAGCGGAACGTCACGATCCGTTCGTCCGCGCGGTTGACCACGTACTCGGCCCCGCCACCTACTACCTCCGCGACGCGCAGGATCTTGCTCGGAATGGCCACCGCGTCCCCGTCGCACAGCACGTTGGGATTCTCGCGCGTGGCTTTCAAATCCGCGTTTCCGGCGAACTCCCACACGGTTCGCCACCTAGAGAAGCCCTTGGCTGCCGCGATGGCGGGCACACGATCCTCGGAAGTGGCCGTAAACTTGCCTGCCTCGGTTCGCGCATCATCGGGCGGCAACTCCTGCGCGCCATCGCCGTCCCAGTCGGCACCGTCGAGATCGGGGAACGTCACTTTGAAGACGCCAGGTGAAGAACTCTTCGCTTGGCCGCGGCCTTCCTTGTCAAGCTTGCCCGAGACGGTTCCGCCGTCGGGCAGCGTGATCTTGAACGCCAACCCCTCCTGCGGCGTTCGGTCTAAGTCCACGACGTGGATCGCCAGTGTGGCACTCTCAGGCTGCGCCCCCTTCTGTGGCCTCTTGCGGGGCTTCCTGCCCGCGCTAGGCGCGTCCTGGCTCTCGCGCGCAGCCGGAGACGGCCCTTGGCTCTTCTTCGCCTTCACCCCCTCCGCCTCCTGCAGTTTCAGCGCGCTCTTGCCCTTGATGCTGCACACGCCGTCGGCCACGATGGTCACGGTCTTGCTGTTCATGGCGGCGAGCGCTTCGCCCAGTGCCATGGTGCTGCCGGCGCCGGCACCGGCGGTCACATTGGGGCTGGCGATGGCGATGCCGCCGGGGAGGATCGTCAGCGAGCTGGCCCCACACACCAGCTTGATTCCCGTCGGCGAGTCGAACGTCGCCTGGCCGGTCTTGTCGAAGCAGACCGTCGCGCCACCTGCCGTCATGGTGATCGTGCCGGCGGCATCCACGGTCACGTTGCTGCCCTTGAAGGTCATGCTCGTCGCGCCCTGGTTGAGCTGGAACTTCTTGTCCGTGGTCAGCTTGTGCGCCAGCTTGACGTGCTCGTCTTTGTTCTTCTCCTCGAAGAACTCTTGCTCGCCGTCGACTTTGCGCGAGTGATCGCCGCCGTAGATCTGCGTGACTGTGCCCGTAACCGTCTTGTCGTGGGTTCCGCCGATGACCACGCTGTCGTTCAGGTCGACCGTGAGCGAGCGGTTTCCCTTCACGTGGTTGGTTTCGTTGTTGCCCACCAACACGATGCAATCCGTGCCCACGTTGAGCGCTTGGCATTGCTTGACCAGCGTCGACATGTCCTTCTCAGCCTGCAGGTGCAGCTCTTCTTGGCCCTTCTTGTCCTCGAAGCGGATCTCGTTGAAGTTGCTGGCCGTGCCGCCCTTGGTGCTGCGGGTCTTGATCCCGCTTTGGGTTTTGTTGGCCGGCAGATCGTAGGGTGGCAGGTTGTCTTTGTTGTAGATGTGGCCGCGAATGATGGGGCGATCTGGATCTCCGGCGAGAAATGCCACGACCACTTCCTCGCCGATGCGCGGAAGGAATTGCGCGCCCCACTCGGCCCCGGCCCACGATTGTGCCACGCGCACCCAGCACGACGACTTCTCGTTGCGCTCGCCCAGTCGATCCCAATCGAATTGCACCATCACGCGGCCGAACTTGTCGGTCCAAATCTCCTCGCCGTGCGGGCCGACGACCAATGCGGTCTGCGGGCCGCGCATCTGTGGCTTGCGTGCCGTGCGCTGGGGCCGGAATTGCGTGTGGCTGTCGAGCAATTGATACTTCGCTTTGAACGGTTCGTCACTCTTGGCGACGTCGCCGGTTTCGTATTGATCGATGCTGAGACTGTAAGCCGCGGCGGTGACCAGATACTGCTTTCCCCAGTCCTCTTCGCGCCAGAACGGCGAAAATTCGCCACCCGCGAGATCCGAGCGCAGGGACACCAGATTGCCAACCCCCAATCCCATCGTGTTGCCCTCCACTTCGATGGTGGTGTGGCCCACACTCGCGGCTTGCGTGCGCACCCGCGCCTCTTGCCGCGCCTCTTTGGGGGCGAAAAGCCCGCCGGGACTGTCGTAGTGCTCGAATTGTGCCCCCGGCGCCGGATCCTCCGACGGCTCTTCGCCGAACTGAGGCTGTTTGCGGCGCAGCTCGGTCGGATCGTAGCCGGAGAGCACCGTGTGCTTGCCGGGAGAGAGCGACTTGCGCACCCGCATCTGCCACCAATGCTCCTCGGCGCCGGCGACCTTCCGCTCTTTCGGCCAGTAGAGAATCGACTCGTAGCCAGGGATCGTCTCGTGCGCGGCGACGGAATCGGCCAGCACCAGAGTGTGCTTGGCCTCTTCGTGCTTGAAGAAATAGTAGATGCCCTCTTCTTCGAGCAAGCGTTGAACGAAATTCAGGTCGCTCTCGCGGTACTGCACGCAATAGTCGCGGGCGCGAAAGAGATGGTCTGCAATCGACCCCGATTCCACGTCGGTCAGGCCGCGCTTGGCCAGCACGGTCTTGACGATGTCGAGCGCGTTTTGCGCTGGATCGTTGAAAATGCGGCAGTCGGAGGTGAAATTGAACAGGTTAAGCTTCGGCCTGATCGCGGCCGAGTAGCGCGTGTGCAGTTGTGTGGTGCCCTTCTTCAAGAACTTGGTCGCGACGCCGTGAAAGTAGCGATCTTCACCGTTGTTCAAACGGATGCCCACCGCGAGCGGCTTGCCGAGCACGTCGTTGGGATCGAGGTCCGGCTTTTTCGAGAGCAAGCTGAGATCGAACTTGTACGGCTGCCCCAGCGCCTCGCGCCCGTAGAGCGACTCAAGCAGCAGCACGCCCTTCGGGAAAGGTCCTGTCACCGAGGTATCGCGCCCGAGGAGTGCCATGGCTACCTCGGGACTCTAGCCGTTGGCGTGAACGCGTCAAGAGCGATGGGGATGCACTCTTCGGTTTCCACCCCAATGCGGATCCTAATCAGAACACTGGCTGTTGGCTCGCGGTGTTCCGGCTCGGAGTCTGGCCGAAGGGGCGTCCCGAATCCTGGTCGTGAAGTTTTCGTCGGCGTGGGGGGGCCAACACGTTTCCCGTTTCCGCTTCCCGCTGGGTATAAGGGTGGGCGGGAAACGGGGGGCGGGAAATGGCCGGGAATGCGCTGGACTGGTGGAGGCTCTATGAAGAAGGTGGGGCCAGGACGTAGCCGCCCTCGGCCTTGAGGACACGGCCAGTGTCGACGAGCGCGGCGAGCTCCTGGCAAAGGCGCGCGGTGCGGATCCGGCAGGCCTCACGGATGTCGGCGAGCGGGAGTGGGGTGTGGGCGGCGGCGAGGGCGTTGACGATGCGTTCCGCCGGGTCGAGAGGAGGCGGGTCGTGTGTAACCTTGTCGGCGGTGATCTGGAGGGCAAGGCGGTCAGCATCCTCGTGCAGGTCGAGGGCCAGAGGGGCGATGGAGGGGGCCGCGCGTTGTTCGACGGAGAGGACGAGGCGACCGTCGTGGGTGCGACGGAGATACAGGTTGGAGTCGCCCCAGGCATGAACCTCGCTCGAGCCGCGGAGTGCCTGACCGGCGCGGGCCCGGGCGCCGCCCTTGCGAGCATGGTGCACGAGCACCACGGCGGTGTGGAAACGGCGCTGGAGCTCGCGCAGGAAGGCAAGTAACGGAGCGACTTCCCCACTGGCGTTCTCGTCCACGCGATGCAGGCGCACAAAAGGATCGAGGACGAGCAGGCGCGGGCACAGGGCGGCGAGCGTGTCGATGAGTCGCCGGCGGTGGTCCTCGATGTCGAGCCTGACGGAGACGGCAGTGATGACGTGGACATCGAGGCGAGCGAAATTGACGTCGGCGGCGCGGCAGATGCCTTCGATACGCCGGCGGACGACGTGCAAGGCGTCCTCGGCGGCAAAGAGGAGGACGGGCCCCTTGTCAGCGACGGCAAAACGGCGGAGGCAATGGGCTCCCGAGGCGACGGAGACGGCCATGTCCAAGGCGAGGAATGATTTGCAGCACTTGGGCTCTCCGCCGACTATCCCGACGGCCTGCGCGGCCCAGAGATCTTGGATGAGCCAGCGTTGCTCTTCGGGGACGGGCTTGAGGTCAACGGCACGTCGAAACGGCAGCGGAGAGGCCATGAGGATGTCAGGCCTTGGCGGGTTTGGCAGCGACGGCCGCAGGGGCGAGGATGTCGTCGACCGCCATCTCCATGGTGTGCTCATCGACGAAATCCTGGTCGCGCTCATGGGCAGTGCGCAGGGCAGCGCGCAGTAGCTTGGCGGCGATGCGAAAGACACCCCGGCTTGCGCGAAACAGGATCTCGAGGGCGGGGTCGGACAGGAGTTTCTTCTGCGCACCGACGCTCTCAAGGCAAGCGTGGACGGCAGTCGCGAAGAGGTCTCGCTCGGTCGTGGGCTCGAAGTGGACTTGGGCAGCAAGGCGCATGGCGAGCGCCTCGTGTTGGCGCATCTGGATGGTCCTGCGCAGGGGCGAATGTCCGACGAGCCACAGGGTCAGAAGGTCGCGGCTGTCGAAGGCGAAGTTGAGGAAGCCAGACAGGTCGAGGAGGAATCTTTCACTGAGCAGGTGAACCTCGTCGATCACGACCAGGGGCGCGGTCCCGCGCTCGTCCACCATGTGGACGAGCGTCTTCTTGATGTCGGACCACAGATCCGCCCGTCGGTGAGAGGGGCGGACGCCGATCTCGACGGCGAGAGTGCGATAAAGGTCAAGCGGCGAGACGGCGGTGTCGCACAGGTAAAGGACGAGGTGGTCGGGTTTGGGCAGCGCCGCGCACAGGTTGCGGATGGCGGCGGTCTTGCCGACGCCTGGATCTCCGGTGAGCATGCCGAGGCCAGGGTCATCGACCAAACGCCCGAAGGCGCGGTGGAGACGGTCGTAGTTGGGCGTCTTGTGGAAGAAGGTTTTGCCCTGGGCGTTTTTGGGCATGGGATGGCCGGTGAGGCCGAAGCGCTTTCTGTACATGGGTCACTCCTCGTTATCGTTGTTGTCGTCGGTGTGCTGAGCAGAATCCTGGGTGCCGAAAGGATGGCTGCGGCGGTAGTGCTCGTCGGCGATGAGGGCGAGCGGATCGAGGCCGGTCGGCTTGACGGTCGGCGCAGGCTGGCCGGCAATACGGCGGCGTGGTCTGGTGGCGTTGTAGATGCGATCGAGCAGGACGGTGTCGCACACGAATCGACCATCCTCGAATACGCGAGGCAGAGCGTCGAGGGCGCACGGGTCGAAGCGCAGCTCGATCTCTTTGCCGACCAGCTCTGGGCGCACCTCCAGCCAGCGGCCGTGGTAGCGAATGGTGCCGTCTTTGCGGACGTTGCGTTTGTCGCGGTGGAGAAAGATCTCGTCGAGATTCTTGCCCGCCGGTATCGGTCGCATGTGCTCGACCTGGTCGAGCCAGTGCTCGCGCGGGATGCGGCCGGTGGTGTCGTGCTTGCGGCCGTGGTATTCCGCGCCCAGCCAGGCCCAATGAAGGGAGTTGAGCTCCTCCAGAGTCAGGACTCGGCCGTCGAGCTCGTCCTCGAATTCTTCGCGCCAGGTCCGGTGCCAGCGCTCGATCGCGCCCTTGGCCGCGGCGTCGCCCGGGCCTGTGTGCAAAAGCTGGCAGCCGAGGTCTGCGCAGACCAGGCGCAGCGAGCGCGCCATGTACGCCGGTCCGCGGTCGACGTAGTAGGCGCGCGGGACACCATATTTGAGCATGGCCTGCTTGAGGCCGTGCTCTTGCTCAGCATCGCCCTCGCCCAGCGCCCAGTAGCTGTGGGGCAGGAAGCGAGTCGCGCAGTCGATCTGCGACAGAAGGTACGCCTTGCGCAACTTGCCGCCGGGGCCTTTGACCATCGGGCCATGCAGGGCATCCCCAATCCACAGGTCACCCGCGTGCTCCATGATGAAGGAGCGCCTCTCGGCCTCGGGTCCTCGCACCGGACGAGTCGAGGCACCATGGGCGGCGAGCAACCGATGCACGCTCGAA
>Ga0265316_10005182_pt1 | contig 12757 bp, 15 predicted proteins | sample 4522metaG_FD_202092 | JGI IMG/M metagenome (GOLD analysis project Ga0265316, IMG submission 202092) | Rhizosphere microbial communities from Carex aquatilis grown in University of Washington, Seatle, WA, United States - 4-5-22 metaG | ecosystem: Host-associated > Plants > Roots > Rhizosphere >... | reverse complement strand
TTTGTGAGCGATGCTGCGTTCTTCACTACGTCCTGTGCGGAATGCGGGTGGGTGGGCCGTCCCGCAATGCCCTTCTGCAGGTCGATGACCACGAGGGCAGTTTTGGTTTTGCTTATTTCGAGTCCTTGCATGATGTCACCATGGGATGATAGGCTGGCTGGGGATATTTATGCAATCCGGTGCGTGACGGACGGGAAGCTGATCTGGTCGTAATACACGGCCTGGTACCCGTCAGGGAACGTGATGGTCGTTACGCCCGGCGCCATGTTGACCGCGTTGATGCCGGCCCACCACTGCTGCTGTATCTTGTTCTGCGCATTGACAAACGAGAAGGCCGGTGTCGTGATCGTCTCCGCCCCGCCGGCCTGGCTGACCGAGGCAAAGGCCGGGATCGTCACGTCGGCAGAGGAGCTGTCGGCCCGGGTGACGGTGACCGGTTCGTTCAGGTTGCTCTCGAGGGCGTTCTCGAGCTGGTCGGCAGGGTTTGCGATATTGAAGAAGATCGCGGCCCGCTCCGCGAACGTGAGATCGTACCGGAAGTCGATCTGCGCATTACCGGCCGTATCCAGGTTCACGGTAAGCGCCTTTGCCGTCAGTGCCTGCGCCGGCATGACCGCCAGGGCAAGGAGGCAGGTGCAGAGAATGAGTGTATAGATAACTTTCATATTTGTCAAGTATACTATACATTTTCAGGTATATACGCTTGCTCCCCCCGCCGGGCAGCGACGTATTTTCGCGTTCGCCTCTCCGGGGCATCCGGCCGGATCTGCCCCCCGTTCCCGTGCTGCCATGACCGGAGCACTAATACGCGGGGAGGTGAGAGGGTATGTGAATAATTTCATCCCTCCATCATGAGCGACATCCTGGTACTTGCAGCTTTTCTCTCGTTCGCCGTCTTTCTCCTTGCCCGCCAGCAGAAGTACGCCGCGATCGCCGGGTGGGGCTGCATAGTGCTGAACCTCTGGTCGGAACTCCCGGCGTTTCTGGGCGAGGACAATTTCCTGTACCCGGCACTTTCCCTCCTATCGGTGCCCTTCCTTGCGATCACGGCGGAGCGCCTCCTGCGGCAGGACCCGGCCGTGCTCCGGCTCTCGCGGATGGCGGCCGTTGCCACGCTCATCTTCGTGCCCTTTGCCCTCGTCCCGGTCCTCCGCGACGGCCTGATCGCCCTGGTCATCACCCTTGCGTTCCAGCTCGTCACCGCTCTCGGCCACCACCCGCAGATGCTGGCATGGGACATCATGGCAGAGAACGCGTTCGTCAACCAGATCATCACCGGCTGCACGGGGATCACAGCGATCGCGATGATGCTCGGCGTTGCCTGCGGAGAGGAGCTCACCCCCCGGCAGGGGCTGCTTGCGTTCCTTCTCGTGGTCCCGACAATCTTTATCCTCAACATCTGCCGGGTCGCAGTCGTCTTCATCGCGGTATCCAATACTTGGTTCGTACACTTCCCGGACCCCCGGGGCCCGGCCGCTACAGGCGACGCGAACTTCTTCTGGGCCCACAATGTCTTTGCCGAAGGTTTTGCGATCGTCTTTTTGCTCGTCCTCCTCTGGGGGCTGTGCCGGATTATCCCGGGACTTGCGGACTTTGCCCGGGCGCTGCCGGGCGTGTACTATGGCCGGCTCCGGGCGCTTGTCGTGGGCATTGCCGGCCGGTGAGAAAGGCTGCCGGTATCCCGGTACAGGCGACATCGTGCCGTAGCAGACGGTGACGTCACAGGAAGGATACGCTAAAAAAAGAAAAAATAATTAATCCGTTAAGCACTCAGAAGCGGGGCTTCCGGTGTTTCGGGAGACAGTCACGGCAATAGACGGGCCTGCCCTCGGTCGGCTTAAACGGTACTTCGCACTCTTTTCCGCAGTCTGAACAGACTACTTTTGTCATTTCACGGGGACCCATATCGCGGGGACCGCGGTTTCCACCAAAATTCGATGATCCGAACATAATGATTTCTCTTAACTGTCTGATTTATAAACAGTGTTCTATTGTATTAGGGCCCGGAGTATAAGAGTTAGATGGTCGGGGAACCCGCCCGGGACGGCGGGGAACCGGGGTGAAGGCCGGGTACGGCATCAGTCGTTCCTGTAGTGACCGGTAGTGCTTCTTTGCCTTCTGAACGGAAAAGACCTCGTCATCTGCCGCCGGTTCCGCCCGCTTTTTCACGGCAGTCCTTAAAAAACACGGGGGATAAAATAATTTATATACAAAAAAATTGTCATATACCATCCATCAGAATGCTCCACAGACCCATCCCGAACGACGATATAGCCCGGCTGGAGAGGAGCGGACATGACGAGCTGCTTGGCATCTTCGGGGCCTGCCTGAAGTCCGGCTCCATCAAGACCGACTATGCCCGGCTCGCGGATGCCTGGGGAATGCTCTTCTCCGGTATGTACCTCTCGGCAGCGGAGCTGGTGGAGGGGATGCTTGCCGGGGAGCACCGGCTCGGCGAAGATAAGGAGGCGATGCTGCGGGAGTTCATCAAAGCCGACTGCGCCCGCGGCGGTTTCTTCACCATAAATATTATCCAGAAAGGCGGGACGATTGACCGGGCTGCCCTTATCATGATCGCGGACCTCGCGGACCTTGCCGGCCTGAAGCATGACGGCACCCCGGCGATCCACCTGCTGGTCACGTCCTGCGACAAGCGGGTGCGGCCGACCCTGATCCGGAAGGCGGGGGCCCGGCTCCTCTCCTCGGTCTATGACCGGAACGGCATGCCGGTCCTCTTCATCCTCTTCGGCATGGGCGACATCAGCCGGTTCGATCTCGAGGCGATCGCGGCGGTCTGCACAAAGGACGATCTCAAAAAGACGATGGTCCAGAGCCGTATGGGCAGGAACGCCCTCGAGGTCTTTAACGAGGTCTCCTCGGTGCTGGGGATGCATGCGCCAAAGGACCGGAAGACGCAGTCTGCCAGGGGTTTCGGGAAGAAAGGGGGAGCCGCCCCGGTACCGGGCGGTGCCGGCAGCCCGCCCGCGCCTGCCGCCATGCCGCAGCCCGGGGCAGCACCTGTACGGGATGAGGCCCCGCCGGATGTGATGTCCCGATCACCGTCAGCCATTGTTCCCCCGGTCCCGGAGGCCGGCCCCGTCCCCGCCGTACCGGCGTCCCCCGCTCCCGGTGCCGTACCGGCCACCGTGGCCGGGGGATCGGCCCCGGCTCCCGATGAGCCCGCAGGCCCCGGCCCGGCTCCCGTGATACCGGATGAGACCCCGCCTGCACAGGACGCAGCTCCCGCGGGGGTTGTCGGGGCCCATGTCCATGAATACTATTCCCGCGTGAACTCCCCGGTCCCTGCCGGGCTCGGCGACACGAAGATCCTGGTAGTGGACGATGACGAGATCATCCGGAGCCTCATGCAGGCCCAGCTCAGCCGGCTCGGCTATACTCTCTGCACGATGGCAGGTTCCGGCGATGAAGCCATACAGCTCGCAAAGGAGACGAGGCCCGATTTCATCTTCATGGATATCAGCATGCCCGGCAATACCGACGGGATTGCCGCGGCCCGGGAGATCCGGCAGCACCTGCAGTCGCGGATCATCTTCCTCTCGGCGTACAGCGATGCCGAGATCATTGACCGGGCCGGGGAGATCCATCCGGACGGGTATATCCTGAAGCCCTTCTCGGATACCGATCTCCGCGTGGTGCTCGAGCTCCGGAAGTGAGGGGTTTTTTTGGGCGGGGAGGGAGTCTGCCTGCATGCGGTGCCGGCCCGTTCCGGGGTGATGATGCAGGACCGGCCGGGCATGACACCGATACTTTGCCTGTCTCCATTTTTCCGGTACCAAAAGAACGTGACGTCGGTAGCGGAGTGGATTGCCCGCCTCTCCATATCGCTCATATATATGAAATGCTAATATTCCCTCAGGAACATGAGAGATACTTCCGTGATATTGGAACAGCTGCGGGGCATGAGGAATGAGCTCAGCATGCAGTATCATGTCAGGAGTATCGGTATCTTTGGTTCATACTCCCGGAAACTCCAGACAGAACAGAGCGATCTCGATCTGGTTGTGGAATTTGATCAGCCTATCGGCATGATGGCGTTCGTGCATCTGAAAAACCTGATCTCCGGCCGGCTCAATATCAGGGTCGATCTTGTCACTCCTGAGGGTCTCCATCCCCTGATCCGCGACCAGGTTATGCATGAGGTCGTATATGTCTGAAAAGCGATCTTCTTCCCTTCTTTTATTTGATATTTTACAATCTGTGGAAAAGATCGAAGAATTCAGCCGCGATATTTCCCTTGATCGGCTGACAACCGATGAGCGGACAAAGGATGCAATCCTTCGCAATCTTCAGGTTATTGGGGAGGCATCCAAAAACCTGCCGGATTCCCTGATCGCAAACCATCCCGAAGTGGACTGGAGCGGGCTTGCCGGAGTCCGGGATATTGTTACGCACCGGTATTTCCGTGTCGACTGGAACCTGCTCTGGACCAGTATTCATGAAGAGTTACCGGTTCTTAAGGACCAGATCCGGAACCTGATGAAGGAAGAAAAGGAATAGTCCTCTTCTCCCGGGGAGATTGATATCTCTAAGGAATCACAATGGTCTGCATCACATTCTTCCTCCGGAACCGTTCCCCTTCTCTCCCAGCCTGCGGACCAGCTCCTCCACCACCGCCTCGAAGTCCTCGTCCGAGCACTCCACCGTGATGTCGGCGTACTTCCTGTAGAGCGGCACCCGCTGGTCGTACATGTCCCGGAGGCCCTGGCCCGCAGGCAGCACGATCCCCCGGGTCGTGATATTCCGGAGCCGTTTCTCCATCTCCGCAAACGAGATCGCCAGGTACACGACCACGCCATCTTCCTTCAGGTGCGCCATCGCCTTTGCGCTGAGGACCACGCTCCCCCCGGTGGCAATCACCGCATTCTCCACGTGGAGGGAGCAGACCGTCATCTCCTCGATCGCAAGGAAGCCCTCCGGCCCTTCCCCGTCGATGATCTTCTGGAGCAGCCGCCCCGCCCGCTCCTGGATGAGGATGTCGGTGTCGATGAAGGTCATCCCGAGGGTCTTGGCGAGGATGACGCCCACGGTGCTCTTGCCTGCGCCGGGCATGCCGATGAGGATGATGCTGGACATTCTGTACCGGGTATGTGGATGTGGGGAGATATGAAGGGTGCGGGGCGAGGGGATGATCTTTCGTTAGTCCACTCACTGAGTGGACAATTGGGCCGGTCGAATCGCTCTGGTTGTCGATTTGGTTGTCGATTTATCACCGGGGCACTTCTGTTTACGGAGGTTCAGAGGGAGGTATCGAAAGTCGTACTATCGTGTACTTCCGAATTGAAAAACCCGGGATTACCCTGCGGGGAACCTTCATTTTGAACTGTAAGATATTGTCTTCCTGTTGTATCCGGTGAGAGTTCTTTCTCCTCCGGAGAAGATGGGATTCAATGCTGTGGATATACTCCCGGGTTCCGGTGGAGAAATCCGAGGGGATCATTCACCGATAAGAATAATATATTACCGTGAATGCTATACACTATTAAGGAATTTAAGGACAGCATTCGCATGACTTCGGCAGATTCAGTTCATCGTATGATCGAGGACCTTCCCCCCGACCTCAGGCAGGAAGCGATCCACTTCATCGAGGAGCTCGCGAAAAAGAAGCGAAGCGTGGTGCACAGGAAGTTCAGTTTATCTTGGGCCGGGGGCCTTGCACACCTGAAAGGGAGTACGACCTCTGTCGGGCTCCAGCATGCAGCCCGCGAGTGGCGGGACTAGAAATGTATCTCCTTGATACGAATATTTTTCTTGAATTGTTGCTGGATCAGAAAGAGGCGGATTCGGTCCGGACACTCTTTAATACCCGGGACCCGGCCGATCTCGCTGTCAGCGATCTTGCATTCCATTCGATCGGGATTATCCTGTACCAGAAGAAGTCTTACCATCTCTTTACCGATTTTGTCCGGGACCTCTTCGGTGAAGGGGGTATCAGGATCATCGGACTGGTACCGGAAGACATGCACCGGATAGAGGAGATCGCGGAATCTTCCGGTCTCGATTTTGATGATGCGTACCAGTATGCTACTGCCGAAAAATTTGATCTGACACTCGTCAGTTTCGATGCCCACTTCGACGGAATGAAACGGAAACGGATCGTACCGGTGGACGTGAAATAGTTTTTTTTGCGATCTGCATAAATCATCCTGATATTTTTATTCTCCCGGTTCATTCCCGGGATCTTTCGGTTTGAACTATTAAGTATTCCTTAACAGTTGGAGCCGGTCCCGCATCTCCGCCCCCGTCTTACTGCGTCACTGCCACATTCTCGAACCGGACCTCAAGATCCGGATCCGTGAACGACGAGGGCAGCGTGCAGGAGACCAGCGTGTCCGTGCTCACGTGGCCGCCGGCCGCGAGCGTCCCGAGGTACACGGTGTCCCAGCAGATCATCCGGCCCTGGTACCAGAAGTCCGCCGATGCCGTCACTTCCCGGGCAGCCGAGGGCCCGGTGTTGAAGGCCTCGGTGTGCACGAGCAGCGGCACCGGGTTTGTCGTGCCGCTCCGCCCCTGCGGGTACGTCCAGTATCCGTCCACGTGGATCTGCGGTCCGCCCGGCGGCGACGGGGTGATGGTGACCGTTTGTGGCGGGGACGTGCTCACGGGCAGGATTGTTGCCGGTGCTGAGGTGACAGGGACCGTGCCGTTCCCCTGCGGCTGTACTAAGGGCGTGGTGCATCCGGCTGCGGCGATGGCGATGAGGAGGAGGATGAGGGCGGGGGTGCGCCGGGTCATATGCTGTGGTGGAGGTTTTCGGGAGATAGGCTTTGTGTCCGGGGGTTCACGGGTATCAGATGAAGAATGCATTTTCCGGGGATCTGAACGCTCAGAGGGACTTCCCGCCCCAATGCCCGTGCGGGCTTACCCCCTGTTATCGGGTTTTTTTCCCTGCCCGGCTCTTCTGTTCGACCTGTTTTACTGCCAGCTCGAATTCCGTATCAGGCCCGGCCGATTCTTCTGCAACTCTCCGGCCGGAAAATTTCTCATACTCTTCAAGCGCAAGGGCCTGGGCAATCTCCATCGATACGGTTCCTTTGTCGTCCAGGATCTCCTGCTCATTGAATTTGAGGAATGCATCGAGCTTCTCTTTCCACTCCTTCATGTAGACCGGCTGCCTTCGTTCGGCCTGCATCTCGGCATAATCCAGGTACATGGTGATGATGCGGTTCAGCTGCCGGATCTCGTCCTCATTGAGATAATTCTTCGCAACCGTCACATCGCCTTTCCGCACCTTCGCACCTTTCCATGTGGTGAGCCCCATGTTCGGCTGCGAGGCGTCTGCCCGTTCTGCGATGATCTCCGCGGCGGTATGGCCGGTGATCGCCCAGTGCAGCTTGTTCTGCACGATCCGGAAAAATTCGAGCGTGGTCTCCGCATGGGGATCGTAATCGATCGCGAGCGTATAGATATCCCGTATCTTCCGGTAAAACCGTTTCTCGGATGCCCGGATGTCGCGGATGCGTTCGAGCAGCTCGTCGAAATAGTCCGCCCCGATCGTCCGGCCGTCTTTTAATCTTTCATCATCGAGCACAAAACCCTTGATGAGGTATTCCCGCAGCCGTTCGGTGGCCCACCTCCGGAACTGCGTGCCCCGGTGGGAGCGGACCCGGTAGCCGATGGCGAGGATCATGTCGAGGTTGTAGAATTTTGTCCGGTAGGATTTGCTGTCAGCGGCAGTTGTCAAGTATTCCTTGACTACTGATCCTTCTGCCAGTTCCCCGTCCTCCAGGATATTCCTTATGTGGAGGCTTACATTCTGTTTTGTGTTCTGGTAAAGTTCCGCGATGAGTGCCTGGGTGAGCCAGACCGTTCCTTCATCGAGCCGGACTTCGATATGGCTGCTCCCGTCTTCGGACTGGTAGAAGAGGATCTGCGACCGGGTGACCGGTCCCGGGACGGGAGGTGTGCTCATGATATTCGTATTTTAGTTCCGGATGTATGCCCTCTTATAGTGTGAGGGTGTGGGGTGAAACTGTACCGGAATCATTCATTTATATTTCACCCGAACTAATAATCAGTTAATGAAAAAACTGTTTTTCTTTTTTCTGGCAGCATCACTATTCCTCATGGCGGGGTGTGTAAGCCCGGCAGCTCCCCCCGGGGTACCGATCGGAAAAGGGTCCCTGGACCTCTGCGTTTCCGATCCATCCCGGGCAGATTATTGGCAGAAGACCGGCGATGTCCTGGGGAGCATCCCAGGTGATACAGGAGAACAGAACCGTGCGATAATTGCACAGATCCCCGCATGCGACAATAGTTCTGCCATCATCTGGGAAACCCGGTCGGCCGGCGAAACGACATGGGATCGTATCACCATCCATACCAGCGACGGGCGGGTCTCCGACGGATGGCTTCCTTCCGGCCACCTTGCCGGCATAACGAACGAGACGGGAACCGAATGGAGCAGGAATTATTCTTCGATCGTTGGCCGGTGGGACCAGATCGGGCGGGGGGACGCCCCGAAGATCTGGTTCGCATTCGCTGCAGACGGAATGTACACCTATAATTATGATATGACGGGCACCAGGGAAGATATCCAGGACCGGGGGAGCTGGGCATATCTCGGGAACGGGACGTACGACCTGATCTCGAACACGTACAGCGATCACCGGCATATTCCAATTGTCATCGATCCTGAGGGGAGATCGTTTATTTTCGGGACAGAGTACCGGGCGGGATCACCGGTCGGGAGTGACAGGGTTTTTGCGAGGGGGGTCTGACGCTCAACAGGGGCTCCGCCCCCAGCCGCGTGGGCTTGCCCCCGGGAGTTGATCATTATTGGTGGCTCTCCATATGTTTGTCAATCTCTTCGAAAAAATTTGCCTGACAGGATTTGTTGTCAGGTCCAGTTGTCAAGTATTACTTAACAATTGAATCTGCATCGAGTGGTAGTATGAAAATCATGAGTACTTTCACCCCACACACCTGACCTCTTTTATAACAGGCAAATTATTGTTTTCATACGGATTTGAAATCCTGTCCCTGTCGTCAATGGGAGGTTGTCTATGACGAAAATCAATGTGCTGGAGAAGGAAATCACCATTTATTCGCAAAACGACGAGGATTTTATTTGCATTACAGATATTGCCCGGTATAAAGATGAAGATAATACAGACGATTTAATCCGGAACTGGCTCCGGAACCGAAATACTATAGAATTCCTCGGTATCTGGGAACAGCTCAATAACCCGGATTTTAAACCCGTGGAATTCGACGGGTTTAGAAAGATGGCCGGGCTCAATAGTTTCACCCTGACTCCGAAGCAGTGGATCGAGAAAACCCATGCTATCGGGCTCATTGCAAAACCGGGACGGTACGGCGGTACCTATGCCCATAAGGATATCGCTTTTGAATTCGCTTCGTGGATCTCTGTTGAGTTCAAACTGTATCTCATAAAAGAGTTCCAGAGACTGAAGGATCAGGAACGTAAACAACTGGGGTGGGATATACGGCGCAACCTTGCAAAGATCAATTACCGTGTGCATACGGATGCGATCAAACAGAACCTGGTCCCGGCAGCACTCACCAAATCCCAGATTAACCGGATATATGCTTCGGAAGCCGATGTCCTGAATATGGCATTGTTCGGGATCACGGCAAAGGAGTGGCGGGATGCAAATCCGGACAAGATAGGCAATATACGGGACTATGCGGATATCTCCCAACTGGTGTGCCTGTCGAATCTTGAGAACCTGAATGCTCATTTCATCGGGGATAATATACCCCAACCTGACCGGTTGGGGAAGCTGAACGCGATTGCGATTCACCAGATGAAACTGCTGACTGAGGATGTTTGTGTCCGGAGTTTTGATCCCGGGAGCGGCGACTATACCAAAGAGAGGAAGAAATCCCTTAAGAAAAAGTCCGTGAAGCAGATCGGGAAAGAGATCCTTGAACTGCAGAAATCCCTCTGATACTTTTTTCAATAATACCAGCTGTGCTGTCCTGCTGCCTTGTGTTTATCCGCCTCCGCACTACCTTGCCCCCACGCCAGACGACCTGATCCCCGGGAGAAATACCGGTCGCGCTCCCCTTTCGCCCCTCCTGACATTTCGCCCGATCCGGCGCCGTTATCCCGGTCAAATCCCTGTCGAAAAATAATTCGTCACAAAAAAAGAACAAAGTATATATCTTACAATATCTTTCCTTAGCTAATCACCATGCCACGCGACTTCAGCCAGCTCGTGATGACAAACCTCCGGCGCATTGCACACACGCCGCGTGAGGCGGAATGCATCATGGGGCTGCTGTACATGCAGGTGGTCCTCGTCTGCCTGGCGCATGCCGCCCAGGAGGCCCGGGCTGCCACGCGGGAGGCGGAACAGGCTGCGGAGGGTTCCCGGTCCGAAGAGATGCTGACACCCTCGTCTCCGGACCCGGAGCCCGGCCGGTGCCATCCGCCGGCCCGCTCCCGGCAGCCATCCCGTGGCATGGTGGGAGCTTTTTTACGGCCCGGGAATCACCACCCCGGCCGTGCCCTTTCGTGTGTTGGATTTATGTGATCTGCCGTCTCTAAAATCATGCAGATCGGGGATTCTTAGGGTCTGACGCTCAACAGGGGCTCCGCCCCTTCGCCGCGTGGGCTTACCCCGGAGTTTAATGGGTCAGATCAAAAAATCCCATTGTCTCTAAAATATTTCCCACAACTTTCATTCCATTATCACCATATTTTTCGGCGTCAAGATAAACAGCACCAATCAGGGCTTCAGTAACGGTATCCAATGCCCGGGCGCTGTTTTTGATCGTGTCATCCTCTCCCTCGCCTTTTCCCCAGTGAATATATTGCCCGAGATTGTGTTGTTGTGCAAAAGCCCGGGTTTTTTCCCTCCTGACAGCACGTTCTTTTTTTTGGGATAATTCTTTTTTATCTCTCACACCCTCGTGATAGAGCCTGAATATTACAATCGTATCAAGAACCGCATCACCGAGTGTTGCGAGAGGATCCATGAACTCAGTCTCCGGGTTTTCATTATGGAATGCCCGGCGCGTTTGTGCTTCTTTGAGAATTTCCGGATAATGGAATGTGTATCTGATTTTATTTTGTAAATCATATTGTGAGGCGGCCATGATTTGACTATTATAAGAGTGTGGTTAAAAGGATATTTATCGAAGACCCCGGGTCCGAAGGTTTCCCGTGTTCTCGGATTATTCGTCGCTGATCCATGCCCACATGGCATACACTATGATCCCGATGAGAAGGATCAGCAGGAACATCACCGGCCGATCCGGCCACTGGTGAAATATCCGGAGCACGCCATAGAGCGAGAGGCCTATGAGCGGCCCGGCAATGAACGAGCCGGCCAGGCGTTTTTTTGTGAAGCCCTTGATGTTTAAGAGGTCTGTCAGGTGTGTTCACCGTCCGTGATTTTTTAATTATTTTTTCAGGGTATGTAATTTCTCACGCGTTCATCTACCGTTTCCGTAAAAAAAATTCCCATGCGGTGACTGGTGATATTTTCCCGGAGCGCCCCAGAGTGCCATGTCGTTGGTATTGCAGCCGGGGGTGGCCACTCTTTTTGTTTTTTGGGGTCCGGGATTGATGGAGATGGAGTCACCAGTGCACCGGAGAGATGTTGGCGCCGTAACAGGATAAATTTATCCAAAGGTATGATAATTACATACTTGGTATAATCCGGTATAAAAGAATGAGATGGCTCTGACTACAATCAAGATCCAAATGGAAACACGGGATAAACTTGCGGATCTTGGGAAAAAATCGGAGAGCTATGATACGATCATCAACCGTCTGATTGAATTTTACCAGGCACATCCAAAGAAAGAGTAATCTGATTTTCTCCCATCAGCTGAAGTTATTACGGGAGTGTGCGGAGGGTTTGACGCTCAATGGGGCTTCGCCCCAGCCGCGTGGGCTTGCCCCGGAATAGTACCCGAATCTTTATGGCTCGCACCAGGCAACTACTCCTCATCACGAGTTGTTTTCTCAATGGATCTTCGAAACTCTTGCGGCTGGTCCGGCACCATTCACGATTTTCTCACCATCTCCAAACCACACTGGCTCATCGCAATACAAGAGCATCATCAACACTGCATGACGAGCCCGGCTGACCAGAGCCAGATTCTCGCATGGGATCATTCGTTAGATATTCTACAACGGGAATTGAAGCAACTTGTCCAGATTAAGCCGGCGATTGGCAAATATGCTATCATCTTTGAATATGAACTGCCCCGGGAACGAGGACGACGGCCGGATGTTGTGATCTTAGGGCCATGCGTCTTTGTTCTTGAATTCAAGGATTATGCAAAACTCTTGGCTGCTCATAGCGATCAGGTCGCTGCTTATGCTCGCGATCTGAAAAACTATCATGCAGCATCGCATCGACATACCGTTCTCCCGATTCTTGTTCTTGCCCGCTCCAAGGATCTTATTCAACGCGATGAAGAAGTGCTGGTTATTTCACCGGATCATCTTGCAGATGTCTTCAATCTCGAAGTGGAGCTGGAGAACGGGCCTCTAATTGATCCGCAAGCTTGGATCTCCGCTGAGTACGCTCCGCTTCCCTCCTTAATTCAAGCAGCCCGGATCATTTGGGATAAGCAACCGCTCCCGCAGATCAAACGAGCCTTGAGTGCCGGTATTCCCGAGACTATTGCTGAATTGATCGCGATTGCCAAAGAAGCCCAAGAGAAGAATGAATTACATCTCGCTTTAGTGACCGGAGTTCCCGGTGCGGGAAAGACACTTGTCGGGATCCAATTAGTGTACGAGAATCATTTGGAT
>Ga0265316_10005181_pt1 | contig 12757 bp, 11 predicted proteins | sample 4522metaG_FD_202092 | JGI IMG/M metagenome (GOLD analysis project Ga0265316, IMG submission 202092) | Rhizosphere microbial communities from Carex aquatilis grown in University of Washington, Seatle, WA, United States - 4-5-22 metaG | ecosystem: Host-associated > Plants > Roots > Rhizosphere >... | reverse complement strand
GGTATCCTGACGGAGTTGGCCGCGGACAAAGGCAGCGATGCCGTGCTGTTTATTTTTGTGCCCCCTTCGATGGTGGATGTTAAAGAAGTGGAGAACGGCCTCCGCCGGGTCGCCCCGCTTTACCGCAGCAATAAAAAGACGCTGCTGGTCTGCTTCATGGGACACAAGGGCTTTTCCGCCGAGGTCGGCACCCCCGGCAAATATGTGCCCAGTTACACTTTCCCGGAAAGCGCGATATCCGCGTTAGCCAAGGCGGTCGAATATTCCGAACGGATGGCCCGACCGGAAAGCGCGCCGGTGAAATTTCATGATGTCAACCGCGAAAAAGCGCAGCAGATTATCAGCCTCGCCCGCAAGCAAAGCCCGCAGCCGCGTTCCTGGCTGGCCGGGGACCAGATCGGCGCCTTACTGGGATGCTACGGCATCCGCTACGCGGAGACAAAATTCGCCAAAACCCCAAACGAAGCCGCCGCGATTGCCGCTAAAATCGGTTTCCCCGTGGTGATAAAACTGGCCTCGTCGACGATTACGCATAAAACTGACGTCGGGGGCGTACGGCTCAACATCAATTCGGAAAAAGAAGTCGTCCTGGCTTTCGATGCGATTAAAGAAAAACTGACGCAACTCGGCAAGGAAAAAGAGATGGACGGCGTAATGATTCAAAAAATGGTTACGGAAGGCGTCGAGGCGATTGTCGGCGTTTCCAACGACCCTTCCTTCGGCCACCTGATCATGTTCGGTACCGGCGGCGTCAACGCCGAACTGATGCACGACGTCGCTTTCCGGCTGAACCCGCTTACCGAACTGGACGCCCGGGAATTAATCGGGTCCGTTAAGATGACCAAACTGTTCGACGGTTATCGCGGTATGCAGCCGGCCGATAAACCGGCGCTGCAGGATTTGCTGCTGCGCCTTTCCGCGATGGTGGAGGATAACCCCCAGATTTCCGAACTGGACTTCAACCCGGTCAAAGTGCTGCCTGAAGGGCAGGGCTACTGGGTGGTGGATGCAAGAATAGCGATCGGATAAAAAAATCCTAAATCCGAATCTCGAAATCCTTATCCTTCGGTGAAGGACCTTCGGCAAACTCCAAATACCAAATTCCAATTTAGGGATGTCAGTCCTCTCGCCCCGCCATGGTAATGACGATAGGGGCTGGATTCCTGTACATTTTGCCTTAATGGCAAAAGTATTTCGACTGCGGTCTCCACCATACGCAGGAATGACAAGGGTCACCCTCGCCTTGTCCCTCGCCCATCAAGGGCGAGGGGACTAACCGGTTTTCAGCCTCGGCGGAATAATTATTGTTGACAAACCGTTTCCATCCCTTAAAATGAAAGTATAGAGGTGAACATTTGTACCAGAAAAAGGTTCTTGACAATGGCTTAAGAATTATCACTTGTCCAATGCCTCACACGCGCTCCGTTTCAATTTGCATTTACCTGGGAGCCGGTTCCCGTTATGAGTCGGAAGCTCAGGCCGGGGTGTCGCATTTTATCGAGCATTTGTGTTTCCGCGGCACCGAAAAAAGACTGAGCGCCAAAGATATTTCCGGCGCGATTGAAGGCGTCGGAGGCGTGCTGAACGGTGGCACCGACAAAGAGCTCACTGTCTACTGGTGCAAAGTCGCCCAGCCCCATTTTCAGCTGGCTTTAGATGTTCTGGCGGACATGGTGCTGCATTCCCGCTTTGAGAAAAAGGACATTGAAAAAGAGCGCAAAATCATCGTCGAAGAAATCAGTATGAGCAAAGATGCCCCGAATCAACTGGTGGGGATGATACTTGATGAACTGCTCTGGCCGGACCATCCGCTGGGGCGCGATGTCGCCGGTACTAATAAATCTGTTGAAGAAATGTCCCGCGAACTGATGCTGGATTACATGGCCAGCGAATATTCCCCGGCGAATACAGTCATTGCCATTGCGGGTAACGTCCAGCATGAAGAAGCTGTCAACGAAGTAAACAAAGTTTTAGGCAGTTGGGAAAACAAAAAACCGCGCCTGGATTATGTCCCTTATATCGAATCAAGGAACCCGCGGCTCAAAGTGGAAAAACGGGATACGGAACAGACCCACCTGTGCCTGGCGCTGCCCGGCGTCTCTCTTAGCGACCCCCGCCGATTCACCATCGACCTGCTGAACGTGATTCTGGGTGAGGGCATGAGCAGTCGTCTCTTCATCGAAATCCGCGATAAGCTCGGGCTGGCTTATAATATCCACAGCTACCTCGACCATTTTCAGGATTCCGGCGCGCTGACGATTTATGCCGGCGTGCACCCAAAGAGCCTGGAAATCGGTATTTCCGCGATCCTTGAACAACTGGCACTGCTGAAAGAAACAATCTCTCCGGAAGAAGTCACGAAAGCGAAAGAACTGTCTAAAGGACGGCTGCTGCTGCGCATGGAAGACAGCCGCAGCGTCGCCGGCTGGGTTGGCGGCCAGGAAATCCTGAGTAATAAAATCATGGACGTGGAAGAAGTGGTGGCGATTATTGAAAAAGTCACCGCCGAAGAAATGCGCACCGTGGCTAAAGAACTTTTGGTAGGGGACAAACTCCGCCTGTCAGTCGTCGGCCCGGTGAAATCCTCAGACCACCTCGAAAAGCTGCTCAAGATTTAGTCAAAATTGACATTATCCGGCCAGGTATAATAGAATAATTTCATTAAATCAGGAGTGATTTCAGCAAAGTGTTAAAGCTTCAAATTACACGGTCGAACAGCCTGTTACTTAACCTTACGCTTTCCGGACTTTTGTCCGGCGGGCTTGGGGTTTATTTTATTATGAAGTGAAAAATCACCTGACATAGTTCTAAAAAAATCGACCATACAAGCCCGAGAAATAAAAACTCCCGGGCTTTTTTATTGCCAAAAAATCGAAAAAATATGGAGGAGAATTAAATGCTGCATGAATTTAACGGTGAAGAATACAAAAAAGCCTCGACTCATCAGAAAGAATGGGGCAACAAAATAATCGCCGAGTTTAAACTAAAGGGGAACGAACACATTTTAGATCTGGGGTGCGGCGACGGTGCATTGACCGCAGAGTTGGCGCAACTGGTTCCCTACGGATTGGTGCTGGGAATTGACGGCTCAAACGGCATGATTGAAACAGCCCGGAAACTAGAAACGAGCAACTTGTCGTTCAAGGTGCAGGATATTAATAATCTGGACTACGAAAATGAATTCGATTTAATATTTTCCAACGCGACCCTGCACTGGATAAAAGACCATAACCGGCTGCTAAAAAATGTGTTTAAATCTTTGAGGCAAAACGGCATTTACCGCTGTAATTTCGGGGCTACAGGTAATTGCATCAATTTCACCAGGATTACAAAAGAGGCAATCCAACTCCCGGAATATGCCGGATATTTTTCCGGTTTTGAATGGCCCTGGTATATGCCGGAACCGGAAACGTATAAATCACTCGTGCAAAAATTCCCTTTCAACGAAGTGAAGGTATGGGGAGAAAATGCTGACCGTTATTTCCCGGACGCAGGTGCGATAATCAAATGGATAGACCAACCGAGCCTGGTGCCTTTTCTGGAGGTTGTGCCGCAAAACGCAAAACAAAGTTTCAGAGATTATGTGGTGGAGAAAATGCTCGCGGCTACTTTACAGAATGACGGGAAGTGTTTTGAGACTTTCAGAAGGATTAATGTGCGGGCAAGGAAACAGGGTTAAACTGGTTAAAAAATTAAATACGTCTTAGTCAGGGCTCCACGTTAACAATTTTGCCGATTGTACCGTGAGTTGATATTGGTAGGAGTTCATTTGTCCGTACCCGCCGCCGTATTCCAGAGTGCCGGTTAATTCGACTTTGCCGTAGTGAGCCGGGTATCCGGTGGAATTATTTGATTGTGTGTATAATTGTGCGCTGATTTCTGCAGGTATTCCACCATAAGCCCAAATTTTCACACCATCCGGTTGGAGATTACCCGGCGCGAAACTTGAAGGGATCAAGCGCTCCGCCAGAGTTTCGATTTCAAAGCCGTCAAACCAGAAACCGTCTATCGTTACGGTCTGACCGTTATATTTTGCCGGGTCGGCGGTTAATTGTGAAAAAGTGATTATAGACGCAGTCGCCGTGGTAGTTGTCGAATTTGGATTGGCCGCATCCATGTAAACGGGTATTTCCGTGGTTTGGTTGGGATTAATAAAGACGGATGTTTGAGTCTGGTTATAATCGAACCGGGCGATGTAAAAATCATATTGACCGGTTTTGATGTTCTGAAATAAGACCGTTCCGTTCGCGTCTGTCAGGCCGGTGACTTTAAGCTGGCCGTCAGGCTGGCTGTCGGACACGACTTTAGCGCCGTTCAAAGGCTGGTGGTCGAGACCATATACGGTCACTTTCAACGTACCGTAACCGGTCACGGTTGTGGACGTGGTTTTCGCGCAACCGGTGAACAGGGCACCGATTGTTAGTACGGCTAAAAAGAGCATAAATATTTTCTTGAACAATTGATTACTCCGTAATATTAATGTCGGATGACTTATTAAGTTATAACGGATTTTATGACAAAAGGATAGTGGGGAAGTGAAAAGGTGCTGGATATCGTACATTTGATTCGCATGCTTCGCAAAGTATACATTACTTCGTAAGTACTATAGTCTGCGAGCTTCCGCCGATATGGATATACCTGGTGGGCGTTGCCCACCCTACAATACACCCGACCAGTAGATACCGATTTTCATCGGTATGGAGGTCCAGGCGTATGGCACGATTAAGAAATAGCAGCGCTAGTTTCTGTATTGTTTAATCTCTTTCATGAGCTGCGCGAATTGTTCGAGGTAAAGGGATTGGGCGCCGTCGGAGAGGGCATGGGCGGGATCGTTGTGGACTTCGACGATAAGACCGTCCGCACCAACCGCGACAGCGGCTTTGGAAAGGGGAATGACAAATTCCCGGCGGCCGGCAGCGTGGCTGGGATCGACGATAATGGGCAGGTGACTGAGTTCTTTTATTGAGGGGATGGCGCTTAAATCCAGGGTATTGCGGGTGGTATTGGTGAAAGTCCGGATACCGCGTTCGCAAAGGATGATTTGATGGTTGCCTTCGGACATAATGTATTCGGCCGACATCAGCAATTCGTCTATGGTGGCAGCCAGTCCCCGTTTCAGCAGCACTGGTTTTGTCGCCTGGCCGGCACGGCGTAACAGGGAATAATTCTGCATATTCCGCGCGCCGATCTGGATAATATCGGCATATTGTTCCACCAGGTCGATGCTGGCATTATCGGTAGCCTCGGTGACGATTAGCAGACCTGTTTCCTCGCGGACTTTCGCCAGAATTTTCAGGCCTTCTTCGCCGAGACCTTGGAAGCTGTAAGGCGATGTTCTTGGTTTGAAGGCGCCGCCGCGGAATATCTTTGCGCCGTGTTTTTTGACGGATTGGGCGATGGTCATTGCCTGTTTTTCAGTTTCGACGGCGCACGGCCCGGCCATGACGACCACTTCGCCGCCTCCGATTTTAATGTCCCCGAGGCTAATGACCGTGGACTCGGGTTTGGTTTCCTTACTGACCAGTTTGAACGGCTTGGTGACGGGGATGGCTTCTTTGACGCCGTCCATCATCAGCAGACGATAATCATCAACGGGGCCTTTATTGCCCACGATACAGACCGCGGTCCTTTCAGCTCCGGGCATGGGGATGCCGCGGAAGCCCATTTTTTCGATTTCTTCGATTACTGCCTGAACCTGTTCTTTGGTGGCGTCATTTTTCATTACAACTAACATATGATATCTTCCTGTTATTATTAGGCTATATTTTAAAGAGTGTTTATTTTAGAGCGTTTTACCCCCCTCTCTAGCTCTCTCCCACAATGGGGCGAGAGGACTGACTTAATTTTGTGAGGCGTTTAAGGCTACCAATTAAATACCGTCCAGGGCTTTTCTGGTGTCTCGGATAAAAGTTTGGGTGGCGGACATTGCGGCATCATCGGTTTCCATCAATTGAATCAGCTTGCTGCCGATGATAACGCCGTCGGCGGTTTTAGCTACCTGTGCCGCCTGTTCGGGGGTGGAGATACCGAAGCCGACACACACCGGCTGTTTGGCAAATTGCTTGACCTTAAGGATAAATTTACCCAAATCGGGCGGGAGTTCATTGCGAGCGCCGGTCACGCCGGCAATCGAGACCAGATAGATAAACCCGCGCGATTTACCTGCGACCAGTTTAATGCGTGCTTCCATGCTGGTAGGCGCTAAAAGATAAATCAGGTCGACGCCGGATTTGCCGGCATAGTTGCCGATTTCATCACCTTCCTCCGGCGGCAGCTCCGGGATAATCAAGCCGTCAATGCCCGATGCGACGCAATCACGGCAAAATTTCTCAAGCCCGTATTGGTAAATCGGATTGAAATAGGTCATGAAGACAAGCGGAATGGATGTTTTTTTACTCAGCTTTTTGGCGGTATCCAGACAGAGGGCCGTGGTAACGCCGTTTTCCAGCGCTTTAAAGCTGGCGCGCTGGATGGTGGCGCCGTCGGCCATCGGGTCTGAAAACGGGATGCCGAGTTCGACAATATCGCAGCCGCATTCCGCTAGTAAGGGCACTATTTTAAGTGTTGCCTCGATATTCTGGTAACCAACGGTGACATAAGCAATTAATGCTTTATGATTTTTTTGTTTGAAAACGGATTCGATTCGGCTCATCAGTTTGCCCCCAATGCTTTGTTGACGATATCCAGGTCTTTATCGCCGCGGCCGGAAAGATTGATGACGACTATTTGCTCTTTCTTGAGCGCCCCTGCCATTTTTACGGCATGGGCAATCGCGTGGGACGATTCCAGCGCGGGAATTATACCTTCCAGACGGCAGAGCAGTTGAAAACCTTCCAGCGCTTCTTTATCGGTGATGCTGACATAAGCCGCCCGGCCGCTGTCTTTGAGGAAGCTGTGTTCCGGGCCGACACCGGGATAATCCAGCCCTGCAGAAATACTGTGAGTTTCCAGAATCTGACCGTTTTTATCCTGCAGCACGTATGATTTGGCGCCGTGCAGCACGCCGAGCGACCCCGCCGACAGGGTGGCGGCATGTTTGCCGGTTTCCATTCCATTACCGGCGGCTTCTACGCCTACCAATTTGACTTCTTTATCGTTGAGGAACGGGTAGAACATGCCCATGGCGTTGCTGCCGCCGCCGACACAGGCAACAATGTAATCGGGGAGACGCTGATATCCTTTGAGGATCTGTTCCCGTGTTTCTTTCCCGATGACGGACTGGAAATCCCGCACCATTGTGGGATAGGGGTGTGGCCCGACCACCGAACCCATGAGGTAATGGGTGCTGCCGATATTGCTGACCCAATCGCGGAAGGCTTCGTTGATAGCATCTTTCAGCGTGCGGCTGCCGGAAGAAACCGGTTTGACTTCGGCGCCCATTAATCTCATCCGGAAGACGTTCAGTTTCTGACGTTCGATATCATCCGAGCCCATGTAAATCACGCATTCCAGTCCCATAAGCGCGCCGACAGCGGCAGTGGCGACGCCGTGCTGACCGGCACCGGTCTCAGCGATAATACGTTTCTTGCCCAGTTTTTTGGCCAGAAGCCCCTGCCCGACGGCATTGTTAATCTTGTGGGCGCCGGTGTGTGCGAGGTCTTCACGTTTGAGCAGGATTTTAGCGCCGCCGCAATGCGCCGTCAGTCTTTCGGCAAAATAGAGCGGCGTCGGCCGTCCGATGTAGTAATGGCATAACGATTCAAATTCCCGCCAGAATTCAGAATCCGTTTGCAACGCTTGATAAGCAGCGGTCAGTTCGTCCAGCGCCGGTACAAGTGTTTCCGGCACAAACCTCCCGCCGTAATTTCCGAAGTATCCCTGCTTTTCAGCCAAGATGACCACCTCCTGAGTGTTCAAGGTCGAATTTACGCACGGTTGCGATAAAGGCTTTGATTTTAACTAAATCTTTTTTACCATCGGTCTCGACGCCGGTGGAGACATCGACGCCCCACGGCTGAGTTAATTGCATTAATTCGCAGACGTTTTCCGGCGTTAAGCCGCCGGCAATCATGACGGAGAATTTGGAAGCGACTGCTTTAGCGATCTGCCAGTGAAAGGGGGTGCCGGTGCCGCCGTAAGTTCCGCCGACCGCTGAGTCCAAAAGACAAATCAACTGTTTGGGCGGGACAAAACTGTAACCTTTCCAAACCGCTGTGGAAACCTCCGCCTGACGGGCATCGGGGGTGATATGAAAAACTTTAATCAGCGGGGTCGAGATTTTCTGGCAATAGCCCCAGTCTTCATCACCGCTCAACTGCACCCAATCCAAGCGGCAATAGTCCGCGATTCTGTTTACTTCAGCAGCGGGCTGATTCACAAAAACCCCCACAATCTGCGGGCGGGAATCCAACTGGAGGACGGCTTCGACGATTTTTCGGGCTTTCGCCGGGGTAACCTGCCGGCGGCTGGGGGCAAAGACCATTCCCAGGTAATCGGCGCCGGCATCACAGGCTGCAACCGCCGAGGCAATATCCGAAATGCCGCAGATTTTTACCCAGGTCATAAAAGTTCCTTCATTTTCGCTGCAATATCCGAAGCCGCTATCAGCGCTTCGCCGATAAGCGCGGCATTAACACCACATCCCTGTAATTCCTCCATGTCTTTGCGGGTTTTGATACCACTCTCGCTAACGATGAGGCGATCGGGAGGAATGAGAGGGCGGAGTTTTGACGTTGTTTTCAAATCAACTTTGAAAGTGTTCAGGTCGCGGTTGTTGATGCCGATGATGACTGCCCCACTGCGGAGGGCGATTTCGATTTCCGCCGCGTTGTGTACTTCCACTAAATTCATCATACCAAGTTGCCGGCTAAGCTGCAGGAGTTCCGATAATTTCTGCGGTGAGAGGATAGCGACAATGAGCAAAACACAATCGGCGCCGTAAGCCCGCGCTTCGTATATTTGATAAGGGTCGAAAATGAAATCCTTGCGCAACAATGGCAGGGGTTTAGCCGCCAATGCTTTTTTAATATCCCGCAAATAGTCCAAACTGCCCAGGAAATATTTTGGCTCGGTCAGAACGGAAATTGCCGCCGCGCCGTTATCCGCATATATTCCGGCGATATTTACAGGATTGAAATTGGGGCAAATAATACCCTTAGACGGTGATGCTTTTTTCACTTCGGCAATGAGCCGGATTTTACCGTCGCGCATGGCAGCCGCAAAATCAAGCGGTTGCGGCTGCACAGACGCGATTTTGGCAATTTCGGCCAAAGGCACCCGCTTTTTCTTTTCGGCTAAATCGATTGTAACATCAGCTACTATTTTGTCCAGAATCATGTTTTCCTCTATACAGGATTATGACTGAATACGATAAATTCTTCTAATTTCTGTAATGAATTGCCGCTGTCGATTGCGGCGTTTGCCAGTGCAATCCCTTCTTTAAAAGATACCGTTTTATCGCCGGCGATCAGCGCCGCGGCGGCGTTCATCAGCACGATGTCTCGCTGAGCACCCCTCCGGCCGGATAAAATACTGCGCAACAATTCGGCATTGCCTTCAGCCGTGCCGCCTTTCAAGGTCTCCGCTGCAGCCCGGGATAAGCCGACCTCTTCCGGCGTAATTTCATAGTTTCTGATTTTGCCGTCTTTCAGTTCCGCAATAAATGTTTTTCCGGTGACGGTGATTTCATCCAGACCGTCTTCGCCGTGAACTACCAGCGCATGTTGACAATCCAGCATCTTCAGAACAGAGGCCATTTTTTCGGTCAGGTCTTTCTTCGGCACGCCGAGCACCTGAGCTTTGGCACGGGCAGGGTTAGTCAGCGGACCGAGAATATTGAATACCGTACGGATACCGACTTCTTTACGGGGGGCTGCGGCGAATTTCATTGCCGGGTGAAAAACCGGCGCCAACATGAAACCGATGCCCACTTTTTCGAGACATTTCTGTACCTCTTCGGGATTAAGGTCGATTTTTACCCCCAGCGCTTCCAGCACATCGGCGCTGCCGCACCGGCTGCTCATGGCGCGGTTACCGTGCTTGGCAACTTTGAGCCCGCAGGCGGCAACAATAAATGCGGCGGTAGTGGAAATATTAAACGTGCCGCTGGCATCGCCGCCGGTGCCGCAGGTATCGACGACCGGTTCATTAATCTGCACGCGCAGGGCTTTGGACCGCATGGTACGGGCCAGGCCTGCAATTTCATCCACGGTTTCGCCGTTAAGCCGCAGCGCGGTGACAAAGGAGCCGAACTGAGCGGGGGTGGCGCTGCCTTCCATAATTTCTGCCATGACCATCGAGGCTTCATCCATGGTAAGTGAATTGCCGTCGACCAGTTGCGCAATCGCTTCTTTAATCATTTTAGTTTGCTCCTTGAGCTTCGTTCAGAAAATTACTCAATAGTTCTTTGCCGTGCTGCGTCATGAAAGATTCGGGGTGAAATTGAACACCCTGCAGTGGAAATTTCTTATGCCGCATGCCCATGATGGTGCCGTCTTCCGTCCAGGCGGTGATTTCAAAACAGGTAGGGAATTCGGCGGCTTTTACTTCCAGCGAGTGATAGCGGATGGCCGAGAAAGGGCTTTTGATATTTTTAAAAATGCCGTGATTGTTATGGAAAATGAGTGAAGATTTGCCGTGCATGATGACCGGTGCGCGTCCCACTATGCCGCCGTATGTATAGCCGATGCACTGATGACCCAGGCAGACGCCGAGCATGGGGATTTTGGGACTGAAATGTTTTATAACGGCGTTGGAGATACCGGCGTTTTGCGGCGTCGAGGGACCTGGAGAAATCACAATTTTCTCCGGTTTCAGTGCCTCAATTTCAGCGACGGTAGTTTTATCATTTCTGAATACCATTACTTTCTCGCCCAGTTCACTGAAATACTGGACTAGGTTATAGGTAAAGCTATCGTAGTTATCGATTAGTACGAGCATTTGCTTACTCCTCTATCGTTCTGAGGTTACAAAGTAACCGAAGAATCTCCTAGCGGTTCACATGTAGACCCTTCATCCGCCAGAGGCGGATGAAGGGCGTGAACATCAACCATGTTCATTTGTTTTCACTTTCGGCCTGTTCCAGTGCTTTTAGTAAAGCGCTAGCTTTATTAAGGCTTTCTTCATATTCGCGGGACGGGATGCTGTCGTAGACAATACCGGCGCCGGCCTGGACATAGGCCACACCTTTTTTAACGACCATTGTCCGGATGGCGATGGCCATATCCATATTGCCGGAGAAAGAGAAATAACCGACCGCGCCGGCGTAAGGGCCCCGTTTTTCCGGCTCCAGTTCGGCAATAATTTCCATCGCGCGGACTTTGGGCGCGCCGGAAACGGTTCCAGCCGGGAAACAGGCGCGCAGTGCGTCGAAGGCATCCATCTCCGGCCGCAGTTTGCCCTGGACATGAGTAACGAGGTGCATGATGTGGGAATAGCGTTCCACATCCATCAGTTCGCTGACCTTTACCGTGCCGGCCTGGCTGACCCGCCCGATATCATTGCGTCCCAAATCGACGAGCATGATATGTTCCGCGCGTTCTTTTTCATCGTTACGCAGCTCTTTTTCCAGCGCGGCGTCTTCTTCCGGGGTTTTACCGCGCGGGCGGGAACCGGCCAACGGCCGCGTCATGACGTTGCCGTCCTCGACCCGGACCAGCACTTCCGGCGATGCGCCGACAATCTGATATTGACCGTAGTCCAGGTAAAACATATAAGGCGACGGGTTGATGGTGCGCAGCGCACGGTAGATTTCAAACGGCGGCAGGTCTGTTGGCTGGGATAAACGCTGGGAATAAACGACCTGAATCGCTTCGCCGGCAGTGATATATTCCTTGATCTTTTTAACGTTGGCTTCAAAGTCTTTCTGCGTGGTATTGGAGGTTAGATTGGAGGTAGAATTTGGACCGGCTTTACTACGGGCAGCTTTTTTGTTTGTATAAGGATGCTGCAGCCTGGTGACAAGGTCGTCAATTTTAGCTACGGCTTTTTGGTATTCTTTATCGATATCGCCATTGAGTTTGACATAACTTAATACTTTGATTTTGTGGGTGACATGGTCGAAGACCAGCATCGTGTCCACAAACATAAACCGGGCTTCCGGTAATTTCAGTGAATCTTTTTCCGGTGAGGGCAGGTTTTCGAAACGGTTGACCGTTTCATAGCTGAGATAACCGACAGCGCCGCCGGCAAAACGCGGCAGGCCTGCCGGCGGGACAACCTGATATTGGTGCAGTTCTTCGGCAATAATGTCCAGCGGGTCGGTTTTATCCGTAGATTTAACCGTCAAATCGCGGTAAGGCTCGGTGCCGATAAAGCTGTAGCGCGCCAACCGCTGTCCGCCTTCGACGCTTTCCAGTAGAAAAGAGTTGCCGCCGTGGTCGATTTTCAGGAATGCCGAGACCGGCGTTTCCATGTCCGCCACGATTTCGCGGTAGACCGGAACCATGTTCCCGTTCCATTTGGTATTTTTTATTTCATCGAGAGTAGGGTGGTACATTTTGGCCCCCTTGCCTTTTGCCCGGATTTTGAGCAAACAAAAAGCCCTTCGCGATAGGGGCGAAGGGCTTTGCTTCACGGTGCCACCCTAATTAATTACCACATAATAGTAGTAACTATCTCTTTCAGGTACGGTTCTCTAATTTAAGAACGATACCCCGGGCTTCGTTAACGGTGCCCTCTCCGGCAATCCTTACTTGCTCTTTGCAGAGCTTTCATATGCGGCTCCCGAATCCATTCAATTTTTGCGCTAGCACCGGCTCACACCTTACCCGGCTCTCTGAGCTCCGCTGGAAACCTACTAGTTTCGTTCGTAGCCTTT
>Ga0265316_10005180_pt1 | contig 12758 bp, 12 predicted proteins | sample 4522metaG_FD_202092 | JGI IMG/M metagenome (GOLD analysis project Ga0265316, IMG submission 202092) | Rhizosphere microbial communities from Carex aquatilis grown in University of Washington, Seatle, WA, United States - 4-5-22 metaG | ecosystem: Host-associated > Plants > Roots > Rhizosphere >... | reverse complement strand
CAGATGATCTACACTGCGCCGGACGGCATCCATGTTTTGGACCTGGCGACGCGCGTGACCAAGTTGTTGGTAGCGAATCCGCCACGCACGGCAGGCGCTCCTGAGCCCGGCATGCGCGGGCCAGCAGTGGGCTTCGTCCACCCGTTGGTGGTAGGAAATAAGACCAATAGCGTCTTTTACACCAAGGCTGATCCGGCAACGGGCGTCACTTCGGTCTACAAGGCAGACACCAACACCGGCAAGATCCGCAAACTGGTGGACCTGCCGGCCAAGCGGAACATCGTCAGCGTCAACGCCGACGAAACGCTGGCGGCGGGAACCTACATTGTGGGTGATGCAACCGGCAGGGAGTATGGCTCCAACGTACCGCCGCCGGCGCAACCGGCAGGTGCCGCGGACAACCGCGTCGGCAGCGACGTGCAGGGACCGCATTTTCAGCCCACCAACAAGGGCGAGATGATGGAGCGCAGGCTGGCGGCTCGGCTGCCCTTGGTGCTCTTCACCATTCGCCTCGAGCCGGGACCGAAGGGAGAGAAGCCGGGAACCATTACAACTCTGCTGCACTCCACCGACTGGGTCAACCACCTACTCTTCTCGCCCACCGATCCCACCCTGCTGATGTACTGCCACGAGGGGCCCTGGCAGAAGGTGGACCGCATCTGGATGATCCACACCGACGCCACGCACAACACGCTCATTCACAAGCGGACGATGCTCAACGAAATCGCCGGTCACGAGTTCTGGGGGCTGGACGGGCAGACAATTTGGTACGACTGGCAGTACCCCAAGGGCGAGGACTTTTTTCTCGCCGGCTACAACCTGAAAACCCGCGAGCGCACCGCCTACCACCTGCAGCGGGATGAGTGGTCGATTCACTTCAACCTGACCAAAGATCTCTCACTCTTTGCTGGAGACGGCGGCGATCCGGGGCAGGTGGCCCGGGCAAGCGATGGCGAGTGGATCGAGCTCTTCCATCCGCAGTTGCTCAAGGGCGGCAATGGCGCGCTCAACTCACCGACGATGTGGCAGCCGGGCGTCTTCCACTCCGAGCGCCTGGTCAATATGTCGCACCACTACTATCGCCAGGAGCCCAATGTGCGCATCTCTCCGGACAAGTCGCTGGTCATCTTCACCAGCAACATGTTCGGGGCCAGCTACGTCTTTGGCGCTGAGGTGGCGAAGGCGGTCAATCCCCCTGCCGAAGAGGTGCAATCCACGCCGGATCTGGCGCGGAAGTTCAACTCCGAGGAGCCTCCCAACAGCAAAGGCCCGGTGAGGCAGCGGCCCGCGCATTGATGCAGTTTGGTGTCCCATCCTTGCGGCGTTTTTGTTTTTGTCGCAAGGGTGGGATCGCACCTGCCCTCACGCCTCCACCGGCAGCTCTGCTGACAGGATGTTCATGGGCGTAAGCCTGCGCTGGCGCAGGGCGCGCAGGCTCAGCGAGTCGTGCCGCTTGGCCAGTCGTCGCCCGTTGTGGTCCACTACCAGGCGGCAGTGGAACCAGGCCGGAATCTTGTAACCCAGGGCGCGGTAGAGCAGAATCTGGCGCGCCGTGGACTTCAGCAGGTCGGCCCCGCGCACCACCTCCGTGATGCCCATGGCCGCGTCGTCGGCAACGCAGGCAAGCTGATAACTCGCGCTCCCGTCCCGCCGCCATACGACAAAGTCTCCAAAATCCTCGCCAGCCACAAAGCGCTGCACGCCAAGGTTCCGATCCTCAAACTCGACCGCTTCGCCGTCGGGAACCCGGAATCGCCAGTTCATATTCCCCGGCATCTCAATCTCGCTGTCAGTGGGTCCGGGCAATTGCGGAGTCCTGCCCGGAACTCCCCGGCAGGTGCCGGGATAGATTGGCTCGTCGTCCAGCAGGTCTAGTTTCGCAAGCGCCTGCGGGTCAAGCGTTGCGTCTGACACCCGCTCATGCGGCGCGCCGAGCGCGGTATCCAGGTCTTTGCGCGAGCAACGGCAAGGGTAAAGAGAACCGCGCTGCAACAGCTTGCGCCATGCGCCAAGATAGATTGCCTGCCGCCGGCTTTGCGCGTAGGGCGCAAAGGGACCTCCCGAGTCCGGTCCCTCCTGCCAGCGAATGCCCAGCCAGCGCAGGTCGTCGATCGCCGCCTCGGCATACTCGGCGCGGCTGCGTTCGGCGTCCAGATCCTCCATGCGCATCACCAGCGCGCCGCCTGCCTCTCTCGCGCGCTGCCAGGCCGTCCAGAAGGTGCGCGCGTGGCCCACATGCAGATAGCCTGTGGGCGAGGGCGCAAGCCGGCCGCGATATCCCGAGGTCGGCGTTGGACAAATGGTGGCCATGCTGGCTTCAGTCTAGGCAGCCAACACTGTGCCGCATATATTGAGTTTGGTTCCTGGGTTGCGTTTAATGGGGCATTAAGCCGATTCCGTCAATAGGATTCGCCCCGATCCTTCTCGCTCCTGTAGCGATGCCCATAGTGGCCGAGGTTCTCGTTCAGATGTTCGGGATCGACCGAAACTACAACCACATCCAACTCATGGCCGTCGAGGTCCACTACAAACAGTCCCATCCGCTCGACCTCGGGATGAATGCGGATCAAGGTCTGCTCTTCCCTTTGGTTGGTATACTCTTTTCCGCGCCGCCTCTCCCCTTCACCGTGCCCTTAACGATACTTTTTACCTTTTTCAGATCCGACATCTGAACGGGTCCGAGAACCAGCACCATACTAATCTCCTTGGGTTCGACATTGAGGATGAACAAACCGTGTGACTCGCCATTCACTAGTTTGACCATGATGTCGGAGGATTCGCCGGTCTTGCGGTCCCGATTGCGCACCAGCGATGACCACTCGCCGGTCTCGTAGTTCTTGCGCAACTGCTCCACCTGCTCGGCGGTGAACAGGCCCTCCTTGTCGAATTCGTAATTGCGGATATAGATGCCGTCGAGGTTCTCGATAAGCTGGCGAGTTGCGTCGTCGTACGTGTCCTTGCCATCCATGACTCTTGAAGCAAGGCTCAGCATTTTCTTGTCCAGTGTGATCTCAGTGGCTTCAGAGGCGCGCGCGGCCAGTTCTTTTTCGATGGGCGAGGACACGGGCAACTGCGCGGTTTGCGCGAGAGCGGGCATGGCCAGCGCGACTGCCGCAAAGATGAAAGTGATGAAACGGTTTTTCATGATGACTCTCCTTATTCCTGGCTGGCGCGACCGTGAGCCGCGAGTTGCTTGTTGATGTTGTCGAGGGCGTGATCGGTGATGCGCAAAGCCGTCAGCACCTGCTGACGGGCAGCCTCGCCTTCGCGTTGTTGCTCGTGCTGGTACGATGCAATTCCGCTGTACAGCGCGGCAAAGACACCCACGCCCAGCGACAACGATACGGCTACAAGCACCTCGCGCGGGAGCGCGAACCACCTCGGGCGCTCTTTGCGCCGGCGCCGATTCTCCATCAGCCGACGCTTCAGCTCAGGCGGAGCCGGCCACCGCTCGAACGACCGCTTCAACTTCTCCTCAAAATCATCCAACGGTTCAAACTCCACGGACGCACTCCTTTTCGCGGACGAACTCCTTCAAATGGATTGCGGCCTTGGCGCGGAGCAGTTTCAGGCCGCGTTGCAAATGGCTCTTCACTGTGGCCAGGGGTGCCTCCAACGCAGCCGCAATCTCTTCCGGCGTCAGCTCCTCTTGGTAGCGCAGAACCAGCGCCGCTCGCTGCGGCTCCGGCAAAGTGGCCAGTAGTTGTTCTAACCGCGCTCCCAGCGGAGAGGTGCGCTCCTCCGCATGAATGCCGTGGTGGTCTTCCATCTCCACCCATCGATCCGTGCCGCGTGTCTGCCGCCGCCGCAGCGCATCCACCGAGCGGCTCATCGCCACCCGCCGCAGCCAGAAGCGGGCATGATCCGCGCTCTCCATCTTGCCCAGCCGCCTGTCGAACTCCAGAAAGACATCCTGCGCAATCTCTTCGGCCAAGCCGCGGTCGCCGGTCATCCGCAGGGCCAGCGAAAAGACCATCGACTGGTGCTCGTCCACGAGTTGTTCAAAGTCCGGCTGCCAGTCGTGGGCCATGGGTTCCGCTTCTACTTTCTAATCCGCACGAATACGCACACGGGGATGCAGAGAGTACGCGATCTGATGAAAAAAGTTGCATTTGCCGCATACAAAGAGGCCGGAGCGCTCAGGCTCCGGCCTCTTTGTATGCTGACCCCGGCTACTCACTCTGCGGCACGGTCAGTTCCAGTGATTATCCATCGGGCTAGATGCGCTGGCTCTCCACCATGCCGTGCGCACCTCCTGCGTCTTCTGAAAAGCCATTAGCCGTCCAAGTGAACCGGCAAACTCAAAACAATCCTACAGGCTCTCCGGCACCACATTCTTCACGGATTGCCCGTTGTGCCAGACCCTGAAGGTCCTGGCCGCACCTCTGCGGATGGTTTGGGTGAAGATCTGCACATCGCCAATCTCCGAGCCGTTCACTTCGAGGATGACGTCGCCGGGCTGCATCTGCATGGCATCAGCCAAGCTGCCTTTTTCGACATACAACACGACGATTCCCCTGGGGAATGGACAGCCTGAAAGCCACCGCATCCGCTTCAGTCACGGCACGCACTTGAATTCCCAGTCTGAAGCCGGATGGGGCCAAGGCAGGAACCGGTGCTGAGATGGCGGCCGGGACCGGCAATGAGACTGAGGCAGGCACCGACATGACCATTGCGACCGGTGCAGAGACCGGCACCATCGTTGCGACTGGAGCAGACGGTATGAACAGAGCTGCAGGCGCGGCATTACTCAGCGGTCCTTCGGTCTGCTTCAGCGGCAACTGCCTCCCAGCGACTTCTTCGGAGGAGTAATGGAGGTCAAGAATCACTTGCTTGCCTTTACGGAGAAGCTCAACCGGGAGATCGCCGCCGTCCACTCCTCCCGATGCGGCATCCCTGAAGGCGTTGAGGAAGTCTCCTTCCCCCGTACATGGGAAACCGTTGACGGAGTAGAGAAGATCGCCAATCCGGACACCGGCCTGCGCGGGAGGCCCATCTACATCCACTTGTGTAATCTGCCAGCCGGTCTTCCCGCGGCGTACTCCCCCGTCCTTGTTCATCCGCGGTTTTGCCCACATTCCAAAAGGAGAGCTAAGGCTTCCGCCGCTTGCCTGTACCAGAGTTACCAGAGCATCGACCAGCGCCTGGGCATCTTCCTCGGAGCCGCCACAAAGAACATTATTACGGCCGATGTGGCCGTCCATGGGTACAACACACCAGCCGGCTTGGCCCCTGCCCATAGGGACCTTCCATATCTGGAAATAGCTGATGTCCCGATAAACGATCGACGTAACAAGGTCGTCCTTTTGGGGTGTGTAGATTGACGGATTGTATCCGCCGCCCCAGGACCAGTGGTACCGGCCTCCCAGCACGGCGCCGCTCTTGCGAAAGCCAAGGAGGATTCCAAACTTGTTCACATCGGCGCGCTGGAGTGAGTAGCCGCGTTCCGGAAAGAATCTCTCCCCTTTAATCGTTACAGGAGCAAGGTGCGAAGAAAGAAGCTGCAAGCGGTCTGAGGCATCCTCCACACCTGATAAATCATGCGGCTGATACCAGTGCGATTCAATCTGGGCCGCCAGAAGCGCAGGATACGCGAGCGCAAGGCAAAGTGCCGCTCGGGGTAAGAGGAGGTAGCGAAACATATTTCATTCCACTTTCTGAGCCCTGTACACCCTCGGAGTATTCACGAGGGCCTTCCATCTCGTTCACCACGCCATCGGGTAGGCCCTGGCGCCCGATCGCTTCTTCAGAAAACTGAAATTAGATTGACGCGATCTGCGAGAGGCGGCTGCTCAATATTGCTCGCCGTACCCCGGCTCCAATATCGATGAACGACAGTGCAATGAGAGAGCAATTCATTCTGGCGGGAGCAGCGGGCCAGACGTATTCAAATTGGCGGCGAAAGAGCGCATTCCGCAAGCCTTCTCAAACGGTCTATCCCAAAAGGGAACAGTCCTAGAAGAGTTCCGGAATGGTATGGAACGCAATGCGCGTGGGCGCGGCTCTGAACGCCGTCAGCATCGTCGCCGGAGCCAGCGTGCTCAATCCGTACTTGTGGTTCAGCGCGTCCATGGCCGCTAACAGCCGCGCCCGGCTCCGCTCGCGCTCCAGCGCGTCGAAGAGGTTGAGCGAGTGCAGCCGTCCGGGCACCTGCCCGTTCAGATGCACGCCGATGAAGTACGGATGATCGAACTCCGGCCCCGCTGGCCGGCTGGCCCACAGGCGGCACAGCGCGGCAATCAGCGTCTGGTTGTCCTGGCACTCGCTCAGGCGCAGCTCGCCCTTCCATCCTCGCGTAGGCGAGCCAAAACGGCTCACCGGCATTTTTTCGTTCCGCGGAACTGCAAAGCCGATGGCGAGCCCGATGCCGCTGGCCCACAAGTCGCCCGCCCGCATCCGCATAGCGGCCTTGTGGAGCAGCTTGTGCGCCACCGCCCAGGCCTTCTCCGGTGTGCGCATCTCCGGCGCCAGCACATGCTGGTGGCTCATCGACTTCAGATGCACCGGCTCGTCCATGTCGAAGTCTTCGCCACGGAGCCAGTACCACATCCGCTCGCCCCACACCGAACCCCAACGCTCGCCGGCCCGTTCGCACTCCAGCGCCAGCAGCTCGTCCATGGTGTGAATGCCCCGCGCGTTCAGCCGCTTCTCCATGCGGGAGCCGATGCCCGGCAAATCGCGCAAGGCAAGCTGCCGCAGGGCGTACGGCAAAATATCCAGCGGCAGCGCCACCAGGCCATCGGGCTTTTCCATGTTGCTGGCCACCTTGGCCAGGTAGCGGTTGGTCGCCAGCCCCACCGAACTGCGCATCATGGGGCCTGCCCGCTCCAGAATGCGCCGCTTCACCCGCCGCCCCAGCTCCATCGCGGCCAGCAGCGGCCGCTCCCGGCCCATTAGCCGGCAGGCCATCTCGTCCACCGAAAACACCGCCGTCACCGGCAAACAGCTCTCTACGGCCTCCACGATGCGATGGTGGTAATCAACGTAGAGCCTGTGGCGCGCCTCCACCAGCACCAGGCCGGGGCACAACCGCTTAGCCTCGGCCACCTCGGTCCCGGTTTTGACGCCGTAAGCCTTTGCCTCGTAACTGGCTGCAATACAACAGGTTGTATCGGCCATCATGGGTACAATGGCCACCGGCAGGCCGCGCAGCTCTGGCCTGGAGTCCTGTTCCACCGAGGCAAAATAGGAGTTCATATCGACGAACAGCCAGTTCAGCAGCGGGCCGCTCTGGGGGCGGCAGACAGGCACACTCTCCGGCGCAGGATTGGAAATGAAAACCATACCGAGCCATATTCTCCATTTATTCGCCTTTTTGCAAGAGAAAAATATCCAGAAGGCTCAGAGAAATCAGCCGATAAATCCCTCGTAACAGGGAAACCCACGCTCCGAAGCTAAAAATTTTTTCGCCGAAAGGCGCAACCTGCGGCCCGGTCTTTGGGTCTAATTCATGGGATCGACGAGTATGCTCGACTTGTTTTATGGAATTGTGAGGAGTGAAAACCTCCTCGCCGCTCTAGTGACGGTGGGCGTAGCCATACTGCTCATCTGCTGCCTGGAGTGTACGGAGTGCCCCCGCCGCGACAAGGACGACATCTTCCGCCACCACGAACTATAGTGGGTCGCGAGGAAATTCGCTCACGCTCACTGCGCCGTGGGCTTCAGATACTCCTCAAAGTGCGCCAGGATACGGTTGTATAAATGCGTCCGCACATCCGCTCCAGCGATGGAGTGTGTCTTGCGCGGATAGATCTGCAGATCATAGGAAATGCCGGCCTCGATCAGCTTCTGCACAAACTGCACGGAGTTTTCCACGTGTACGTTATCGTCGCCTGTCCCATGCACCAGCAGCAGCCGCCCCTTCAGATTGGCCGCCGAGTTCACTACCGAAAAATCTTTGTATCCGGCGGCAAACTCCGTCGGCTCGCTCATAAACCGTTCCGTATAGATGGAGTCGTAGTTGCGCCAGTCCGTAACCGGCGCCACCGCAACCCCGGCGCGGAAGCGGTCCGAATGCGTCATCGCATAAAGCGTAAATGTCCCTCCCCAGCTCCAACCCCACCAGCCCAGGCGCTTCCTGTCCAGTTGCGGGTACCTGTCCAGCGCCGCATCCAGCATGGTCAACTGATCCTCTAACTGCACCGGGCCGAAGTTGTGCCAGGCGGCCTGGGAAAAGGCGCGCCCGCGCATGCCGCTGCCTCGATTGTCGGCATGCAGCACCGCGAATCCATGCTGCGCCAGCAACTCGTCGAAGAGCAGGCTGTCGCTCCATTTGTTGGCCACCGTTGGCGCGCCCGGCCCTCCGTAGGGATTCAGAATCAGCGGCACACTCGCCGGACTCATAACTCCCTCGGGCAGCAGCAGTGTGGCGTAGAGCGTGGTGCCGTCGTGGGCCTTTACCTCGAGCTGCTCCGGAGCCAGCAGATGGTAGGGTTCCAGCGCCCTGGTCGACCAGATCACGTTGCATTTGCCCGGCTCCGCGTACAGCCGCAGCGTCGGCGCTTCCATGCGCGACGATTGCCGGTCGACAAACGCGCTACCTGTGGGAGCAAAGTTGCCGGTATGAAATCCTATGCCGGCGCTCAACTGCTTGCGTTCGCCGTTAAAGTTCACCTGCCAGATCTGCTGCTCCAGCACGTTGCCTTCATTTGATTGGTAAAAGACCTGCCTGGCCGCGTGATCGACGCGCAAAACCTCGCCAACCTCAAAATCCCCCTTGGTTAGTTGCCGATCCAGCTTTGCGAGAGCCGCGCCGGGGTCAGCTTGGTCATAGTTGTAGAGATAAAGATGGTTGTGCCCATCGGTCCACTGAGTCAGCACGATTGTTCCGTTGCCCACTGAAACGTCGTAGCTTTCGTCGAAAAACTTTTCATCGGTCAGTTGCAACACCGGGCGCGCCTGCCCCGTGGCAGCATCGGCAAAGTAGAGATCGCGGTGCTTGTGATCACGGGTGACCGTCTCGATCCACAGTGCCTTCGCGTCCACCCAGCCAAAGCGGGGAATGTAGTCCTGTCCGGCGCGAATCGGCAGCTTAACCCATACTGTTTTCCCGCCCTCGGCGCTCACCACGCCCACGCGAACATCGGGATTAGGGTCGCCGGGCTGCGGATAGCGCTGCAAATCCACCGTTGCGTGGGTTGGAATCCAGTCGGTGATCGGATACTCCGGCACCGCCGACTCGTTCATCTGCAGATAAGCCAGATTCTTCGAGTCCGGCGACCAGAAATAGTTGCTGCGAACATCCAACTCCTCTTCGTAGATCCAGTCCACCTCGCCGTTGAGAGTTGCCGGATTGTGCGAGGGTGCTACAGCCGCCGCTGGCGTTCCGTGCTCCTTCAGACGCGCCACGGAGAGGCCATGCTCGCTTACATAGGAGACAAAATCGCCGTTGGGCGAGAACTTTGGATCATCGCCAGAGGCTGCTCCCGTATTCCCGATCTGCACCCCGGTTCTCTTGTTAATGTTGTAGAGCCAGAGCCGGCCGTTGGAGTCGAATAACAGATGCGCTGAGTCCGGCGCCCAAAGATAGCTGGCCATCTTGTAACGGTCGCGATGATCGCGGTCCGTCTCAGAGCCGCTCTCGCCCGTAAACGAGGCCATCCTCGAGCGGTTGACCAGCATATACGCATCATCCGAGCCCGGTTCCATCTCTGACAGATTGCCCGACTCCATGAACGTAAGGTGCTTGCCGTCGGGCGACCAGGCTAGCCCGCTGGGCGGAGTCCCGATCAACGGTCCATGTGCGTAGATCGCATCAACCGTCAGAGGCTTCTGAGGAGCCTGCGCGGCCAGCGGAAGGATTGCAAGGGGAAGAGCGACAACTGCCGATAGCAAGAATGCGGCTGCGCGGGTCAAAAGATTTCCTCCAGGAGCGGAGCCCGATCGGATCTTCTCGGGCTGCAAATTCAACGTGCCAGGCTTCCAGCCAAAAGTGTAACGCACGGCTTTACCGGGTTGCGCCGCGTGGGCCGTGGGTGTATCTTCCGGCTCATGCACTGGACAACTCCGGAAGAACGCCGCCATCTGGGCCAGGCGCGGCGCAAGCAGGCAGGCCGCCAGCAACACAGCGAATTCAATCCCAAGTCGCGCAAGACCCCCGCCCTTGAGCTCCTCGAAAGATCGATGCGCGGCCGCGTCCCGGCGCTCATCCAGCTCAAGTACCGACTCATGGCCGAGTCGCCCTTCGGCTACTTCCGCGGTGCGGTGCCGGTGATGGCCGCCGACCTGTCCGCGTTGCCCTCGACAGGCATCGTTTCCCAACTCTGCGGCGACGCGCATGTGCGCAATCTGGGCGCCTATGCCGCGCCCGACGGCCGGCTGGTCTTCGATATCAACGACTTCGATGAGACCATCCGCGGCCCCTTCGAGTGGGACTTGAAGCGCATGGCCGCCTCGCTGGTGCTCGCCGGCCGTGGTTCGGGCCACAAGGAAGCCTCCGCTCGTCAGGCGGTCGAAAAATGCATCGACCGCTACTGCGCGCAGATGCGCGCCTTCGCCCGGATGCCACACATTGAGGTGGGCCGTTACCAGGTGCATCGGCTGGGTCAGGTCGAGCCGGTGCTCGACGCGCTGATGAAGGCCGAGCGGGCAACGCCGCAACACACCTATGCCCAACTCACCGTACCCGTTTCCGGCAAACCCGGAGCCCCCACGGATAGGTCTTCGTCCGTGGGGTGGAAACCCGGCGCGCCCCGCCGCTTCAAGGAATCCAAACCCACATTGACCCGCGTCACCGGCCGTCAGGCCGCATCCGTGCTGGCTTCACTCACGGCCTATCGCGAGATGCTGGAGCCCCAGCGGCAGCATCTTTTGTCCTTCTATCGCCCCGTGGATGTGGCCTTCAAGGTAGTCGGCACCGGCTCCGTGGGTTTGCGCGACTACTGCGTCTATTTCGAGGGCAACGGACCCGGCGATCCGCTCTTTCTGCAAATCAAGGAGGAGCCGGCCTCGGCCTATGCGCCCTATCTGCCCGACGCACACCCGGCCCATCACAACGGCCAGCGTGTTGCCGAGGGCCAGCGGGCCATGCAGGTACAGTCCGATCCCTTTCTGGGCTGGACGCAGATCGCCGGACGCCAGTTTCTGGTCCGCCAGCTCAACGATCACAAGGGTTCCATCGATCTCCAGGACCTGGCCGGCGCAGGCCTTGAAGCCTATGGAGAAGTCTGTGGCGAGTTGCTCGCCCGCGGCCACGCCCGCTCCGGCGACCCCCAGGTTATCGCCGGCTACCTCGGCTCCGGCGGCGGCTTTGCCGAGGCTCTGGCCAAATTCGGCTCCCTCTACGCCGACCGAACCGAAAAGGACTGGGAAGATCTCTGCCGCTCCCGCAAGGCGAGACCCAACCGATAGCGGAAGACTGCCGCTCCGGCTCTACAATGAACCCGTATGCCCACCGCCGTCCGTTCGCACGCGAAGATCAATCTTGGCCTATATATCGGTGCACCGCGCCCCGACGGCTTCCACTCGCTGGCCACGGTTTACCAGACGCTGGAACTCTACGACGTAGTAACGGTGACGGCCCGGCTTGCGGCGGCAACCGCGTTGCGGCTCACCTCAAATGACGAGCGCGTTCCCACCGACAGCAGCAACACCGCATGGAAGATGGTTGCCCTCGCGCTTGTTGCCCTTGAACTTACCGCAGAAGTTGAAATCCACATCGATAAGCGATTGCCGGTGCAGGGCGGGCTGGGCGCGGGCTCGGCAAACGCCGTGGCGGCGCTGGTGGGCTTGGAAGCGGAACTGGGGATTGCGAGCCAGCCGCATATACCGGGTGCCCCATCCTTTTCGGGATCTTCCCGAAAAGGATGGGAAACCACGCGCCTTGAGATTGCCGCCCAGGTGGGCTCCGACGTGCCCCTCTTCCTCGTTGGGGGCACGGTGCTCGGTCACGACCGCGGTCAGCAGGTCCACCCCCTGCCCGACATCGAACCCATCTGGTGCGTTGTCGCCACGCCCGACGTCGGCGTCTCTACCCCGCAGGCCTTTCGCGACTGGGACGCCATATGCGCCGCCGAGGGTTTGACCGAAGAGGTCAGTACGGTTAAACTGAATGAGTTGAGCCGCGCCTATGCCAGCGCCTTTGCGGGAGAGGTTTCCGCGAGTAGGCAGGGAGTTGGCTCCTCCGGTGTTCTCCTCAATCAAGAGAACCTGGCCGGGCCTGTAGAGTCCGCGCTTGTCCGCACCGGGATCAGTAGCTGGATCCGGAACGACTTTGAACGTGTCGTCTTCCCCCAGCATCCCTCCCTTGCAGAGATCAAGCGTCTTCTTGCGGCTTCGGGCACTCCGGAGGCAGCCCTCTGTGCCTTGCTGTCGGGCTCCGGTTCGGCGCTCTTCGGGTTGTACCTGACCCGCGGAGATGCGGACGCGGCGCGCGAGCGGTTGCGGCCGGCAGGTGTGAGGAGTACCTTGACCCGCACTCTGCCGCGCACGGCGTACTGGCGCGAAATGCTTTCGCTATAAGGTTGTTGACAGTCAACCGTTGTGCGCGAGAGACTCGCCAACGGCTGCCGTTGTTGGGCGATCGTCTAATGGTAGGACAGTGCCCTTTGGAGGCACTTGTCCAGGTTCGAATCCTGGTCGCCCAGCCAAGTTTTGAACACAAACCCGGAAAGCAGCCAAAGCCAACCAGCTTGGAGGTGCGCGGAGATGGAAACGGAAAGATTGACGGCAACAGTGGAAGACAAACAGCAGGGAAGCGGTCAGAACGCGCCGAAAGACAACCCACAGGCGCTGTCAGCCGAGGCCGCCGCCAAAGCAAA
>Ga0265316_10005176_pt1 | contig 12765 bp, 8 predicted proteins | sample 4522metaG_FD_202092 | JGI IMG/M metagenome (GOLD analysis project Ga0265316, IMG submission 202092) | Rhizosphere microbial communities from Carex aquatilis grown in University of Washington, Seatle, WA, United States - 4-5-22 metaG | ecosystem: Host-associated > Plants > Roots > Rhizosphere >... | reverse complement strand
GATAGTGCACCAACGCCGCGTACACATCGCCCACCTCATGAAGCAGGCGGCCCAGATTCACATGTGCATCCGCAAACTCTGGTTCAAGTTCCAGCGCAGCCCGGTAGGCATCACAAGCTTCATCAGGAGACGTGGTTTCCAGCAAGCAACCACGCTTGTAGAGTTCGCGCGCGGTCGGCGGCGGATCTTGGTCCGCGGCGGGGGTTGCGGTCGCGCGGGCGTTGGCCAGCGACGTGACCGTGGCACCGCAGTCGTCAGGCAAGCGGCCCTGGAAATCAAACATGGTCTGGCCCGATTCCGGGTGCCAGCGGTGATGACCGTCGTCCGCAATCACGCGCTGTCCTTCGCCGGACAGTGCGACCCGGTGGAACGAGGCACCGGCAGGCAGGCCATTGCGTATCTTCTTGATGGCTTCGCGCACGCGGCGAGCCGGGATGCGCTGCTCGACAAGTCCTTCAGCCTTGCGCAGAAGAACCAGGTCATCGAACGAGAAGCGCATCTCGCCCTTTTCGTTGCGGGTCGGGGTAACAACGCCTGCACGAAGGTACGAGCGCAGACGCGCCACGCTTATGCCGAGAACGGCTGCCACCGCCCGAGCCGAGTACATCTCGATAGGGACTATACAACGCCTGTCGAGTTGCCGGTGGCATTTGCCTACTGCAACCCACGCTATCCCACATCTAGCAGCAGGCTTGAAAAGGTGTGGGCTGCCGGCGGATAATGACAGCTCGGATCGTTCCATGAGCAATCGATCAGATGCAGCATCCAGACGAGTGCGGCGGAATCGCGGATTGCGCCTGGGGATTCGTCCATCTTCGTTGAGCGCAGGCGCGGTCGACTCTGCGGACGGGGCGTAGTAGATAGGACGGGCGATGGCGTGCATTCTCGTGGTCATTGACGACAGTGAGAACCGCGCCGCGGTGGAGGAGGCGTTGAGGTCGTTGAGCTCGCACAAGCTCGTCCAGGCACCTGACGGGGCCGGTGCCTTGCGCCTGGTCGAAGAGGGCGGAGTCGACCTGGTGCTGGCACGCACAGATATTCACGGAATAGACGGATTCGAGCTGTGCCGCCGTCTTCGTGCCGATGAAAAGACAGCAGCCGTCCCGGTAGTCCTTCTGGCGACGGCGCAGAGCCCGGTGGAAAACCGCCTGCGTGGGTTGGACATGGGTGCGGCGGACTTCATTGTGCAGCCGATCGAGCCGCTGGAATTGCTGGCACGCCTGGGATCGGTTCTGCGCTCGAAAGCGCTCGCTGACGAAGTTCGTCGCCACAACATCGAGTTGGCAGGCAAGGTCGTGGAACGGACGCGCCAACTGGAAGAGCTGGCGGGCGAGTTGCGTGCCGAGCGCGACGCGCTTCGTGATACCTTCAATGTCATCGAGGACGGCCTCTTGCTCGTCGATGCATCAGGCCACGTGCAGATCGAGAACAATGCCCTCCGTCGTATGCGGGGCGAGCCGGATTCGGCTCGTCTGTCGTCGGGCGAGCGCTTGTTTTCCGGAAGCCCCTCCGAGACCGGGGCGGATCCGTCGGTGCGCGAAAAGCTGGCCGTCCTGGCCCGCGACGCCGCGGCCACCAGCGCAACCCTGGACAGGACTTTCTCCTTGCGGGGGCGTCAGTTCGAGGCGCGCGCCTATCCCGCGGCGGGGCGGCGGGTTTTGCTCTACGTGCGCGACGTGACTGAAGATCGCGACCGAGAGGTGCGGCGTTTGCAGTCGGAGAAACTGGCATCTATTGGCATGCTGGCCGCCGGAGTGGCGCACGAGATCAACAATCCGGCGTCGTTCGTGCTGGCCAATCTGGAGGCGCTGGCCGACCTCCTGCAAGACGACAAGGCGAAGCCTGACCCCAAGGGCGCGCTCAACCCGAAATCGGGCGACTTCCGTTTCGAGGCCATGAACATCGTGCAGGAGTCAAAGGAGGGCATGGCGCGCATCCATCGCATCGTGCGCGACTTGCGCGCCTTCTCGCGGTTGGACGAAGACGCCACCCTGCTGACGGACGTGAACGCCGCGGTCGATTCGTCGCTGAGCATGTTGCGTAGCGAGCTTCGCTATCGTGCGCAGGTGGAAAGGGATCTGCGTGCGACCCGGCGCGTGCGTGCCAGCGCCGCGCGCCTCGGTCAGGTGTTTCTCAACCTGATCATGAACGCCGCGCACGCCCTGGCCGCGGGGAATCCCAAGCGCAACCGGCTCTATGTGCGCAGCTACGACGACGGAGAGCGCGTCGTGATCGAGGTGGAAGACAACGGCCCGGGCATCCCGACCGAGGTCATGCCGCGCATCTTCGAGTCGTTTTTCACCACCAAGCCACCTGGTGTGGGCACAGGACTGGGGCTGCCCATTTCGCGCGACATCGTGTCCTCCGCGGGTGGCGAGCTGACCGTGGAGAGCGTACCGGGTCGTGGAGCCCTGTTTCGCGTGCGGCTGCCTGCTGTGGCCACCGGCGTGATTGTGCGGCCCAAGACCTTGCCCTCGCACAAGGCGGTGCAGCGCCGACGCTTGCTGGCCGTGGACGATGAGGCCCTGTTGCTCAAGGCGTACCGCCGCATGTTGATCAGCCACCATGACGTGGAAACCACGCTGGGAGCCAAGGAGGCGCTGCGCTTGTTCGGCCAGGATCGCGCTTTCGACGCTGTGCTGTGCGACCTGCAAATGCCCGAGATGTCGGGTTCCGAACTGTACGAGACGGTCAGACAGCGCTGGCCCGAACTAGCCCAGCGGTTCATTTTCATCACCGGTGGGGCTTGCTCGCAGGAGGCGCGGCGCTTTCTGGAGAGCCCGGGCGTGGCTTGTATCCACAAGCCGTTCCAGGTGGCCGAGTTGCTGGAACTGATCGAGTCGCACGCGGCTGGCGAGAGCGCGGCCGTGCATCCGTGATGCGAATCCCAAGCCGGATAACGCCCTTGACCCATCCGTAGGGCAGGGGCACGATGCTCGTCGCCAGCGAGTTTGGACGGATGGCACCGGCGGACAGCGGGCGACCCAGGATCGGCCCCAGACGCGCGGCTGCGCAGTGAGGATCAGCCATGGATAGCACCGAGACCATCATCAAAGACACCACCGCCAATCCCGCACCTCTGGGCCTGATGGGATTCGGCATGACGACCGTGTTGCTGAACCTGCACAATGCCGGGCTCATCCCGCTGTCCAGCATGATCCTCGCCATGGGGCTGTGTTACGGCGGGCTGGGGCAGGTCATCGCGGGCATGATGGAGTGGAAGAAGCGCAACACCTTCGGCACCCTGGCCTTCACCTCCTACGGCCTGTTCTGGATCAGTCTGGCGTTCATGCTGCTCCTGCCCAAGATTGGTTGGGCCGCGGCCCCGGACAAAGCATCGGTGGGCGCCTATCTGTTGCTGTGGGGCTGTTTCACCTTCTTGATGTTCTTCGGCACCCTGCGCACCAACAAGGCGCTGATGACTGTGTTCGGCTCGCTGACCATCCTGTTTTGGTTGCTGGCGGCCGGCGATTTCAGCGGCGAAGAGGTAATCACGCGCATTGCAGGTTGGGAAGGCCTGTTCGTTGGCCTGTCCGCCATGTACCTGGGCATCGCCCAGGTCCTCAACGAAAGCTTCGGCCGCACCGTCCTGCCCATCGGCCCGCGCGCGTAGGCAAGCCGGAAGCTAGCTTCTTTGCACCACGAAGGTCACCGAGGTCACAGAGCCAGATCGGAAAGGGAAGGGTTGGGTTCCGTCCGGTCCGAACCTTTTTTCCCTTCCGACCTCTGGGTTCTCCGTGCTCTCTGTGGTGCAAGATCTGACTTCCGTCCGGTCAAAGCTTGATGTCGCCGCCCGGATCGCTTTCTCCCAGACGCTTGCGCAGGGCCTCGCTGTCATCCGGCGGAGCCGGCGTCACGGTCACTGAAATTCGCAGCCACTGGCCCTCGCGTGCTTCAGCCGGCAGCAGCGCGCGCGGCAGATGGAATACCTGTTCGTTGAGGACCAGGCGCGCCACCAGGTCCTCCACTTCGTCGATGAACACAATGGTTTCGGTTGCTGTCATGGCACTTGGAAGACCTCCTTGCGTCCGTGCACAAGCACTTCGATCTTGCCCCCATCGCTTTCGATGGCGATGGGTCCATCGATGTCTGTACGGAACACGCGCGCGCCCATGCGCTCCAGGCGTGCCAGCGTCTGCGCGTCGGGGTGGTGGTATTCGTTGCCCGCGCCGACACTTACCACCGCGATCAGGGGCTGCACCGTCTGGAGGAACTTGGGCGTCGACGAATAGCGGCTGCCGTGGTGGGCAACTTTCAGAATCGTGGCGCGAAGGTTGCTTTGGTTGTCGAGAAGCCATCGTTCCGTCTGCGCCTCGGCATCGGCTGCGAACAGAACGCCGACCTTGCCGAAATCGAGGCGTGACACCACGCTGTTGGCGTTCACATCCGACCGCGTGTTGGTGAGTGGCGGTGCGGGCGGGCCAAGCAGGGTCAACCGTGCGCCCGCGCCCAGGTCGATGGTGCGCCCGCGTTCCGCTTGACGAAGCGGCACATGCTGCTGGTCGAGCAGGGCTAGCAGACGCTGGTATTCCTGGATTTCGTGTGGATAGGGCGCGTCCATGAACATGCGGGTGCCATGTCTTTCGACAACCGCGCGCAGGCCGCCCAGGTGATCCGCATGGCGGTGGGTGAGCAACACCAGGTCCAGCATCGCGATTCCGTGCCCATCCAAGAACGCGGCCACGGTGTCCCCGGCTTCCGCCAGTCCGCCGTCGATGAGCACCGTCTTGCCAGCCGGCGAAGTGACCAATGCGGCATCGCCCTGTCCCACGTCCAGGAAGTCCACCCGCAGTCGGCCAGTCGGCCTTGGCCCTTGAGCAGCCGCTCCCCGACACCCAGCCAGCCATGCCACTGCCACGCAGGCCGCCAGGGACAGCCCGGTCCCGAGGCGGCGATGCTTGGACATCTGCATAGGGTAGTACCGCGACCACCAGGCAGGCAAAAAACAGCACGACGGGCATGCCTTCCTTGTCGGACGGGTCGGCGAAAAGGTGCGTGCGGCCAGGCGTTGCCGCTGTTTCCACGCCGCGGGTGGACAGCAGATGCGGTGAGTCCAGCACCAGCGAAAGGCAACAAGTAGCCTAGCCACTTTGTCTCGCCTTTCGGGTAGAGTGCCTACCCGATGTCACGTCTTCGTCACTGGCTCTTTGCAGCCGCGCTGGCGAGCGCGGGGCCTGCGTGTTTGGTCGACCATTCAGGGCTCAATGCTGCCCAGGTTTCGGCCACGGGCGGTGAGACGGCAACAAGCACTGGGACGGGTGGCGCAGCGGCGGGTGGATCGCAGGTGGGAGGCGGTGGAGCGGCGGGAACGTCAGCGATCTCCCAGGGTGGCAGCATCGCCAACGGCGGCAGCGTTGCTGGCGGAGGAGGGTTGGAGAGCAGCGGTGGAGCCGGTGCGGCCGGCGGCGCAGGGAGCAGCGGCACGAGCGGGGGAACATCAGAAAACAGCGGAGGAACGGGTACGGCCGGCGGCGCAGGGAGCGGCGGCACGCTCGGGGACACTGGTGGTTCAGGGGATACTGGAGGCGCGTTGAGCAGCAGCAGCGCAGGCGCGGACGCCGCCACCGAACCGACGGATGCCGACCGGTGTGTGGCAAACGGCGGAAGCTATGCCGACGGCACATGCGTGATCGATTGCAGCGCGCCCGGCACTTGTGGCTCCGTGGTCGCCTGTCCATCCCTCGTCGCTTGCAAGATCACATGCGGGCAAGGTGGCTGCGCAGGCGGGATCGATTGCAGCAAGGCAGCCAGTTGCGATATCGCGTGTGCGGATTCCAAGTCATGCGCGGGCATGATCAACTGCGCGGGCAGCTCCTGCGCCCTGAGCTGCAACGGAAAGAACGCGTGCGGTGGCGGGGTGAATAGCAGCGCTGGCAACACTCAGATCGCTTGTGCCGGCGAAAAGGCCTGCGCCTCGGATTTGAGTTGCACGGGCAACTCCTGCACATTGACCTGCTCGGGGGCCGGCTCCTGCGCGGGCGCGATCCAGTTGTACCCAAGCGCGGCTACGGTCAGTTGCACGGGCCAGAGATCGTGTCAGGGATCCGTGGTCTGCGCGGCCTCAACTTGCCAGATCGATTGCACGGGCCAGCAAAGCTGCCCCAATAGCGTTTGTTGCTATTCGGGAAGCTGCAATAATCAGCCGTCCACGCTCGTGTGCGGCGCTAGTAATTGACCAGATTGCGGCACCCGGACGGGCAGGGATTGCCGTCATTGACGCCGTCGTCACAATCCTCACCTGGCTGCACGATCCCGTCGCCGCAGTACGCCCCCAGCTTGCACCCCGGGCCGCACTCGCCGTATCCGCCTTCGTTGACGCCGTCGTCGCACTCCTCCCCGAGTACCACGATTGCATCGCCGCAAATGGGCGTGCAGTTGCTGGGAGCCGCGTTGAAACCGCTGAGGGTTAGCTTATAGGACGACCCGGTCGTCTGCCGTTCGGTCTGGAATACTGCGATTTCGTAGACGTTGCCGTCGACAAGACCCAGGCTGGAAGCAGTATCGGCATCGAGCGTGACCGATCCCTCCATCGGAGTATGTACGCCGCCCAGATCGACCGCCAGTTTCTTGTTGATGAAGACCCACACGTCATCGTCGCCGACGAAGTTGAGGGTGTAGGTCTTGGTCTCGTCGTAGAGAAACCAATAGCGGACTTCGCTGGTGAAACTGAAATTGTGCATCCGATCCTGACCGTTGGCGTCCACGTCATGCGGCCAGGTTCCAGCCGGATCGTAGTAGGGAGGAATCGTCGCGAAGCTGCGTTCGGTCAGCGGCGTGAAGAGATCGTCGTCGACCGGGAAGAACAAGGGATTGCCGTCGACCAGCTTGACCGCAAAGGTCGCGCTGTAGGTCGTGCCGTCGCTCGAGCACTTGAGCATCTTGTAGCCCAAGTCCGCCTCGCTGTCGCAATTGGTTTGGCCGTAGAAAGATGTGCACGGCTGCGGGTTGCCATTCGGGTCCTTGATTTCCTGGCCGACGGTGCCACACCAGTAGGCGGTGATGGTTTCCTGCCATTGTTCCCCATTGGTCCCGTAGCGATTGACGTAGGCGCCGTTGCCATTGTCCCAAAGAACCAACGTGGAGGCGGTCGTGTGGTTGACCGATGGCACGTCTCGGTACCACTGAGAAAAAGTTTCCGCGTTTGTGATATGGGCGGTGCCGCCAATGCCCGTGTACGCGGGCTTTCCGTCGGCGTCGAGATCGTTCTCGACGATGCCCAGAACCGGAGTGTCCTGGCCCTGGACCGAGGCTTCGAATTCCGGGGGAGTGTGGTAGCGGAAATCCCGATAGATCACCGGAACCATCATCTTGCTTGCCAGGGTTGGCTGGGTGCAGTTCCAGCCTTTTTCGATCTGGCAGTCCTTGGAGCAGCCATCCCCATCGACGTTGTTGCCGTCATCGCACTCCTCGCCGAGCACGATGCCATCGCCGCATCTAGAGGTACACGAGTCGCCTTTGCAGTTGGGCTCGTTCTGGCAATCCTCCGAACAGCCATCGAAGGGCATGGTGTTGCCGTCGTCGCAGCCCTCCACGCCTTCGACCTTGCTGTCGCCACAAGTGGTATGAGTGCAGACGCTAGTGCTTGTGTCGTTGGTGGTGTTGGGCTGGCTGCCGCTGCACTGGTAGCCAATCTCGACCTTGCAGGTGGGCGAGCAACCGTCGCCCGCAAAAGTGTTCCCGTCATCACACTGCTCCGGCGGGACCTTGAGGCCGTCACCGCAGCGGGCGATTTGGTGACAGGGCTGTCCTGCGGGGATGCAGGAGTAGCCGGGCTCTACTCTGCGGCAGTCGGCGGAACAGCCATCATTGGACCGAGTGTTGTGATCGTCGCAGGCCTCGTCTTTGGCCAGAATGCCATCACCACAGCCTGGCGGGGGAGGCTCAGAGGCGGCATCGGGTCTGGCTGATTGACTGGTGCTCAGGATGGTGCCGCCACCTCCATTGCCGGCAACGCCGCCATTCCCACCACCGCCGGACGAACCTGGATGCGAAACTCCGGCCGACGAACAAGCGAGGAGCAACCACGGACTCAGGATTGCTACTAGCCACGCAGGATGTTCTGGTCGCATCGGGGCCTCTGAGGACAGCCCATAGTACCCGATAACCATTCACATGTCGTGAAAGCTCGCACTTCAGCGACCAGGCTTTGTCGACGCGCTGCTATTGGCCGAATCTGGTGAGCGAATCGAGTCTTGCATGACCGGATGCGCGAACTTTCACGCGGTATGACAAGATGGAATAGCGCGATGTTCGGGAAGCGATCAGGGCGACTCATGCGACTTCGCGATTGCGTTGGCCAGCAAGGCCCGGTCATCTTTGGCCTGCCTGGCGGCTGGTGTAGAGTCCTTCCGCTTCGGCCAGACGTGGCAACGGCATGGACACGGAACACGAGAAACCGACCGGCAGGCTGAGCGGCGCCACCGCACTGAAGGCGGCGGCCTTGGTCGTGTGCGCCCTCGTCCTGCTCCGGCACGCATGGATCAGCGACGATGCTTTCATCACGCTGCGAACCGTGCGCAACCTGATGGAAGGCGAGGGCTTGCGCTGGAACCTGAACGAGCGCGTGCAGGGTTTCACGCATCCCCTGTGGATGTTCTCGTTGGCGGCTGTCTATTCGCTCACCCATGAACCCATGGCGGCCGGTCTGCTGCTTTCGCTGGGGCTGTCGCTGGTGACTCTCTATCTGGTGGCGTTCCGTCTGCGTCTTCCTGCGCCAGCGGTTTTGCTGGTGATGGCAGGGCTGGTGGCTTCCAAGTCGTTCGTCGACTACTCCACCTCGGGGCTGGAGAATCCGCTGACTCACCTCCTGTTCGTTCTGCTCGTGGCCGAGCACATGCGCGGGCACGAGGCCGGGTGTGATCCCCAAGCCGACTCGCGCCGCAGGGCTTTCCGGGTGACGTTGCTGGCCGGGCTGCTCGCGCTCAATCGACTGGACACGATGCTGGTCTCGTTGCCGTTTCTCCTGTCGGCCTATTGGCGGCTGCACGACACGTTTCGCGGGGCAGGCAAGACCCTGGTAGTCGGGTTCGCGCCGCTTCTGCTGTGGCAGATCTTCGCTGTCATCTACTACGGCTTTCCCTTCCCCAACACCGCCTACGCCAAACTGGCGGCCGGCATCCCTTCCTCGGCGTTGTGGCTGCAGGGCTTGGGCTACCACTTGTCTCAGATTGCGTTTGATCCCACGTCGCTGCTCGTGATCGCCTGCGCGCTTGTGCTGCTGGTGTTGCAACGCGAGCGCCGACTGTACCCGCTCGGCTTCGGGATTGTGCTCTATCTGGTCTACATCGTGCGGATTGGCGGCGACTTCATGGCCGGGCGGTATTTCGCGCTGCCGCTGCTCGCGAGTGCATTGCTGTTGGCTCTGTTGCTGCGCGAACAACTGGCGCAGAAGAGCGCAACGGCCTACCTGCCAGCGGCGGTGCTGACGGCCGCGGGGTTGCTTTTGACCGTGCATCCCACGCTAGGAGCAAACGTCGAATACGGCCTTGCCATCGGCGCCATTTCCAAGGCCCCGTGGGACGAGCGCGGCGTTGGCGATGAGCGGGCCTTCTACGTGGGCAACTCTGCTCTAATGCGCATGCGCCGAGGTGGCGACATCCCCAACGATGAGCGCAAGAAACAGGGCCAGGCCATCGCGGCCAACCAGGTCTGGAGCACAGGGTCGCAGTTGGGGGTGTTGAGTTTTTTCGCCCCGCCTACGGCCATCATCTTGGACGGCTACGGCCTCACCGATGCGCTCATCGCGCGGCTGCCTGCGCTTGACAAGAAGAACTGGCGCGTTGGCCATTTCTGGCGCGACGTTCCCGCCGGCTACGGGGAAAGCATCAGCCAGGAACGCAACCTGATCACTGATGAGAAGATTGCGCGTCTCTACGACAGGGTGAAGCTGGTGGTTAGCGGCCCCATCTGGAGCTGGGAGCGCTGGAAAGAGATCGTGCGGCTGAACTTTTATCTCAATACACAATAGTGTTGAGATCAGCCGCCGACCACCTTGAGCATCACCACACCGTGCGACGGAACCGTGGCGGTATATTGCGTGGCCGTGGGCCCCAGATCAGTGTGGGACCAGAGGTCGCGCACGGTGGCGGATGTGGACGTCATTCCGAGGCTACTCCAGGTCACTGTGATGGCGGCACTGGCCTCGGTGCGATTGAACAAGACCACGGCATAGGTTTGGTCGCCGGAAAGCTTCTTTGACCATACTTCGAGTGTTGTGCTCGTGCTGATCGGCTTGCCCTGAATGCCCAGTGGATCCTGGTCCACGGCAATGACGTCTGCGTTGGTCAGGATGTTCTTGGTCGCGGCGGTCATATTCCTGACGTCGTTCCCGGCGATGAGCGGCGCGGCCATGATTGCCCATAGACTGAAGTGCGACTGGTACTCGGTATCCGTCATTCCGCCGTTGCCCACTTCGAGCATGTCGGGGTCATTCCAGTGCCCCGGCCCGGCGTATTGGGCGAGCCCAGGCGAACCATAGGAGGCATCGCTATAGCGCGACGACCACCCGCCGTTGTTGTCGAGCAGCGCGAGGAAATTGTGGCCCTTCGTGCTCGATTTGCTGGGGTCCTCGGTCCAGCTATCCACGATGTCAGTGCCAGTCCGCCACAGTTGACCGATCGATGTCTCCCAAGTGTAGAACCACCAGGCGCAGATGCTGAACACGATGGGGCGTCCCGTCGCCTTGAGGGCATTGGCCATGTTGGTGTAGTCCGTCTGAATATTTGAACCCGCGGCCGGGCTACAGTTGTCGTACTTCAGGTAGTCCACACCCCACGACGCGTAGGTTTGTGCATCCTTGGCTTCATAGCTGTATGACCCTGGTTTGCCGGCGCAGGTCTTAGTACCGCGGTCAGAGTAAAGTCCGAGTTTCAGACCTTTGCCGTGTACATAGTCGGCGAGTGCTTTCATCCCATTCGGGAACTTGGTGTTGTCGGGCACAATGTTGCCACTCGAGTCGCGGTTGGATGCCTGCCACATGTCATCAATGTTGATGTATTGGTAGCCCACAGCCTGCATACCGCTGGAGACCATTGCATCGGCGATGCCCCTGACCAGCGTGTCCGTGACGCTGCCGCCGAACTTGTTCCAGCTGTTCCAGCCCATGGGAGGCGTGGCTGCCAGGGCGCCGGTAGAGGCCGTGCCCCCAAAGCTCGTGGTGCCTCCCGTGTTCTTCGCACCTCCGGTTGTGGTCGTTCCGCCAAGGGCTGTGCCGCCAGTCGCAGTTGCACCCGTAGCCGCGCCGCCCGTCGCCTTGCCACCGGTGCCAATGCCGCCAGTCGCGCTGCCGCCAGTCGCGCTGCCGCCGGTCGCGCTGCCGCCAGTACCGGAGGCGCCACCGGTGCTGGAGCCGCCCGTCGCTTCGGTGGTACCACCGGCAGCACTGCCGCCAGTCGCAGTCCCACTCGTGGCACTGCCGCCGATCGTCTGCGGCATTCCAGCGCTGCCGCCAGTCGCAGTCTCACCCGTGGCGCTGCCGCCGATCGTTTGCGGCATTCCAGCCTTGCCGCCAGTCGCAGTCCCACCCGTGGCGCTACCTCCCATCGTCTGAGTCGTGCCAGTGGTACCGCCAGTCGCAGCACCGCCCGTGGCGTTGCTGCCCGTCGTGTGAACGCCCCCTGTGCTGCTTCCGGCCGGTGCTTCATTCGAGCACGCGCTCACACACACGGCGCCGGTCAAGCAGGTCAGCAGCGCCAGCCGAAAGAAGGATTCCCGCCGGAGCGCTCTGGATGCCTGACAAGGGTCGGGAATTCCGTCCTGGCGAAGTGTCATATTGTTCCGGTCCTGTGCTGCTGCGTGTAGGTCACGATGAATGGAAATTGAGCGGCTTACCGATCATACCCGCTCGCGGACTGGAAGGCGGAATTCCGCCACGCTTGCGGAAGCCTTCTTGGTTGCGCGGCGTCAAGTCAAACATACTTCAAGGTGCCATTCTGGTACCTCTCACACAGGGCATGAGGCGGACGATAGCTTCAATGAAAAGCATTCGAGCTGCGCGAACCGCGGTCAGTGCGGGCCTATCCCAGAGGGATGGCGCGGCTGGTTTGAGGAAGGCGGTCGCGCCCTGGCAATGCTAGCCGCCGTCGAGCTTGGCCTGAATCACGAATTGCGAAATGGGCAGGTTGAGTGCTTGAACCCCGAGCGCCACCAGCCTGGCCATCTCATATGCTCCGTGGGCCTGGAAGTGCAGCACATTGGGCTGGCCACCTGAAACCAGGACTATTGTCGTCTGCACTGTCGTAAGGCCGATCTTCGTGTAGTAGGCCAGAGCCATGGTTTGCAGGTCGATGAGTGGCGTGTTGCTTGAGGCCGCCACCGCCGCGTCGGCCGCGCAATAGGCCACGTAGTCATTGTTGAAAACACCATTCTGATAGTCCAAACGCGGCGTGGGCGTGATGATGACTGGTATGGCGTTCTTGGCACGAGCGCCGTCAATGTACTGCTGCAAGTAGGTTCTGTACGTGGTGGCGGGGTTGGTATAGCGGGTCGTATCGCTCGTGTATCGATCGTTGATTCCCCATTCGGCAAAGAGGTAATCGCCGGGCTTGATTAGGGCCAGGATCGCGTCCAAGTGCCCTTCGTCGATGAACGACTTCGAGCTTCTTCCGCCGATGGCATCGTCCACGACGACCACATCGCTGGTGAAGAAATTCTGAAGCTCTTGCCCCAACCCCTCTTGGTTGCCCGCGGTAGTGGGGGGGTAGTATGAGACGGTTGAATCTGACGCTAGGTAAATCGTCGGTTTGCCCGACGACACTGGGTAGGTGC
>Ga0265316_10005175_pt1 | contig 12766 bp, 11 predicted proteins | sample 4522metaG_FD_202092 | JGI IMG/M metagenome (GOLD analysis project Ga0265316, IMG submission 202092) | Rhizosphere microbial communities from Carex aquatilis grown in University of Washington, Seatle, WA, United States - 4-5-22 metaG | ecosystem: Host-associated > Plants > Roots > Rhizosphere >... | reverse complement strand
CACGGGAATCTTCACCGGCACCAGCGCCTATTCGTCAGAGCTGCAGAACGTGATTTCCCGCGCCGTGGCCATCGCCACCCTGCCCATAGACTTGCTCCAAAGCCAGCAGAGCGGTCTCTCCAACCAGGCAACCGAGTTGACCACTCTGGGCACCGACTTTGCGGCGGTGCAATCGTCCGTAGCGGCCATCCAGGACGCGTTGGGCGGATCCGGCATGCAGACCTCGGTCTCCACACCATCGGTGGCCAGTGTGACCGCCGGCGATGGAGCGGTGGCGGGCGCCTACTCCATCAATGTCTCGGATATCGGGGCCTATGCCACCAGCTTGTCCAGCCAGAGTTGGAATGCCCCCGCCAACCCTTCCGGGCACACCACCACCTACAACCTGGTGATTGGCAGCAATAGCTATAGCTTCACACCCTCGGACAACAGCGCCGCCACGGTGGCATCCACTATCAATTCGCTGTACGGCGAATTGGTTCAGGCCACGGCGGTGAACGTGGGCTCGTCCGCCAATCCCGATTACCGCATCGCCATGCAAAGCAACACCCTGGGTCCGGAGGATCTGGAAATCCAGGTGCCCGCCCAAGGCAATCTGCAAACGGGGGAGGCCGCGGCTTCCGGTTACGCCGAGAGCCAGACCGCCAACACCTGGGATTCCTCGGGCAGCAAATCCACTTATACGCTGGCGGTAGACGGCACCGATTACACCATCTCGCCCACGGACAATAGCGCCTCGAGTGTGGCCGCCGCCATCAACGCGCTATCCGGGAACCCGGTCGAGGCTACCGTGGTGGACCTGGGCTCCGCCGGCAGCCCCGACTACCGCATCCAGCTTCAAGCCACCAGTGCCGGCGTCTCCACCGTGGATTTGCAGGATTCTACGGGTAACAGTCTGCAGACTCAGGAAACGCCGGTCGCCGCGGGATCCATGGTCAGCCAGACTATCGCAACCTGGGACCCGACGCCCGATCCTTCGGGCAATCCCACGCAGTATACGCTCACCCTGGGAGGCACCCAGCAGACCTTCACGTTGACCGATAACAGCGCCACCGGGGTGGCCGCCGCCATCAATGCGCTGACCGGGGCCGGGGTGCAGGCGAACGTGGTGAATCTGGGGACCGACGCGAACCCCGAGGAGGCCATTCAACTGGTCAACACCACCACGGGGAGCACCGACACGCCGCAGCTTAGCCGGAGCACGCCGTTCGACCTGCAGACCCAGGGACCGGCCGGATCGTTGGCCCAATATGAAGTCGCCAATTCCGGGAAGACCGTTTCGAGCAATTCACGCTCGGTTTCGATCGCCGCCGGCACCACGCTGACTTTGACGGGCACCGGGAGCACCACCGTCACGGTTTCCCAATCCGTCTCCACGCTGAACTCGGCCCTTTCCGGATTCTCCACCGCTTACAACGCCGCCGTGGCCGAGTTAGTGAAACAGCGCGGGCAGTCGGGCGGGCCGCTGCAGGGGGAAGGCATCGTCAACAGCCTCTCCAAGGCGCTCGCCTCGATGTCCACCTACAGTTCGTCCACCGGGAACATCGGCATGGCCGACTTAGGGTTCACCCTGAACGACGACGGCACCCTCACTTACAACCCCCTTACGATGATGTCCACCGAACTGGCCAACCCCGCCGGCGTGTCGGCGTTCCTCGGCTCAGCCACCGGCGGCGGTTTTCTGAAGACGGCCACCAACGCTCTCAACGGCATGCTGGATCCCGCCACCGGCACGCTCACGACCCAGGAAACGGACATACAGTCGCAGATCACCAGCCTGGGCACCACTATCACGAACAGGCAGAACCAGGTGGAAGCGCTCCAGACGCAGCTCACCAACCAGATTGCGAAGGCCGACGCCACGATCGCCACCATGGAGCAACAGTATTCTTACATGTCCAGTATGTTCGCGGCCCAGCAGACGGCCGACCTGATGTACGCCAACGGGGCATAACCCCAACAGCCAGACATGGACACCGAACGCACCAGCCACCTCCGAAAAGCCATAGCCTCGGGAGATTATGGGAACGCTCTACGTCTCTGGGACGATTACGCCGCCGGCATTCGCCAGGAGATCGGCCGCGGCGTCTGCACGGCCGCCCGCATGGCCGAGGCGCGGGAATTCCTGGATTGGGCGCGGCGGGTGGTGTTGTGCGCGCGGGCACAGGCCCAAAATCGGCTCAACGCCATTCATGTGGCGAGACAATACGGCCCGGCCCCCTCCCGGCCGGCATCGCGTTTCCGAACCAGCCTGTAGCCGGGGCCCCGGGGTGCGCTCTGCCCGGATTGCCCCGCCTCCCCACCCGCTTTCCAGCGGGCTCTGGGCTGGGCCACCCGGGGCGCCCTGCGGCGTCAGCCAACTGAAGGCCCCGGGCTGCGCGGTTGCCGGCTCGGCGTTGACCGCTTCCGCCAGCGGAATCACCAGGTCGACGCGCCGGTGGTGCGCGTGGCCTTCCTCCGAACCAGCCTGTAGCCGGGGCCCCGGGGTACGCTCCGCCGGGACTGCCCCGCCTCCACACCCGGGTTCTATCGGGATCGAGGGCTCGGGGCGCCCTGCGGCGTTTGAAAGTTGAAGCCGGGCTGCGCCGCTGCCGCTTGCGCCCCTGCCGGCTCGGCGTTGACCCCTTCCGCCGACAGAATCACCAGATCGACACGCCGGTTGTGCGCGCGGCCTTCGTCGGTATCGTTGGTGTCGACCGGGGCATTCTCGGCATAACCGGCAACCGCCATCCGCTCCGGCGCAATCCCGAACTTCTGTTGAAACAGTTCCAGCATGGCGATCCCGCGCGCCGCCGACAGTTCCCAATTGTTGCGAAACCGCGAGTTGTGGATGGGCACCGCATCGGTGTGGCCTTCCAGCCTCACCGGGTTGCCGAACCCCTGGATCTCGGTGGCGATCTTGGCCAGAATCGGCAGACTCGTGAGAGCCACGCCATCGTCTCCGGAGGCGAAGAAAGCCGATTCGCGAAGGTTGATGACCAGGCCGCGGGCCTCCAGTTTCAGCCCGACTTTGCCGCTCTTCAGCTCCGTGCCCAAAGCCTGCTGGAGAGTGGCCATCGACTTCGTCAGGTCGGCGGGGTGTAACGGCGACGGCGGAGGCGGAGGCAGGTTCTCGGATTTGTTCACGCGGTCCGGATTGATGGGGGGCCGGCTGTTCTCGTGCTTGCCGCGGCCCAGGACGACCGAGATCGCGGCACTGAACTGCCCGTGCTCCAGGGCCTCTTTGACCGCCACGGAGATATCTTTGACCTTGGTCTTGTCGGCCTGCGACGCGGCGAACATCACCACAAAAAAGGCGAACAGCAGGGTGATGAAATCGGCGTACGATACCAGCCAGCGTTCGTGGTTCTCATGGGCGTCGGCGTGCTTGCGTTGCATTCTCCGGTACCCTAGCTTTCTCCAGGCGCCTGGGCCCCCGGCTTGGATTTGGCGCCGGAGGCCGCTCCGGCTTTGGCGGCCTTCTTAGGCTCATGATTGTAAGCCTCGAGTTTCAGGCGGATCAGCGTGGGGTTCAGCCCTTCCACGATGCCCACCACCCCTTCCACAATCAGGTCTTTGAGCAGCATCTCCGCCTTTATCCGGGCCTTGAGCTTGTTAGCCACCGGCAGGAAGAAGATATTCGCCGACGCCACGCCATACACCGTAGCCACGAAGGCCACCGCGATGCCATGGCCGACGGCTTTGATATCATCCAGGTTCTTCATCACCTGGATCAGCCCCATCACCGCCCCGATAATTCCGATGGTGGGCGCATATCCCCCGGCCGCCTCCCAAACCTTGGCTTCGGCGTCGCTCGCCTGCTCGCCCAGGGCGATATCCAGCTCCATCATTTTGCGGATTTCCTGCAGGTCGGTGCCATCCACCGCCAGGTTGACGGCTTTGCGCAGAAACGGGTCGGCGATGGCGGCGGCTTCCGCCTCCAGGCTCACGATGCCGTTCTTGCGAGCCTTGGTGGCATACCCGATGAGGGTCTCGATCATGGCCGGGACCGAACTGCCCCTCTCGAAGAACGCGCTGCCCAGGCCCCCGATGGCGCGGAGAAACACCGGGAGCGGCGTGGTCACCAGGACGGCGCCCAGGGTGCCGCCCATCACGATCATGGCCGCCGTGATTTGGGCCACGTCCGAAATGCTGCCATGTTCCAATAACAGGCCGCCGATAATGCCGAGCATAGCCAGGGCAATACCGCCCAGGGTGGCAAGATCCGGTTTGAGGCCCGGCGGCTTGGGAGCTGTCGGGGCCATTGTTTTCACAGGTTGAGGGGCAGGGCTAGCCATGGAATGTCAGTCCGTCTCCCTTGGCAAATCGGCAATCCCGGAGGATTCGCAGGGATCCCCCTCCGCTCCCGCCAGGGAGGACGCTTGCGACGGAGCGAGCGTCCGGCGGCGAAACTCGACGATGCGGTCGACCACTTCGTCGGCGGTCTCCCGGACCCGTAGGATCTGACCTGTCGTCAACGTAATCACCGTGTCAGGCGTCACGTCGATGTGTTCGATCAAATCGGAATTCAGGACCATTGGGACGTGGTTAAGGCGCGTTAGCCGGATCATAACCTCTACTCAGTTCTTATCGGCTTCCAGCGCCCGGAATATTAGCGCGGAGTTTTGCGGGCGTTGGGGCGCCCGGTGGGCCGGGGGTTGCGCGATTCCGGCTCCGGCTCCCTGGCATTCATACGCCGGGCAAAACGGTCCGATAAGCCATAGGAAGGCGAAAACCAATGACGTCCGCCAGAACCGCCCGTTCCGCAAACGAAGCCGCCACCGAGCCGCGCCCACCCGGGCGCCTCCCTGGATCCCGATGGCGCGCCGCCACCTGGGACGAGGAGCGCCGCGAGGTGTTCGAGAGCGTGCTCCAGGCCGTGCGCGTCCGGGAACCCGATGCCGGCCGGATGGCTGCCTGCGCCTATCTGCTGCGCCACCTAGCCCGCACGGAAAACCGCTATTAGCTATCAGCCAAAGCGTGTCGCCTTGGCCGACAGGCTGAGGGTTGACCGCCGCTTAGGCCCACGGGACTTCGCCATAAGGCAGCTCAGCTAACAGCCAAAGCCGAGTCGCCTTGGCTGGAAGCTGAAAGCTGACATCTGACCGCTCATACCCGACCGCCGCGCGGCCGCTCAGGCGCGCGGAACTTCGCTCATGAGGGCGAGCAGGTTGCGGTCGGGATCGCGGAAGAAGGCCATCCACAGCTCGTGGTCGGGCATGCGCGCCACCAGATGAGGTTCCCTCTCGAACGGCGCGCCGCGCTGGGAGAGGATCTCGAAGGCCTGCCGGATGTCGGGCACCTTGAAGTAGATCGGGGAATTGTTCGATTCGCCCGGCTTTTCGGCGCCGCTGATCATCAGGCGCACCCCGTCGCAGGCGAAGAAGCCCAGGTTGGGGAACTGGAAGAGGAACTTCAGCCCCAGAACGTCCCGGTAGAATGCAATGGCCCGGTCCACGTCGGTGACGGTGAGGGCAATCTGCCCGATGGTGGAGAGCCCGAATGGCGCGGTTGCAGTAGATCCCATGGTCCACCATATTATCCCAACCCGGTCCCCGGCGGCGCCGGCCGGTAGCCGTGAAGGTCTTGGCCGCGGGCCGCCGCCCGCCGTGGTACTCTGATCTTTCCCTATGCGAGACGTCGTCATCATCGGATCCGGCTGCGCCGGTAATACCGCCGCCATTTACACCGCACGCGCCAATCTGAAACCGCTGGTGATCGCCGGCCACGAAGCTGGCGGCCAGCTTTCTCTTACCACTTTGGTGGAGAATTTCCCCGGTTTCCCGGAAGGCATCCACGGACCGGAACTGGTGGAGAACATGAAGAAGCAGGCGGAGCACTTCGGCGCCGAATTTCAGCACGGCTCGGTCATCGACGCCGACCTCTCGCGGCGCCCCTTCCGGCTCAACATCGAAGGCGAGTGGATCGAGACCCGCACGGTGATTGTCGCGACCGGCGCCTCGGCCCGCTGGCTGGGCCTCGAGTCCGAACAGAAACTGATCGGCCACGGCGTCAGCTCCTGCGCCACCTGCGACGGCTTCTTTTACCGCGGACGCAAAATCATCGTCGTCGGCGGCGGGGATTCCGCCATGGAGGAAGCCAACTTCCTCTCGCGCTTCGGCAGCGAAGTCACCGTGATTCACCGCCGCGAAGAGTTCCGCGCGTCCAAGATCATGCTGGACCGTGTCCGCCACAACCCCAAAGTCAAGTTCCTGCTCAATACCGTGGTGGAAGAGATCTTCGACGTTTCCCAGAAACTGGTCACCGGGGTGCGCCTGCGCAACGTCAAAACCGGCGAGGTCTGGAACCAGGAGGTGGACGGCTTCTTCCTGGCCATCGGCCACGTTCCCAACACCAGGGTTTTCAAAGGCCAGATCGCCACCGATCCCGACGGCTACATCGTGTCCCAAGGCGGCGCGCGCACCAGCGTCCCCGGTGTCTTCCACGCCGGCGACGTTCAGGACCGCACCTATCGCCAGGCCATCACCGCCTCCGGCGCCGGCTGCATGGCGGCCATCGAAGTGGAACGTTTTCTCGAAGCGGAAGGACACTGACCCATGATCGAGCGCCTCTCTCCTCCGGGCATCGCCCAACCACGCGGCCCCTATTCCCCGGCCGTTCGCGCCGGCGGATTCATCTACGTTTCCGGCCAGGTCCCCATCGACCCCGTCACCAACACCCCGGTCACGGGCGACGTGCAGGCCGAGACCCGCCAGGTGCTGACGAACGTCCGGCGCATTCTGGAAGGCTGCGGCGCGTCGCTCGCCGACGTGGTCAAGTGCTGTGTCTTCCTGGCCGACGTCAAGGATTTCGCCGCCATGAACGAGGTCTACACCGAGTTCTTCGGCGCCGCCAAACCGGCGCGCACCACCATCGGTGTGGCCGCTCTGCCGCTCCCCGGCGCGAAGGTGGAAATCGACGCCGTCGCTTACAAGCCCGAGTAAGTTCGCCGCGTGGACGCGCCGGAAGGTGCGCTAGCGGGGACTGTGGATGCGGGCACGCCGAAGCCGGCAGGCCGCATCGTCCCGGCACCCGGTCCCCGGCGGTTTGCCGGATCCCGCACGCCCCAGGCGGCCGGGAACGGTGCCGGACTGGCGAATCCGCGCGCGGGACCGGAAACCGCACGGCGAGCGGCTCCAGGCGGCGGTCCGGTCACCCGGCTGCGCGAAATATCCGGCCGATAGCTCTATTTCGAAACGCCAAACCCGTCGATCTGAACTTCCAGGAGGTGGTTGATGCGGATGCCGTAGATCCCGTCGGTCTTGGCCAAGGCTCCGGTCTTCGCCTCGCTATGAACCACCTTGCCGTTGACCACGAAGTCGACCTTGTCGGCGCCCACGCGCACCTCTAGAGCATTGGTGGATTTTCCGGTGTCGTCCGGTTTCTTGACGGCGTCGTCGGGCGTCTTCGGCGAAATAGCGGGCGTCGCGGCGCCGTTGCGGCTCTTGATCAGCCAAGTCCCGTCCTGCGCCACCACAAAGTACAGATAGGCCTGGTCGGCGCCTTCGAGAGCGCTGCCGCCGAACACCAATCCGTAATAGTTGGTGTGGCCGCTCGGCTTCATCAGCGTGAACGTACCCTTCAGAGTATAAGTGCCGGTCGCCGTATTGGCCGGATTCCAGTACACCGCCGCCTGGGGATTGGTTGCGTGGAAACCCGATCCCTGGGTTACGAACTTGATCGCGCCGGAGGCGTCAGGGTCCGACGCCGACTGGCTGCGATCGACGCGTTGTTTCCAGCCCTGGGGGGTTGTTTGGGCGACGAGCGGCGCAACGGCCGCCAGCGCGAGTACCGCAACATGAACGTGACGCTTCATCTGGTGTTTCTCCTTCGATCCCTGTCTTGGGGCGGCCGGGGCGCGAGCACAACCGTGCAACCTGGCTCCCGGACCGGACTCCATTATATACCCCGGACGCCGCGGCAACACCCATCGGCACGCCGCTGACGCCGCCGGAGGAATCGCCCGCGGCGGTGGGCTTCGGTACCAGCGCGAGCGCTGCGCGGAAGTGCTCGCGCGCCGTCTCGCGCCGCCGCCCGTGAAGTGAATCAGCTTATCTTTGATATCGAAACGCCTGGCCATTGTACTCGATCACTCGCCGGGCGGTTCGAGGCGGGCAGGAGCGGTCGAGAGCAGATGGCGGGCCGCGTCGATTCGCGCTGCGATTTCAGCTTCGTTGGGAAGGTTCAATTGGTATTCCCGCGCGAGGACCTGGTTCGCGAGGTTGCCCAGAGCATAATGAGCGACAGCGGTGTCTTTCTCCGAGCACAGAATCAGCCCTACGGGCGGATTCTCATGCGGATGAGTCCAATGCTCGCGCGCATAGTTCAGATAGAGGTTCATCTGGCCCGCATCCGCGTGTGTGAATTTGCCAAGTTTCCCAACCCGGAATCGCGCCGAAGCGCTTTTCGATAAGGCGGCGAAGGACCGTGAGCTCGCCCTCCTGCAGGCCCCTTTTATACTCGCGGCCCAGAACCTGGTTCTCCAGGATGTCAATAAGAATGGGCATTCTTCGCACCTCCCGTTCGACGGTCTCCAGGGCGTTCGCCGGAAGCCCCCCGCGCGCCTATTTCAGGAGGTCTTCCATGCTCCCGGCGTCGAGCACGCGTACACACAATTCCTCGAGCTCGGCAGCCGATCGGCTGGCCAGCCGCTCCTCCGCCCAACCCGGAATCGCGCCGAAGCGCTTTTCGATTTGGCGGCGAAGGACCGTGAGCTCGCCCCTTTTATACTCGCGGCCCAGAACCTTGTTCTCCAGGATGTCAATAAAAATGGGCATTCTTCGCACCTCCCGTTCGACGGTCCCCTCCAAATGCCGGAGACCGGCCAGAATTAACAGTTGGCTCAACGCGGTCTCCCGCTCCACCGGCATTAGGCCCGCGATCCGCTCCACGACCCTCCGGACCGCATCTTTATAGTCCCGCAATCGTGCCAGGATCGCAATCACAGTATCCCCGGCATCCTCGCTTTCGAGCAGACGGTCGCCGTCCAGTTCGCGAATGTCGATCGCGCGGTAGCGGAACCGGAAATCGTCACCGCGGAGTTCGCTCGCCATGTGAAGCGGCGCTTCGCCCACATAGAGCAGCACCTGGCGCGGGAAGGTTCCGAACAGCCGATACACGCCGAGGCAGTATTCGGCCATCCGTACCGGCATGGTGGCATCGTTGGCGCTTTGTAGTTCCAGGTGGATGAGGCTCTTGTCAGCGGTCTCGCCGAGGAGGTCCGCGCGGGTGTTCCGCACTTTGGGCAGTTCAACGTCCAGCCATGTTTCTACGCCTGTGCCGGTCAACTCGCGCATGGTGAGCCTGGCCGACCCTCGTAACAGCAGCTTCAACGTTACGTCGTATTCCTGCATGAACCTCTTCCATGGTGGCGCGGTTTCGCCCGGGCCACCAACGTCAGCCGGGTTTCGAAAAGCCCGGAGCGGCCGGGGAATCCAGCACCTCCCGCACCTTGCGGGCCATTTCCGCCGGTGTAAAAGGCTTCTGCAGGAACGGCGTTCCCGCCTTGACGCCTTCCTTCAGAACCACATCCTGCGTGTGGCCGGACATGAGCAGCACTTTGATATCGGGCCGCTGCTTCAGAATGCGCTCGGCCAGCTCACGGCCGCCGAGCTCCGGCATCACCACGTCGCTCAGTAGCAGGTCGATCTTGCCCTGATGCGCTGCGCATACCGAAAACCCCTCGCGTCCATCGCGAGCTTCCAGGACGACATATCCGCGGCCTTGCAGGATTCTGCGCGCCAGCCTTCGCACCTGGTCCTCATCCTCCACCAGCAGGACCACTTCGGCGCTGCCCCTCGGCGCTTCGGCCAGACCGCCGGCAGGAGACCCGAGTTCCGGCGCCGCCGTGATAGCCGGCAGAAGAATCTTGAATCTGGTGCCCTGCCCCAGCTCGGACTGGCACCAGATGGCGCCATTGCTTTGCTCCACAATCCCGAGAACCGTGGCCAAACCCAGGCCCGTCCCCTTGCCGGTCCCCTTGGTGGTGAAAAAAGGCTCGAAGATGTGGCTCTGTGTCTCGGGGTCCATGCCGATCCCGGTATCGCGAACGCCCAGCTCGACGTATTGGCCGGCGGCCAGATTGCGCAGGCCAGCCTCCGCCTCAACCAGCGTCACATTTTCCGTCTGGATGGTCAGCGTGCCTCCCGCGGGCATGGCGTCCCGGGCGTTCAGGCAGAGGTTCATCAGCACGCGCCCGATTTCGCCCGGATCGGCTTTCACGTGCCACAGATCGGCGCCGGAACGAACCACCACGCGGATCTGCTCGCCCAGGATGCGGCCCAGCATTCTCTCGAAGTCCACCACTACGGTATTCAAGTCGAACACCTTGGGTTGCAGGACTTTCCGCCGGCTGAAGGCGAGCAATTGATCGGTGAGCGTGGCCGCCCTCTGCGCGGCGTTATCGATTTCGTGCACGTATTCGATGGCTGCGTGGCCCTCGGCGAGAGTGCCCGCGGCCAGATGGCTATAGCCGATGACGGCCGTGAGCAGGTTATTGAAGTCGTGCGCAATGCCGCCGGCAAGTCTTCCGACCGCCTCCATCTTCTGCGCCTGGCGAAGCGCCTCCAGGCTCTTTTGAAGAGCTTTCTCGGCCTCCTTATGGGCGGTGACATCCTCGATCGCCACCAGAATCAGCTCTAGATGATCCAGGCGGCGTCCGTTGACGATCAAATCCCTGGTCCCGATGGACGGAAACTCCCGCTGCACCTCGAAGTTATCGAACGATCCGCCGGCCGGCAGAACGCGGTCCAGAAGATCGCGCAGGCCGGGGATATCCCAACTGCCTCCGCCCAGCGAGTAAAGAAGCTGGCCTTCGGCATCGCGCGGCGCTATCCGAAACGCTTCGGAGAACGATTCGTTGACGGTCCTGATCCGCAATTCGCGATCCAGCACCAGGAGCGGCACCCGCACCGTCTCGACGATGGACGAGGCGAAGTTGCGCGAGTCGGTGAGCGCCGCATTCTTCGACTCCAGCTCCTGGTTGATGGTGATCACTTCCTCGTTGGTGGATTGCAGCTCTTCCTTCGCCGTTTCCAATTCTTCGTTGAGACTTTGCAGCTCTTCGTTGGCCGACAGCGCCTCCTCGGTAGCGCTCTGGCTCTCCTCGTCCGATATCTGATGCTCCTCCACCACCGACAGAAGCCGCAGCCGCGCTTCGGCGACCTCTTGGCGCAGCTTGGCGATCCGGCGGTCCCTGCCAGCGAGAGCGTCCTCTGGTTCGAGCGGCTTTTCCGGAGATGCCGCAAGGTGTTCCTCCCCGCTCTGCGCCGGCTCGAAAAGGATCAGGAGCGCGAGCCGTTGGTGGCCGTAGAGCGGCGTCACCTCGAGATTCACTTCCTCAATGCCGGCGCCCGATTCGTAGGGTACCCGCGCCCGGCGCGCCGCTTCTCCGCTCTCCGCCGCCTGGCGAACCAGCTTCTCGATTTCCAGGTAGAGTCCCGTATCGGGGATGAGTTTCAGCAGATGAAAGCTCAGCTTTCCCGCCGGCAACCGGAGGAACCGGCCGGCATCGCCGCGAACTTCGAGCACCTCCATTCCTTCATCCACCAGCACGGCCGCCGGGCTGTATTTCGAAAGCAGGACGCGATCCACGGCTTTTCCCAGGTCGATATCCCGGATGTCGGACATCGGCGCCCGGGCCGCCGTCTTGCCGGTATCGGCGCCGCGGCGAGCCATGCCAGCGCGAGCGTGAAACCCGTACGGTCTTTGCGCCGTCTCCCTTTTCGCGTAGATTCGGTGCTCGCGGTCGAGGATCGAGAACAGGCCGTCGGAATTCGCGGTCTCGGACTGCCCCAGCATCAGGAATCCGTCCGCCTTGAGCGCGTAATGGAACAGGGGGATGATGTCCTTCTGCACGGCTCCCAGGTAAATCAGCACGTTGCGGCAACTGATCAGGTCCAACTTCGCGAAAGGAGGATCGTCGATCAGATTATGCCTGCTGAATACACACATCTCCCGGAGAGCTTTGCCCACCTGGTAGCCGCCTTCGGCCTTGGTGAAGTATCGGGCCAGGCGTTCGGGGCTGACATCCGCGGCGATGTTCTCCAGGTATCTGCCGCCGCGGGCCTTCTCGATGGCCTCTTCGCTGACATCGGAAGCGAAAATCTGCACGGGGAAAGCCACATCCTGTTCCCGCAGGTACTCCTGCAACGATATGGCGATGGAGTAAGCCTCTTCTCCCGTGGCGCAGCCCGGCACCCAGATCCGAATCGGCGCAGCCGCCGGCCGGTCGCGAACGATCGCCGGGAAGACGAGCCTGGCGAGCGCCACGAACGATCCGGGATCGCGGAAAAAGCTGGTCACGCTGATGAGGAGGTCTCGCTGCAGCAGCCCGCGCTCGCCGGGATCTTTCTTGAGGAGCGTCAGGTACGCTTCGATGCCGGCGATGTTCCGCAAAGCCAGGCGGCGCATGATCCGGCGTTGTACGGTGGTTTCCCGGTAGAGCGAGAAATCGATGCCGGTAGTCTCATTCATCACCGCCAGGATGGCGTCGATCCCGGCGCTTCCTTCCTTCGGCGAGATCCCCTGTTCCGCGGGCTGCGCCGCCGGGAAGTGAGGGTCCCGCGCGATTCTCGCCAGCTCCTTGGCGATTCCCGACGGGGGTAGGACGAAATCGACATGCGCGGACGCATCCGCCGTCTGGGGCATGCTGGCGAACTCGGCGGTTGCCGGCTCCTGTGCGAAGGTGACGCCGCCCTGCTCTTTGACCGCCTGCAGGCCGAGCGACCCATCGGAGCCGGCGCCGGAAAGAATCACCCCAATGGCGCTCGAGCGGCAATCCTTCGCC
>Ga0265316_10005170_pt1 | contig 12775 bp, 15 predicted proteins | sample 4522metaG_FD_202092 | JGI IMG/M metagenome (GOLD analysis project Ga0265316, IMG submission 202092) | Rhizosphere microbial communities from Carex aquatilis grown in University of Washington, Seatle, WA, United States - 4-5-22 metaG | ecosystem: Host-associated > Plants > Roots > Rhizosphere >... | reverse complement strand
GCCCCGCCGCCACTCGCCGCCTGCGCCCCGCCGCCACTCGCCGCCTGCGCCCCGCCGCCACTCGCCGCCTGCGCCCCGCCGCCACTCGCCGCCTGCGCCGCGCCGCCGCCCGCCGCCTGTGCCGCGCCGCCACGCCCCGCCCGCGCCGCCCCGCCCCGCCCTGCCCGCGCCGAACTACCACGCCCAGCCTGTGCCGCGCCGCCGCGCCCCGCCCGCGCCGCGCCACCACCCGCCGCCTGTGCCGCGCCAGCGCCCGCCGCCTGTGCCGCGCCAGCGCCCGCCGCCTGTGCCGCGCCAGCGCCCGCCGCCTGTGCCGCGCCGCCGCTCGCCGCCTGTGCCGCGCCAGCGCCCGCCGCCTGCGGCGCGCCGCCGCCCGCCGCCTGCGCCACTTCTTTCTTCGACTCTGGTGCGGGTTTTGCCTCGGTTGGAGTTGGGGTTGTGGGAATGGACTTGGCCGCCGCTACCACGGGCGGCATCGCCGATCCGGGCCGCGGCATCTCCAGCGTCCAGTCTTTGCTGCTCGCGTCGCTCCCCACGGTGACTTCGCCGCGCAGGGTCTGAAACCCGAACATCTCGATCTGGATCGCCCAGACTCCGGGAGTCAGGTCCAGCGCGTACCGTCCGGACGCATCCGTGTACACTACTACCTTGGCGCCTCCCTGCCGAGCGGTTACCGTCGCGCCGGGAATGAACTGGTCCGCGGCACGAACCGAACCGTTATGCTGGGCCGCGGTAACAAACCCGGGACCCAGCAGGATGGCAAAAACCAATAGGGGGCGTAGCACGGGGCTCTATCAATATTTCCCTCCTACGCGGAGTTAGTTCGCCTTTTTCGCCGTGAACTCGATCGGCGGAGGCCCGTCGGGCATGCCTTCCATCGACCGGGAAAACTTGATCTCGCTGCCCGAAACCTTCCCTTTGAACACCATCTTCATTTCGTTGCCGCCGAAGTTCCGCACCACCACGAAGGAAACATCGTCGCCGCTGGTCTTTCCGTCCGTGATCTCTACCGGGCCGCCGCGGCCGCCATCCATGGTGCCCGTGAGCTTGGCACCGTCAACCTTGAATACGAAGGTGGTTTCCGCGTTGCCGTTGCGTCCCGGAACCTGCGCGGTCCACTTCCCCGTAACATCGGCAGCAGAGGCTGCCAATGCAAAGATGCCCAGAAGGGCAGTCAACAGGATTGTTCTCATGCAACCTAAGATGGTTCTCGCCGGGGCGAAAGTTACAGCAGAAACAGCTTTCGGCGATCGGCAATCAGCGGTCAGCCACGCCGGGGTGTGGCTGACCGCTGACCGCTAAAAGCTCCGGTTTTAGAGGCCTTTTTTCACCAGAAACGCGATCAGGTCGATCACCCTGCAGGAGTAGCCCCACTCGTTGTCGTACCAGGCCACCACCTTCAGCAGGTTGCCGTCCAGCACCTTGGTCAACTGCCCGTCCACGATGGAACTGTTGGGGTTGTGCAACATGTCGGTCGAGACCACGGGGTCTTCGGTGTAGGCCAGAATGCCTTTTAGTTCGCCCTCGGCGGCGGCCTTCAGCGCGGCATTGACTTCCTCGCCGGTGGCCGGTTTTTCCAGCAACACCACCAGGTCCACCACCGAAACGTCGGGGGTCGGGACGCGCATCGAGTATCCATCCAACTTGCCCTTCAACTGCGGCATCACGAGGCCAATGGCCTTGGCGGCGCCCGTCGTGGTGGGGATCATGTTCAACGCCGCGGCGCGGGCCCGGCGCAGGTCCTTGTGCGGGAAGTCGAGCACGTTCTGGTCGTTGGTGTAGCTGTGGATCGTGGTCATCGATCCCTTCTGGATGCCGAACTTGTCGTACAGCACCTTCACCACCGGAGCCAGGCAGTTGGTGGTGCACGAAGCGTTCGAAATAATATTGTCCTTGGCCGGGTTGTAGGCGGCGTCGTTCACGCCCAGCACGATGGTGATGTCTTCATTCTTGGCCGGAGCCGAGATGATGACCTTTTTCACCGTCCCGCGAATATGTTTGCAGGCCTCTTTGGCGTCCGTGAACCTGCCCGTCGACTCGATCACGATCTCCGCGCCCACCGACGTCCAGTCGAGCAGCGCCGGGTCCTTGCAGGCGAATACCTTAATCTTCTTCCCGCCGACCGTGATACTGTCGGCGTCCGACGTGACGTCCACGCTGAGCGGTCCCAGCACGGAATCGTACTTCAGCAAGTGGGCCAGTGTCTTGGTGTCGGTAATATCGTTCACCGCCACGAATTCGATGTCATCGCGGTGCAAACCGGCGCGGACCACATTCCGGCCAATGCGGCCGAAGCCATTAATGCCAACTTTGACTGCCATTTTTTCTCCTGTTTTAATTAGGGATTTGGTTAACACTAAGGATATCAGGAGGCGCGTATCCCGAGCAACCCGCGAATCGGGAGGCTGGACTCCGAAATTGGCAGCCGCTTGTCAAGAGAAAACATTCGGCGCCGCGCCGGGCGGGCAAGTGATATGATGTCTTCCACCATGGCAGTACGCATTGTTCGCGCCGGCCTGAAGATCATTCCCCTGACTCTGACCGTCGTCGGGCTCGTCGTCTCGGCTTATTGGATCGGCCTCGTGCACGCCCAGCGCGAAGCGCTCCGCAATCCGTCCGCCAACGGCGGCGCGCCGGCCCCCATCTCCGTACCGGATAACGCCTCTTTGCAGAAGCAGACCGCCGACCCCTCGAGCCAGATCGACGCGCTGACGAAAGCCAAAGAGGCCTTCAAGGACCGGCTGGATTCCGCCGAATGGGTGTTGTCGATTGTGATGGCCGCGATTGCTCTGCTCACGGTGGCACAGGGGTTGTTCGCTTTCTTCAGCGCCCAGAACTACGTCAGCCAGGCGGACCAGGCCATCGACCGCGCCGGCAAGGCCGTCACCACGGCTGAGGCCGCCGAGAAGGACGTAATCCGCAGATTCGAGGAACTCGCGGCCAGAATCCAGTCGCGTTTTCCCATGCTTGCCGATACCGAATCCGCGCGCGCCGAGGCATTCGCCAAGCTTGGCAAGCTGATATCGCCGCTCACCAACGCGGACGAGAATCTGTATGCGAAAGCCGATTCCCTCACGCGGCAAGAGGTCTTCGCGATTGAAGGCTTCTCCGCCGTCCAGTTCCTCACCGCCGCGGACCGCGGCAACGAACTGGTCGCCAACCTCCGGCTACTCGGCAGGTTTTACGCCGGCAAGTTCCTGAGCGAGGGGCAGGTTTTCCAGCCGGATTTCGATCGCTCCCACTATTACTTCGTTCTGGCGGAGCAGAAGTCCCATCGAAGTTATTTCGTCTTGAACGACCTTGGTTGGCTCTTTACCTCCGTGGCAAGACCGCCGGACTGGGACAAAGGCAGTGCCCTCTTCGAAGAGAGTCTGCGCTCCAAGCCGGATCAGCAGAGAGCGCTGTATAACCTCGGCTCAAACTGGGAAAGAGGAAAACAAGCCACGGTGAAACAGGCTCGGGAGTATCTCCTGAAGGCCAAGCGGCAACCCAACTGGGAGACCGGGCCCAATCCCGCTATGGCCTCGCATATCGACTACAACCTGGCTTGCGTCTGCGATGCCATGGCGAATATGGAAACCGACCCGGTTCTCAAATCCAATCTGCTGGATGAGTGTTGCGACTACCTGGACCAAGCGGCAGCACCAGGCACGCAACAAAGGGATCTTCTGGATGGGGACCTGCGGGCCGGAGACCTCGTCACTTTGGCCGGGAGCCAGCCGCACGCCCATCGGCTGCGCGGGATTCGGGCAAAGTATCGGCCCAGTAGCGGCGGAACGCCTTAGCCCGGTTACTGCGGCGGCACTCTCTCGATCACCATAACCTGCCTCCCTCCATTTCTGAATATAGCACGTTCTCCAGCACCCTAGCGGCGCTCGTACCTAGCGGCGCTCGTACACCACCTTTCCGCCCACTTGCCCGACTCGAGCGACCTTTCCGGCCCGGTCGCTCCGAAACGGATACTCTGGTCTTTTGTGCTTGATTTTGCCGCCGGATTTCCCGTAATCTAGGCACAGTCCGAGCACTAGCGAGTCGAGGTTCTGGTGGCCCGCGGACGGGAGCGCGCAGGCACGCGGGCGACAGGGAAAACAGCATGATCGCCACCGTGACGTTGAATCCGGCACTGGACAAGACCATGGCCATTCCCGGCTTCGCGATCGGCGGGACCAACCGGGCCTCCATCGAGCAGATCGACGCGGGTGGCAAAGGCATCAACGTAGCCAAGGCGGCCAGGCAGCTAGGGTGCCCCGCGATGGCGCTGGGGTTTCTGGCCGGCGCCAACGGCCGATGGATCGCCGATGCGCTTCAGGCGATGGGCGTCCTTTGCGATTTCGAATGGGTTCCGGGAGAAACCCGCGTCAACCTGAAAATCAAGGATCCCCTCACGGGTACGGAAACGGAGATCAACGAGCCCGGCTTTCCAGTGGGGAAGAACCACGTGGAGTCGCTGAAGCGGAAGGTCGAGGAAATAGCCGGGCAATGTTCGGTCATGGTATTTTCCGGAAGCCTGCCGCCGGGCGTGCCGCCGGAGATCTATGCGGAATTCATCCGGATTGCCCGGAATCGCGGCGCTCAGACAATTCTCGATAGCGCGGGTGCGGCCCTGAGATTCGGAATTGCCGCTGGACCGGATCTCGTCAAGCCCAACCGCGCTGAAGCGGAAGAGGTGCTGGAGACGAGAATCGACGGAGAAGCGGCGCTGGTTGGCGCGGCCCGCCGGTTTCTGGCGCTGGGCGCGCGGGTCGTGGTGCTGTCGTTGGGCGCGGACGGAGCCTTGGCGGCTTCCGGGCGCGAGCGATGGCGCGCCTGGTCTCCTTCGGTTACGGCTTCGAGCAGCATCGGCGCGGGGGACGCCATGGTTGCCGCCTTGGCCTTTGCCATGACGCGGGGCCTGGCACTTGCGGACGCTTTGAGGCTGGCCACGGCGGCCGGAGCAGCTACGGCCGCAACCAATGGGTCCGCAGCCGACCTCGGGTCCATCGAGGACTACTCGAAGGGAGTGACGCTGCACTCCATCGGCGAAATTGCGGGTCTCTGCTGATGCGATCCCATCTTCAGCGGTTCGGCGCTTTTCTGGCGGGGATGGTGGTCCCCAATGTCGGGGCGTTCATTGCCTGGGGACTGCTCACGGCGTTGTTCATTCCGGCTGGATGGCTCCCCAATCCGCACTTTGCCAAGTTGGTGGATCCCGTAATCCTGAATCTGCTGCCGCTGCTCATCGGCTTCTCCGGCGGACGTCTGGTGTACGGGATTCGCGGCGGCGTGGTGGGCGCGATCGCCACCATGGGGGTCGTTGCCGGCTCCAGTATTCCCATGTTCATCGGGGCGATGGTCATGGGACCGCTCGGCGGATGGGTCATAAAGACCTTCGATCGGGCGGTGCAGTCGAAGATTCCGGCAGGCTTCGAGATGCTGGTGGCGAACTTTTCGGCGGGACTTCTGGGCCTCGGCCTCATCCTGACCGGCTACACCGTGGTCGGCTGGGCGGTCACGGGAATCACAACGGCCCTGAGCGCGGGAGCGAAAGCTATCACCAATGCCGGACTCCTGCCGTTGATCGCCCTCATCATCGAGCCGGGCAAAGTGTTGTTCGTCAACAACGCCATCAACCATGGCGTCCTCGCTCCATTGGGAATTGCGGAGGCCAAGCAAGCCGGCAGGTCGATCTTCTTTCTGCTGGAAAGCGATCCCGGCCCCGGATTGGGATTGCTGGCGGCGTATGCGCTGTTCGGCAAGGGGGCGGCTAAGAGTTCCTCGCCCGGCGCCTTGATCATTCATTTTTTCGGCGGGATTCATGAGATGTACTTCCCCTATGTGCTCATGAATCCGCTCACCATCCTGGCCCTCATCGCGGGCGGCCTGTCGGCGGACGCGGTGTTCGTCGCGGCTCACGCGGGACTGTTGGCGACTCCCTCGCCGGGCAGCATTTTCGCGGAAATCGCCATGGCCCCCAGAGGAGCGCTGTTGCCAGTGCTGGCCGGAATTGGCGTAGGCGCGTTGGTCTCCTTCGGCGTTGCCGCGCCCATCGTATCCCGCGCCGGAGGCGAAGTCGCGCCCCCCGCGCCCAGTGGCACGGCCAAACCCGCGCTGGCGGCACAGCCTCGAACCATCCTCTTCGTGTGCGAGGCTGGTATGGGTTCTTCCGTCATGGGCCAATCCATTCTGAAGCGTAAACTCGCCGGCGCTCACCTGGACATCCACCTGGGGCATGCGCCGCTCAGCGAACTGCCAAGCACCGCCGAAATGGTGATCGCGCACCGCAGCCTGGTAGCGAGGATCCAGGAGCGCGCCCCCGGCGCCCGCGTCTACGCCGTCGATCAGTTCATTAACAGCCCGGTCTACGAGGAAGTCATCAAGGATCTTTCGGAAATCGCCGCCGGCGAATAAAACCATGCCCTTCTCGCTTCCATCCGATCATGTCCTGCTGAACCGCGAGTTTGCATCGAAGCGCGAGGTCATCCAGGCGATCGGCGACGTAATGGTGCGCTCCGCGGACGTCAACCCCGCCTACGCCCGCGCTATGTTCGAGAAGGAGGACCAGTACAGCACCTGGATCACCGATGGCGTGGCTTTGCCGCATGGGACCAATCAGGCCAAGAAGGAAGTCCTGCGCAACTCGATCGTGTTCGTGCAGATCCCCAAGGGGGTGGATTGGGGTGGTGGAAAGACTGTATACCTGGCGATCGGCCTGGCGGGAACGGGCGACGAACAACACCTGAAGCTGCTGGCCGCGCTGGCCGCGGTATTGCAGCGGCCGGAGAACATCGAGCGGCTGCGTTCGTCGGCCAGCAGCCAGGAAGTGATCGAGATGCTGACGGCCGGCGACGGCCAGGAGGTGGAGTGATGCAAGCCGCCATTCTCTATGCGCCCAACGATCTGCGAATCGAAGAGCGCCCCATGCCGGAGATCTCGCCCGAGGAGATGCGCCTCGAAGTGGCCGCTTGCGCCATCTGCGGCAGCGATGTCCGGACCTTCCGCTTCGGCGCCGGCAATATCACCGAGCCGGTGACCATGGGACACGAAACCGCGGGCGTCATCGTGGATGTGGGGGCCGGGGTCGCGGGCTTCTCGGCCGGGCAAAGGGTGACGGTGGCTCCCGCGGTCCCCTGCGGCGAGTGCCCGTATTGCCGCCGGGGCATCCAGACCATGTGCGACAACCTCCGTTCCATCGGATACCAGTTTCATGGGGGCTTCGCCGAATACATGGTGGTGCCCGCCTCGGCCATCAAGGCAGGTTGCGTGAACGCGATTCCCGATAACCTCTCGTTCGAGGAGGCCACCCTCGCGGAACCGCTGGCCTGCGTCATCAACGGTCAGGAACTGCTCGGCGTCGGCGCGGACGACACGGTCGCGATTCTGGGAGCGGGCCCCATCGGATGCATGCACGCCGACCTGGCCAAGATCCGCGGCGCGCGCAAGGTGATCCTGGCGGACATTCAGCCGCGGCGTTTGGAATTAGCCAAGGGTTTTGGCGCCGACATTCTGATCGATAGCAAACAGGAAGGGCTGCGCGAGAGGGTCCTCCGGGAAACCGAGGGCACCGGCGCGTCCGTCGTCATTGTGGCCGCACCCTCGGGCGCCGCGCAGGAGGAATCCCTCACGCTGGCCGCCAAGCACGGGCGCGTCAGTTTCTTCGGCGGCCTTCCCAAGAGCAACCCGTTCATCTCGTTCAACTCCAACCTGGTCCACTATAAGGAGCTCTTTGTGATGGGCGCGTATGGGTCCGCGCCGCGGCACAACGTTGCGGCTCTCGAATTACTGGCGGCCGGCAGGATTCATGCGGAAAACCTGATCGGCCTGTTGGTTCCGCTCGAGAGAATCAAAGAAGGGATGGAGGCGGTTGCCGAGGGCAGAGTCTTGAAAGCCATCGTGCGTCCGGGTCGGAACGGGAATTGATGGTCACCGGAACTTTCACCATACTCAACAGCTCTGGCTTCCACGCCAGACCCGCCGGACTGTTCGTGAAAACAGCCAGCCGCTTCTGTTCCAGTATCAAAGTCGTCAGCGGGAAGCAGACGGCGAATGGCAAGAGCATCCTCTCTCTGATGCTGCTGGGAGCGACGCCAGGCACCGAAATCACCATCGAGGCGCTGGGTGAAGACGAAGCTGAAGCGCTAAACGCCCTGGCGGAATTGATAACCGGCAGATTCGGCGAAGAGCCTCACTGACGGGCGCTGCAACCGGGTCCAGCACGGCGCGGGTGATCTTGGTACGGTCTCTCAGGGGTATCCCGTTCACTCAGCCCTTCGCACTGACGTCCGGCTTGGTGGGCAAAGGCGTTGAAATAAGCACTCGGCGGGACCTCGCTGTTGAATTGCCGGAAACCGGCAAATCCTTGGCGACTACAGGCTGTTTGTTTCGTGACGGGCGCGTCACGGGAGGAATCGTCGACAGCAGGCCAGATCGGCCCCTCACCCTGACCGCAGTGGCGCTTTCTCCGAGTGGCGCGTAATACGCCCGGAACGCATCCACGGTCAGCCGGGGGCGATAGTGAGGTCCGAGCGGAGGTGAGCGGGTAACTCTCAGAGTGTTATTGTGGTCCCTATGACTAACCCTCCCCAGTTTTTTAATCAGGAGAAATCAGTCTCCGTGACTCCCTGGCCTGAAGCCGCGATTTACGAGGTTTCTGGAGTTGATGGGCAGCCCACGAAGATCGCAGTCCAGACCCTGGCTGGCACCGGCAATATTCCGCGCAATGCGTCATGGGCCAGTGATCTGGCCTCGTTCAAGGGTGTACTTCACGTCGAAAACGAAATGGCGGCCGTCGCTGCCATGGCTCAAAAGGTGGTCGAAGCCTTGAAGAACGTTAAACCCGACGAGCTTGCCGTTGAGTTCGGAATCGCGCTGGGTGGCAAACTTGGGATTCCGCTCGTCACTGAAGGCGAAGCTAAGGCCAACTTCAAAGTGACGGTCAAGTGGGCTAGCAAGAAGTCCGTGCAAGAGCCGACCTCCAAATAACTCCGGCTGCTTACGCCCCCAGGAGGTACCATGCCCCTAACGCTCCGCATTACCGACCAGGAAACCGCCCGCGTCGTCGCCGTTCACAGTTCGGACGGTGCGGTCGTTGGCGCGGGTTGCCTGGTGGATAGCCAACACGTCCTTACTTGCCGTCACGTGGTGGAAGCGGCCCTTCAGTTTAGTCCAAATGCCTCGCACAACAGATCCTGCGAAGGAAGCTCGCTTCCTGTCACTCTTGCCGGTGTAGCAGGGCGTCCGACCCTGTGGGCGAAAATCAAGGAAACACGCAGTGACATCGGCCCGGAAAACGATCTGGCGCTGCTCGAATTGATCCCCTTGATCCCTCCAAAGGCGCTCGCTGTCGCCCGCGCGGAGTTCGCAACTCCGTTACGGCATAGCGGCAAGACGTATTCGGTAATGGGCTTTCCCGCGCGAGCTCCAGAAGGTCGCAACGCCTCAGGTCTCCTTCACGCCGCCGATACGCGCGGTTTGGTACAGATGGATCGCGGTGGGGCGCTCTCCGTTCTCGGCGGCTACAGCGGCGCTCCCGTTTGGTCGCCCGACCTCGGTGCTTTTATCGGCATCGTCGTCACCGAGTCCGCAGACGAAGGTGTCTCATGGTGTATTCCCAGTCGCATCTTATGCGATTTTTACAACCAGCTGGTCGTGCGGTTCCGCATACCTCCCGCTGACCGCCCACAAATTCACGATTACCAACAAGACGACCCAAATGTCGATCTCTTCGGAACGGTTTCCGATTGCGGTTCTCGACGTCTGACTGCAGTGATAAAGGAGCGAAAAGAGGATTTCGCCGTGAGTCTCTCGTACGAGTGCATTGGTACGCCTCCCCGCGGCGGCTTTGCGACCTTCATCACTTACCCGAATTTCGGAGATGACGATGAGGACGGATACGAGCTCTTTTCAGCGATCAGCCCGTCGGAAGAGAAGGAGCGCTGGTGTGCCGCCGAAGAGATAGAACCGGAAGATCTCTTCACCGTCGCCGTCGTTGGCGACGCCGGAGACACCGCCCTGACGCTCGATTTGAAGGCTCAGCACGACCGGAACCGGAGATCAAGTTCGAGGAGCCTTCGCCGGCGCTCCTGATGACGCACTTCATCAAGCGCGCCAGCCATCCCACGACTTCCGAATCATCCTGACCGCGAATTCCCGAGGGCCACCCTGCACGTCCGGATGTATCGTCGGCCACTCGTACAGAGCTCCGATGCTACGTGTTCTTATCGACCCGGTGAAACCAGATGGCGAAGATGACCAAGGCGCCGCCAGCGATGATAGCCACCCACCCCGCCGTGGGGATCCTGGATGGGCGCTTTACCGCGCGTACCTCCTCGAAACGGAATCTCCGTTCCGCGGGAGCTTTCCTGGCGGTCATCACAGTGAATCCGTCGTCATCCACGCTCCCGAGGGTTCCACCCACGGTCTTGTAATCGAACAGCGTCACGTTGACGCGAGTTCCCGGGGGCAGGCTCCCCACTTTCGCGCGCACCCGAGCGGCTTCGGATGGCGAGATGGCTCGCTGTTGCGGCAGTTTGCCGTCCAGCGCAAGATTGCCGGCGAGCGCCAGAACCACGAGAGGCGCAACCAACGGTCTCACAAGGGCACTTCCGCGTGTCACGAAGTTGTCACCTCGGCTCCTATTCAGGATACGCTTCCCAGGTCGCCCAAGTCGCTCGGAATGGCCAAAAGATAGAGGGCCTGCAATTACGGTGATGTATTCATCCAAACCGGAATCTCCGTTTTGGCCTCCCGGCCGCTCTCGATTGGACGTCCAACCGCCTCCGGTGTAGCCGTTCTCTAACCGCTGTTTTCAGTATGTAATAACAAATCCGCGCGGTTTTGTTGTGCTTCGTCATTGTGTGGACACACTGTACAGCGGGTAAAGCGAGCTTTGCAGGATGAACATCACTTACGCCACGCTCTTCCCCGACCTCGACGGCCTGGCGTCGATGGCGCACGAGCTGGAGTTCCACTGGGCGTACAATCCGCGGACGATGGAGAGGTACTGCGCATGAACTGGCCGGCTAGCGAACGATCTTGATCTCGGTCAGCTCCTGACGGTCGAGATGTTTCCCTACATAGTATCCGGCTATGGTGGATGACGCCGTCACCGCCATGCCGATGGGAACGACTTGCAGCGGATCGGGCGCGTAACGCTGGTGAGTGAGGGCCACGGTCATGGCGAGCACAAGCGCGCCCGGCAATCCCGGTGTCAAGAGCAGCCGCCAGCGCTTCGTGTAGCGCGAGATGCAAATCGTGGACACCGCCGGCCGCGGTATCGAGTTCTCTCCTTTGCGGATCGCCTTTTTCTTAGAAGTCTTGGTCACGTCCAGGCGCAAGGCTTCCGGTTCCACACCAAGCACGTTTCCTTGGATCGCGACGCCTCCCGGCAGGATCAATTGGATCTTCTTGCCGGCGATGGCCGGACCCAATTCTGCCCACGTCAGCTCTTTGCTCTCTTTGCCGGCCGCGAAGCAGGTGCCCGCCACGAGCAGAGCAATCCACAGGAACCTGTGCATACGCACCCCCGCAACCGCATTCCAAGTTACGCCCGCAAAGCTACGGGCGCAAGGCGCGTTGTGCAACACCCCGAACGCCGCCAGAGATCGTCGTGTCATCTGTTCCTCCTGTGGCCATGATGCGACGAATGCGCTCACCCCTTGTCACCGCCCTGCGGCCGGGCTGCACTCTTGCTGCAAGAAAGTTGTCTGGAAAACGTCACGACTCGACGCAAGCGATTATGCTCTTGAACTTCTCTGACGAACTCCGTCACCGCGTGCCCACCCGCTGAATCCAGCTAACACCAGAGCTTCCGGCCGGATCGTCCCCCACTCGGACATTGGCCACACGGCGTTCGGGGACTCCAGCACGGGGGAAGAACAAGGCGCGGCGCAATGGCCACCAATGCGACCCAAGCGGGAGCGGCACTGTCAGGCCGCTACACGAGGACGAACTTCTTCCTGAATCCGGGCAGCCACCGCGTCCTCGGCGATGGCAAGGTCATATTTCGCCTGCAGGTTCATCCACATCTGAGCGGATGTGCCGAAATAACGAGCCAGTCGTAGAGACGTATCGCCCGTAATACGCCGTTGTCCCTTGACGATGCCCCCGATTCGGTTTGCGGGCACTCGCAGGGCGAGGGCCAGCGCATTGACAGTCAATCCCGCTTCGGCCAGCAGTTCCTTGAGAACCTCGCCGGGGTGAAGCGGCTGAAGCCGTTTTGATTTCTGAATCGCCATCTCAGTCCCTTCTAGTGATAGTCGACGATCTCCACGTCGTAGGCATCCCCGTCCCGCCACGCGAAGCAGATCCGGTACTGGTCGTTAATTCGAATGCTGTGCTGCCCCTTCCTGTCACCCTTGAGGGCCTCTAGCCGAAATCCCGGCAGATCGAGGTCCCTGAGCGATGTCACGGCGTCGAGCACTTCGAGTCGGACACGGGCGGACTTCTCGATCGCCTGGAGACGCCTGCTGAATTTCCGCTCCAGAAGCCGCTGCGCATCTCTGTCCCGGCAGGAACGGATCATACGATTCTCATATTACGACACTCGTACTATTCCGTCAACCAGCCCATCAACGCCAGATTCGGGGCTATTTCGCGGGCGCCGACACCACGTTCCAGCCGTCCACCTGAATGTAAGATGCCGATCCGACGAGCATCTTCCGCGGGTACGACGCGTCGATCCGGCGCGTTTCGCCGGGCATCAGTTCGAAATAGTTGTCGTCCCAGTAGACCGGTGCGATGTCGGCGCCGCCTTTGCCTTTCAGGGCTGTGAGGTGGACGAAGAAGGCCAGTTGCGAGG
>Ga0265316_10005166_pt1 | contig 12783 bp, 12 predicted proteins | sample 4522metaG_FD_202092 | JGI IMG/M metagenome (GOLD analysis project Ga0265316, IMG submission 202092) | Rhizosphere microbial communities from Carex aquatilis grown in University of Washington, Seatle, WA, United States - 4-5-22 metaG | ecosystem: Host-associated > Plants > Roots > Rhizosphere >... | reverse complement strand
GAATCGCACCTGGAGCTGGGCGCGCTGTTCGCGAGCGAGAGCAAGTGGCCGGAGGCGGAGCGCGAGCTCACCCGCAGCATCGCGCTCAATCCCGGTCAAACCAAAGCGCATTATGGGCTGGCGCGGGTCTACCTGCGCATGGGCAAGCCGGACCAGGCCCGTGCCGAGCGGGCCGAGTACGAGCGTTTGAAGGCCGCGGAGACCGGCGCCGGACGGCTCTGATCCGCCAGGTAGAGACGACGAGACGCGACGCACGCGGACTGTGGGGCATCGGCGCGTATAGGTGACAAAAATGAAAGAACAACCCGTCCGCTGGAGCATCAAGGTCTCTAGGGACACCGATCTGGCCCTGCGCACGTTCCTGGGCGCCCAGGGCATGAAAAAAGGCGATCTCTCGAAATTCATCGAGGAGGCCGTCCGCCGGCGCGTGCTTCAGTGCACCATTCAGGACATCAGGGCGCGCAACGCCGATGCCGGCCCCGATGAAATCCAGCGCATCGTCGACGAAGCCGTCAGTGAGGTCCGCACGGAACGCCGCGCCAAAGAGAATGCCGACAAAGCCTGATGCGCGCGTTGCTCGATACCAACATCATCGTGTCCGCCCTGATCGCTCCGGCCGGCAAGCCCGCCGCTATCATTGACGCCTGGCTGGACGGAAAATTCACGCTGCTGACCTCGGCGGCGCATGTCGACGAGCTGCGGGCCACGCTCGAAAGGCCGCGCGTGGCCGAACTCCTCAAACCATACAAGGCCGGCCGCCTGGTCAACCAAATCAGGAAGCTCGCCGAGGATATCGATCCTTTGCCGCTCGTAGAACGCTCTCCCGATTCCACCGACGATTTTCTGCTGGCCCTGTCCGAGGCGGGCAAGGCCGACTATCTGGTGACAGGCGACAAGGGCGGACTGCTGGCGCTCGGCCGTCACAAAGGCACCGAGATAGTGTCTGCGCGCGATTTCGCCGCGTTGTTCGCATGACCTCCCCGGGGGCCCGGAAACAACGGCCCTTCTTCCCGCCCTGTTTGCGCCCGATCCCTCGACCGCCCGGTGCGTCCCCGAGTTCTTCACGGCCAACATCCGGAACCCGCACACCAGGAAAGCCTGCGGTACATTCGTCGAAAACAATACCTGAAACTCCGAAAATGGCAGTATACTGGGGCTGATATCCCAGGACCGAGAGGAGATCACTGGCCCATGTCCGTTTCACGCAGATCTTTCTTTGCCCGCGCGGGGGCGATTGCCGCTGCCCAGGGGCTGGCTCTAAACGCGCAGCAGACGCCTGCGCCGCCGTCGAAAGCGCCCAGGCCGGGGTCGTCCTATGACCCCCGCACAGGCACCGCCGATGCCACCAAGGAGTTTGTCTTTTACGATCGCCGCTCGAAAGTGTCCCTGATCAAGGGCGAAAACCGGCGGAAGAACATTTACGATGCGCTGATGGCGATCGACGACCAGATCCGGCCCGCTCTCCGGGCGAGGAAGTACGTTTTCGTCAAAATCAACGGAGTCGACCCGATCACAAGGCAACTTGGTTCCACTTCGCCCGATGCCTTGCGAGGAGTCCTGGACTATCTGGCTCCCCATTTCAAGGGTCCCGTGGTGGTGGGAGACTCGTCGGACTTTCCGGCCAAGCGGACCGTCAGCGAGTACGGCTGGGACAAGGTCTTCGGCGAGTACAAGTCCCTCAACCTGGCGTTCGAGGTTCCTAACGAGGAGTGCCGTCACGGGCTCATGTACGGGATGGATTACGACATGCACGTGATCCCCATTCAGTTGGGCGCCCGGTTCCTGGACCCCGACGCGTTCGTCATGTCCTTGTCGGTGATGAAGACGCACAACATGGTGGTCGCAACCATGTCGGTCAAAAACGTGGTCATGGGCGCGCCGCTGGCGGTGCCGATCGGATCGAATATCACCTGGCAGCAGTGCGAGAAGCGCAGGTTTCACGTAGGCATCCGGGCGGGCAACTACAATATGTTTCTGGCCGCCCAGCGCATGATTTCGAACTGGGGAGTGGGCATCGTGGACGGGTTCGAGGGCATGGAAGGAAACGGTCCGGCTCAGGGCACCCCGCTTACGCCGCCGCATCGCATCGCCGTGGCCTCGACGGATTTTCTGGCGGCGGATCGCGTGAGCCTGGAGTGCATGGGGATCGACGCCACCTGGCCCGGCTATCTCAACTACGCCTCCCAGTGCGGCCTTGGCCAATTCAATCTATCCAAAATCGACGTGCTTGGCGCGAAGATTGCCGACGTCAAAAGGAAGTACCGGTTGCACGCCGACGTGGACCGGATGCTGGAATGGCGAGGCCCGATGCTGGATCTGCCGCCAAACCTGGGCCGCAACCGGCCTCCGCGGGAAGAGGATCGCAACCCGTACGCCTGATGCCGGCGGGAGCGGCGCGGCCGCCGGTGCGGCCGCCGCACCGGCATCCACAATCCCCGCACCCCTTAAGGAATTACCGGCGCGCTGGCCGTGGGGCCGATTTCGGTGCGCGGGATCGGAGAAGGGTACCGTCCGCAGTGGTATTCGCCCTTCCGCCCACCGCGCGGACCGGCGGCGGGTGCTTGGACCGGGTTCAGCGCGCCCCTACCCGGTAGGGATTCACTGGGCTGGAACCTTTTTCACCCCGGAAGCATCCTACAGTATGTCAAGTTTCTTCAGCTTGTTCTGTGGGGCGTACGGCTTTTCACGGAACGACCGGCGGGTGAAACCTCCGAGCACCCGCCGGGTCATATTTCCTCAAACCCTCTTCAAAGCCAAAGCGGAATTCTTGCTGCCGAAGGCGATGCAGTTGGCCACCGCGTTCTCGATGGCGAGACGGCGCCCGGGGCTCGGGACGTAGTCGAGATCGCAGTTGGGGTCGGGCTCTTCCAGATTGATGGTGGGCGGCAACACGCCGTCGCGCATGGCCAGCAGGGTTGCGGCCACCCCGGCGGCGCCGCAGGAGCCTTGCGGATGTCCGATGAGGCTCTTCAGCGAGGAGCCGGCCAGCTTGTATGCGTGGCCATTGAAAGCCAGTTTCACGGCGCGGGTTTCCACGCGGTCGTTCAGTTCGGTGGATGTGCCGTGGTAGTTGATGTACTGCACCTCGCTGGGCGGAATGGCGGCCTCCGCGAGGGCCATGCCGATGGCGCGGGCGGGCTCTTCGCCGCATTCCTCCAGGCGCACCCGGTGGTAGGCTTCGCAGGTGGATCCGTAGCCGGCGATTTCGCCGTAGATGTGCACGCCGCGGGCCTTGGCCTGCTCCATCTCCTCCAGCACGAAGAACCACGCGCCTTCGGCGATGACGAAGCCGTCGCGGTCCTTGGAAAACGGACGCGAGGCGCGCTGCGGCTCGTCGTTCCAGCGCGTGCTCATGATGCGCATGAGCTGAAAGCCGCGCAGGATCAGGGGCGCGATGGGAGCGTCCACGCCGCCGGCCACCATGGTGGTCAGGTGGCCCGAGCGGATGGTGCGGAAGGCGTAGCCCAGGGCGTCGGTGGAAGAGGTGCAGCCGGTGGAAATGATGTGGCTGAGGCCGCGGAAGCCGAAGCGCATGGAGACCTCGCTGGCCAGCGTGCCGATGGTGGAAGTGGGGATGGTGTAGACGCTGCACTGCTTGGTGTGGCCGGTGTAGAAGAGGCGGTACTGCTCCTCGGTAAAATCCTGCGAGCCGCCGCCGGAGCCGACAATGACGCCGATCTGGCGCAATTCGTCGCGCGACATGGACGCGGGCGCGAGGCCCGCGTCGGCCACGGCTTCCGCCACGCTGGCCGCTGCCAGGGGAACGGCGCGCGAGACGTGCGGCCGGTCCTTGACCTCGACGTACTTCTTTTCGTCGAATTCGTCGGGCACCTGGCCCGCCACTTGAACGGCAAAGCCCGACGGATCGAAGCGGGTGATTCTTCTCACCCCGCTCTCGCCGTTGACCGTGGCTTTCCAGAAAGTTTCCCGGCCGATACCGTTGGGACTCACCGCACCGATACCGGTTACCGCAACCCGAAGCATGACGTTTTTTCGCTATCCCGGGCCGGCCAACGGGAGGCACGATGAGGCGCCGGTCCGCGGGCCATTTGTAAAATTTTGCCTTCTGGCCCTACGTCAGTATAGGCTGATTCTATGGACACCGCCATGGAGAGCCGGTCTCGCAGAGCGCTTTTGCCCGCGTTGCTCGCGGGTCTCGAGGCCGGCATGGTGGGCGCGCTGTGGATGCTGGTGTGGCTGGGAGTGAGCTCCATGTGGGTGGAGCGCAGCTTCTGGAGCCCGGAAAACCTGATGGCCACGGCGTTCGACCGCAACTCCACGCTGCCCTCCGCTTTTACGGCAGGCACGTGCAGCGGCCTGGCGCTGTACCTGGTGATCTACAGCCTGCTGGGCGCGGCCTTCGCGGCGGTGGTCGGCGACCGCGTGCCGCGGGGGCGCGTGATGCTGCTGACGGTGGTCTTCGCGCTGGCCTGGTATTACTTCTCGTTCCGGTGGGCGTTCAAGACGACGATGCCGCTAGTGGCGCTGCTGCACGTGGAGCGCCCCACCATTCTGGGGCACCTGGTCTACGGGACCATGCTGGGGCGGTACCCGCTGTACGTGGACAGGCTGGTGGGGGTGGTGCCCGCGCCAGCGCCGGCCGTGGTGGTGGACGAGGCTCCGGCGGCAATCGAAGCGCCGGTGGAAGCTGCGGAGACGAAGCCGGACGGGCCTCCGGCGGAGACGTAGGGAGGGGCGCGATGTCCACCTGGCCCGGTGTTTAGGGCTCACCTGACGGGCCGGCACACCAACCGTAACGGGAGGCTCCGCGCCCGCGAAAGGTGCCAACCTCGGCTAAATTAGACAGGCCTTCGCGGGTGCTCCTTTGAGCGCCGCAGGGAGGCTATGGGGACGTGCGCCGAAAAGTGCCGGCGATGAGAAGCAATCCAGCGTTGGGTGAGTGAAAAGCTGGGAGTAGTGCCTGAAATGTGCGTTGAGAAAAAGATGCGGAAGGGCAGTGTATACTAGTTGAGGTTCAAGATATTTGTGAGAGTTCCTGTTTTATCCACTGAACCGGTGGAAATCCACAGGCGTTTTCCAGAGATTTTTCTTCTGCATAAACGTGTAGCCTTCACGGCCCCAGAGGTTGTGGATTTTCTGTGTAGAAAATGGAGCGGCCAAGTGCATAAAACAGAACCGCTAGGCGTGTGTATTGGATTGGGGAACCTCGCATCCACTACGCTCCTGAGAGAAAGGGGGACTGCTATGGAGTCACCGGATCTAGGTCACCGAGGTGTCTTAGTCGCCATCGAAGGTATTGATGGGGCCGGAAAGACCACGCAAGTGGCGCTGCTCCGCGATGCGCTGATGCGCATTGGAGAAGAGCCGGTAGTATCAAAGGAGCCAACAAACGGAAAATGGGGAAGGATCATTAAGGAATCCGCCAGCACGGGACGCCTATCCCCGGACGACGAACTTGCGGCTTTCGTTAATGACCGGGCAGAACACGTGGCTTCCGTCGTCGCTCCGGCTATTCATAATGGGCGCATCGTTATCCTGGATCGGTATTTTTATTCCAGTATCGCCTACCAGGGATCGCGGGGGGCAAACGTAGATGACGTCAAGGCATTGATGGAGGAAAGATTCCCCATACCGGACGCAGTTTTCATTCTCGATATCGATCCAACGCTTTCGGTATACCGGATTGCCCATTCACGCGGCGAGGTCCCCAATCATTTCGAGGACAGGGCCAATTTGGCTAGGGCCAGGGAAATTTTCAATAGCCTGACTGGCCCTAAAATACACCACATCGACGGCTCGATGTCGCGGAAAGCCGTATATGCCCAGATTATTGAGCTGTTCGTTATGGGTGCCTTAAAGGCTAAGCGTTGCGCGAAATCCTACGGTTGTGACGATGTGTGGTTCTGTTCGTTTAGGCTCACCAATACATGCGAGTGGTGGAAGATACAGGCCACGCTTCGCTCGGTCGAACCGATCGAAATTGAGTCGTAAGCCCTTACGTTTTACACCCCTTCTAGGAGGTTGCTTAACTTCCGCTCCCGCACCCGATTCGCAATCCCCCGCTTCCAAGGCGGAGTTGACGCGTAGCGTTTTGTTGGCAGGAAGGGAAACAGGACACCTGAGCGGTCCGCGCGATCGCACGGACCGCTGGCGGGCCGAGACCTGGCTGAGCTGAGTCGCGACTCGGCGCCAAGGCGCCGGCGAGAAACGCGCTACGCGCCCCGGTACGTCCGGCTCTGTTCGTCCCAGAGCATCTTCTGGCCGCGGCGGAACGAGAGCGTCGCCAGGTGCCCGGAAATGGCTGCCTGCCGGCCCGACTCCAGCGGGGCGATCGGCTTTTCGCGCCCGCGCACGGCCGCGAAGAAGTTCACGATGTGCGCTTCCGCGGCCTTGTTCTCATTGTCCGCGAGCGTCATGCTGAGCGACTGGCGGGCAGCCACGCGCGCCGGCGCCTTGCCGCCCAACTTCTCCGGATAGAAGTTCAAGGACACGCGGTTCAATACCTCGATGGTCCCTTCGTTCCCCATGAATTGCTCGCCGAAACCGTAGTGGTCGTTGCCGAAATAGCAACTGTAGTCGATGTGGAACCCGCCCGGATACTCGAACACGGCGCCAAAGGTGTCCGGCACCTCGCGATCGTCCTTCCACCGCAGGATCGCTCCCGACGCCATGCAGGAAACCGGCGGCGCCTTGTCCAGAACGAATTGCGTGATGTCGGTCTGGTGCACCAGCAGGTCGGTGGAGATGCCGCCGGAGTAGTCCCAGTAGAGCCGCCATTGAAAGAAGCGGGGCTTGCTGAAGGGCCGTTTGGGAGCGTCCCCCAGAAAGCGGTTCCAGTCGGTATTCTGTTCGGTGGCGTCGGCCGGAATGGCGTAGCGCCAGGCAGGTGCGTCGTCGAGCGAGTTCCGGTACCAGAATGCGCGGGCGTAGTGCACCTCGCCGATCATGCCCGCGGCCACCATCTCCTTGGCCTTGGTGTAGAGCGGGTTGCTGCGGTTCTGGGTCCCTACCTGGACGACTTGCCGGGAGGTTTCGGCAACCCGCAGAATCTTCTCTCCCTCCTCGATGGTGTGGGCCAGCGGCTTCTCCGTGTAAACGTGCTTCCCAGCCTGGAGGGCGTCGAGCAGCATGGTCGCGTGCAGATGCTCGGGCGTGGCGATGATGACGGCGTCGATACTCCGATCCTGCAGCAGTTCCCGATAGTCGCCATATGTCTTGGGGACATTGCCGCCCAAGGTCCGGATGCGGGCGCCGGCCTTCGCCAGGTTTCCGGTGTAAGCGTCGCAGATGCTGGCGATTGCGGCCGTGTCCTTGCTGCTTGCGAAGAATCGCTCCAGCAGGTAACTCCCGCGGATGCCGAGGCCGATGATGCCGACCGCGATCTTGTCGTTGGGCCCGGTGGCGGCTCCGGCGGAGGGCGCCGCGAAGGGCGCCGCCAGCGCCACCGCGGCGCTTCCGCCAAGAAACTCTCGCCGGCTGACACCGTCGGGCAATCGCTGTTGTTGCATATAGTCTTCTCCTGGAGGTAGGGGTTCCGGCAGCCCGGTAATCCGCCGAGAACGCTCAGCATAGCGCGCTTCGCATGGAAGTTGCGGTGCGTGGGGGCAGGGGGAAATGGGCAAGACCGGAGGCGAGGCAAAAAATTGGGCCGCAGATGAACGCGGATAAACGCAGATCGAAAGGACAGGGTCTTATCTGCGTTTATCTGCGGTTGAAAATGTTTTCCGCCCTACACCAGCTCCAGATCGATACGCTTCCCCGCCGCGTCCAGCTTCACGATGCGGAAGCTGCGAATCTGGCCGGAGCGCGCAGGCTCGCGGCGGGCGGCGGCACCCTGGCCGCCTTTCCACTTGGATTGCAGCATGGAAGTGAGCGACGAAATATCCACTCTCGGATCGGCGGCCTTGGCTTCCTCGGCCGGAGCGTCGGCGGCCAGCCGGCAGGAGGCCTGGATGCCTTCGCCCAGCTCGACGCGCGCGCGGCCTCCGGAAACATCCGTCATGCGGCCGGTCACCACGTCGCCTTCTTTATGCTCGGCGATGTATTCGTCCAGGCCGGTGGGGATGAGCTGCTTCATGCCCAGACGCAGGCGGCGCTTTTCGGCGTCGATCTCCAGCACCTGGGCCTTCACGATCTGGCCCTGCTTGAGGACATCCTGCGGATGGTTGAGACGCTTTTCGGCGCTGATGTCGCCGATGTGGATCATGCCTTCCACGCCCTCGGCAATCTGCACGAAGGCGCCGAATTTGGTGAGGCTGACCACCGGCCCCTCCACCACCGATCCGGCGGGGAATCTCTTGGCGATATCGGCCCAGGGATCGCCCAGGGCCTGCTTGAGGCCGAGCGAGATGCGGCGGTCGGCCTGATTGACGCCCAGGATAACCACGTCCACCTGGTCGCCCGGCTTGACCACATCGGAAGCCTTGCGCATCTTCTTCGACCAGGACATTTCGGAAAGGTGAATCAGCCCTTCCACGCCCTTATCGAGCTCCACGAAAGCGCCGAACTCGGCCACGCGGGTGACGGTGCCTTGCACGCGGTCGCCCACCTTGTACTTCTCGCCCACCAGGTCCCACGGGTGAGGCTGCAGTTGCTTCATGCCCACGGAGATGCGGCGCTTGGCGGCATCCACCTTGAGAACTTTGACTTCCACCTGCTGGCCGGCGGTCAGCACGTCGGCCGGTTTGTTGACGCGGCCCCAGGAGATGTCGGCCACGTGGAGGAGCGCGTCCACGCCGCCCACGTCGACAAATGCGCCGAAATCGGTGAGGCTGCGCACCGTCCCCTGCACCGTCTCGCCTTCCTTGATTTCGCTGTAGCGGCGCTCTTTGGCGGCGCGTTCTTCGTCTTCCAGGACGGCGCGGCGATCCACCACCACATCCTCATCCGCCACGTCGAGTTTGATGATGCGGCAGCGGATTTCCTGGCCGATGAGCTTCTCCATTTCGGCCGCGTCTTTGGCGCCGCTGCGGGATGCCGGCATGAATGCCCGCACTCCCACATCCACGGAAACGCCGCCCTTGATCACGGCGGTGATCACACCGGCGATGGCGGCCTTCTCGGCGAAGGCCTTCTCCAGCGACGACCAGTCCTTGGGCCGTTCCACCTTGATCCGCGAGAGCTCGTAGTAGCCCTCGGGGCCGCGGCCCTTGATGTTGACGGTCATCTTGTCGCCGCGCTTGACCGATTCGCCGGCGGCCTCGAACTCGGCGACGGGGATGATGCCCTCGATCTTGTAGCCGATATCGATGAGAACGGAATCTCCCGAGATGGCAACCACGGTGCCTTCCAGGCCCCTCGCACCCTCGTCGGGTTTATGGGAATGGGACTGTTCGTATTGGGAGAGAATATCGCCGAATGACTCGGCTGGGTCGTTGGGGGCTAGGGAACCGGGGCGCGCAGCCGGATCCTGATCCACAGTACTTGGTTTGGCCATGAGACGGTATTTCTATATTGTGGCATAATCCCGACAGGGATATCACGCGTGTCCGCCAACCCGTTGAGCCGTTTCGGCAAGCTGATCCGGCCGTCCGACCTGGTGTGGGTCGCGGTCTTCGCGGCGCTGGTCATCACCGCCGTCAAATACCCCTACCAGGACCCCAACTACGGCCCCGCCGGCGCCTTCGAGATCGTTCCGTTGATCGCCCTGGGCGTGGCGCAGATCCTGGAGCCGAAGATCCCGGCGGTGCCTTCCAAGGCGAGCCGCATCTTCTGGATCGTGCTGAAGGTTTTCCTGGGCGTCATCCTGCTGGGGTTTACCGGCACGCTGAATAGCGACTACTGGCCGGTGATTTTGCTGCCGGTGCTCTCGGCGGCCACCACGTTCGGATTGGCGGGGTCGCTGGCATTCACGGCGCTGGCCATCGGCGCGTACCTGGCATTCCTGTTTCATCCCGCCAGCCATTTTTCGCCGGATCTGTCCATCCGCATCGCCCTGATGGTGATGGTGGGCCACCTGGTGAACACGCTGGCGCAGGATCTGCGCGTGCAGTCGGAAAAGCACCGCCGCACGGCCGAGCAGTTGGCCGAGGCCAATATTCACATCCGGCAGGCGGAAGACGCGGTTCGCCGGTCCGACCGGCTGGCGGCGCTGGGCCAACTTTCGGCCGGCCTGGCGCACGAACTGCGCAATCCGCTGGGCACCATGAAGGCGTCGGCGGAAATGCTGCTGCGCCACGTGGGCGCGGAAAACGAGGTGGCGCGCGAGATGGCGGGCTTCATCTCCACGGAAGTGGACCGCACCAACTCGCTCGTGACGCGCTTCCTGCAATTCGCCCGTCCTCTACAGTTGCGTCTCGACAATGCCGACCTGGCGCACACGCTGGACCGCGCCGTGGCGCTGGTGGAACGCGAGACGCAGGGGGTGGCGATCTACAAAAACTACGCGCCCGAGATTGCGCCGTTCCCCTTCGACGCCGAGCTGATGGAGCGGGTATTCTACAACCTGATTCTCAATGCGGTGCAGGCGACCGCGCCCGGCGGAGCGGTGACGGTGAAGACGCGCGCGGCCGCGGGAACGGTGGAGGTTGCGGTGATCGACCGCGGGGTGGGGATCGATCCGAAGGAGCGCGATTCCATTTTCAATCCGTTTTTCACCACCAAACCGGCGGGCGTGGGGCTGGGGCTGGCGATCGTCGCCAAGATCGTGGACGAACACGGCGGTAAGATAACAGTGGAGAGCGAGCCGGGTAAAGGCAGCGTGTTTCACGTGCTGCTGCCGGGCACGGCCGTGAAAGAAACCGCTCCCTGACGGTCGCGGCTCGGTAAGCTCTCGCCCCGAACCATGAAGAAGCGAATCCTCATAGTGGAAGACGAAGAGAAGCTGCGCCGGGTGATCGAGCTGCAACTGGTCTCGGCGGGGTTTGACGTGGACCAGGCGTCGACCGCCGAAGACGGGCTGAAGATTGTGGACCGCGCGGACCTGGTGCTGACCGACCTGAAGCTGCCTCACATGGACGGGCTGCAGTTGCTGGGGCTGATCCGGCGGCAGAACGCGCAGGTGCCGGTGATCATGATGACGGCCTACGGCTCGGTGGAAACGGCGGTGGAATCCATGAAAGCGGGGGCCACCGATTTTCTACTCAAACCGTTTTCGCTGGATCACCTGATGCAGGTGGTTTCGAAGGCGCTCGAAATGCGCGCCCTGCGCGACGAGAACCGCCAGCTCAAGGCGGAGCTGGGGCGGCGCTACGAGTTCGACAACATCATCGGCCGCAGCCCCGCGATGCAGGAGATCTTCGACACCATCGAGCGCGTGGCGCCGACGCGCGCGACGGTGCTGCTGGCGGGGGAGAGCGGCGTGGGCAAGGACTTGGTGGCGCGCGCCATCCACTTCCACTCGCCGCGGCGCGACCGGCCGCTGGTGAAGATCAACTGCACGGCCATCCCCGAAAACCTGATGGAGAGCGAATTGTTCGGCTACGAAAAAGGCGCCTTCACGGGAGCCAATACTACCAAGCCTGGCAAGTTCGAGCAGGCCGATACGGGCACGGTCTTTCTGGATGAAATCGGCGACGTTCCGGGCCCCATCCAGGTGAAGCTGCTGCGCGTGCTGCAGGAGCGCGAGTTCGAGCGGCTGGGCAGCAACGTGACGCGCCACATCGACGTGCGCGTGATCGCGGCCACCAACCAGGATCTGCGCGCGGCGCTGGAACAGGGGACCTTCCGCGAGGACCTCTACTACCGGCTGAACGTGGTGCCGCTGAACATTCCGTCGCTGCGCGAGCGCAAGCAGGACATCCCGTTTCTGGCCAACCATTTCGTGAAAAAACTGGCGGCAGATTCGGGGTGCCGGGCGGAATCCATCACGGACGCAGCCATGGAAAAGCTGATGGCCTACCACTGGCCGGGCAACGTGCGCGAACTGGAGAACGTCATCGAGCGCAGCCTGGTGATGTGCAAAGGCACCGAACTGGACGCCGCCGACATCAAACTGGAGAGCGCGCCGCGCCCCAAGCCGCAGAGCGAGACGCATTTCCTGCCGGAAGGAATGTCCCTGGACACCTACGAGCAGGACATTATCCGCGAGGCGCTGCGGCGGGCCGACGGCAACAAGAGCCAGGCGGCCAGGCTGCTGGGCTTGACGCGCAATGCGTTGCGGTACCGGCTGACGCAGATGGGGTTGGAATCGTAGGGGACCGTGATTGGGGCTCGGATGGTGGGGAGTTCACGCCGGGGCGGGGATGATTTCACTGGAGCTTGTCATCGTCGGCTGACTCCTTCTTCAGAATGCGATCGAGGTCGCGCTTGCCGTGCAGGATGCGAATGACCCTCACCGTGTCCTCCACCACCACGTAGAAGATGAGGAAATCGTCAAAGTCTTTAACCGGCCAGAACCGCAATCCCTCCAGGGCTTGGTTGCGGATCTCTCTTGGCGCACCTATATAAGGCATGCTCAATAACTGCTCGACCGACGCCTCAACGGCTTCCATGAACCGGAACGCGGCATTGGGCGCGTCCTGCTCGACCAGATACCAGCGGAATTGCCGGAGGATATCGTCTTGCGCCCGCGGGCGAATGACTCTTTTCACGGCCGCTTCCGCGCCTTGTGCTTCGCGGCGATCACCCCCGCTTCGGTTTTGAGGTCCTTCCAGAATTCCGGCGTAATCGGAATGTCGGCGCCGCCAGCCAGACCTTCCAGCAGCAGCGTCTCCAGCCGGGCGTCTTCTTCTTCCTTCTGGGCTTCGCGTAAGAGCGAGCGGAAATACTCGCTCACATTTCCGTAGCCTTTGGTGGCGAGCTGATGGTCGATGAATTCCTTCAGGCATTCGGGCAGCGAGATGGTGACGGTGGTCATGGGTGCTTCCTCGTTTCGGGGTCTCC
>Ga0265316_10005165_pt1 | contig 12783 bp, 12 predicted proteins | sample 4522metaG_FD_202092 | JGI IMG/M metagenome (GOLD analysis project Ga0265316, IMG submission 202092) | Rhizosphere microbial communities from Carex aquatilis grown in University of Washington, Seatle, WA, United States - 4-5-22 metaG | ecosystem: Host-associated > Plants > Roots > Rhizosphere >... | reverse complement strand
GCACGACCTTAACGTTCGGCGACTCCAAGAATGCGCGCGCGAGCCTCAGGATGGCGCCTGAACCGAGACCGAACCAGATTCGCTCGTTGAATCTGGTTCGCGAGTCTCTCGGACGGCCGCGGCAGCTCGAAACTCGTGAACCTGGTTCAGTGACCTCGCTAGGGAGGCCAGGTACGTTCCAGGCTTGCGGGTTCTTCTCCTCGCACGGCACGGACAGTCGTTGTTCAACATCGGCCACGTCGTCAACGGCGACCCCCGGCTCGACCGCGGGCTCTCGCCGCTCGGGATCGCCGAGGGCGAGAAGCTCGCGCGCCAGATCGCCGGGATCGCGATCGATCTCTGCATCACCTCCGAGTTCCCGCGCGCGCAGGAGACAGCGCGCCTCGCCCTCGCGGAGCGCGCTGACACGACCGCGACGATCGTCGACCCGAACCTGAACGACATCCAAATCGGGGAGCTCGAGGGCGACACGCTCGACGCCTATCGCGTCTGGAAGCACGCGCACGGCCCGGCCGACCCCTTCCCCGGCGGCGAGAGCCTCGACGATGCGGCACGCCGCTATGCCGCCGCCTACGAGCGCATCCTCGCGCGCGACGAAGAGACCGTGCTCTGCGTCTGCCACGAGATCCCGGTGCGCTACGCCGTCAACGCCGCCACCGGGTCGAGCCAGCTCGACGGCCCGCTGCACGACGTCGCAAACGCGACGCCGTACGTCTTCGACGGCGCGGGCCTCGGCCGCGCTGCGCGCCACCTGCGCGAGCTTGCAGGCCCGGTGAGCTAGACGTTCACGAGGTGGTCACGCGGGCCAGCTCCTCGACCGACGTGAGACCGGCCGCAACCTTCGAAAGCCCGTCGTCCCACAGCGTGCGCATGCCGGCCGCCATCGCCGAGCGCTCGATGTCCTCGCGCGAGGCCTTGCGCGCCGCGAGCGTCTCGAGCTCCTCGTTCATCGTCATCAGCTGGAAGATGCCGATCCGGCCGCGGTAGCCGGTCTGGTTGCAGCGCGGGCAACCGCGCTTGCGGTAGAGCGCCATGCCGTCCGTCATCGCCGCGATGTCGGGCGAGACCTTCGCCTTGATCAGCTCGTCGACCGAAGGGGTGTACATCTCACAGCAGTGCGTGCAGAGCTTGCGCGCGAGCCGCTGCGCGAGCACGGCGGTCACGGCGGAGCCGGTGAGGAACGGCTCGACACCCATCTCGTTCAGGCGCGTCAGCGCACCAGGGGCGTCGTTGGTGTGCAGCGTCGAGAGCACGAGGTGTCCGGTGAGGGCGGCCTCGATCGCCATCTGCGCGGTCTCCGAGTCACGAATTTCTCCGACCATCACCACGTCGGGGTCGGAACGCAGGATCGAGCGGAGAGCGCCGCCGAAGGTCAAGCCGGCGCGCACGTTGATCTGCACCTGGTTGACGCCGGGGATCCGAAACTCGACCGGGTCCTCGACGGTGATGATGTTGATCTCCGGGCGATTGACCTCCGTGAGGCCCGCGTAGAGCGTCGTCGACTTACCGGAACCGGTCGGCCCCGTCACGAGCAGCGCGCCCGTCGGCCGCAGGAAGATGTCCATCAGCTTCGCCTGCATGTCGTCGGAAAGACCGAGCTCGATGAGCGTCGGCACCTTCTTCGACTTGTCGACGAGACGCATGACGATCGACTCGCCTTCCACCGTCGGCAGCACGGCGACACGGATGTCCATCACGCGGCCGGCGGCCTGGGCGTTGAGCGCGATGCGGCCGTCTTGCGGCTTGCGGCGCTCGGCGATGTCAAGCTTCGCGAGCACCTTGAGACGCGTCGTCACACCGGCGGCGAGACGCTTCGGGATGCGCTGCACCTCGTGGAGCACGCCGTCGATGCGCAGCCGCACGACGAGCGAGTCGTCCTGCGGCTCCCAGTGGATGTCGGACGCCCCGTCTTCGGCGGCCTGGAAGATCACGGAGTTGACGAGGCGCACGAGCGGCGCGTCGGAGATCCCGTCGTCGACCTCGAGGTCGTCGGTGTCGTCCTCTTGGTCGAACTGCGCCTGTTCCTCTTCGAGCGCGGCGCGTGCGCCGAACGCCTCGGACGTGCGGACGAGGCGGCGGATCTCCGCCTCGACGTCGTCGCGGGTCGCAACGGCGAGCTCGACGTTGAGCCGCGTCGCAAAGCGCAGCTCGTCGATCGAGTGGACGTTCGCCGGATCGGCAACCGCGACGCGCAGTGTGTCGCCGTCGATCGCGTACGGGATCGCGGCGACGCGCTCGAGCACGTGCAGCGGGACGATCTTCGCCGCTTCGGCGGCGACGCCCGTAATCGCGAGATCGACGAGCGGCAGCTGATAGCGCGCGGCGAGGGTCCTGGCGATCCCTTCCGGAGTCGCGACCCCCTCGTCGATCAGCGCCTGGGCGAGCGATCCTCCCGAGCCTGCGCGGCCGCGCGCGAGGTCGAGCTTGTCCTGCGGGACGAGGCCGGTGGCGGCGAGGAGATCGGCCAGCAGCTCGGCCGTCTCGTTGATCCCCGGCGCGCCGGCAGGCCGAAGCCCGCCTTCGGCGGGGGGCGCCTCATTCGAGGTGCCGGAGACGGTCCGGAGGGTGAAATCGTCGGTCATATCCCTCGTTCGAGGCATCGGCAGAAAAGGCCGGGCACTTGAGGTTGCCCCCCGAGCCACGAGCTCCTGCTCGAATCCCTCACCCGAGGGACGGCTGGGCTAGAACCGGTGCAAGTACGCGTGAAGGAGCGGCTTTCCGGCAAAGAGCGCCAGGAGCCCGCCGAGCGCCAGGAAGGGCGCGAAGGGGATAGCCATCTTCCGGGCGGCGGCCCCGTGACGGGCAAACAGCACCGCCGAGGGCACGAGCGCGAAGATCGTGCCGGCGAAGAGCGCAATCGGCACGGTTCGGCCGACGCAGAAGCCGAGGAGCAGGGCGAGCTTGACGTCCCCCATCCCCATCCCGCGTGGGTAGGCCAGCGCGGCGAGGAAGAGAAAGAGCGACGCCCCGAGCCCCGCGGCGAGCCATTCCACCGACGGGTGGACGATCGTGCGGGCGACGAGCACAACGCCGGCCGCCGGCAGCACGATCCGGTTCGGGACGATCCGGCGCTCGATGTCGATCGACGACAGGACGACGAGCACGGCGCAGAAGCAGGACGCGATCGCGGCGTCCCAGCTCAGCCCGAAGCGCCAGAAGCAGGCGGCGACGAGGAGCGCGGTCGAGAGCTCGACGGCGGGATAGCGCCACGAGATGCCCGAGCCGCAGTTGCGGCAACGTCCGCGGAGCAGCAGCCAGGAGAGCACAGGGATGTTGTCGTACCACGCGATCGAGGCGCCGCACGACATGCACGCGCTGCCGGGATACGCGATCGAGCGATGCAGCGGAACGCGCGCGGCGACCACGTTCAGGAACGAGCCGATCGCGAGTGCCGGGAAGAATGCGATGCCCGCCGCGGCCGCGGCGACGCTCACTTCGACTGCGCCTTGGTGAACGCCAGCGCGTCGCGGGCGACGGCGGCGCTCTTCTCGCCGATGCCCCACTCGTCGAAGACCTTGCCGTCCACCGTGATCAGCGTCTCGAGCGCGTCGGCGCCGTGCCACCAACCCATGCGCGCGCCCGTGACGATCCACGCGTGCTGGTAGAGCCAGCGCCGCACGTTCGCGTCGGTGGGCTTCGGGTCCGTGTCGACCCAGCGGAGCAGCAGGTCGGCGCGGTTCGTCAGCGGGATCTCGTCGAGCGGCTCGCGGCGGGCGCCGACGATGACGAACGCGGGCGGGCGATTGGTCGGCAGCTTCTGCGCGGGCTTGGTGTCCTTCTTGACCGTCGTCTTCGGCTTCGTCGTCGTCGTTGCCGTTGCCGCCGGCTTCGCCGCCGGCGTCATGGTGGGCGGGACGCTCAGCGCGGAGCGCGACACTGTCGCGCTCGCCAGGCCGGCGAGCTTCACGGCGGTGGCGGGAGTCGTCGAAGCCTGTTCGGGCAACCCGATCTGCTGGCCGCTCTTGGACAGGGTGAGCGTGACGAGCGGGGCGCCGGTGTCGAACACCTGCGTGCCCGGCGCCGGCGTCTGCGTCACGACGAGGTTCGAGGCGTAGCCCTTGACCGATCCGTTGACGCGCCAGGAGAACCCGGCGTCACCGAGCGTGCCCTTCGCGAAGACGAAAGCCTGCTTGCGGACGTCCGGCACGACGAGCAGCGGCTCCGGCGTCGTCTCCGTGGTGGTGGTCGTCGGCGGCACCGGCACCTTGCCGATCCGCTGAGCCGCGGCGAACGTCAGCGCCGCCGTGGCGAGCAGCCAGACGAGGGTCAAAACGAGCAGGCGGGGGACGAACGAGCCCATCGGTGTTCTTTTCGGCAGCCGGGGTCGCCGGCTCAAGCCCCAGATGCGCTGAAGTAGACGATCCCCGTCGGAGAGGCGCTGTCGAGCGACCGCGGCGCGGTCGAATCGCCGCCGACGACGGCGAAGACGGGGCCGGTGGCCGGGTTCGACTGGACGGAGTCCGACCAGCTGAACGCCGTGCCGGCGAACGACTGGAACCAGGGCTCGTCCTGCGGATAAGCCGTCGACGGGTCGAGCTGCAGGTGCAGGTGCGGCCCGGTCGCGTCGCCGGTCTGGCCGACGAGCCCGACCGGCTGGCCGGCCGTGAGCTCGGCGCCTGCGACGACGGCCGGCTCGAGGAAGGACAGGTGGCAGTACGTCCACACGAGCCCGTCGGTGGTCGCGATCGTGAAGCCGATGCCGCAGCTCGGATCGGGCGTCGTCCACGCGCGCGTGACCTGGCCGTTCGAGAGCGCGTAGAGCTGGGTGCCCTCGGGGGCTGCGATGTCGGCGGCAGGATAGTCGTGGTGGGTGTGACCGACGCTGACGACGCCCGCGCCGCCCGCGACCGGGAAGACGTACCCGTCGGAGTAAGTCGGAGTGCCGAGCAGCGGGCCGGCGCCCGACGCGAATGCAGTCCCAGTGGCGCTCTCGCGTGCGGACGCGAGCGCGGACTGCGCGGTCTCGACGTCGGCCTGGCGCGCATCGGCGTCGGCCTGCGCCGACTGCAGTCGGATCTCGAGCAGCACGGCTGTCTTCTGCGACGAGACGCGCGTTGCGAACGAGCCCGGGTTCTGTTCGTCGGTCAGCAGCTGGTCTTCCTGGGCCTGCAGTTGCGAGACGAGCGCGGTCGCGTCGAGCAACTTTTGGTTCGCGTCGACGACGGCCTGCTTGGCGGTGTCGAGCTGTTCCTGCGCGCCGTTCAGCGCCGTGGAGAAGTCCGCACCGCCGGAGTCGTAGTCCTGCGCGAGCTGCAGCACCTCGTCGACGTACCACTGCGCGTGGTTGTACGAGAAGACCGCGCTCGAGATGTCGGTGGCCGCACCGCTCGCGGCGAGGTAGCGCGCCGCCGAATAGATCGCGTCCTCGGCGTTCCACGGGTCGGCGATCCCGTCGCCGTTCGCGTCGACGCCCCAGCGTGCCCAGGTGTCGGGCATGAACTGCATCCAGCCGATCGCGCCGGCCGAGCTCGGGCCCATGTTCTGGCCGAAGTTCGACTCGACCTTGTTGATCGCGGCGAGCACCGACCACGGCACGCCGTAGGCCTGTCCGGCCGCCTGCCAGATCGGCTTCAGCTGCTGGAATGAGAGCTGTTGCGGCGCAACGAGCGGCGAGACGAGCTGCGGCAGCATCACCGTCGTGGCATTCGGAGCGTCCGGGCTGGGCAACGAGCCTGCGGACGCCGCGCCCGCCGAGACGAGCGCGACGAGCAGGACGGCCGCGAGCCGTTTCATCAGTCCCCCAGCGGCGCGAGGCGCAGCATGGGCTCGGCCTCTTCTTCGGGCTCGGGCTCGTGCGAGACGGCTGCCGCAGCCGGCTTGTTGTGGTCGATCCCGGCCGCCTGTGCCTTTTCGGCGTACTCGAGGGAGACCATGAAGTCGTGGCGGTTCGTCGACGCGTTGGCTGCGACCTCGCGGTCGACGGTGCCGGCGAGCACGTGGTCGATCAGCGCCTTCGAGAAGGTCTGCATCTTCGCGAACTCGCCGTCGGCGATCGCGTCGGTGACCTCGTCCGGCCGATCCTCGCGGATCAGGTCGGCGATCCGGGCGTTGTTGATCATCAGCTCGATCGCGGCGACGCGGCCGCCGCCCTTCTTCGGCAAGAGCCGCTGCGAGATCACGCCACGCAGGACGCCGGCCATGATCGAGCGAATCTGCTGCTGCTTCGCCGCCGGGAAGAACTCGATCATGCGGCCGAGCGTCTCGGCGCAGTCGATCGTGTGCAGCGTCGAGAAGACGAGGTGGCCCGACTCCGCCGCCTGGAGCGCGGTCTGCGCCGTCTCGGCGTCGCGGAGCTCGCCGATCAGGATCGTGTCTGGGTCCTGGCGCAGTGCGCGCCGCAGCGCCTGGCCGAAGTCCGGCGTGTCGATCCCGACCTCGCGCTGGTTGACGATCGAGAGCTGGTCGCTGTGCATGATCTCGATCGGGTCCTCGACCGTCACGATGTGCGACCGGCGCGAGCGGTTGATGTGGTCGATGATCGCCGCGAGCGTCGTCGTCTTGCCGGAGCCGGTGGCGCCGGTGACGAGCACGAGGCCGCGATGCTCCTCGGCGAGCTGATGGACGCCTTCCGGCAGGCCGAGCGACTGGAACGACGGGACTTCGAGCGGGATCACGCGCAGCGCGAACGAGACCGCGCCGCGCTGGCGAAATGCGTTGACGCGAAAGCGCGGGAGGCCTTCGCCCGTGTAGGCGATGTCGAGGTCGCCGTTCTCCTGGAACTGGTCGTAGCGCTTGGGCGTGGCCGCGGTAATCGTCCGCAGGACCTCGTCGAGGTCGGCATCATCGAGCGGCGGCAGCTCGAGCGGCGTGACCTCGCCGTCGTGGCGAATCATCGGCGGCCGGCCGAGTTTCATGTGGATGTCCGACGCGCCGAGATCGACGGCGTGCTTGAGGAGCGGATTGAGATCCATGCCGTTCCCGTTGTCGGCACGGAAACCCGTCTGCTTTAGGTTCGGCCCAGGACGTCCAGGGCCCGCAGCGGGATCCGGGCCAGCCCGTGCTGCTCGTCCGGAGCCCCCATCTCCCCCAGCAGGAGCCGTTCGACGCTGCGCCAGAGCAGCTGGGTGCGGGCAACGCGCCAGGAGGCCCGGGGCCAGCGGTCGAGTGCCCGCTTCAGCTTCCAGGAGGCGCGGTGGAGCGGAGCGAGGGCCGCGTCGACGGCCGCTTCGTACCCGGCGAGCGAGCCGGACAGGATCGCGTCGGAGGCGAGCTTCGCCGAGACGAAGCACTCGTACATGCCGTCGCCCGAGACCGGGTCGATCAGGCCTGCGGCGTCGCCGACGAGCAGCGCCCGCTCCCCCGCGATCCGCACGCCGGGCGGACGCAGCGGGAGCCGGTGCCCGCGCAGGTTCTCGAGCTGGCCGGCGGAGAGCCCGTGCGCCTCGCAGACGCGTGCGAGGTGCTCGCGGATCCGCGGCCCCTCCGTCTGCCACGCACCGACACCCACGTTCACGTGGTCGCCCTTCGCGAAGACCCAGCCGTAGCCGCCGGGAATGTCGGCGAGCTCGACCACGGCGCGACGCTCGTAGCGCGCGCGGTCGACGAGGCCGTACGGCACGTTCCCTTCGTAGGCGACGCCGTGGACGATCCCCGCGCCGAGACCGACACCGCGCGCGGTGGTGCCGTTCGCGCCGTCGGCGCCGACGATCACGTCGGCCGGCGCGTTCGAGACGTCGATCGTCGTGCCTTCACGTACCTCGACACCTTTCTCCCGTGCTGCATCGAGCAGGAACGCGTCGAGCCGGCGGCGCTGCGTCATCCGGATCACGGGCGCAGCCGAGTGGCGCACGACCGCCTCGCCGTAGCGGAAGCGAAGCTCGACGAGGTCGACCTCGGCCTCGACGACCGGCGACGGGTCGACCGGGCACTGCCGCACGGCGCGGGTCGTCAGGCCGCCACCGCACGGCTTGTCGCGCGGGAACGTCGCCTTGTCGACGAGGAGCACGCTCGCCCCGCCGTCGGCGAGCCGGCAGGCGGTGGCCGACCCGGCGGGCCCGCCTCCGACCACGAGCACGTCGAAACGCTTCACCTGCGTCAGGCTACAATCCCGCTCGCTCCAAGGGGGTGTGCCCGAGCGGCCAAAGGGAACGGGCTGTAAACCCGTCGGCTCAGCCTACGGAGGTTCGAATCCTCCCGCCCCCATCATTTCGACAGTTGCACTAACCGTTGCACGGTTTCGGGGCGGTCTTTGGGCCGCCTCGGCCGCCTGGAGCGAGGACGTTCCAGCTGACAGGCTGGAACCACGCGCATGATCGCGGTAGTCGTGGCCGTCGGCCGCTTGATAGAACCGGGGTCGGCAGTTGCCCGCGGCTACTCGTCGCTCTGGTCGTAGGAAACGGCGGCAGCGAGTGCGTGCCGAATGACAGCAGCCTGCCGTTCATCCAGCAGAGACGCGACGCAATCGCTGGCAAGCCGGAAGAGGCGAAGGGCTGCAGCGCAGCTCGCGTCGAAGCTCTCGCCCGCGATGCTGAATGCGGCGGCCTGTGTCCGCCGCCACTCCGCGCTCATCTGCTCCCCAACCTGATCCCAGAGAAGGTTCTCGCTCCCGTAGAGCAGGTGGTGATGGACGGCGAGAATGCGAGCGAGCCGAAGCGCGAGGATGTCGCGTTGCACCGCCGCCGTCAGCATCCGGTGCTCGTCGAGAGCAGCGACCAGCTTCTGGACTTCCTCCGCGAAGCCAACGAGTTGCTCCGCCACCCACTCATCGGGGCGATCACCGAGTTGCTCCCAGCTCCAATTGAGCGCTTCGTCCTTCAGGCGGATAGCCACGCCTTCCGGGTCGTGCAGGACGATCGCCTCGCGCCATCCAGGGACTGACGACCCGACCTCCCGCACACTATTCAGCCGCGTGCGATGCCCCTCCTCAGAAGCCCAGGACTCCGCCACCAGGACTCCGTCCCGGACATCGAGCACGTAGTCAGCACCGTCTCCCACGATCATCAGGTCGAGATCAGAGGCGCTGGTCGCATCGCCACGGGCGTAGCTGCCTGTCAGCGCCACGGCTACCGCACCCCGCGCGACAAACTCGGGAACGAGCTGCTCGGCCAGTTTCCTCGCGTCTGCCACGCCTTCAACGTAGCGCCGGAGACGGGCTCCAACCGTCATTTTGTCTTGCCTCAGTTGGCAACGCTTGTCCGGCGCGTTTTGACGCATGCTTCAAGAGTGAGCATGCCCTCGTGGAATCTCCGCCCCGCCCGGCCTGACGATCGGCGCTTCCTGTTCGAACTCAACCGGGCAACGATGAAACCGTACGTGGAACAGGTCTGGGGCTGGGACGAAGAGCGGCAGATCACGTTCTTCGACAGCCGCTTCGAGCCCAGCCGGTGGCAGATCATCCAAGCGGCCGGTGAAGACGTCGGCGTGCTGATCGTCGAGGAGAACGACGACGAGATCTATCTGGCGGAGATCCAGCTACTTCCCAGCGCACAGAGCGGCGGGATCGGCTCATCCGTCATACGTTCACTCATCCTGAGGGCGACGGCAGCCAAGAAGCCGCTCACCCTGCGCGTACTGCACGTGAATCCACGTGCGCGCGCCCTCTATGAGCGCTTCGGCTTTCAACCCGTCAAGGAGATCGAGACCCACACCTATCTGCGCTGGGACGGACCCGCGCCGCGGTAGGCACTTCGGCCAGGAAACGGCGAGCCGGCTGCCGCCTCCTGGCCGAAGTTCAGCGACTAGACCGCGGTCTTGTCCTCACGAAGCGCGCCGAGCCCGGCGAGGATGCCGAAGCCGATCCCGCTCAGCAGGAGCGCGATCCCAACGACGATCGCGAACAGACCGAGCTGAGCAGCCATGTACGAGGTGTTCAGCGCGGTGGTCAGCGCGGTCTCGGTCACCCAGACGTCGCGGGCACCGTTCGAGACCGGCTGCTGTGTCTTCGGGTCGAGAACGGCATACGCCGCGTTCGAGGTCGCGCCATCCGGCGTCAGTTGCGCCTTCGGCGTGCCCGGCTTCGCCTGGTACTGACCCATCTGCGCGTACACGAACCCGCCCGTTGCCTCCAGGGCGTGGATCTGCATGTACTGAGCGAAGCAACGGGCCCTCGCCCCCGTGTTCACCGAGTCGTTGGCGACGCTGCAACTCGGGATGTCGATCGTGTTCACATTGAGCTTCGCCTTTTGTGCCTCGGCTGTGATCCCCGACGGCGTCATGTCCGACGTTCCGGTGATCTGCTCCGTCTTCAGTGACGAAGCGACCGTGTTGCGTCCGCTGACACCCATCACGATCGTCACGACGCCGAAAACGATCAGGACAGCGGCGGCGGCGAACCCTCCGTACTTCAACAGCTTGCGCATTGCAGTCTCCTTGCTTCTTGGACAGCGGGCACAGGCGGTATCCCTAGACCGCGACCGGCTCCTTTTGCGAACCGTGAGCAGCGGGAGCGACTTGCGCTCCGGCCAGCACCACCTTGAGCGCGTCGGTCTCGCTTGCGTTCGCGAACACCTCGTAGGCCGCAAGCGTGTCGTCGAGCGGGAACCGGTGAGTGGCGAAGATCGTCGCATCGAGCCTGCCCTCGACGATCAGCTCCAGCAGCCGCGGGGTCGTCCAGGCGTCGACCAGGCCTGTCGTGATCGTCACACCCTTGATCCAGAGCGTCTCCAGATGGAGGGCCGCGACCGTGCCGTGCACGCCGACGTTGGCCACCTTGCCACCTGGACGGACAAGCTCGGTGCAGAGCTCGAAGGTCGGCGCCACACCGACTGCCTCGATCGCGACATGGGCGCCGAGCCCGTCGGTCAGCTCCATGATCTGCGCGACCGGGTCGCCGCTGCTGTTGTTGATCGTCAGGTCCGCGCCGAACTCGCGTGCCCGTGCCAGGCGTGCGTCGGCGAGGTCGATCGCGATGATCCGTCCCGGCGTGTAGAGCTTCGCGGTCATGATCGCGGCCAAGCCGACCGGGCCGGCCCCGACGACGACCACGGTGTCGCCCGGCGTGACGTTGCCGTTCAGGACGCCGACCTCGTAGGCGGTCGGCAGGATGTCGGCCAGGAAGAGCACCTGTTCGTCGGAGAGCTGCTCGGGCACCGGGTAGAGCGAGGTGTCGGCGAACGGGATGCGGGCGTACTCGGCCTGGACGCCGTTGGTCGTGTGTCCGAGGATCCAACCACCGCCGCCGACGCAGAGCCCGTAACGCCCCTGCTTGCAGTACGCGCAGCGTCCGCAGGAGCTGATGCACGAGCAGAGCACGCGGTCGCCGGGCTTGACGGTGGTGACGGCGGCGCCGATCTCGGTCACGATCCCGACCGCTTCATGGCCGAGGGTTGTTCCCGGCAGACAGGTTGCGACGTCGCCTTTCAAGATGTGCAGGTCGGTGCCGCAGATGGTGGTGCTGGTGATCTCGACGATCGCGTCGGTTGGCGCGGTGATCTCGGGGTCGGGGACGGTGTCCCATCCCTTCTCACCAGGACCGTGGTAGGTGAGCGCTTTCACGGCAATCCTTTCCGGTTGGCGTACGAGTAGAACTCCAAGCTCGGGCGGCGAGGCACAAGCATCAGGCGCGTCGAGCCGACCGTCGGACAGAGGCGGGACTCCGGGCGAGTAGCCGAACGAGGAAGCGCACTGACCACCCCGAAGGGTTGTGCCGACCGAGGCGTCGATGCCCGGCCGGGCTGAGCTTCCGCCCATGCGTTGGGGACGGCACTGCTGCGCGGGCGAGAGGTTGGGCCTGCGCGAGCGCGCCTGCGGCGCTGCGCGTGACCCTAGCGTAAAACCGTCGTCGAGGTGAGGTTCGAGCCGTGTCTGCCCATCCGGCCTTAGCTCGATCCGTCAGCAGCAGTCACAGCTCTCGCCCCGCCAGGCGTCGCGCCCCTCATGCGCAGCGATCCCGGCGATCACGAGCGCGGCCGCGGGGTCGGCCCACCACCAGCCCGCGAGGGCATTCGCGAGCAGGCCGACGAGCAGCGCGATCGACAGGTAGGCACAGATCATGTTCTGGCCGGCCTCGCTCACCGTCGCGGACGAGTTCAGCTTCCGCCCGACGCGTCGCTTGGCGCGCGCGAGCAGCGGCATCGTCGGCGCGGTGAAGGCGGCCAGCCCGATCCCGATCCAGCTCACTCCCGGGTGGTGTGAGCCGAGTACGTCGCGGGTCGTCTCGACGACGATGTAGGCGACGAGAATCGCGTAGCTCGTAGCGATCAACTGCTGCGCTCGCCGCTCTGCCTGGTGGGACGCGCCACGCCCGCCGCTGAACAGCCACACGATCACGCCGCCTGCGAGCAGTTCGATCAGGCTGTCGATGCCGAAGCCGACCAGCGCGATCGACCCGGCGGCGACACCGGCGCTGACGGCGATCGCGAACTCGATCACGTGCCAGGCGTTGCCGCCCCAGGCGAGCAGCTTCGCGCGACGTTCCAGTGCCGCCCGCTCTTGTGGTGGCGGGGCGGGCAGCCGCCGCTGCAACTGGACCGTCGTGCTCACGGGAACAGGCTACGCACGCCGCTACGCGGCGCCGTACGCGGCGACGATCCGGTCGAGCAGCGCGTCCCGCTCAGGGTCGACCACCTGCCGGGCCGGATCGGCCTCCAACCAGGCGAGCGACCGGGCCAGGCCTTCCGCCAGCGGGACGGCCGCCTCGAAGCCGGGCGCGAAGCGCTTGATCTTCGAGTTGTCGAAGACGAGCGAGTGCGCCTTGTCGCCGAGCAGGCCCTCCGCGAGCTCGGGGGCGACGGCGGCGATGAAGTCGGAAGCGATGTGCACGATCTGCGGCTCGAGCCCGGCCGCCGCGCCGATCAGCTCCGTGATCTGGTTCCAGGTCAGCACCTCGTCGGAGGTGATGTGGAA
>Ga0265316_10005161_pt1 | contig 12786 bp, 14 predicted proteins | sample 4522metaG_FD_202092 | JGI IMG/M metagenome (GOLD analysis project Ga0265316, IMG submission 202092) | Rhizosphere microbial communities from Carex aquatilis grown in University of Washington, Seatle, WA, United States - 4-5-22 metaG | ecosystem: Host-associated > Plants > Roots > Rhizosphere >... | reverse complement strand
GCCGCGCGGCGCGAAAAGCGACGATTCCCTGTTCCAGACGCTGATCGCCACCGCCGTAGACGGCATCATGGTGATCGACGAGCGTGGAATCGTGCAGGTCTACAACCGCGCCTGCGAGCGGCTGTTCCAGTACGGCGCCGCGGAAGTCGTCGGGCAGAACGTCAAGCTGTTAATGCCTGAGCCGTACCGCGGCAAGCACGATTCCTATATCGACAATTACCGGCGCACCGGCGCGCCCAAGATCATCGGCATCGGGCGCGAGGTCGAAGGCATGCGCAAGGACGGCAGCGTGTTCCCGCTCTACCTGTCGGTCGGCGCGGGCGAGCTGAAGGGCAAGCGCATCTTCGTCGGCATCGTCCAGGACATCACCGAGCGGCGCGCCGCCGAAGCCAGGATGCAACAGCTGCAGGAGGAGTTAAGCCATGTCGCGCGGCTGACCGAAATCAGCCACTTCTCCGCCGCGCTGGCGCACGAACTCAACCAGCCGCTCGCCGCCATCATGAACTATATGAATGTCGCCAAGCGGCTGCTCACCACCCCCGACACCCAGGCCAAGGTGCAGGAGGCCATCGCCAAGGCCGCCGAACAGGCGCAGCGCGCCGGCCAGATTATCCGCCGGCTGCGCGATTTCGTCGAGAAGCGCGAAAGCAAACGCACGGTCGAGAACATCAACCTGATTGCCGAGGACGCCATCGCGCTCGGGCTGGTGGGCGCCAAGCTCGCCAATATCGAGGTGCGCACGCAATTCGCGCCCGATTCGCCGCCGGTCCTGGTCGATCGGGTGCAAATCCAGCAGGTCATGGTCAATCTGCTGAGGAACGCCAGCGAGGCGATGGTAGGCTCGCCCCGGCGCGAACTCACGATTTCCACCGCCGGCCTCAACGGCAGCGGCGTGGAAGTGGCCGTGGCCGACACCGGGCCGGGGATCCCCGAAGAGGTGATGGCCCGGCTGTTCAAGCCTTTCGTCACCACCAAGGAAAACGGCATGGGTATCGGGCTGGCGATCAGCCATTCCATCGTGGAAGCGCATGGCGGGCGGCTCAGGATGACGCCCAACCAGGGCGGCGGCGCGGTGTTCCGTTTCAACCTGCCCGCCGCGCCGGAGTAGCAGATGGCGCAAGAGGCAGCGATTTTCGTCGTCGATGACGACCCCCATGTCCGCGATTCCCTCGCCATGCTGCTGGAAGCCGCGGGCTACGCGCCGCGCAGCTTCGAATCCGCCGCCGCGTTCCTTGCCAGCGACGCGCCGACTGCGCGCGGCTGCCTTGTCGTCGACGTGCAGATGCCCGAGATGAACGGGCTGGAGTTGCAGAACGAGCTCGCCGCGCGCCGCTCGCCGCTGACCGTCATCATCATGACCGGTCACGGCGACATCCCCATCGCGGTGCAGGCGATGAAGGCGGGCGCCGTCGATTTCCTGGAAAAGCCGTTCGACGAAGAGGTGCTGCTCGACAGCGTGCGCCGCGCCCTCGAACGCGCCTCCTCCGCCGCCGATCACGCGGATGCCGCACGCGACGCCCAAACCCACCTGGCGCTGTTGACCGAGCGCGAGCGCGAAGTGCTCAACCTCATCGTGGCCGGCAAGGCAAACAAGGTCATCGCCTATGAATTGTCGATCTCGCCGCGCACCGTGGAGATCCACCGCTCGCGCGTGATGGAGAAGATGGGCGCCAGCAATCTGGCCGATCTCGTCCGCAAGGTACTTTCCACATCTTCTTAGGGGATATTACGTATTTCGCCCCGGTGCCGGCGCGCCTAGCGTCCACGATCACAATGGTCCTACCCCAAGCGGAGATCGCGAGCGTGCCCTTAATCGTGGATATCGTCGAAGACGACGACGCGGTGCGCGACTCCATGTGCGAGCTGCTCGAGGCATACGGCTATGTCGCACGCGGCTATCCCTCGGCCGCTCATTTCCTCGAGCGCGGCGACGCTCCGGGCAATTGCCTGATTGTCGACCTGCATATGCCCGAGATGACGGGGCTGGAGCTTCTGGAGGCCCTGCGGGCGCAGAACGTGCGCGTTCCGGCGCTCATCGTGACCGCGCGCCCCGATCCTTCGCTGCAACCGCGCATCGAGCGGGCGCAGGTCGTCAAACTGCTGCAAAAACCCGTCGAGGTCGATCAGCTGTGCGGTTGGATCGAACGCGCCTGTCTGAACCATGCGACCCGGCAATAGTCGCCGTGTGGCGTAAGGGAAATCCCATAAGGGAAATCCACGGCTACCGAGCGCGGCTCTCTGCCGCCAATATCCCTAACCAGAACAGTCGGAATTGAGTGGCGGCGCCCTCATGTTGGCATTGGAGCCTGCGTCTTGAGAATGATCAGAGATTCCTTCGAAGACCCCCCTCGCGCGAATCTCTTATCCGCCGCCACTCATCCATTTTATCGGCCCGAAGATGCCCGCCGGCTCGCGGCGACTCGCAAGCGTCTGGCATCCGTCGCCGCGGACCTTCGCCAGTTGGCGCTTAGAGATGTTCGCGCGAAGGACGAGCTGGTCAGTCTTGCGCGCAAACTCGACGCGATGGCAACAGAGGACACACGCACATGATCCCATTTTCCGCCCTGCTCACCCTGTTGCCGGCAAGTGCGCTAACCTTGGTCCGTGTAAACTTCGATGCGGACGCCTCCCTACCCCTGGGTGAAATGCACCAAGCAGCGGTCCAGCATCTGCGCCAGTTCAGAGCCGATCTGGCCGGCAGTCCAGACGTCGCCGAGCACATCCACCGGATCGTGAATTCCACGATAAGCACCTGACAACATATAGAAATTAGCGCGGGCAGCGGTTAGCCCCGGGGTGCGACATAGAATTACTTGATTTTGCTCGCGCCTCTCGCCGACCTTGCGGGTGAAAGCGAGCCCCCGATGCCTTTGCGGATCGTCAATTCGAACAACCTCCACTTGGCGGGAATTGGGGCGCTGGCCGTTCTGATCCTCGCCACGCCAGCCCATGCCGCGCCCGTGGTCAGCAACGGCTGGATGCGCCTGATGCCAGCGGGTCTGCCGGCGGCGGGCTATTTCGATCTGCGCAACGGCGGCGACCAGGTCATTTCGCTCACGGGCGCAGCTTCGCCCGCCTGCGCCATGCTGATGCTGCACAAGAGCCAGAATGTTGGCGGAACCATGCGCATGGAAGACGTCCTCAGCGTCGAAGTGGCGCCGCACGCCACGCTGAAATTCGCGCCGGGCGGTTACCACCTGATGTGCATGACGCCGAGCGCCGGCCTCATGCCCGGCGAGCACGTGGCGGTCACCTTGTTATTCGCCGACGGCTCGAAGGTGACCAGCGCTTTCGTTCTGCGCAACGCGGCGGGGAAATGACGAGCCGATCGCGCGCCAAAGCGCTGCTCACCGCTACGGGGCTGTTTCTGGCGCTTACGCCCGCCGCCAGCTTGGCCTGCGCTTGCGGCTGCGGCGTTTTCGAGGTGGCGACGGGAGCGATGGCGTCGACGGCGCCGGGCCTCAGCCTGTTTTTCGAATATGATTTCATGGATCAGAACAAGAACTGGAGCGGAATCTCCTCCGCGCCCGCTTCGGCGAATGACGACAAGGAGATCAAGACGGATTTCTTCACCGCCGGCGCACAGTATGTCTTCGACCAGGACTGGAGCGTGAAACTGCAAGCGCCATACTGGAACCGCAGCTTTACCACCGATACCGGCTCGGGCGTCGCAACCTTCCGGCACAGCGCCTTCGGCGACGTCCGCCTGACCGGTGTCTATTCCGGACTGTCGGGCGAAGACATAACGGACATCAGCTTCGGCGTGAAGCTCCCGACCGGCGATTTCCGTTATGCCGGCTTCGACCGCGACACTTCAATCGGGACCGGCAGCACCGACGCTCTCATCGGCCTCTATCACGGCGGCGCGCTGTCGGGCGACGAAAATTGGAGCTGGTACGCGCAGCTCATGTGGGACAAGCCGCTCGCCAGCCAGGGCGGCTATACGCCGGGCAGCGAATTCGACGGTGCCGCGGGCATCGCCTACGCCATCACGCTCGGCGGCGACGCGCAGCTCACGCCCCTGCTGCAACTGATCGGCTCGAGCCGCGCCCGCGACGGCGGCATCAACGCCGATCCGGACAATAGCGGCTACAACCGCCTGCTGCTCTCACCCGGCGTCGAGGCCGATTTCCAGCGCTGGAAGCTCTACGGCGATGTCGAATTTCCCGTCTACCAGGATATGAACGGCAATCAGCTGGTGGCGCCGCTCCTGTTCAAATTCATCGCCAGCTACAGCTTCGGCGCCTAATCCACTTCGTCGAGCAGACGCGCACCGGGCAGACCGCGCAGATAGCCGTCGGACAACGGGCCGGGCAACGCGATGACCGAGAGCGCCTCGTTGGCTTCTTCCGGCGTGGTGTGGCCGTCGGCAAGGTCACGGAAGATGGCCGCCACCTTCACCATGTCGCAACTGTGTGGTGACAGGCGCAGCGACGCGACGCCCGCGGCCCTCAGCTCGGCGATCTGGCGGGTCGCCGCCGTGACCGCATAGCCCAGAGTCTGAACGCCGTTGACGGCCAGGAATGGCGCGCCGTCGAGCGTCAGGACGTCCAGACCGTCGCCGTCACGTTCGCAGACGAACTGGCAGGCGTCCTTCGCCGTGCCGTAAGCGCGCGCATGGTAGCAGCGCGCCGAAAGCGCCAGCGGCGCGCGGCCGAAGGCAAACACTTCCACCGCGTCATTCCCCTTGGCGATCAGGCGGATTGATTCGAGCGGCAGCTCCGGCGGAAGGCAGACCCGCGTCGCGCCGAGCTTCACGTGCAGCGCCAGCGTCGCCTCGTTGTAGATGTTGAGGAACGGGCCGATCACATGGTGACGGCCGCTCAAGAGCTGAACCGTGGCGATATCGTTGGCCTCGATCAGATAGCCCGCCTCGATCATCTCCTTGATGGCGCGGACTTCGCGCTTGGTGGTCGGCAGCGCCAGCGTTGCATAGACCACTTCCTTGCCGCCCCGTTCCAGCCGGTCGACGACGTCGAGAATGACTTCGTCGCGGAACGGCTGGCGCTTCGAGCAGATGGCCTCACCCAGCGCGACGCGGTCCACCGGCGCTTCGTCGGCGATGCGGGCGTAGAAATCGACCCAGCGGCCGACCGGCCAGTTGAACAGCACCGGCCCAAGCGTGAGATTCAGGTGGCCCTGCGTTTTGCTCATCGCCATGCCTTTTTGTAGGCGCCGACGGTGTCGCGCTGGCCTTCGCTGAGCGCACGCAATTCGCCGAGGTCCATCCGGCCGCCCTCGGCCATCGAGTCGATGGCGCGGCGGAAGGCGCGCACCACGGCTGCGACATAGGCCCGGCCGCGCTGGCGCCCTTCGATCTTGAAGGCGCTGACGCCGATGTCCGCCAGCCGCGGAAGAAGCTCAACGGCATTGAGGCTGACGGGATCCTCAAACAGATGAAGGCCCGCGCCGTTCACCTGGAAGTATCCTTTGCACAAGGTTGGATAGCCGGCCGGCTCGCCGCGCGCGAAACGCTCGACCGTGAAGCCGCCGACCGATGCGACTAGCGCGCCGTCGTCCTCGCGATAGGTCACGTGGCTCGGCGGCGAACACACGCCGGTCATGTTGGGCGACTTGCCGGTGGCATAGGACGACAGCATGCAGCGTCCTTCGGCCATCACGCACAAGCCGCCGAAGACGAAGACCTCGGTTTCGCACGGCGCCGCCATTGATGTCAGGCGCGCGATGTCTTCCACCGTCAGCACGCGCGGCAGCACGACGCGCGCGATTCCGAAGCGGTCGCGATAGAAGGCGATGGCCTCGGGAGTCGCTGCGGCGGCCTGAACCGACAGATGCAGCCGCTGTTTCGGATAGGCCTCGCGCGCATACGCCACCAGCGCGATATCGGCGAGGATCAGCGCGTCGGCGCCGGCGGTCACCGCGTCGTCGACGCCGCGATGCCACAGATCGACGGCACCCGCGCGCATGAAGGTGTTGAGCGCGACCAGAACCTTGACGCCGCGCTCATGGGCGTAGGCGACGGCCTCGCCCATCTCGGCGCGGTCGAAATTGAGGCCCGGGAAATTGCGCGCGTTGGTCTCGTCGCGAAAGCCGCAATAGACCGAATGAGCACCGGCATCGACAGCCGCGCGCAGGCCGGCCGGGGTGCCCGCCGGGCAGACCAGTTCGGGAAGGTGTGTGAGCGGGCTCGCCGTCATGGCGAATATGCCCTTCGCTCAGGGGCGCTCGGCTCCGGGGCATCGAGCGCACGGCGCAGACGGCCGAGCGCCATGTCCGTCGCCCGGTCGAACGGTCCGCTGAGGCTGCCGGAGAGGCGCAGCACGAGCGAGGGCGCAAGTTCTGCGTTCTCGATCGCGTTGCGCAGCGCCAACACTGCTTCGGTGTCACCTTCAATGGTCAGATCGCGCGAGAAGAACAGCGCGTCGCCGTCATAAGTACCGTCGATCATGCCCAGCAGCACGACCAAAGGGGCCGCGATGCGCGCATCGTGGGCAGCAGACAGATCGCGCACCACGCGGACGGTCGCGTGGCCGTCCTCGGGCGCGAGCAGGAAAACGAACGGGCAATCGACCGGATCGATAGCGAAAATGCGCCCGGCATGCTCGCCGAGCCGTGAGGCAAAGCCCGGCCGCGCCGCCATCGCATTGGCCAGCAGCCTGCGCGCCACCAGTTCCAGTGGGAGAAGCGGAAGCACGCTCGCTGCCTTGGCGAGCAGAGGCGGAAGATGGCCGCGCATCGTTTTTTCGGAATATCTATTTCGTGGACGAGTCTAAGCCCAACAGCCCAGCACACCAAATCCGCGGCCGCGACATTTGCGGCAATTTCTGGGCCTTGCGTCACTCGGGCGTGCGGTACGGTGGCGCGCCTATCTGATACGCATTCTCTTTTCGAGACGGAGCGATCAGTTCCCCGGCCTGCGGTCCCAGCGATGGGCGCGCAGCTTGGCAATCAGCTCGGGCGGCAACGGCCCCTCATCGGAAACCGCGAGATTGGCGTGGACATGCTCGGCCGAGCGCATGCCGGCGATCAGTGTACTGACGACCGGCTCGCTTAGAATGAATCGCAACGCCATCTCGGGCAGGCTCATTCCGGCCGGCACGAGCTTCTTCAGCTCCTCCACCCGCGCCACGGTTTCCGCCAGGTTCTTGGCGTTGAAATAGCTCGCCCGCCAGTCCTTCTCGGCAAAGCGCGTCTGTAGGGTCATCTTGCCGCCCAGGCTGCCCTCGTCGAGCGGCACCCGTGCGATCACGCCCACATTGCGCTCGCGGCAGAGGGGGAACAGGCGGTCTTCCGGCGCCTGGTCGAAGATATTGTAAATCACCTGCACGGTCTCAACGAGGCCGGTCTCGATCGCCGCGATGCCGTTCTCAGGATCCCATCGGTTGAGGCTGATGCCGAACGACTTGATTGTGCCCTTGGTCTTCAGCTCCGCGATAGTGTCCTGCCATTCCGCCTCGCTCGCCCAGGCATCCTCCCAGACATGGAACTGCAACAGATCGATGGGACGGCGGAAGGCGCGGCGGATCTTCTCGGCATAGTCGACAACATGGGCGCGCGGGAACACGGTGTGCAGCGCCGACTTGGGCGAACTCGGCCATTTCCCATCGGCAGGAGGAATCTTCGACGCCAGCACCAGCACGCGATGGGGATATTCGCTCGCGATCTCCCCGATCAGGCTGTCGCTGTGACCCAGGCCGTAGGCATAGGCGCTGTCGAAGAAGTTGCAGCCGCCTTCGATCGACAGGCGCAAGGCGGCGCGGCTCGTCTCGTCGTCGGAGTCGCTCCAGCTGCCCATGCCCCACAGGCCGTGGCCGACCTCGCTGACCTCGAATTCCGTCTTGCCAAGCTCGCGTAACTTCATCGATGAACCGCCTTTTCGCTGCGCCCGCCGCCTTTTGCAGACGGGCCCGGTCAGGCCTTATAACCCGCCCGAGGCCGATCCGCGACTATGATGAACCGCCTAGACCACCGTTTCTGCATCGCGCCCATGATGGAGTGGAGCGACCGGCATTGCCGCATGTTGCACCGGCTGCTCTCAGACCACGCGCGGCTCTATACCGAGATGGTGACGGCCCAGGCGGTGCTGCGCGGCGACCGCAACCGGCTGATCGGCTTCGACACGCGCGAGCATCCGGTGGCGCTGCAACTGGGCGGCGCGGAACCGGCGGCGCTGGCCGTGGCCGCCAAGATCGGCGAGGATTTCGGCTACGACGAAATCAACCTCAACGTCGGCTGCCCGTCGGACCGCGTGCAGTCCGGCCGCTTCGGCGCCTGCCTGATGCGCGAGCCGGGGCTGGTCGGCGATTGCATCGCGGCGATGCGCGCGGCGGTGTCGATCCCCGTCACGGTTAAGTGCCGCCTCGGTGTCGACGATCAGGAGCCCGGCGTTGCCCTGCGCGCGCTGATCGCGGCGTGCGAGGGCATCGAGACGTTCATCATTCATGCGCGAAAAGCGTGGCTGGAAGGCCTGTCGCCGAAGGAGAATCGCGACGTGCCGCCGCTCGACTACGAACTCGTCACTGCGGTGAAGCGCGAGAACCCCGCGCTCACCATCGTGCTCAACGGCGGTATCGCCACGCTCGATGAGGCGGACGCGCATCTGAAGCAGGTGGACGGCGTGATGCTGGGCCGCGCGGCCTATCAAACGCCCGCGCTGCTCGCCGAAGTCGATGCGCGCTTCTTTGGCGGCGCTCCCCATTCGGTCGAAGCGGCGGTGGAGGCCTATCTCGATTATGTGGCGCAGCAATTGGCGCAAGGCGTGCCGCTGAACGCGATGACGCGCCACATGCTCGGCCTCTACAATGGGCGGCCAGGCGCGCGGCTGTTCCGCCGCCATCTGAGTGAAAACGCGACGCGGCCCGGCGCGGGCGTGGAAGTGCTGCGCGATGCGCTGGCGCATCTGACGCAGCGCGAGGAAGTCGCGGCCTAAGCCGGCGCGGCGCCGGGGTCGCGGAACCAGCCGTTGCTGTAGCCCCAAGACAGGAACAGGTTCGGCCAACCCGACGCCGGTTTTCCTTTCGAGAGCCGGATGCCGAAGCCGTGACCGCCTTCCTGATAGACGTGCAATTCGGCGGGCACCTTCGCCTGGCGCGCGGCATGGAACATCGCCATCGCGTTTTCCATCGGCGGAACCGCCTCGTCGTCGGCCGCCACGCAGATGAAGTTGGGCGGCGTATCCTGCGTCACCAGACGCTCGCAGGAGTAGGCTGCCGCGCGCGCGTCGCTCGGATCCAGGCCGAGCAGACTGAGGCGGGAAAGCGGATGGGCGCCAGCCGCCGACATGGTGATGACGGGATACAACAGGCCGACGAAGTCCGGTTTCGCATCCAGCTTGTCGATGTCGTCAACCGGCTTGTAGACAGCGTCGTTAGAACGCGTCGCCAGCATGGCCGCGACATGGCCGCCCGCAGAAGATCCAATGATGCCAAACCGGTTCGGGTCGATACCGAAGCCTTGCGCGCCCGCGCGGATGAGGCGCACGGCGCGTTGCGCATCCTGAAGCGGCACATCGGCCCCGTTTGCCCAACCCTCCGCCGGCAGGCGATAGCGCAAAACGAACGCGGTAACGCCCGAGGCGTTCAGCCGCTCTGCGACCTCCAGCCCATCCTTGTCGATGACCTCGCGGACATAAGCGCCCCCCGGCACCAGCACCACCGCCGAACCGTCGGGTTTCGCAGGGCGGTAAACGTAAAATCGCGGCGTGGCCACCGCGGTGACGATGCGGTCGTTATAGAGGTCGGTGTTTGGGCTACGCTCGGTGACCTTCTCGGTGAGACTGACGCCATCGCCGCCGGGCGGCGTTCCGGGCCACAGCAAGACGCTTTCGGTGGATTCGGTGGAGAGCATGCCCGCCGCATTCATCTTCTCCGCGAAAGCCTGTCGCGTCAGCCCGGCAAACGCCGCCGTGGCGCCGAGACCCAACACCGTGCGTCTGTCCATACGACTCTCCTTGCCAATGGCGCGAGCATCGCTTGCGCGCGGAGCCGAATGCAAGTTCACTCGCGCCGCACGATTAGGACTAGGACAGATGGGTTTCACGACCGCGATGGGCGGCGGCGATCTGGGCACGCTTGCGCTCGGCCTCGTCATCGCGGGCGTGGTGTCGGGGCTGGTCGCCGGCATGCTGGGGGTGGGTGGCGGCATCGTCGTCGTGCCGGTGATGTATCAGGTGCTTTCGGCGATGAACGTGCCCGAAGACGTTCGGATGCATGTCGCCATCGGAACCTCGCTCGCTACCATCATCCCCACCTCGATTTCGTCGCTGCGCGCCCACAACAAGAAGGGCGCGGTCGATTGGGCGCTGCTGAGGCGCTGGGTCGCGCCGATGCTGGTCGGCGTGCTGGCGGGAAGCGTGCTAGCGGGCGTGGCGCGCGGGCAGACACTGACATTGTTCTTTGCCGCCGTCGCCATTCCGGTGGCCGCGCAACTGGGCTTCGGCAAGGAGAGCTGGCGGCTGGCCGACCATCTGCCCGGGGGCGTCGGCGGTTTGGCGCTGCCGTTCGGCATCAGCGGCGTCTCCACCATGATGGGCATCGGCGGGGGGACCATCGGCGTGCCGGCGATGGCCTTGTGCGGCTACCCGATCCATCGCGCGGTGGGAACCGCTTCGGCGTTCGGGGCGATCATCTCGGTGCCGGGCGCCATCGGCGCCGCGATTGCAGGCTGGGGCGCGGCCGGATTGCCGCCCTATTCGCTCGGCTACGTCAATCTGCTCGGGTTCCTGCTGATCTCGCCGGTGGCGTTCTTCACCGCGCCCGCGGGCGCCCACTTCGCCCACATGGCCGACAAAAACCGGCTGCGCAAGCTCTTCGCGCTATTCGTGGCGGTTACCGCGGCGAAGATGCTGTGGGATGCGCTGCTTTAGGATTGCAAAGTGCGCCGGGCGCAAAAGAGGAAAGTCACCATGGCCGATAGGATTGAAGGAGGTTGCCGCTGCGGTCGAATCCGTTATCGCGCAATGATGGACAAACTGCCGAACGTCTACGCCTGCCATTGTCGCGACTGCCAGACTTGGTCGGGCAGTGCGTTTAGCGTGCAATTCATCGTGCCTGAAAATCAGTTCGAAGTGACGGGCGAGCCGCAGCTTTACGAACTCACCTCGCCCGATAGCGGTCGCGCTTCCCGCCAGCGCGCCTGTCCCGTCTGCTTTACGCGCATCTACAACACCAATAGCGGCCGCCCCGGATTTGTGGCGGTCCGCGCCGGCACGCTGGACCGCAGCGACGAATTGAAGATCGTGGCCCACATCTGGACCAAACGGAAGATGGCCGGGATTGACATACCGCAGAACTTGCCGAACTGGCCGGAAAGCGCGCCCACGGCGGATTTCATCGCCGCACTCTCGGACCGGTAGCGGACACGCTAAGACGCCATCACCTAAATCTTCTGGTCGTATTCGCCGACTTCGGGATGCTTCGACAGCTTGCCGTCGAGATCGGCAAAGATCGCGTGCATGTCGGCCTCCGACGTCGGGCTTTCGACCACCACCACGAGCGACGGCTTGTTGGACGAGGCGCGCACCAGGCACCAGGTTCCGTCTTCCAACGTCACGCGCACGCCGTTGACGGTGACGATGGAGGCGATCTTGCGGCCGAGAAGAGTTTCGCCGCGCGCCTTGATCGCTTCATATTCCTTGGTGATCGCCGCAACGACATCGTATTTCCGCTCGTCGGCGCAGAACGGACTCATGGTCGGCGACGACCAGGTCTTGGGCAAGCTCGCCACCAGCGCCGACATCTTCTTGCCCGCATGGTCGAGCATTTCGAGCACCGCGATGGCCGCCAGGATGCCGTCGTCATAGCCGCGCCCGAGCGGCGGGTTGAAGAAATAATGACCGCTCTTCTCGAGCCCGGCGACGGCCTTGAGTTCCGCGGTGCGCCGTTTGATGTAGGAATGGCCGGTCTTCCAGTAATCGACGCGCACGCCGTTCTTCTTGAGGATCGGATCGGTGAGATAGAGGCCGGTCGATTTCACATCCACCACGAATTGCGCGTTTGGCGCGCGCGCCGACAGATCGCGCGCGATCAGCACGCCGACCTTGTCGGCGAAAATCTCCTCGCCCTTATCGTCGACCACGCCGCAGCGGTCGCCGTCTCCGTCGAAGCCCAGGCCAATGTCCGCGCCGTGTGCCCGCACCGCATCGGCCATGGCGTGCAGCATGTGGAGGTCTTCGGGATTGGGATTGTATTTCGGGAAAGTGTAGTCGAGTTCCGCGTCCACCGGGATCACTTCCGCGCCGATGCGGCGCAACGCTTCGGGGGCAAAGGCGCCGGCCGTGCCGTTGCCGCACGCAGCCACCACTTTAATCGGCCGCGTGAGTTTGTGGCCCTCCGTCACGCCCTTCAGATACGCCTCGCGGAAATTCTCGACGAATTTATAACTGCCGCCCGCCCGCGCCTTGCCTTCGCCGCCGAGCACAATCGTCTTTAGACGGATCATCTCGTCTGGGCCGAATGTCAGTGGCCTCTGCGCGCCCATCTTGACGCCCGTCCAGCCGTTCTCGTTGTGGCTGGCGGTGACCATTGCCACGGCGGGGACGTCGAGCGCGAACTGCGCGTAATAGGCGGCGGGCGTCGTCGCCAGACCGATGTCGACGACCTCGCAGCCGGCATTCATCAGCCCGAGCGTGAGCGCCTGTTTAATCGACAGCGAATAGGAGCGGTAGTCGTGGCCGGTGACAACCTTCGGCGCGCCAACCTCGTGCAGATAGGTGCCCAGCCCCAAGCCCAACGCCTGCACGCCAAGCAGATTGATCTCTTTGCCGAACAGCCAGCGCGCGTCGTATTCGCGAAAGCCGTTGGCCGTGACCAGGGGAAAATTCTCATA
>Ga0265316_10005158_pt1 | contig 12789 bp, 13 predicted proteins | sample 4522metaG_FD_202092 | JGI IMG/M metagenome (GOLD analysis project Ga0265316, IMG submission 202092) | Rhizosphere microbial communities from Carex aquatilis grown in University of Washington, Seatle, WA, United States - 4-5-22 metaG | ecosystem: Host-associated > Plants > Roots > Rhizosphere >... | reverse complement strand
CTCCCCTACATCACTCATTCAGCGAACATCCCCCCATGCATTTTCCGTCTTCAACAGTGAGAACCGAATTCCGCCACCTCATCCCACCCTTTGAATACCTGTTCACGACACATCGATCGGCCGCCTAAACGGACGACAAAATGCGATCCCGATCTTACCTTGCTAAGGCGATTATCGCGCTGTGCCTCTGTTATTAAGGTAATACCGACAGGTCTATTATTACAACTAATGCCATATTGACTATTGGCCTTCTTTTTGTATATTTCAAGGAGAGCCTATTTAGCCACCAACAGACGACGCGGGCGTATGACGGTCTATTGCACGAAATCCGGGGATGAATGCTATGGTGTAAGAGAGCTGACCTTGTTATTCGAGATCAGTACCCGGCTCAACAAGCACCAGGTGGAATTAAAGCATCAACTTAATCCGGTGATGGATGTTCTCGCGCGCGCGCTCAATGCCGATCGTGCCATCCTGACCATCCTGAACCGCGCCAATTCCCAAATCATTATCGAACTTGCCTCCGGACTGACGGAAGAGGAGCAACAGCGCGGCACCTACAAGATCGGCGAAGGGATTATCGGGAAAGTGGTGGAAACCGGCAAATCGATGGTGATCCCGAACATCTCCGAGCACCCTGACTTTCTGAACAAGACAGGCGCACCGCTTCGCATCAATGACAATGTGGTGTCCTTCGTCTGCACGCCGGTGCGTGACGAGAACGATATTATTGGAACGCTCAGCATTCATAAAGTCTATAATGAACATATGCCCTTTGTGGAAGACGAGCGCTTGCTCTCCATCGTCGGCACAATGATCGCCCAGGCCGTGCGGATCCGCCAGGAACACCGGGAGGAAATCGAACGTCTCCAGGAGGAAAACCAGAAGCTTCATGCGGAGTTAATCGATCGCATCCGTCCCTCAAGCATCGTCGGGAGTTCCGGCAAGATGCGGGCGGTATTTGATTTGATCAATCTTGTCGCCCCGACCAATGCCACCGTGCTGATCCGCGGCGAAAGCGGAGTCGGCAAAGAGCTTATTGCCGATGCGATCCACTTCAACAGCGAGCGGAAATCGAAGCCGTTTATCAAGGTCAATTGCGCTGCACTACCAGAGGGATTGATCGAGAGCGAGTTGTTTGGTCACGAAAAAGGCGCCTTCACAGACGCACAGGGGACGCGCAAAGGCAGATTTGAGGCAGCGAACGGCGGAACGGTATTCCTTGATGAAATTGGCGATCTCCCTGCTTCGACGCAGGTAAAGCTCCTGCGTGTTCTGCAATCCCGTGAAATTGAACGGCTTGGCAGCAGCACTCCCATTCAGGTGGATGTTCGCGTGATCTGCGCGACCAACAGGAACATCGAGGAGCTGATTAAGCAGAATTTGTTCCGTGAGGATTTCTATTACCGCATTAGTGGCTTTCCTGTGTACGTCCCGCCGCTGCGTGAGCGCACCAATGACATCCCCGGATTGGTCGACCATCTTATTGCCAAGCTCAATGCGGCCCATCACAAGAACATCAAACGCATATCCTCGTCGGCCATCGATATGCTCATGGTGTACCACTGGCCCGGGAATATCCGCGAACTCGAGAACTGCATTGAACGGGCATGCATTCTCAGCACGGACAATGTGATCCGTGCCCAAAACCTGCCACCCACGTTGCAGACAGCGATTTCATCTCATACCAAATCGCGTGGCACGTTGGAGGGAATCCTGGGGCGTGTGGAAAAGCAGATGCTGCTCGACGCCCTTGTGACAACAAAGGGAAACCTCACGAAGGCCGCAGAAGTCCTGGGCATTACTGAACGCATGATGGGGTTGCGAATCAAGAAGCATGGCATTAGTCCCAAACGATTCAAAACACAGGAGGCGAGTATCGAACACGCCGCTTGACGCAGGATTTATGATGTGCACTATTGCCATCGCCCAAGACCTCGACTGCTGTAAGGTCGTCTTTGAGGTCCGCTCGGATAATGTCGTCGCCCAGTCGCTCTTGCCAGTCTTGGTTTCCAGGATACCGTCCCACCGATGAGATTCTTGACGAAGTTCCTCTAAGCGTCATCCCTCTGCCCTCCCCTTCCATCCTACCGAAACGTAGCCGTGATCCCCATCCCCTACAAAAATGTTGGTTGATGCAGCCAGAATGCCCTCCGTTCATCTCTCTTCATAGCAATCAATATGGCACGGCAATTGCGATTTGATGCACCCAGAGGGAGAATCGCTCATGAGACTCAGCGCGCGCAACAAACTCAAGGGAACAATCATTGCCGTGGAGGAAGGTTTGATCACGGCGAAAGTCAAGATAGACTTGGGGAGCGGGAATGTCGTTACGTCCATCATTTCCCGCGAAGCGATTGAAGAGTTGGACCTGAAAGTAACTGATGTTGCCTATGCGGTGATCAAATCCACCGAAATCATGATCGGCAAGGATTAAGTGACGGGCCAATGGGTGGAAAAACAGAGGTTGAATTCCATGTCTTCATCAATCATGATGGTAGGCAACTGCTGGGACCGCGCAATATCATCCTTTTGCGGGAGATTGTTCGAAGCGGTAGTGTGCGGACCGCTGCAATGATTCTTCATATGTCATATCAACACGCATGGACGATAATCGACGAAATGAACCAGGCAGCCCCGCATCCGGTCGTGGTCAAACAGCGTGGAGGGATTGGGGGAGGAGGAGCCGTGCTTACTGAGTATGGCCAAAGAATCCTGAAGGAGTTCCATATCATTGAGGCGGAAGTGACAAGATTTCAGAAACGGCTGAATACGGAGTTGAATCTCTAGCTTTTTTTTAACCATCGTTATCTTCCGGTTTGGATAACGATGCGCCTCAAGCAAACGACAATCACCTCAAAGAGGCAGAGTAACATGAAGATATGCATCATCACATTGTTCTTCGCGTGCATGGTCATCACGTCCACAGCGGCTCTCGCGCAGACCGTGGCAATCGATGCGGAGTTTCGTCCCCGCATGGAGTTCCGCGAAGGATTCAAGAAACCGCTGACGGACACGTTGAATGGTGACGCTGTAATCCTGCAGCGCACACGTTTGAATGGAGACTATAAGAGCAATTCGTTGAATGCGCACCTGACGCTGCAAGATGCCCGTATCTGGGGTCAGACCGACAAATCCTCATCATCGCCGCAAATTACCGTGTACGAAGCGTGGGTCGAAGCGCTCATCACCTCCGGATTCTCTCTTCAGGCAGGACGTCAGGCACTGAAGTATGATGACATGAGATTGCTTGCACCGTCAAACTGGAGTAATACGGGCAATGCCCATGACGCGTTGCTGTTGAAGTACAAAGAACCGCTTTTTCAGGTTCACCTGGGATTTGCCTACAATAACACGAATGATACGCTCTTCACCTACAGGTATAATGTCTCTGGAATGTATCAAACCATGGGATTCGTCTGGTTGTCCAAAGAGTTGACCCCGGGCTTAACCTGTTCCCTGATTGGCATTGGCGAAGGATTACCACGGAGCATGGTAACAACAGGAACGTTCAAGGCGAAGACGGCTCGGGATTCAAGTTCGACAATGACATTTGGCAGATTCACCTTTGGGGGCAACATCGCCTATCAGAACCCCGAATCGATCTTTGGCGGAGCACTCACCGGCTATTATCAAGGCGGAAGGGATGCAAAAATGGGCTCGCTCAGCGCTTACCTTCTTGCCGCACGGGGAACAATCAGGATCCTGGAAGATTTGTCCGGACTGGCGGGCATTGACTATTTTTCCGGAACCAGCTATTCGGATACCATCGGCCTTGGAACTACTGTTTCACACACATTCAACAAATTGTACGGTACCAACCACAGCTTTAACGGGTCCATGGAATACTGGACTTCGCTCCCCAGCGGCGGACTCATCGATTACTTTGCTGGTGCTACCTACAAATTCAACAAGGAATTGTCCGCTGATCTCACAGGACATCTCTTTTCTCTCGCGCAGAAGATATACCAAGGAAAGACATTGCTGACGAACAAACACCTCGGGGGAGAACTGGACCTGACCCTGAATTATCGATGGAGCAGAGCTGTGACTGTCCAGGGGGGATACAGCCGGTACTTTACTTCGCACACCTCCACTGTTTATTATTCCATTACTACCTCAGCGTATCAGCCGCAATGGGCGTACATAATGTTGACGGTCAATCCGACGTTGCTCTAAACGTCATCACGACTGAATGTTCTCGACAATTATCGGCAAGGAGTTTGACGTATGAAAAGAGTACTTATTGTCATAGTTCTGGTTATCGTTGCCACCATAAACCTCCAGGCGCAAAAGGTTCGTGTCGCCGCGGCGGGAAATCTGCGCTCCATCATGGATGACATCAAGGCCCTCTATGCTGTGAACCACCCGGGGATTGTCATCGATGTGTCATTCGGCGCCTCGGGAACGTTGCTCCAGCAAATCCTCAATGGAGCGCAATTCGATTTTTACATGGCCGCCGACAGGGCCTTCCCCGACAAACTCAAAGAACAGGGAGCAGCGACCGGCGACGTCAGAACATACGCGTTTGGCAAGCTCGCACTTTGGAGCAATGTGCTGGATCTAAGCAAGGGGATCGAAATCGTTACTGACAGCGCCGTCGTTCACATTGCCATCGCGAAACCGGAAGTTGCTCCCTATGGTGAACGGGCAATACAATGTCTCACGCACTATGGATTGTACGAGAAGGTGAAGGACAAGATTGTCTATGCCGATAACATTGCGCAGGCGGCCCAATATGCCTCCACCGGGAATGCGGAAGTCGGGTTTCTTGCGCTCGCGTTGGTTCTCGCACCTGACATGCTGAATAAAGGTCACTACATCATCCTGGATCCACAAAGTTACAAACCGGTGGAACAAGCATGTGTGCTGGTGAAAACGTGGGAACGGAATCCCGAAGCATCCGGGTTCATGGACTTTGTCCTCAGTGATGCGTGCAAGCCCATATTTGAAAAATATGGATTCATACTGCCATGAACAGACTTTATGGGATCATAACGCATGTTCAGCAATCCGGCAGCATCGTGCTGGCGGATATTGACGTCGATGGTTATCAGTTCTCCTCTTTGTTGGTAAGCGCCAACGAAGGGTCGGTATGGCTTCATGAAGGGGGAAAAGTTCTTGTCATCTTCAAGGAGACAGAGGTGTCGTTGGGCAAAGACATCACGGGGACGCTGAGTTTGCGCAACAGTGTCCCATGCATCGTCAATGCAGTCCATCACGGGGAGATCCTCAGCATGGTCCTCCTGTCGTTTGCCGGTCACACCATCAAATCGGCGATAACCTCCCGCTCCTCCGATATCTTGAACATACAGCCTGGTGACCACGTCACCGCGTATATCAAGGCAAATGAGGTCACACTCACCGAATCAACCAGCTAGCGGCATGAACGCAGAGTTTTTCGAAACGTTACTGTTGACAGGCAAATTGGCACTTTGCACAACACTGATCCTGATTGTCGTTGGATTGCCGATTGCTTGGTTCCTGGCATATTCACGATTCCGCTTCAAGCCTGTTCTTGAAGCACTGCTGAGCATGCCGTTGGTGCTCCCCCCCACCGTTCTGGGATATTATCTGCTGCTCGCCTACAGCCCCAGACACGGATTTGGTCAATGGCTTGGCAGCGTGTTCAATGTGCGGCTGGCGTTTACCTTCGAAGGGGTGCTCATTGCATCGGTGATCTTTGGGCTGCCTTTCATGATTCAGCCCCTTCAGAGCGGGCTCAGGTCGTTGCCTGCACATTTGCGCGAAGCATCGTACACGCTTGGTAAATCGGAGACTGCCACGTTCTTTCGTGTCCTTCTGCCCAATGTAACGCCTTCGTTGATCACTGCAATCGCGCTGACCTTTGCGCACACGATCGGTGAGTTCGGCATCGTGCTCATGGTGGGAGGAAATATGCAGGGGACGACTCGCGTTGCCTCTGTTGCAATTTATGATGAAGTCCAGGCTCTTAATTTCGACACTGCTAATCAGTACGCATTCATCCTGTTCCTGGTCTCGTTTATCCTGCTGACTGTCATTTACAGCACCAATACGAAGCGAGACCAATGGAAGATGCTGTGATCCATATTGAGATCACGAAGGTGCTGCATTCTTCGGAAGGCACGATGGCACTGGAGGTGGGCACCGATATCCAGGCCGGAACGCTGACAGCGCTCTATGGTCCATCTGGTGCGGGAAAAACAACGCTCCTGCGGATGCTCGCAGGGCTGACGGCTCCAGATGCCGGCACTATTCGATGTGGAAACGACGTATGGTATGACAGCGAACGCGGGATAAATATTTCTCCACAAGAACGGAGCGTGGGGTTGATGTTCCAGGAGTATGCGTTATTTCCCAACATGACCGTGGAACAGAACATCCGCTTTGCGGAACACAGGAGCGAACGGGAGTTTACGGGCGCTCTTCTGGAGGCACTCCAACTCACGCCATTCGCTACCCGCAAACCTGCACAGCTTTCCGGCGGCCAGAAACAACGCGTCGCGCTTGCGCGCGCCATCGCGCGCAAGCCCCGCCTGCTGCTCCTGGATGAACCGCTCTCGGCGCTTGATGCCACCATGCGCGCCGCATTGCAGGACGAAATTGCGAAGGCACATTCGATGCTGCACTCGACGACTCTCATGGTCAGCCACGATCTTCATGAGGTGTTTCGCCTCGCCAACCATGTCGTATGCATCGGCAATGGCACCGTAACTGCGACCGGCACTCCCCAACAGGTCTTCTCAAACGCACGCATCGGCGGCAGATTCCAGGTAACAGGACAGATCGCAGCCATCGTGAAACAGGATATCATCAACATTGTCACTGTTATCACCCGGAACAACACTATTGTGAACGTCATCGCATTTGATGACGATATCGCAGATTTGTCCGCCGGCGACAGCGTGCTGGTGTTCTCCAAAGCCTTCAATCCCATCATTCAGCGGGTATAGCCCCACTCCACCCGCGGTAACCTGCTGAACCATGGATCCAGCACAAATCCTACCGTTTTGTCATCTTCCTCCAATCAACCTACACAAATGTTTCTTTCTATAAGGAGGACAGCATCGTTTGCCTTCCTTACATAGGCGTATTACGCGTTATCGCTGCATTACGTCGGCGTTTTCTTTGTTATACCTTATTTATAAGAATGGCACGGCATGTGCGTTATCTCCGGGAAAGAAGAATACCCATAACGTGGAGAACGACAATGCGAAAGATAGCCATTTACGGCAAAGGCGGAATCGGCAAAAGCACCACAACGCAGAACACTGTTGCGGGACTTGCCGAGATGGGAAAAAAGGTCATGGTCGTCGGTTGTGACCCGAAAGCCGACTCGACGCGATTGTTGCTTGGCGGGCTGGCACAAAAGACTGTGCTCGACACATTGCGCGAAGAAGGTGAGGACCTCGATTTGATGGACGTCATGAAGGGTGGCTACGCGAAGACAAGTTGCGTGGAATCCGGCGGCCCTGAACCGGGAGTTGGGTGTGCCGGAAGGGGCATTATTACTTCAATCAATCTCCTGGAGCAACTCGGCGCATACGACGAAGACAAGGCGCTCGATTACGTCTTCTACGACGTGCTGGGCGACGTCGTATGCGGCGGGTTTGCCATGCCAATCCGCGACGGCAAAGCCGAGGAAATCTATATTGTCTGCTCCGGCGAAATGATGGCGATGTATGCCGCCAACAACATCTCCAAGGGAATCGTGAAGTTTGCCCAGTCCGGCGTCGTACGCCTGGGCGGATTGATTTGCAACAGCCGCAAAGTGGACAACGAGCAATCCATGATCGAGGAATTCGCCAAGCGTCTTGGCACAAAGATGATCCATTTTGTGCCGCGTGACAACATGGTGCAGCGCGCTGAGATTAACCGGAAGACGGTCATTGAATTCGACTCAGAGCACACCCAGGCCAATGAGTATCGCGCGCTTGCCCGGAAGATTGATGGGAACAAGGAGTTCGTAATCCCCAAGCCGCTGCAAATGGGAGAATTGGAAGAGCTGCTCATTTCCTTTGGGCTGAACAACTGACCATACACCGTGGAGAACTTCGATGATACTCATTCAAGCCATTGTCCGTCCGGAGAAAGCCCCCGTGGTTATGCGGGCACTCTTTGAAGGCGGGTTTCCTTCCATCACAAAGATGACCGTCTACGGACGCGGCAAACAGCGCGGACTCAAAGTCGGCGATATCACCTACGACGAGCTCACCAAGAGCATGCTGATGATCGTAGTGAATGATGCCGACAAGGAGTACGTGATTCAAACCATTGTCGACAATGCACGCACAGGGACAAAGGGGCAGTTTGGCGACGGCAAGATCTTCATCACGCCAGTCGAAGAAGCGTGGACCATCAGCAAGGGAATCAAGGAGCTGTAAACGGGACAACCACATGAAAATGATCAGGGCAATTATCCGCATAGCGAAGATTAACAGCACCAAAGAGGCCCTGGCCGCCATCGGCCTGCCGTCGTTCACGGTTTCCGGCAAAGTCGAAGGGCGGGGACGCGGCAAGGGATTTGGTCCGCGGTACCAGGACTTTGTCAACAATCCGGAAACGCGGGCGACGCTCATCGCATTGGGCGAGGAGCCACGGCTCAAGACCAAGCGCATGATCAATCTGATCGTCACAGACGAGAAAGTTGACGCCGCCGTGCAGGCGATCATCAGTGCCAACAAGACCGGCAATAGCGGTGACGGCAAGATCTTCGTGATTCCCATCGCCGAGGCAGTACAGGTACGGACGGGCGATGCAGGCGACAAGGTGCTGGACTAAGAACGAGCGAGGGCCATGAAAGAGCGACAATCAACAGCATTACCCGATCCGACAATCGTCAAAGAGATCATCCTCAAAGGGTACCCGGCCAAGATCGCGAAGAAGCGCGACAAGTCAATGGTGGTGAACACTCCTGCAACGCCGAAACAGATTCAGTCGAACGTGCGGACCGTACCGGGAATCATCACCCAACGCGGCTGCACCTACGCAGGGTGCAAGGGCGTCGTACTTGGACCAACAAGAGACATCATTAATATTACCCACGGTCCAATCGGTTGCGGCTATTACTCCTGGCTCACACGCCGAAATCAGACCAAACCCCTTTCGCCGGAAGATCCCAACTACATGACCTATTGCTTCTCCACGGACATGCAGGATTCCAATATCGTCTTCGGTGGGATGGACAAACTGCGTGCGGCGGTGAAAGAAGCCTTCGACATCTTTCATCCAAAGAACATTGCGATTTTCTCCACTTGCCCGGTTGGATTGATCGGGGATGATGTCCATGCAGTGGCGCGTGAAATGAAGGAAAAGCTCGGGATCAATGTGTTTGCCTTCAGCTGCGAAGGATACCGCGGTGTCAGTCAGAGCGCTGGACATCACATCGCCAACAACGGTTTGCTCCAGCATGTGATCGGCCGCGACGATTCGGTGCCGGAAGGGAAATGGAAGGTTAACCTTCTTGGAGAGTATAACATCGGTGGAGACGCGTTCGAATTGGAACGCATCTTCGAGAAGATCGGCATAACGCTTGTGGCCACGTTCAGCGGCAATTCCACGATGCGCGACTTTGAACGATCACATACTGCCGACCTCAACATGGTCATGTGCCACCGCAGTATCAACTATGCGGCCGAGATGATGGAAACAAAGTACGGCATCCCCTGGATCAAGGGCAATTTCATCGGGGCGGAGTCCACGACAAAGTCATTGCGGAAGATCGGGGAGTACTTTGAAGATCGGGAACTCAAGGACCGCATCGAAGCAGTCATTGCCGAGGAAATGCCGGAAGTCAAAAAGGTGATCGACGGCATCCGCCCACGGACGCAAGGAAAGCTGGCGATGCTGTTTGTCGGCGGTTCGCGTGCGCATCATTACCAGGATTTGTTCAAAGAGCTCGGCATGCGGACCATCTCGGCAGGCTACGAATTCGCCCATCGCGACGACTACGAGGGACGACACGTCATCCCGACGATTCAAATCGACGCAGACAGTCGGAACATCGAAGAGCTGGATGTGGAACAAGACACGAAACGATACAAGAAGCGCAAAGACGATGCAGCGCTGGATGAAATGAACAAAAACGGCATGGAGGTACGAGATTACTACGGCATGATGAAGGAAATGGAGGCCAATTCGCTGGTCATCGACGATATCAGCCATTGGGAAAGCGAAAAGCTGATCGAATACTTCAAACCGGACATCTTTTGCGCCGGGATTAAAGAGAAGTACGTCATCCAGAAGATGGGCGTGCCTCTGAAACAGCTCCATAGTTACGATTACGGCGGACCGTATGCGGGATTTCGCGGGGCCATCAATTTCTACAAAGATATTGATCAAATGGCTGGCGCCACCGTCTGGAAGCTGCTTCATGCCCCCTGGGAAACGCAGCAGCATGTTGAAGCAAATTTCGTCATTGAGCCGGTTGTGCCTTAGGCAAGACAGGTTTGACCCAATCACGATTCGAAACCAAGTGAGCAGCCATGTTACTTCGACACACAACAGATAAGATTATCGAACGTAGCGCATTGACCGTGAACCCGGCAAAAACATGTCAGCCGATAGGCGCAATGTATGCCGCACTTGGCGTGCATGGATGTCTGCCCCATAGCCATGGCTCACAAGGCTGCTGCGCATACCATCGCAGTGCTCTGACGCGGCATTACAAGGAACCGGTCATGGCAGGAACAAGCTCCTTCACGGAGGGTTCCTCGGTCTTTGGGGGTCAGGCCAACCTGCTGCAGGCAATTGACGTTATGTTCACCACCTACAAACCCGACATTATTGCCGTGCATACCACCTGTCTCAGCGAGACGATCGGTGATGATCTGAACCAGATTTTGGGAAAAGCGCGCGAGGAAGGCAAGGTCCCAAAGGGAAAGCATGTCCTCCATTGCAACACGCCGAGTTATGTCGGCTCCCACGTCACGGGATACGCCAACATGCTAATGGGCCTGGTGGCCTATTTCGCCCAACGCACGGGGGTCAGCAATTATCAGGTCAACCTTGCAACAGGGTGGGTGGAGCCGGCGGACATGCGGGAGATTAAGCGTATGGCCAAGGAGATGAGCGCGAACACCATGATGTTCCCTGATACCTCCGGTGTCCTCGATGGACCGTTGACGGGAACGTATGCAATGTATCCTGAAGGCGGAACCACCATCAACGAACTTATAAGTGCCGGCGATGCAAAGTTCAGCATCGGGCTCGGGCCGCTAGCAACGGAAGAGGCATGTAAAAAGCTGGAATACAAGTGCAAAGTGAAGTATGAGCTGTGCGATCTGCCCATCGGTATTCAGGCAACCGACCGGTTCCTCATGTCGTTGAGCCGCCATGCCGGAGCAAAAATCCCGCAGTCGTTAACTGTGGAACGCGGCCGCCTGCTCGACGTCGTCGCCGATATGAGCAAATACCTCTACGGCAAGCGCGTTGCGCTCTGGGGCGATCCCGATCAACTCATCCCGCTTGTGGAATTCCTCCTTGCCTGCGACATGCGCCCCGTCTATATCGTCAGCGGCACACCGGGGAAAGATTTCGAGGAAAGAATGAAGGAGTTGCTCGCTGAAACGGTCCCGGAGGCAAAGTACAAGAGCGGCGAACGCGCCGACATGTTCCTGATGCACCAATGGATCAAGCAAGAAGGTGTTGATTTGCTGATCGGCAACACGTACGGCAAGTACATCTCCCGCGACGACAATATTCCGTTTGTTCGCATGGGGTTCCCGATTCTGGACCGGGTCGGCCACAGCTACTTCCCTACTGTCGGCTACACCGGCGGGATTCGAATCCTGGAGAAGATCCTGAACGCCGTCTTGGATCACCAGGATCGCGAAGCCCCGGAAGAATCATTTGAATTGGTGATGTGAGAATATGAGCCCCTATGCCCAACTATCTCGCAGATCGCACAAAGCACATCGTCCGGGCCGGAAACAACGTCCCCGCAATACGTTGTGCAGCACCAAGCGCAGCCGGCTCGGTAAGTCAGCGGGCCTGCGTGTTTTGCGGGTCACGGGTTGTGCTCTATCCCATTGCCGACGCCCTCCATCTCGTCCACGGCCCCATCGGCTGCGCATCATATACCTGGGATATTCGCGGGGCGATGTCCTCCGGGCCTCAACTTCACCGGATGAGTTTTTCTACGGATCTTCACGAGAAGGATGTCGTGTTCGGCGGTGAAGCAAAATTGCGTCGGGCACTGCTTGAACTGATCAACAAATACTCACCAAAGGCGGCATTTGTCTATTCCACATGCATCATCGGCGTAATTGGTGACGACCTCGAAGCGGTGTGCAGGATGGTGAGCCGGGAAAAACAGATCCCGGTGATTCCCGTTCAGGCACCGGGGTTCCAAGGGACAAAGAAAGACGGCTACAAAGTCGCTTGTGAATCACTCGCGCAGCTGATCGGCACTGCAGAATGTGAAGTGCCGAAGGTGAGCATCAATATCCTCGGCGACTTCAACCTTGCCGGCGAACTGTGGTTGCTGCTCGAGTACTACCGCCGGATTGGAATCCATGTCCACGCCACTATCACCGGCGACGGACGGGTTGACACGATCCGAGGCGCACACAAAGCATCACTCAACGTTGTTCAATGCTCCGGTTCGATGATGCACCTCGCCAAAACCATGAAAGAACGTTTTGGCATTCCGTTCATGAAGGTGTCGTATTTCGGCATGGAAGACATGAGCGAAGCGCTTTATGATGTGGCAAAGTTTTTTGGCGATCCTCAATTGCTGCTCAATGCCAGGGAACTGGTGAAACAGGAGTTTGCGCGCCTTATGCCGGTCATTAAGGAGTATAAGGC
>Ga0265316_10005157_pt1 | contig 12790 bp, 17 predicted proteins | sample 4522metaG_FD_202092 | JGI IMG/M metagenome (GOLD analysis project Ga0265316, IMG submission 202092) | Rhizosphere microbial communities from Carex aquatilis grown in University of Washington, Seatle, WA, United States - 4-5-22 metaG | ecosystem: Host-associated > Plants > Roots > Rhizosphere >... | reverse complement strand
ATGTCGGCGCGGCGGTCAACCGTGCGCGCGACCAGGCATCCGACCGCGGCGACGAAGCTCACCACGAAGAAGCCCTCCCCGATGAACGCGAAGGTGACATGGAGCACCAGCCAGAACGAGCGTAGTGCGGGGACCGGCGGCACGATGTCCTTGGGCGCCAGGGGCGAAGAGGAGACCATCAGCAGAACGAGGCAGACCATCGTGGCGCCGAACATGACGAACGGCGAGATCCCCCGGGTCCGGCGCGCCAGGCGCAGCGAGAAAAGCACGAGGCAAATCACCGCGGAGAAGAAGACAAGTGACTCGTAGGTATCGGTGACCGCCACGAAACGGATCCGCACGCTCCTGTCCACGAGATCGGCGACCAGAAGGCCGGCCGCCGCGGCGAGGAGCCAATGGGAGACCGGGTCGCGCCGGTTCTCACGCCTGAGCAGGAAAGCCGCCTGCAGGGCCGCGGCGAGACTGTGGCGGTCATGGCGCCTTCTCTCCCACGGCACGACTATACCGCGTGAGGTAGGGCGGGCATAGTGCGGCCGCGCGACGCGGGGCCGCCGCTTGTGCGATGCGGCGCTCGAATGTAGACTGCGCCGAAATGCGAGGCACCTGATGTCGCTGTTCTATCCCCTGCAGAGCCACGGCAGGTTTGCCGTCGGCTACGGCCTGACCCCGAGCCTGCTGCACGCGCGCTACGGCGTGGATTACGGGGAGAGGTTCCACCGCGACATCGCCTGGCGCGTGGACCAGCTGATGGAGGTCGACCGCGCCGTGCACCGGGATTTCGGCGGCATCGGCCTCGGTTTCGCCGAGCCGTTCCCGCGCGCATCCATCGAGCCCTACGGGCACCGGTTCGTCCCCGCGCTCTACGGGTGCGACATGGCCTACGCCGAGGGGGAGGACGCTTCCTGCCTGCGCAGGGCTTTCGACCCGGACGCCGTTCGCTGCCTGCCGGCGTGGACCCGCGAGAGCTTCGAGGCCCAGGAGCCGGTGCGCGTGGTGCAGGAGCAGGCGCGTTGGGCGCGGGAGCACTGCGACCGCGAAGCCGCCGAACGGAGGCTCGGGTTCACGCTCCACTCTCCCCCGCTCACGAGCCTGCAGAACCTCGGCTCGGTGATCAACACCGCCGTTTCGGTGTTCGGCGAGGACGCCCTCCTGCTGGGGATGGACGAGCCGGAGCTGCTGCGCGCCTTCTACCAGAGCGTCACCGACCTCATGCTCCTGTGCCTGGAGTTCTTCCCCGCGGTGGACGGGAGGCGGCTCTCCACGGTGTTCGTGGGCAACTGCACGGTGGCGATGATCTCCCCGTCGCAGTACGAGGCATGCAACATGGAAAGCGACAGGAGACTGGCGGAGTACGCACGGCATATCGGCGCCCGGTTCTTCGTGCACCAGGATTCAGCGGTCACGCCGCACCTGCGAAACTATTCGCTGCTCGGGCAGGTCCACGGCCTTGACTTCGGGCAGGACACCGACTGGTCCGCCGCGGCCCGGATCTTCCCCGGAGCCGCCGCCACCTGCATCGTTTTCCCGTCCTGGATCCGCTCGCATTCAAAGGAAGAGATCCGTGACGAGCTGGTGGCGTTGATGCGGGCGGGAGCCGCTTTCCCCTCCTTCAACTTTTCAATCCTGGAGCTGGACGTGGAGCTGGCGGGGGGAAAGATCTTCGAATTCCACGACGCCTTCCGGGAGGCCGCGGAGAAGGCATCGGGGTTGGGGCCCGCATAGGGGCGGCCCCCCGCGCGAGCCGGCCGCGCGAGCGGGCCGCGCGCGGCTTACAGGTACGGGGCGATCCGGCGCGCTGCCTTCGTGCACGCGTCCCCGAGGCGCGAGATGTCATCCTCCGTGTGGGCGGCGGAAACCGAGCCCAGGCCGTGCATGACGAACACATCCTCCAGCAGCAGCGCGAGCTGCAGAACGGTGTCGGAAAGCTCGACGTCGCATACATCGGGGTTTCGCGTCTGCTCGGGCGAGCTGCAGGAAGCCCCTTCCTCGTAGGGGAAATGGACGGCCGCCATGGATGAGCCGGGCAGGGCGTCGTTGCCGTCGCCGGTACAGCGCGCGCGAATTCCCTCCGTTCCAAACGCTTCTTCCACGGTCCTCCTGGCCCTCTCCCCCAGGCGCGTGAGCCTTGGGTACAGCTCCTCCTCAGCTGCCACCAGGTGTGCCATCATGGTGCGGGAGGCGAGCATCGATGCGGGATGGCAGGAGTAGGTCCCGCCGGAGAACTTCACCCCGCCGCCCCGCCCGGCGAGCTCCATCACGTCCGCCCTGCCTCCCACCGCGGCCACCGGCATCCCGCCGCCCATGATCTTGGCAAAGGTGGCAAGGTCGGGCTGCACGCCGAACAGCCGGGCGGTGCTCCCCGCGCAGAATCGGAACCCGGCGATCACCTCGTCGAAGATGAGCAGGACGCCGTGCGCCCGGCAGAGACGGCGGGCGGCTACCAGGAACTCCCTGCTCGCCGGGAGGCACCCGCCGGAGCCCATGAACGGCTCGAAGATGAAGCAGGCAATACGCTTCCCGTGCCGGCGGAACTGGTCCTCCAGCATCACCGTGTCGTTGAAACGGGTCACGATCACCTGGTCGGCGACAGCGCTCGGCAGTCCCCGGCTCTCGGTGTGAGTGAACGTGCGCGCATCCTCCGAGTGGAAATCCACCCCCACGAGGCCCCAGGGCTGCGCCCCGTGCCAGCCGCCGCCCACCTTCATGACCATCTCCCGGCCGGTGAACGCGCGGGAGAGAAGCGTGGCATACATGGTGGCGAGTGACCCGCTGGTGGTGAAACGCACCCGCTCCGCGCCCGTGCGCGCGCAGAGAAGCTCCGCGGTCTGCACCTGGAGCGCGTCGGTGAAACCGGTCTGCAGGCCGAAACCTGACGAGAAGGCGCTTCCCAAGGCCGCCGTGATCACCTCCGGATTGTGGCCCAGGATGTTCGCGTGGTGGCCCTGCCAGAAGTCCAGGATGCGGTGGCCGTCCTCGTCCGTCACGTACCCGCCGGCGGCGGAGGTGATGCGCGGTGGAAAAGGCCGGAGCAGCCGGATGGTGTGGTTGCCACCGTCCACCATGTACTTCACCGCCTCCCGCTGGATTGCCGCCGACCGGGGCGAGTGACGCCCGTAGTCCTCCGCCAGCGCGGCGAGCAGCTTCGCGTGGTCTCTCCGTTTCATATGGAAAAGGAGAATACAGGCAACGCCGCCGGTATTTCAAGAACAATTCGAGCACACGCCCGGCGGGGCCGGAAGGCGCACGGCGAGGCGCTCCGGCACTTTCCAAAAGCATCCGTATGGGCTTATATTTCAGTCGGGAGGGGCCCGGCATAGGGCGGTATGCGAATACATGCGTTGTCCGTGGTGAGACGTGCGCCGAGCATGGCGCAGGAAATAGTTCCCGCGGAGGTCTTGCGCGCGCAGATCGCGCGCAAGCTGGTGGAGCAGGAGCTCAGGGAGGCCGACGCGGAAGTGCGTGCTCACGAGCACGCCCACCTCGCCGCGCTGGGCGGCGGGGTGGTCACATATGACACGGTCATCGGCCCGAACGGGACATCGTACGCCGTCGGCGGCGGCATATCCGTCAGCCTCAGCCCGGTTCCCGGCGACCCCGAGGCCACGGTCCGCAAGGCGAAGATTCTCATCCAGGCCGCGTATGCCGCCGGTCAGCCGTCCGCGGCGGACATGATGGTGGCGGCCGAAGCCTACCAGCTGGAGATCCAGGCGCAGAGAGAAGTGGACAGGGCGCAGGCGGCCGGAGGCGCGAGCCCGCGCATCCCCTGGTTCGCGTAGGAGCAACCCGGCGGCGTGCCGCGGCCGCGGCCAAAGCAAACAAAACCTGCCGGATCACGGCGAGGAGGCCGGTGCCCCTCGATCGGTTCCCGTCGTCGGCGCTGTGCGGCGGCGCGTGGCAAGGAACGAGCCGGCCAGGACGAGGACGAACCCGATTCCCATCCCGACCGTGAACGTCTCACGAAGGATCGTGATACCGGCCAGGGCCGCCACCGCCGGGTTGACGTATGTGATCACCGTGGACCGGACCGGTCCGATTTCCGCGATCAAGGCGAAGAAGAGCAGGAATGCGGCGGCGGTGCACACCACCGCGAGCACCGCCACCGACGCGAGCACTGCGGCGCTGGGCATCGCCTGCGGCCAGTGCGTTGCCGCCAGCGGCGCATAGGCCACGGCGCACACGGCGAGTGAAATCCCGGTCACGCTCACCGACGGGACGCCGGTGAGGTAACGGCTGAGAATGGCGGGCCCCAGGGCATACCCGACGACGACAACGGCCATCTGGAGGAGCGCCGTGACGCCCGACGCGCGAAGGTCCAGGCCGACGATGGCCACCACCCCGACCAGCCCGACCGCCAGACCAGCAATCGCCACCGGTCCCATCCTTTCCCGGTTGCCGAAAAGAGGCGCCACCCCGAGGCCCACCAGGGGAACGGAGGAGATCAGGAGCGCCGCCAGCGAGCTGGAAATGTGCTGCTCGGCGGTCGAGAGGAAAATCCAGGGACCGCCGATTTCGGCTGCGGCGAATGCGAGCAGGGGAATCCACTTGCCGCGGATCCCGCGCAGACCGCCCCGGGCAAGAACGATCGGCATCAGGATGAGCGCGCCGATCCCGGTGCGGGCGAATACGAGCATGGCGGGCGATATCTCGCCAACGGCCACGCGGATCAGGAAGTACGGGATCCCCCAGATCACGCACATCGCGGCAAACAAAAGGAGTCCTCTCCTGCTCATGCCCCGTGTATACCAGAGAACCGGATGTTCGTCTCCGCCTGACAAATGTCATGGTCAAATTGTGACTGTCTTCTCCACGCGGCCTTCCTGCCGCGTGTGTAGGTTCAACGGCAGGAAGGGGTCGCTCGATGTCACGAAAGAGGTTTTCCATCCGCGTGCTGCCGGCACTGGCTGCCCTGGCAATCTTCGGGCTTGCGGCGGGATGCAAGACATACCAATACCCCGCCCGCATCAACATGGGCTCCGACCTGGCCGGGATCTCCGGACCGGGGCCCGTTGCCGCAATGAGCGCGATCTGGTGCGGGTGGAAGGGAATGCAGGCGGCGCCCGCCCGCGGAGCCGCCACTCCGGTCACGCGCCTGGTCGACACGATACACGGCGAGCCGTTGAAGGAGTTCGTCCTGACCGCCCAGGTGGTCACGCGGGAAGGCCTGCCGGACGAATGGACCTTCAACGGCTCGGTGCCGGGGCCCCCATCAAAAGACCTTTGAAAACCTGCCGAAGGGGCTTTTCGGCCCGCTCGTGGTGGACGACCCGAAGGAGCCGGCGGTGTACGACCACGACTGGATAGTGGTCTACCACAATTCCCTCGACGCCTCGCTGACATCCCGGCAGCTCATCGCGAGGATCATCGCGCAGCGGTTCGGCGCATGGAAGAGGTCGGAGACGCAGGAGGACGGCAGGGAGGTCGAAGCCCTGGACGCGCGTCCGGGTGACCTCGTGCGGCTGCGGATCGTCAACGCCATTGCCGGCGAGATGCCCGGAGCCCCGCTTCGAATCGCGGCCGTTGGCGGGGATGTCACGCTCCGCGCCATCGACGCACACGATCTCAACCGCCCGGGCGTCCTTGGCAGGCGCCTCCTGGCCATCGGGATGGGCCAGCGGTTCGATCTCGTCTTTCGGGTTCCCCCGGATGGGCCCGTTGTCCTTCGCGACCCTGATTGGGAAGAGACGGTGATCGTGGGAACCGCAGGCAGCGCCGCGGCGGCCGCGCAAGACGTCGGCCGCTGGCAGCCGCTGGATCTCGGCGACTACGGGGAGCCGGCGTACGATCCCATCATGACGCGCGCTTCCTTCGACGCGACGTGCGTGATCGACATGGCATCCGCCCCGGGACACCGGGACGAGCGGGTGCAGCTGGTCCACACGATGAACGGTCAGGCGTTCCCCAACATTCCCATGCTCATGGTGACGGAGGGCGTGACTCGCGCGCGCAGTGGTGCACCGTCAGGCTCGCGGGGACCGCCGGCGAGATCTCCCTGGAGATCGACGACCAGGAGAGCGGGGAACCGCGCGACGCGGCGCTTGCGGACGCTGTTTGATCGAGGAGAGGGGGACCGGGATCCGGGGCGTGGCCCTGACCCTGACCCTGGCGCAGACCGCAGGCCGGGGTCAGGCAGCGGTCTGCGGGGAATCCGCGAGCGTGTGACCGCACTCGGCGGTCGGCTCCGCGCCGGCTTTGTCGCCTCTCCCCCGGCACGGTGCGCAACTACCTGTCCACCGCCATCCAGAAAATGGGCGCTCGCAACCGCATCGAGGCCGCGCGGGAGAAAGGCTGGCTGTAGGGCGCCGGCCGTGCGGGAGAAGAAGCACGCGCGGCCGCCCGCCCGGCCCGAATCTCGCCGCCGGCCTACATCTCCATGAGCTCGGAGACGTACACCTTGCCGCCCTCGGCAATTATGGGACAGCCCTTCACGAGCTTTGCCGCGCCGGCAAGGTCATCCGCCTGGACGACGCTGTAGCCGTTGGAGACATTGCCGGCTGTTCCATCCTGGACGCCGGAGCTGGTCACCGTCTTCGATTTGCCGAACGGGGCGCCCGCTTCGACCACGGACTTGCCCAGCGTGTCGAACCACTTCTTCCAGGCCTTCATCGACGCCTCCCCTTCCTGGGGCGTGGTGGGAGCCTTTCCTCCGCTGTAGAGAACCGCGAACTTCTTCATGCGCTGCCTCCTGTCGACTGAAACCGTCTTGGTCGAATATGGCGAAATTCAGGCGGGAAGGGCGACGGCAAAATTGCCTTTGTTCATGGGGAATCGCGCCACGGTCCGCCGTGGCATTCGCACGCCATGGCCCCCGCGGCCGCGCCCCTACACGCCCCCGCCGCCGAGAGCGGCGCCGATGTTCAGCCGGGCGAATATCGCGAACGCGACGATCAGGACAACAAGGACCCCGAGGCCGATGACCAGGACGAGGACGCTCCTCTTCATGTCTTTCCCTCCGCGTACAGTTTTGCAAGCTCGTCGAACCCGATCCCGAGAAGCTCCATCGTCCGGAACACCCGCGGGAGCTCGCGGCTCACGAAGCGCGTGCGCGCCAGCTCCCGCGTGACCTCGGACGCGTTCTCGGTGACGAAGTAGCCGATCCCGCGCTGGTTGTGGATGATGCCGTGCTCCTGCAGGTAGGAGAAGGTGCGCACCACCGTGTTGGGATTGACCGCAATGCTCTCCGCGAGCTCCCGGATCGAAGGGACCCGGTCCCCTGGCTTCCAGGCGCCTCGCAGCACGTTCTCGCAGAGCATGTCCGCGATCTGCAGGTAGATGGCCTGGGTTCCGGAGAACTCCATGTCAGACCTCGGTTTCCCTGAGCCGGAAGTACGCGGCCACCCAGCAGAACGGGGCCAGCAACGCCCAGAAGCACACGCGAAAAATCGTGCCGAACACCTGCGCGCCGTGAGTCAGGACGGCCGAGTTCTGGCCGTTGAGAGAGAACTGGCTGAAGTTGCCCGAGAACATCCGTCCCAGGTCCAGGTTCATGCCGCCTCGCGTGAACAGGCTCCCCAGGACGAGACGGAAGATCACCATCATGACGATGACGACGGCCATCCCGATGATGCTCTGGGCGAGCACGGTCTTCAGGAACGCCACCTTGCGGAACCAGATCGATCCGAGCAGGTAAATCGACTGGAACACCAGGTAAATGGCGGCGCGGTGGAGGTTCTCAACGGCGACGGGATTGAACCACAGGTGCCCGGCGCCGAAGACGGCGCGGTTGATGAGCTCGCTCAGCGCCGAGATGCCTGCCATGAAGAGCAGCGTGGCGGCGGCAAAGCCGATGCTGCTTACCAGGAGCTTGCTCACGAGCTTTTCGAGGAGCGTGCCCGGAAGGGTCAGGTAGAACGGCCCCGAGGCAGCCTGGTGCGCTTCCCGAAAGACGCTGCTGGTGGAGATGAGACCGCCAAGGGCGAGCAGGCCGACATAGAAGGGAGTGTAGAAGTCTCCCCCGGGTCGTCCCAGCATGGACAGCAGGGAGATCAGCAGCAGCACGCCCCCGACCGCGGCCATGGCGACCAGGACGCCTCGATACCCGTGGACGAAGTCCCTCTTGAGAAGGAGGAAAAGCCGCCGGGGACTGAAGACCGCCTCGAATCCGTTGCGCTCATCCATTGTGCACCTCCGTTGGTTCAGTAGTCCTGGAGGCGCCGAAGATCTCCGACAGCTTCCCGGGGTTCGCGATCACGGTGTTGAAGAGAGTCTCCAGGTCGATACCGGTTTCCTCCGTGCCGGTGTTCCGCCGCACCGACACCCATCCCCCGATGGTCCTGTCCGCATACAGGATGGAATCGCCCTGCGGCTCCGTCGGCTCCAGGCGCACGGAAAGCCTTTTCGTCACTTCGGCCATCGGCTGGTTGAAAATGATACGACCCTGGTCGAGGACGATGATGGGGTCGATCAGGTTCTCCATGTCACGCACCTGGTGGGTGGAGACGAGGATGACCCGGTCGTCGCGGCTCGCGCGGGCGAGCAGCCGTCGCAGCTGCCCCTTGGAGGGGATGTCCAGGCCGTTGGTCGGCTCGTCGAGAAGGAGCACCCGGCATCCGCTGGCAAGGGCGAACGCCAGGGCGAACTTCTTCTTCTGGCCGTAGGAGAGAGAGGAGAGCTTCTTGTCCTGCTCGAGCTCGAGCTCGGTCATGCACGTGCGGAACTCGTCGTGGCTGAAGCGCGGGTAGAAAGGGGCATACAGGGACAGGTACACCCGCGGCAGAAGCGGCGGAATGAAAAGCTCCTCCGGTACCGAGATGATCTCGTCCAGCATGTGCACGGGCCGGAACGCGGCGTCGTGACCCAGCACCCGGATGCTTCCCGTCTGCGCATAACGCAGGCCGCAGATGAGCTTCAGGAGCGTGGTCTTCCCTGCGCCGTTCTTGCCCAGAAGGCCGTAGATGTTTCCCCGCTCCAGGCTCAGGTCCAGGTGGTCAAACAGCTTCTGCCTTCCGTACCCGAAAGTCAGGTCCTTGATTTCTATCACCGAATCCCTCCTAACTGGTGTACTAATTACCTAATACTCTAATAATGTAGCACCCGTTGAAGCTTCCGTCAAGTGTTCCCATGAAAGGATTCTCCGTTTCCTGTCGAGGCCCCACTGGTATCCGCCCAGGGCTCCAGACTTACGGATGACACGATGACAGGGAATCACGAAGGCAACCGGGTTGCGGGCAATCGCCGATCCCACCGCCCGCACCGCGCGCGGCCGCCCGATCCTGCGAGCAATGTCCTCGTACGTCGTGACGCTTCCCCGCGGAAGCTGCCGCAGGACGGCCCACACCCTGTGCTGAAAATCGGTTCCCTGGGCGTCGACCAGGATCTCCGCCTCCGTTGCCGGTGGTCCGGAGAACACGGACGCCATCATGGCGCCGGTGCCATTGGCATCCTCGATCAACAGGGCCCCGCGGTGTTCCCGTCCTACGGCCGAAAGGGCGTCAGCCCTCCGGCCGTCGTCGACAAAGGAAAGCGCGCAGATGCCGTTCTCCGTGACGGCAAGCAGCGCTTCCCCGAACGGGGTCGAATGAAAACCATAGCGGACCGTGGACCCGGCCGCCGGTGATGATGTGTTGCTCATGGTGCCAGGATATGCCCTGTCGACGGCCCGCGCCACCCGGAAGTTGCTCCCGCCTTGACTTTGAAAAGGCGCCGGCCGAAATTCTCACTGCCATGAAGCCAAAGCTCAACACGCTGACGCCCGCGGAAGAGCGGGTGATCATCCACAAAGGCACCGAAAGGCCCTTCAGCGGCGAATACGAGTCATTCACCGCGAAAGGCACCTATGCGTGCCGGCGATGCGATGCCCCGTTGTACCGGTCCGAAGACAAGTTCGACGCCCGCTGCGGCTGGCCCAGCTTCGACGATGAGATCCCCGGCGCGGTGAAGCGCACCCCCGACGCGGACGGCATGCGCATCGAGATCACCTGCGTGAACTGCGGAGGCCACCTCGGGCACGTATTCCTGGGGGAGGGTTTCACCGGGAAGAACACGCGGCACTGCGTCAATTCGATTTCATTGAAGTTCATAAAAAGTGCCTGAGAACACTGCTCGCTAGCGTACAGAACACATCCGCGATCATTCATACTCTTTCTCAGGAGTTTATATGAATCACAGTCAACCATGGGAACAAGAGCAACGGCTTCAAGAGCAGCAGGATCAATGGCGATTTCAACAACGGCAGGATCAACAGCCGCAGCACCAACAGCGGGTTCAGCGAAGGCAGGATCAACAGAGGGTCCAGGAACAGCAGGATCTGCGGCGAGTTCGACAACAACCGGACCAGCCGCAGTATCAACGTCGGCAGGACCAGGACCAGGTTCAACGACAACAGGATGAGCGGCGGGCTGAACAGCAGCAGTTGAAGGATGACAAGCGTGTGCAGCGGCGGAGTAATCAACAGCGGGATAAAGAGCTGCAGGATCAGAAGTTGGACCAGACCTGGGGCTGATGACTGAACGGCAAGTCGTCTGAAGCCGCGCGCTTTGCGGTCATCACGCCTTCCGTGATGCTTCCATTTACAATGCGTCCTGCCGAACAGAATTCTCCGGGTATTATCAGTAGCCTTTCTTAAGGAGTTCAAAATGAAAAAGCTACTTATTGTTTTGGCACTTTCTTTAACCTTTCTTACAGGATGCTTAGGGTGGGTGCACTGGGGCGGTGAGCGCGATGGCCGGTATAATCAGCGTCAAGAGCAGCGCGACGACCGTCGCAATAACCGTTAAATCCTACGATTGACAGCGCACACCCGACAGGCTGCGCTGTCAGTATGTGTGACATGGAGAGCATGAATGAACAAAGAGCAAATCAAAGGTCGCGTCAAAGACGCAAAAGGCAAGGCGAAGAAGGCTACTGGACGCGCAGTTGGCAAGCTTCAGAAAACCAAGGGCAGACTCGAAGCGAAGCTTGGTGGCTTGAAGAAAGACATTAAGAAAGCCCTGTAAAGCCAGGGCGATGAAGAAGCACGTCTGCGTCCTGGCAATCGCAGCTTTGGTCTTGATTTGGACGCCGGCAACAGTTCCTCTTTTTGCGGAAGAGAAAGACTGGATCCTTGTCGGCGCCTGGGTCAATGCTGCGTATGATGGCGAGAACCTCTACGCGCCCAAGTTCGTGTTCACAGGTGATGGAAAAGTCACTCAATACTATCACATCGCGGGATCTCTCCCTCGGGCTGAGGGAACATACGTGATTGAATCTGATTGGACGGAACCCGGTGTGCACTGGTTCAAGATAAAATCTGTGTATCTCAGGTGGACGCATTTCGAATTAGCGAAGCTCACCAATGAAGGCAATACGTACGAGTCTGCAGTCTCCACTGGGGGGTATCCCTCGACCTTTGACAGATCCGGCCAGCGATCTTCCTACACAATCAGAACGCGCTATAAATGAACGGGTGATTCCGCGCAAGGCAAATCCCGCAGGGCCGGTGCCGCGGGCCCGGCGGTTCCCATTGCCGGCCATCCGGGCTATACCGTCCGGGCCGTGCCGCAGACCAACGATCTCCGCATCCTGTACGAAGACAATCACCTCATTGCCGTCAACAAGCTTCCGTCCGACATCGTGCAGGGCGACAAGACCGGCGACCGTACGCTGGCCGACAAGGTCCGTGACTACCTGAAGGAAAAATACGGGAAGAAGGGAAACGTCTTCATCGGGATCCCGCACCGGCTGGATCGTCCCACGAGCGGCGTGGTGCTCTTTGCCCGCACGGAAAAGGCGCTCGAGCGGCTGAGCGCGCTCTTCCGTGAAGGCGGCGTGAAAAAAACCTACTGGGCCCTTGTGGCGGAGAGACCGCCCCGGGACTCCGATACGCTGGTACACTGGCTGCGGCGAAACCAGTCGCTGAACAAGTCGTTCGTGGTCGCCGGCCCCGGCAACGATGCAAAGGAGGCGCGCCTCTCGTATCGTCTCCTTCTGAGCCTGGAGCGCTACCACCTGCTGGAGATCGAGCTGCACACCGGGCGCCACCACCAGATCAGGGCCCAGCTTGCCGCCATCGGGTGTCACATCAAGGGGGACCTGAAATACGGCTCGCCGAGGTCCAATCCCGGCGGGGGGATTCACCTTCATGCGAGGCAGGTGTCGTTTCTGCACCCGGTGAAGAAGGAGCCCCTGACGATCGTCGCGGACCCGCCTCCTGACGCGCTCTGGGCGGCCGCCGCGGAGGCGGACAGCAGGCGCTGAACGCGTCAGGAGGCGGGTGACCCGGGGAGCCGGCGGGCCCTCCCCCTTTCAGTTCGGCGACCAGGTAGCCATCAGACCGTCGGCCATCTTTCGCGGGGCGATGGCCTCCTCCGCGTGCGCAACCATCACCACGGGACCGTCACTCTCCACCGCGGCGTACATCACGAGCCGGCTGTCGGGAGACCACATCCGGAGCGACTCCCCATACTGGCCGTACTCGCGCACTACCTGCAGGAAGAACCCGGCCGGGTGGAACGTGGCAACCGTGCGCACGGCGCCGGTGGACACGCGCAGGACCTTGAGGGTGAACATGATCGACGGGCCCTGGTCGCCTTGCTGCATGGAGGGCACGAAATAGGCGATGTGAGAGCTGTCGGGAGACCAGAAGAACGCGGCCACGAAATCATCCCCGCTCACCCACCCGCGGAATAGAGGAGCAGGCCGTTAATGTAGCGGCCGCCCATCCGGATGAACATTTCACGATCCGAGAGGAGGCCCAGCCACTGGCGCACCAGCGCCTTGAGATTTGCCTGGCCCCAGTAGTTGTCGAACGTGATGACCTTCGGATCTTCCGGCCGGATCCGCTCCACGCGGGAGCGCGACATGAACAAGAAGATGG
>Ga0265316_10005154_pt1 | contig 12795 bp, 11 predicted proteins | sample 4522metaG_FD_202092 | JGI IMG/M metagenome (GOLD analysis project Ga0265316, IMG submission 202092) | Rhizosphere microbial communities from Carex aquatilis grown in University of Washington, Seatle, WA, United States - 4-5-22 metaG | ecosystem: Host-associated > Plants > Roots > Rhizosphere >... | reverse complement strand
GGCCAGGTTTACGTGGCGTTAAGCCGTTGTACCGGTTTAAAAGGGGTCTCGCTGGAGCGGCCGATCCGTCAAAGCGATATTATTTTTGACGATGCCGCTTGCGGATTTAAGAAAAAATTTAAAAAGATAGAAATTCTTGATAATAAATTACTTTAATTACGAATCCGGGGTATAATGTCAACATGCGTAATGAATATTCGTATAAGAAATATCAAAGAGAGCTAGCCAAGAAAAAGAAAAAAGAAGAAAAACTGCAGAATAAGCTGGCTAAAAAGAATGCCTTGCCTGATGCCGGACAGGATAAGCCTGTTGTCGCCGTAGAGTAGCACAAACTTACCGTACGAGATCGTTTTCCTAATCGAGCAGGATGTGGTAGAATTACATCAGGTTTTGGTATATATGCCAAAACCTGGAAGTTGTAAATATGGAAGGTGAGATCGTACTTTGCATACCGGGGCCTTGGGCCGCGCGTAACGATTTTATCGGTAGGCTGAGCGCTTACGAGCCGAAAGGCCGTTACGTCTGCACCATAATGATGCTGGCCGATATTAAGGAAAAAGATTATTTATCCATGGAGTTTCATGAATACGAGGGTAATCTTTCCCACGCTTTTTTTATGGCCAGTAAGGGCAAGATATCTTCGGAGAATATCGACCTGTTGTCCGTACATAAAAATTGTGTTTATCTTCACTTTCCCGCCGATGTCGAAGCGCAAAAGAACCGGTTATTGAAATACAGCGGGATCATCCGCGATCTGGGGGGATATGCCGTGATGATCGAACCGTCAGGGCCGGCCCACGAATGGGGGGCGTGGTTTTCTTCCCTTCCGGCGCAGAATGTTTTTTATCGCTACGGTTTATTCGTTGTGCTGACCCGAGATGACGATTATTATTTTTCCTGCGGGATGCGTTATTTTGGGCTGCCGGACGTAGAAGTGCCGATTAACGTAGAGACCAGCGAAGCGATGGAAGTGATGAATCAGTTTAATTTTTGGCAGATCTCCGCGCGTCCGCGTATCGAAACCGGCCTTACTTACAGCATTACTCCCGAAAGCCCATTTTATATGATCGAGGAAGAGCCGGACCGCCGCTATGGGCCGGATGATGTTTTCCATAACCCTTATGGGGTATGGCGCCTGACTAAAAAGAATGAAGCCGATTTCAATGGCCCCCCATCTTAAGCTCATTTTACTCAATTTTACTCAATTTGTAATTGCCCTCAGCGCGATTTTATGTACAATAGAGGCCTATGTGTTACGCCATACCCGGTAAAGTAAAATCAATCGAAGGCAGAACTGCAGTTATCGACTACTTTGGTCAGGTGCGCCGTGCTTTAAATGAAAAGAAAAGTCTTAAGGTGGGCGATTACGTTTATGCCCAGGGCGGTTACGTGCTGGAGGTGGTCAGCGAGAAAGAAGCGAAGAGCACTTTGGAGGCCTGGCGCGAAATTTTTTTCGCTTTGCAGGATACCGATGTACGCTTAAGCCAAATCGATACGATATCTGCCGATAAAAAATTTACTGCTATTTTAGACCGTGCCCTCGAAGGTAAAATACCGTCGCGCGATGAAGTCGTTTATATTTTAAAAAATGAAGATAAAAATAATCTCGAACTTTTAGGTAAAACCGCCAATTTTATCCGCCGAAAATATCTGGGCAATTCTTGCTGCGTGCACGGGATTATCGAGATATCCAATATTTGCGCTCAAACTTGCGGCTATTGCGGTATATCCGGGCATAATCAGACTGTAACGCGTTATCGGATGAATCCCGACGCGATCGTGGATTGGGCGCTTTTCGCAAAAAAGCATTATGGGTTCAAAGCGCTGGTCCTGCAAAGCGGTGAGGATTGCGGTTACGCGGTCGACGAGCTGGTTTATATGGTAAAGAATATAAAGGAAAGGGCAGAGGCGTTTATTTGTATCAGCTTCGGTGAAGTGGGTTTAAATAATTTGGAAAAACTTTATGCCGCCGGAGCACGGGCCATGCTTTTACGTTTTGAAACTTCCAATGCCGCACTTTATGAAGCATTAAAGCCGGGTTGCCGCCTGGAGAGCCGCCTTGATCATTTAAGGCGCGCTTATGAGTTGGGGTTTTTGACGATGACCGGAGGGATGGTCGGGTTGCCCGGGCAAACCGCGGATGATCTTGCCGGCGATATCCTGCTGGCGCGCGATCTCCATGCCGAGATGTTTTCTTTTGGGCCATTCATCGCGCACGCGCAAACGCCGCTTAAAGCAAAAAGCGGTTGCGGCGGAGAGCTTATGCTGAAAGTCTTGGCGGCGGCGCGCTTGGTCGAGCAAAAGAATGCCAAGATATTGGTGACTACGGCTTACGAGACGATCGACGTAAAAGCGCGCGAGCGGGCGCTTTTGGCCGGGGCAAATTCAGTAATGCTTAATATTACGCCTTTAGAATATCGTAAGCTTTATAATATTTATCCAAAGCGCGCCCATGCACGGGAAACTATCGAAAAACAAATAAAAGATGCGACGGCATTGTTGCGCCACTTGGGGCGCGCGCCGACCGATTTAAGCGTAAGCAGTAATTCGTAAAAAAAAGTTCAAAACCGCTTGACATTGTGTTATGGTGCAGTAGAATTCAACTAGATATAGTGGTTTAAATAAAAGATATTAACAATTGCAAGGGCCATTTAAGCGGTAACAAAAGCGATGGGGAGGTAGCGGTTATGGCAATCAAAAGTGCACGTTGTCCGATTTGTGAAGAACGTTTCGAGCTCGAGCCTGACTTGGAGGTAGGCGATGTGACGGCTTGCCCGGGTTGTTATGCCGACTTAAAGATATTAAACTTGCATCCGATTGAAGTTGCCGAGGCGGGTAATACCGCTGCCGGTGACGATGACGCCGATAACGAAGATGACGAAGGCGCGGAAGACGAAGATTTCGGCAGTTATCGTTAAAAAAGGAGGCTTTTGTGAATAAAAAAGTTTTGATTATTGCTTCGCTGCTTGTTTCAACCGGAATTGTTTGCGCGGCGCAGGATTCAAGTAATAAAGCTGTTTCCGAGGTAAAAGCGCCGGTAGCGGTAAGCGTAGAGCAGCCGAAGGCTGTTGATAAACCGGCGGCTATTCCTGTGGAGAATAAAGTTGTTGCCGAAGGCACGATCAGCGAGATCGCTTCCGATGGTACTTCGATCTCGGTCGATACGGGTAAAGAGACGGTTAAATTCATTACGACCAAAGATTTCATTGATGAAGCTTACATGGAGGTCGGCGACAAGGTGAAGATTGCCGGCGAAAAGACCGATACCGGATTAAAACTGGTTGATTACGATTATGTTTTTGATGAGGCTTACGAGACCGGCGAAGGCGAGACTGAACCGACGGCTAAAGTAACGCCTGCCGCGGCAGAAACTTCTGCGCCACAATCCGAAGCGGTCTCAGCTCCGGCCTCCGCGCCGGAAACTGCAATGGAAGCAGGGAATAACGTTCCGGCTGCTGAACCCGTACCGGCGCCGTCGGCTGCTCCTGTGCTGCAAGATACTTCTTCTAACGCGCCCGCAGCAACCGGGAATGCAGTTCAGTAATAATGACATATTTGCAGGACAGAGAAATTTTAATCCCCTTCACCAAAAATGGTGAGGGGGCTTTTTTGTGCCGCCTTAGTTTTAGCAGGAGGCTGAATGGATAAGCCGTTAAGGCATGAAGAGGTAAAGGCAGCGGAAGAACCTGGCAGTAGCCGTACACTGCCGGTTGCGCAGGATTGGGTTACCGCTTACAAGAGTTCGATTAAAAGTATTTCCGAACTTTCTCGTTTTGTCTCTTTAAACGACAGCGAAAAGGCGCAATTGCAAAAGGTGGCTGCCGGTTACCAGATGCGCATAACTGCGCACTATTTTTCCCTGATCAAAAATCCTTACGATCCCTATGACCCGATTAAAATGCAATGCGTTCCGTCGGTGGAGGAGATCGAAGCGGGCAACGGTGAAAGTATCGATCCCTTAGGCGAAGAAAAAACCTCTCCTGAAGAATTCCTAGTGCACCGTTATCCTGACCGCGTTTTACTGGTCGTTACCGCTAAGTGTTTTATGTATTGCCGCCACTGTACGCGTAAGCGTTTGTGGCGCGAAAAGAGTCCGGAGCCGACATTACGCGATATCGATAAAGCCCTCTCTTATGTTATGAATAACCGCCAAATCCGCGAAGTGATCGTTTCCGGCGGCGATCCCTTAACGCTGCCTACGGAAAAGCTCGATTATATTCTGGCGGCGATGGCAAAGATCCCGCATATCGAAGTAGTGCGTATCGGAACGCGCGCCCCGGTCGTGATGCCGCAGCGCATCGACGATGTTTTGTGCAAGACACTCGGCAAATATAATAAGCTTTGGGTCAATATACAATTTAACCACCCGGCGGAAGTCACCGATGAAGCCGCGGCAGCGTGCCGTAAATTACAGCGTGAGGGCATTCCTCTAAGCAATCAGTCGGTACTTTTAAAAGGTATTAATGACGATCCGGAAGTAATGAAAGAGCTTTGCCGTAAATTGCAAAGCATCCGCGTACGCCCTTATTATTTGTTTCAGTGCGATCCGGTAGTCGGTGCTTCGCATTTCCGTACCTCGGTAAAACGCGGGATCGAAATTATTGCCGCCATGCGCGGGCACACCAGCGGGATGTGTGTGCCGACTTTTGTGGTCGACGGGATCGACGGCCGCGGCAAGGTCATGGTCGGCCCGGAGACATTTTTATCGGCCTCGGATAATGGAGTTTTATTGCGTGATTACCGCGGTGAGGCATTTTTCTATGATTCCCCGGAAAAAGAAAATTTTTCTTTGAATAATACGGTCGCCGAAAAAAAAGTGCATAGTGTAGGTATTGTTTTTAACCTTAAAAAAGGCAGCCACGCCGAAGATGAAGAAGAGTATGATGAGATCGAGACGATCGAGAGTATAAAAAAAGAAATCGAAAAATATAATTTCCAAGTTAAGCTTTTTGAGCAGGGCGGCGATCTTATGGATAACCTGATCAAAAACCGCCCCGATTTTGTTTTGAATATCGCCGAAGGCGTAGGTAGTTCCCGCAGCCGCGAGGCCCAGGTACCGGCGGTTTTAGAGAGCTTAGGTATACCTTATTCCGGGTCGGACCCCGTGGCTTTGGGGATAACTTTGGATAAATATTTGACCGGCAGGCTTTTAAAATCGGCCGATGTGCCGGTGCCGCTTACCTTTATGGTCGAGACAGTTAAAGAGATGCATCTTTTGGAAAATATTTTTCAGAAAAATTCTAAATTTATCGTTAAGCCTCGTTGGGAAGGTTCGTCCAAGGGCGTATTTTTAAATTCCGTAGTGAGCAACTTTGCCGATTTAGAGCAAAGGGCGGCATATATTATTTCGCGTTACAACCAGCCGGCAGTGGTCGAGGAGTTTATCGAGAAGGACGAGATCACCGCTGCGGTTTACGGCAACGAAACTCCGCGTGTCTTAGGGATGATGAAGATCGTGCCCAAGGAAGAGTCGGATCAGCCATTTTTGTATTCATTGGAGATAAAACGCGACTGGCAGGCGAAGGTCAAATACGAAGGGCAAAGTTCGATTTCGGCGGCAATGCAAAAAGCGATCGAAAAATATGCACTCACTGCCTATCGCGTTTTGGAGTTGAAGGATATCGCGCGCATCGATTTTCGTGTCGGCAAAGACGATATACCGCGTATTATCGATATCAACCCCTTGCCGGGTTTGTCGCCGCGCTACAGCGATTTGCCTATCCTTTGCCGCTTAAACGGCAAGAGTTACCCAGAGCTCGTTAAGACTATTTTGCGCGAAGCTTTCAAGCGTTACGGTTTCAAGTGGCAGTAGCGAAGGTCATTATCACCGTGACGCGGGAGGACACGCCGCGCCCGGATGTTCTGGATAACCGCCGCTGTGCCCAATCTATTTTTGACGCTCTGGTAGCTGATTACGAACCGCTGATCCTCGACATCACCAAGCGCGATTTTAAAAACATTCCTGCCCTGAAAGCGCGAATAAAATCGTTTAACCCGGTTTGTATTTTTAATATTTTTGAAGGTTTCAGCGACGACTCGCTTAAAGAGGCCGATTTTACCAGGATTCTGGCTTCCCTTAAAATACCGTTTACCGGCAACGGGTTTGACGCGATACGCACTTGCCTTGATAAAGACCGGGTGCGCCGGATCCTTGCGCAAAACCATATCTGCGTGCCGCGTGGGATTTTAGCTAAATGCGTTAAAGACGCAGGCAAGATCGATTTTGGTTTTCCCGTGTTTATCAAGCCTAACCGCGAAGATGCGAGCGTCGGTATCGATAACCATTCGCTAGTCAAGGATAAAGCCCATTTGGAGCGCTATTTGCGTGAAAAAGTGGGTAATTTCACCGGCGGTGTGGTGGTTGAGGAATTTATTCCCGGATGCGAATATAATTGCGGGTTTTTAGGCAATACTCACTTTGAGCTGATGAATGTTTCGGTGATCGATTACGAAAAGTATAGTGATTTCAAGCCTTTTTTGAGCTATGACGCCAAATGGAACCAGGCCGCCCCGGAGTTTAAAGCAATCATCCCGGCCATTGATAATCATCTGGACGAAGGTATAAAAAATAGTATAATACGCCTTTGCCGAAAGGCCGGGCACTTACTGGGTTGCCGGGGTTATTTCAGGGTCGATTTGCGCGAAAAGAACCAATGTCTTTATGTTTTAGATGTCAATCCCAACCCCGACATCAACGTCGACAGCGGCTTCATGCGCCAGGCGTACAGCAAAGGCTACACTTTCGGTGAAGTTATCTTAAGGATGGTACGGTCAGCGATTACTTCTTAGAAGGAGGTCACCAGTGTTAAGTCTTAAATTGCAGACCTGCGTCAGTGTGGCGGAGAGTACGGGAGTTTTTTACTCTGCAGAGATGAAAGTCCTCATTGAAGTTTTGGAAAAGTCCTATGCCTTTTCCGATGCTAATCTGGATACTTTACCGGCCGATGGTTATTTTATTTACGAAGAAAAAAATAATGATGAGTTGTGCGGTTTTGTGATCTTCGCTAAGACTCCGCTTACTCAATCCAACTGGGATATTTATTGGGTAGTGGTGGATAAAAAATATCAGGGCAAAGGCATCGGCTCACGCCTTATCCGGGCGGTCGAAGCCTATATTCTGGAAAAAGACGGTTTTGCCACGATGCGCCTTGAAACATCGTCGCGCAAAGAGTATGTAGGTACGCGGATTTTTTATGTCAAAAACGGGTTTAAAGAATCCGGGCGCATCCCGGGTTTTTACGCCTTGGGCGACGACCTGGTAACTTTTTACAAGAAAGTAGAACCGGAGATGAATAAGATCATCGACCGGCAGATCGAGATTAACGCCAATTAAAGGATCGTTGCATGCTTACCTCGATTGCGATAAAAAACTTCGCGCTTATCGATTCGATCGAGGTCGAATTATATGCCGGTTTTAACGCAATAAGCGGCGAGACCGGTGCGGGTAAATCGATCATCATCGACGCCCTGCGTATCGCTTTAGGCGAACGCATCAACTCGTCGATGGTGCGTTCCGGGAACCTAAGCTCTACGATCGAAGCAGTTTTCAAGCTCGAACCGGATTTTTTAAAAGACCACCCCGATATCGAAGAACTTTTAAGCGGCGAAGAGTCGCTTATAATTAAACGCAATTTTACTGCCGACGGTAAGGGTAAGATCAAAGTTAACGGTTTAAATATGACTTTAGGCGAGTTGAAGAAAATCGGCGACCGGCTGGTAGATTTTCACGGCCCTCATGACCATCAGGCGTTATTACAGAAAGAGTCGCATATCACTATGCTCGATTCTTTAAGCGCGGTACGGGGGATGCTTCACGATTATAAAATTTTATTCAGCGAACGCGCCGGCCTTTTAGCCCGCCTTAACGAAATGGGGCGCGATAAAAATTCCCGCGAACGCGAGATCGATCTTCTGTCACACCAGGTCAAAGAGCTCTCCGGCCTTGAATTGACCCGCGAAAAATACGATGAATATATCAGCGAACAAGCGCGGATTAATAATACTCAGGAGTTATCGGTCTGCGTGGGGGAGATGATCAACATCCTCGATGAAGGCGATATGGGGGTTACGGCAAATTTTATGAAGGCCGCAGGATTGATGCGTAAACTTAACCGTATCGATGAGACGACAAGCGATTTGGCGAGCGAATTAAACCTCGCCCATGAAACCGTGGATAATGTTTTAACGCGCCTCAAAGCTTATATCGATTCGCTGGCCTTCGAGCCGGAGCGCTCGCGAACCGTTAATGAAGTTTGCGATAATTATAAAAATGCCTTGCGTAAATACGGCCCCGAGATAGAAGACCTGCTCAAGTTTTTTAATGAGGCCAAAACCCGCCTTGATTTTTTAAATAACTTCGACGAGAACGATAAGACTTTGCGCGATGATATCGCTAAGCTTGAGAAAAAATTAGAAACTCTCGCCGCCGAGATCAGTGAAAAGCGCGTCAAGGCGGCAAAAGCGTTAAAAAAGACGATCGAAAAAGAGCTGCTGGAGCTTGGTTTTGCCAAGGTTTTGTTCGATTGCAAGATCACCAAAGTTGCCTTGAAAGAAGATGGTTTCGATGATGTCGAGTTTTATATCAGCCCCAATCCCGGCGAGCCGTTAAAACCTTTGGCAGATATTGTTTCCGGGGGTGAGTCGGCGCGCATTATGTTGGCGTTAAAGAAAGCGTTGATCAAAGTCGATCCTGTGCCGGTATTGATCTTTGATGAGATCGACGCGCAGATCGGCGGCAGATTAGGCACGGTTACGGGGCTAAAATTAAAAGAATTAAGCCGCCAGCGCCAGGTTTTGGTCATTACCCATCTTGCCCAGATCGCCGCCTATGCCGATACTCATTATAAGGTGGCCAAGGCTGAGAAAAATAAACGCACCATCACCACGATCGAAAAACTCGATAAGGACCAGCGTGTCCATGAGTTAGCGCAGATGATGAGCGGCGAAAAGACTACGGCGGTCTCGATCATCCACGCTAAAGACATGCTGGCGCAGGCTAAGGTTTAACTTACACCTTTGTTTTTTATTATTGTCATTGCGAGCGCAGCGCGGCAATCTCGATTGGTGTAGGGGCGAATAATCATCCGCCCGTTGTGTTTCGTAGGGACGGACACATAGGCCCGCCCCTACACTGGCTCCAGATTGCTTCACTTTGTTCGCAATGACGGATTGTCCCGCTTCGTTTTTCTAATAACATAAAATATTAAAATAATATTTATTTATGTCAGTAATGCGGTATAATGTATCTGGGTTTATCAGAATTATAAGCCATATGAAAGTATTGACAATTAGCCATATCATGAGGTATACTTAAAGTGGAAAGAGGGAAGTTTATCTGGGACTTACGTAAAGAGTTGATAAATGTCGCCAAGCATGGCATCGATTTCAGCCTGGCGGCAAAAGCGTTCCTTGACCCGGATAGAAAAATATATACCGATATTCGGCATAGCCAGAAAGAAGAGCGATTTTTCTGTATCGGCAGGGCAGAAGGAAGAATTTTGACGGTGCGGTTTACTTATCGCCTGGGAAAGATCAGGATAATCGGTGCCGGATACTGGAGGAAAGGAGAACGTTATTATGAAAAGAAAGATTGATTCGAATATGCCGATCGGTAAATTGAAACCGGTTGTTGATTTTTTACCGCCGCCTGGCGCGCTCGGGTTTAGCGCTAATACGATAAAAGTGACTATATCTTTAAGCCAAGCCAGCGTTGAATTCTTTAAACGCCAGGCAAAGAACAATCATACCCGTTATCAAAAGATGATCCGCGATCTGCTTGATCAATACGCTTCGCGTTATTCGGTTTAAGATACTTTTCGGATTACCCTTTACTATCCCAAAAAAAGCGGTATTATTCTTCTTCGCTATTGAAGATGTTTTGATATATGGATTTCTTTAAAACTTTAAAAGACACCCCTATTTACACCCCTATTTACCCTTGAAAAACCTTAATTTATAAGGTATATCTTAAATAGGTAAAGATGAGAAATAAAATACGTAAAGTTGTAACCGCATTCTTGATTATTGCGTTTATTTCCAGCGGAAATCTTTCGCTATCTTTTTCGCAAAATCTTGCCTCGGCGCATACCGGGTTAAATCTGGTTTTACAGAGTCAACCGTTTACGCCGCCGGTTTTACGTGGTATTCGGGTGGATTCCAGCAACCCTTTTAAATTCGATTTTATCCTGGATAAAGGGGCGTTGAATTATGATGCTGCGGCAATGCATGAGGAAGCTCAAAAGATTATCAAATATTTTTTGGCTTCTTTGACTATCTCCGAAGAAGATCTCTGGGTCAATCTTTCGCCTTACGAGAAGGACCGCATTGTTCCCGGCGAATTTGGCAATACTACGATGGGTCGGGAGATGCTCTCTCAGGATTATTTATTGAAACAGCTGGCGGCATCGCTAACATATCCGGAAACGGAATTGGGGAAGGCGTATTGGGATGAAATTAATAATGTTCGTGTAGGGGCGGGTTCTAAACCCGCCCGAACAACAGAACGCCCCCCAACCCCCTCCCATGCCTACCGGCAGGCAGGTTTAGCAAAGAGGGGGAGCGAACAATCATTCAACAAAGTCTGGATCGTGCCGGATAAAGCCGTAGTCTATGAAGACGGCCTGCACGCTTTTATCGCTACCGCGAGGTTTAAGGTGATGACCGAGGAGGATTACCTTGCGATGCAGAATAATGGCGTAGGGGTCGACCCGCGTGTCGACCCGAAACAAGATAATGGGCGGACACATGGGTCCGCCCCTACGAATGCCGTTAATGCGTTCAAACAACACATCCTTCCTATAATCGAAAAAGAAGTAAATGAAGGCAAGAATTTTGCACCGTTGCGGCAGATCTACTACTCGTTAATTTTGTCGGTGTGGTTTAAAAAACAATTAAAAGAGACCGCGATCGCCGCGGCATATTTTAATAAGAAAAAGATCAAGGGTGTAGATTCCGGCGATGAAAAAGCCGTCATGCGTATTTACGATCAATATTTAAATGCTTTTAAGCAGGGCGCCTACAATTATGTAGAACGTGAATTCGTAGGGGCGACTAATCATTCGCCCGTGCATAAAATCACCCGTCGCGCATATTTTTCCGGCGGTGTTTCTTGCGCAGGTGTCAGGGGTAGTGTTCAGTATAGTTTATTTCCTGAAGTAGCGCCAGTTGTGGTGAATACGGGTAGATTGGCATTAGTTGAAGGCAATGCCGGAGATATCAACGCGGCAACGCAAAAAGAAATTACCGCGATCGAGACGCGGATAACGTATTTAAGGGGAGTATTGCAAACCTTAGAGCAAAGTCCATCGGCGGTTGAGGCGGAGAGCCCTTTCCTGGAGGCTGAACTCCGGCATTTTCACTATAACGGCGATCCTAAGGCGTATCTCCAACGAGATCCTTTGACTGCAGTGAAGCAATTGATCGCCTTATGCGAAATTGAACAACAATCTAAACAATATCCGCCGGAGGTTTCCGACCATATGATGAAGGTTGTTACAAATATGCGCTACCGCGGTTTCATCCACGAACTCAGGCATGCATTTCAAGATCAACTGACCTTAGGTATGGTTCAAAAGCTGCTGGATATGTATAATGTGCCGAAAGCTACGCGTGTACCATTCGATCGTTTATGTCAACAATATAATGCCTTGTACGCCCGGTTTGATGTAGTAAACGTAATATATGAAGATAGTATTTTTGCTTTATCCCAGCGTAATGACGCAATTCTATTATATGCGATGTTGGTTGATCTGGCAGAATATATTCAGGAAGTTATAGCGATTAAGGGTTTAATCATAGAATGGCTTTCTGCTTTTATTTCCCGTGGCTATGATCAGGATGCGAGGCTGATCAAAGCTTACGAACGCATAGAGGCAAACCGGGGGGTCGCCGAGCAGCGGCTCGGTTATGTGCAACAGCTTGTACGAAATGCCGGTGATTCTTTGGCCGAAGATAAGATCGATGTAAATTTTCTCGTTACCGTGGCGTTGGCCGGCAAGCGTCGTCAATTCGATAAACAAATCAGTATCGAGCTTCCTTCGGAGTTAGATTCTTCGGCGCCCAAAGCTTGGGGAACGGTTACCGATATTAATTTGCTTATCACCAATTTGCTGGATAACGCCTGTGATGCGGCCATAGAAAAAGCGGAAAAGGAAGCGGAACGAGCCGCGTCAGGAGGAAATGCGAATAATTTTCGTGGACGTGTGGTTGTCGCTACGCGCCAAGAAGGTGATGATGTATTACTCGAAGTCCGCGATAATGGTATGGGCATACCCAAGGATAAAATCGCAAGCGGTTGGATTTATGTAATGGGCCATACCACCAAGCCGCCCAACAAAGGTACCGGTTGGGGTTTGCGTATTGTGAGCGATCTTGTTCAAAGAATGGGCGGTGAGATCGAAGTGCGTTCGACTACTTATGAAGAAGATCCGGAACATAGCGGCACTATTTTTACGATCCGCCTGCCCAAAGAAAAAAGAGGAAACGGTGTGAGAGCTCCTGAAGCAGGCCATGCTCCGGAAGGCGGCGTAAGATTGAAAACCGATAACATTACTTTTGTGAACACAGGTAACGGCGTTTTAAGCCGATTGCCGGTTAAAGCAAACGTGCAAGTCGAAGGGTTGGTTTATAATATTGAGCGCATTAAAAATATCAGCAATGTCGAAGAATTTTCCCGCCTGATGCACTAAATCGCGTCTCTACGCCAAATCATAACGGGCGATTCATGAATCGCCCCTACACTAAATCTTCTTTACTATACTCAAAAAAAGCGGTATTATTCTTATTCTCGCAACATAA
>Ga0265316_10005153_pt1 | contig 12798 bp, 9 predicted proteins | sample 4522metaG_FD_202092 | JGI IMG/M metagenome (GOLD analysis project Ga0265316, IMG submission 202092) | Rhizosphere microbial communities from Carex aquatilis grown in University of Washington, Seatle, WA, United States - 4-5-22 metaG | ecosystem: Host-associated > Plants > Roots > Rhizosphere >... | reverse complement strand
GCCATGCTGACTGCGATTTTCAGCCACGCCGCAGACCGAAGCGGACTGAAAGCGGACTGAGCGAGAGGCAATTCGAGTTTAAGTCCTTCACCATCATCGTAGCCAGGAAGCGAACCGGATCTCGCCAAAAAACAGCGGACTGAGAGCGGACTGGGAGGGCAACACGGGATTCCGCCAAGTTCTTTGGAATGATGGTGGCCAGGGACGGAGTTGAACCGCCGACGCCAGCCTTTTCAGTAAGTGTTTACAACGACTTAACAGGTCTTAGGTGGCTGCGTAAGTACTTCAAAGGTCGTGAGAGACATGCTTATCTTGGGCTGGAATCTTGGGCTAGACCTAGTATCGCAGTGTATTTATGCTTCCTTAGATCCTTGGCTGTAAAATTTCAGCGTCCGACAGTTCTCGGTAACAGTGCGAACCACATGCTCAGGAGCGCCAGAAGGCAGCTCAGCTTCGATTTCAAGGGTGATTTTCATTTTAGCGTCGAGTAGGCCGGCAAGATGCTGAACCACGGAAGCGGCTATAGCATCAACGTCGCGCGATAGGCGAGTCGCATTCAGTGTCGCCGAACCGTGAAACCGCCTCGGACCCGGTGATTTCGTCGAGCCTGTTTGGGGCAGGCCGGTTCCTCCAGCAGGATATGCGGCAACCCCGACGCCAGATCTAGCAAGTCCATCTGCGGCTGCCGTGCCTGCAACCTCTATTCCGGTGGGTGTCGAAGCCTTGGCAGCGGTCTCCTTCTCCATCTGTTCTGCTGCAACCTCGGGCTTAACGACGATACTTTCCGAATTCAACTGAACATTAGGACGGCGTCCAGCTTCGATACCGCGATAGCGCCCGGTCGCTGCGTCGTAAGAATCCGCGTATGCAATCGTGTCCTGCTTCCAGGTGAGGCGAGCCACACCGTCCTGAATCGCCTCAAGAATCACCTGCGCGTTCTTGACACGCGGGAGGTAGAGGTACTTGGCGAAATCATCCACCAGTTGTTTTACTCCGACGTGACTACCCGGAGAGCGCCACAAAGGAATTTGCGTGATCTCCAAATGCAGGCGCGTCCCGGCCATGCTTGTGATCAAAAGTTCTTCGTTCTTCAGCTTTTTAGATGCCCGTTCAGCCAGTGCTTCTTGGCCTTGAAGCCGGATATCTTGCCATTCGACATTAGGGAACGCCTGCCCGGATTCTGGCCTCTTCTGTCCGGGCACGAGAAGCCACACATACGTCTCGGGGATTCGGCCCTTGACTGCCTGGTCCGAGCTTGTTTTCTTCTGGTCCACTTGATTCGCCTGGAACGGAGTCAGGTCCAAAGACACTTTCTCGCCCTCAATCGACTTCCACGCAAGGTAGAAACCGCTTTGTCGAGGTCCGCAAAGCGCGTTTTGTCTGCGGCAAGAAAAACCAGCATGTTCCCGCAGTTTCGGCCTGCCGAGCCGCGGTTCAAGATTTCGGCGGCTAGCTGGCGGGCTGGGCTATCGGTATCCTTGGCGCTGTGGGGCGAGTCTGGCTCGAGGATCACCAGCTTCGCTTCGGGTTCGTCCACCACTTCGTTGTAGCTTGCAGGACAAGGATGTACCTTTGAAAAATCTCCTCGTTGCTTTGCCTCTTCGAGCAGACGACGGCGGATCTCCTCCGCGACATCTTCCGCTTGAAACCGTTCGGCGCGTTCCTCAGCCATCCGGTTCACACTCGGTTGAGTCGAGTACCAATACCGGCCTTCATTCACGTATAGGTACGTCGCTTGATCGGCCAATTTTCGCAGGGCGTCTCCGAATGTGCCTGACGTTTCGCCCGGTTGAACGCATCCAAATTTCACCTGACGAATCGTCCAAGCCCTTGTTTACCGTTTCCTCAATGGGAGAAAGAATGGCGGCTATGACGCTGAGGGGCCACCCCCACGGTTAAACGGTGAGGAACGACAAATGGCGAGGTTCTGAGCGATGTCCAAACGGTGCTCCGCGAAGAATAGAAACTCCACCGCCCAACCCCGACGACGGTCGCGACTCCATCTCCCTCCTGGGATGGTCCGCGTTACAGGGATGTCTGCAAAACCTACAGATGTGCTCACGCTTGAAACCGTGGCGATCGTGCCCGAGTGATGCCAATCCGGGAGCACCGTGACGACCAAAGCCAATTTATGAAACACGCTCTAAGGAAATTGAATTCGGTGATTCAGGTACCGCTTAAGGTGCCGTCTTCGTGCTGGCCCACTATCAGCTCACAGCGGGGCGCAGTTTCGACGGCTTGGTCGCGATGGTGAGCGACGCCTCTTCCAGCTCATCGGAGGTCGCCTCGATGGTCAGAGAGCCTGGATTCTTCGAAGCCTGCAGAATCGCTTGCGCCAAACCGCTGAACAAGCTTCTCGCGTTTCCCTTGTCGGACTCCTGGCAATTCGGGTCGCCGTTGCCGAGACCGATCACTGCGCCTTCGCCCGACACCTTAAAGCGGATCGTGTTATCTGCGGTGGGAACGAAACGTCCTTTGCTATCGACGGTTTCCACGCGCACCATCGCCAGATCTTCTCCATCGGCGGCGAGCTCCGCGCGATCGGCCGTGAGGCGGATCTTCGCTGGGGACCCGGTGGTTTCTTGCTTTGCGACGAGCACAACTTTGGAACCTTTTGTGCCGCGCGCTTCGATGTAGCCAGGGACGTACTTGACCTTCCACTCCAGGTGATGGAGCGGCTCGACTTTCTTGGAGCCGAGGCTCTGCCCGTTGCAAAAAAGTTCGACGCTTTCCAGGTTCGAATGCACCCAGACCGAAATCTCTTCCCCCTCTTTGCCCGCCCAATTCCAATGGGGGAAAAGATGCAGCACCGGTTCCTTGCCCCACCATGCCTTGTAATAGAAGTAGTTGTCCTTGGGGAATCCGCAAGTGTCGACGACGCCAAATTGTGAATTGATGCTGGGCCAGGAGTAGGGCGTCGGCTCGCCGCGGTAATCGAAACCGGTCCATACAAAACCACCCGAGAGCCACGGACGGGCGGCATAGTAGGGCCACCACTCCTCGGCGAGATGGGCCCACGCCGGGTGATTGGCGTCATAGGCGCTTACCCAATTCCGCAGCTTGTCCGTGGTATAGATGCCGCGTGTGGCGACAGTACTCGCGGTCTCAGTGCCGATCAGCGGCTGCCGGGGATGATCGGCATGGTATTTTTCCGCCAGCGACAGCTCGTAGTTGAAGCCCATCACGTCGAGCGCAAATGCGAGCGGTTTGTCATACGAGCCGTTCACGGCCGCTGTGCAAAGGCGCGTCGGATCCAGTTCGTGCGCGCGTTTCTGCATGGTCTGAACGATCTGCGGGCCAATCGCATTCGCTTGCAGCACGTCCTCCTCATTGCCTATGGACCACAGGAAAATCGCGGGGTTATTGCGATAGCGCTTGACCATGGTTTCCAACTGCGCCAGGCCTTCTTCGCTCGATGACATCAGGCGCGTTTCGCAGAGCATCAAAAGTCCCGCCCGCGCGCAAGCCTCAACCCACTCGGGAGTGGGCATGTTGTGTGACGTGCGCACGGCGTTGCAACTCATGGCTTTCAGCACCCCAGCGCGGAAAGCGTGCAACGAATCGGGCAGGGCGGCGCCAACGCCCGCATGATCCTGATGGTTACAGGTGCCTTGGATCGGCGTGCTCTTACCGTTCAAAAGGAAGCCCCGATTCGCATCGAAAGTCAGCGTGCGCACGCCGAACACGGCTTGATCCCGGTCACGGGTGTTGCCGCCGGTCTCCACGGTCGCGATAGCGCAATAAAGATTCGGCTCTTCCGGTGACCACAGGGCCGGATGTCCGAGCTTTGCGATCGCGCTGAAGCTTTGCTTTCCGTCCGCGGCAACTTCCGCGGCTGGCGATTCGGCAGTGGACACTGTTTTTCCTGCCGCATCCAGAATTTGCCAACGCACGCGACAGCTCTCCGCGCCGTTCCCGGCATTTTCGACTACGGTGCTCAGCTTCAAGGTTGCGCTGCTGCCTTGCACGTCTGTGCGTACCACCGTATCCCATTGGCCCAGGTGCAGGGGATCGGTCTTGGTGAGCCACACGTGGCGATAGATGCCAGCGCCTTCGTAGAACCAGCCGTCGCCCAAGGACGCATCCACGCGAACCGTAATGCAGTTCTTCTCCCCATAGAAAAGAAAATCGGTCAGATCGAAGCGAAACGGGACGTAGCCGTTGTCGTTGCGGCCGATGAAGTTGCCATTACAAAAAACCAGCGCGCTGCGAAAAACGCCATCAAAATCGAGGAATACGCGGCGGCCTTGGTTGCTCTTGGGCACGTCGAAGACCCGGCGGTACCAGCCTACGCTGGTCTCAGGATAGCTCCGGCCTAACGGCTTGAACCCATGATCCTCCAGCGCCTTATCGTGGACGAAGGGCAGTTCAACCGCCCAATCGTGAGGAAGGTTCAAGGGCCGCCAACTCGCGTCGTTGAACTTTGCCAAAGCGAATTCAAACCCGCCGGTCTTATTAAAATCCCCCTGCGTGGAACCCAGGCCCAAATCGCGAGCGGGGTCGCAGCCGTGGCCCTGCAAGAAACGCCAATTGAAGTCAAGGAGGAGTTGCTCGCGCGGAGCGAGATCGCTCGCCGTCGTGGCATGGATCGGGCCTCCATTCTCCGCCTGCGCTGTGGCGCCGAGCAGAGCCTGGGTGACTGCAAGACGAGGTTTGAGGAGGAGGTTGCCGGCAGAAAGAAGCAGGCCAGAACGAAGTAGAGCGCGACGATTCAACTGGAACATTGGAATGACTCCCGTAATTTTCCTTTCTAACATAACCTGCAAAGAGTTTGCCTATCTGAATCGTTTTAATTAAATTAGGCAGTCGTAGTTGACGCTCTATGATTGCGGCCCCACGGCCCAAAACAGGGCTGCCGGTCCAGCTTCTAGAGCAGACCTGCAGGATTTGACTCTGGCATCCGGCCATCATCGTTCCGGCAAAAGCAAGAAAGGAGCCGAAATGGAAAAGAAGCGGTGCCGCACTGAAGGCGAAATGGACCGCCGGGAATTCCTTCGCCTTGCAGCCTTGAGTTCGGCAATGCTCATGGGTATAAGTTCTGCACTCGAGGGGGCAGAAACAACCCCGGATGTCCGCTCGTATGCTGCGCTGCATGCTTTGCCCCCTGGAGCCGTGAGGCCTGCCGGTTGGCTCCGCACGTACCTCGAAAGGGAAGCATCGCAACTCGCTTCCAAGTTGCCAGAGGTTTCATATCCATTCAACAGGGCGTACTGGGCTGGCGAGGAAACCGCCGAATCCTGGTGGCCCTGGGAACAAACGGCGTACTGGGTGGACGGCGCCACCCGTTTGGCCGTGGTTCTCGGGGACCAGCGCCTTATGGAACTGGTTCGAACCCGCATTGACTACACGCTGGCGCACGCCTCCGAGGATGGGTATCTGGGGCCCAAATTCTTTCAGGATCCCAACGGCGATTTTCATCGCTGGCCGCACGCTCTGTTCTTTCGCGCTTTGTCGGCCCTCTCCGATGCCCAGCTGGCTCAAGGTGCTACCACGAGCGAAGACATCGTAGCCGCAATGCAGAAGCACTATCTGCTCGACAAAGCTTCCTATGGGTCGCCCACTCGAAACGTAATCAACATCGAGTCCATGTTGTGGTGTTACCAGCGCAGCGGCGACCACCGTCTACTGGAGTTGGCCGAGACTGCCTGGAAAGAGTACATGAAGGTCGCTGCCGATCCGGAACATGGGGATCTCTCCGAACTGCGCGTCTACGCGGCGACTCCTATTAACTCGCATGGTGTCACCCATATCGAGGTGGCGAAACTTCCCGTCATTCTCTACTGCTATACCGGGAAGGATGAGTATCTGAAGTTTGCGCTTGCCGCTCAGCGCCGCATCTTTGACCACCATATGCTGATCGACGGTGTCCCTTCGACTTCAGAACACTACCGGACTGTAACTTCGCTCGACTCCCACGAAACCTGCGACATCGCCGATCACTCCTGGTCTTGGGGACACATTCTCATGGCCACCGGACAAGCCGTGTGGGCAGATCGCGTCGAGCGGACGTGTTTCAATGCCGCTATGGGCGCAATTCGCAAGGATTGGAAGGCGCTGCAGTACTTTTCATGTCCCAATCAGTTTCTTGCGACCCTGGACTCTGACCACAACGTGATGGCACACGGCGGCTTTCTCATGGCCTTTCAGCCGAACCCCGGAAAAGAGGGCGCCTGTTGCGGCGGCAACGTGCATCGCATCTTCTCCAACTACGTCATTCGTATGTGGATGAAGACCAACGACGGCGGACTCGCCGCGGTTCTCTACGGCCCTTCGAAAGTAACCACCACCGTGGGACCGGATAACCAGCAAATCGCAATTACGCAGACCACTCGGTATCCGTTCGAGGAACAAACTCACTTCAAGATCGATGCCGACCGGCCGGTGACATTTCCTCTATCCTTGCGCATACCGGCGTGGTGCGAGGCACCGAGTGTCGCCATCAACGGCGCTGCCACTCAGGCTTCTCGGCACGCCAACGGCTTTTTGATCCTGGATCGAAAGTTCGCTCCAGGCGACACGGTGACCTTGACTCTTCCGATGCGAATCGGCATCACGCATTGGCCGCAGAGCGGAATAGGAATCGAGCGCGGCCCGTTGGTGTATTCGCTGCCGATCAAGGAGAAATGGACGCCGCGCGTGGAACCAAAGTACACGACGGAGGACTTTCCGAGTTGGGAAGCAACTCCAGAGAGCGCTTGGAACTATGGAATTGCCGTTGACCCTGCGCTCTTGCCGCGAGCGGTCAAACTCAAGAAGAACGCAACGCCTCCAACCGAAGCCGACAACCCCTGGGAATACTCTCCCATCGAGTTAGTTGTCCCGGTGCGAAAGATCGAAGACTGGGAACTTCAGCGCAACCCCGACAATCCGAAACAACTGTTCACTCCTCCGTTGCCGGAGATAGCAGCAAGCAACGTAAGTGCGATCGTCGAACACGCCTCGCTTGCCCCTTACGGTTCGACTCACTTGCGGCTAACAATTTTTCCGGTGTGTCCGCCGTCGCGAGCTTCAGATATAAGAAAAGAATAGTCGATTTCAAACTCACGCCCGGGAAGCTTTCTTAGTCGGCAGGAGTTTGCATCCACGCCTGCGTCTGATTGGCGAGAAGTTCATCATGCTTGCACTACCAAAGGCCTGGTCAAATCAACGATGACCGCTGAGGAGAACTCGAACAGGGTGCCGCCGTCCTGAGACGAGGCGCGGCACGCAATCTCCCGGTCTCCGCTAGTCACCTTCACCTTGCCTTGAGCACTCCGAAGCGAGGGAGATACCATCAATTCCTTCAAAGAGACGGCGCCAGCGACGGTTGCGAGAGTCAGTCTGCCTCGATCCAGTGCAAAGCTGCCCCACGCAGCGGGCGTCGACCAGAAGCACTGGAAACCGTCGGGGTTGAGCTTGGGCGCAAGATCCATGTGGCCCTTGCGTGCGTCGTAGCGAAAGCCGGAGAGCACTGGAATGGCGGCCCAGCTTGCCATCGCGCGGGCATAGTGCCGTCCGAACTCGGTTTCGTCGTAGGGGTTGGCTTTTTCGCCGTCATAGCGGCGTCGGATATTGCCAATGCACTCGACGCCTTCGTCGACCATATCGTTGGCCAGCATCAAGACCGCGGCGGAGTACTCGAAGCCGGTCATGACCTCAGCGTTGTAAGGCATCGGCACCTCGGGCCGGGTGCCTCGGCTGTAGTCGCAAATGACCAGCGCGGCCTCGTCGTTCAGGGCAAAGACGCGCTGCGTGCTGGCGTGATGCATTAGGCTGCGCTTGTAGTTGTAGCGGTAAATCGAAGCCAGCGTCTTGCGGATATGGGTGGGATCAAGCAAGTCCCCAAGGCCAGCGATGGTGGCCATGTACTGGCCGATGAGTTGGTCCACCTGACAGCCGTCGCCGATCTGGTACTCCGGATGGATCGCGTTCTTCGTGCCTTTAATTTGCAAGCCGCTGGCAATCTTGTCTTGTGGAATACTGCGAATCTGCTGGATGTAGTATTCGCCATTGAAAAGGTTGGCATCGATCCAACGGCTTCCCTGCTCGTACATCCGGCGGCAGTCCCGAGCCAGATCGGAATCGCCCATGGCCTCTGCCATCTGTGCCACAGCCCGCAACGCGGCGAGATACCAACCGCTGCACATCGGGTTTGGCCCATGGAATTCGACATCGTAGGTGTTGTGCTGGACGCCGTCCATGACGCCGAATTTGCGCTCGTCCCAGCCGCCCGGTCGCCAAGCGTAGGCGAGTGCGCGCTTGGCTGCGGGCCATTGGCGGCGCAGCCAGTCGTCGTCGCCTAAGAGAGTCCAATCGAGGTAGAGCTTGACGATCTGGCCCATCTGACCGTCGGCAGCCGCCGCGCCCCAGCGCTCGTTGCTGGGCGGAAGAAAATGGCGAAAGTCCATGTGGCCTTCGGCATCGGTGGCGTAACCAAAGCTCGTCTCTCGCATCGAGCGGGCCAGAGTAGGAAAGAGAAACTGCGTGGCCACCTCGTAGTTCCACACATGAGTGCAAGTGCCAAAGCCGAGGCCACCCGTGTCCCCGCAGCCCTCAAAGCCATGGAAACTGCCGTCGGCGATGCGGAAGCTGGTGTTCGAGACGAGAGTACTGAGGTTGGCACTGGCCGCCTCCTTGACCACGTCTGGCAGCGTGGACCGTTGTAGGGTGGCGACGAAGTCCCGCGTCCTCCGCTCCAGATCTCCGAGATTGGCGGAGACATGTTCAGCGACGGCCCACGCATCTTGGTACTGAGTGGCATAGAAGTTGCCGAGCAGAGCTTTCTCCTTGCCCTTCGGCGCGTCCCAATTGCATCGCTCCGGCGTACGGTTGGGGAAGTGCCAGGCGAGCAAGAATCGGAACGAGCGACTGCCTCCGGCGGGTATCGTCTGGCGTATCGAGGCCGAACCTACCGGCGTTGAGGACTCGACAGGAGTGCCGAGGTTACCCGTTTTCGTGAACTCCTCGAACCAGAAGTGCTGCGGTCCAACGTTCCACCCATCGCGCCACTTTGGGAGCATCTCCACGGACGCGCCGGCTGCGGGGAGAGCGGCCAGGACGAAGGATCCCTGCATGGGGTCGTCGCCGGCGAGGGACGGGTCGGTCATAAAGACTCCGCTCATGCCCGTTGCGGTCCGCGCAGCGTTATTACGGCTGTCCGATCCACCGACCGGGTTCGAGATCGACCAGGCCACGACAACCTCAGCCTCGGTCGCGCCTGGATTGTGAATCTCGTAACTCAGCACCGCACACGGCAGGCCAGAGGCGTCCGCGTCTAGCGGCTGAAAGTGCGAGAATGCTTCCAGCGCAACGTTGACCGGGCATTCGCGGTCCTCGAACTCGATCCGGGAGATGGGGAAGGACCCGAAGAACTTCGCCTCGGCTAAGCGGGGGAGTCCGGGAACGTTTGCAAGGCCTAATCCTTGCTCATGGAGATCGTAGGGAGGCAGGAGGCGACGCTCGAGCACCACGCTGTAAGGAGAAGCGCCTGGGCATCGTACCCACATGCTCGGGAACGAGTAATCGAGCGCGTTGCCGATATCGGAGCGGTTGAAGATCTGCCAGTCCTGAAGGTTGCCGCGTCCGCCAAGGCCGATGCCGCCGGTGCCAATGCCGCCGAGAGGACAGGAGATGCGGGCCAGTTGACGGCCGCTATGAACTCGTGGGAATCCGATCTCCTCCGGCGCCGCCGATTGGTGCGGCGGCGCGCTCGCCTTGGCTTCTCCTGGCGCGGCGGCCGCCTTGGAACTCTTGGGACTGGTCTCCTCGGCGGATGCTGCGATGCCGCCGAATGAGGCTGCTACTACTGTCTTGACGAAATCCCGCCGCGATGGTTCGTTCTTCATAATGTCTCCTGGAGTGCGCCTTTCAGTCAAAGCTAGTCTTGAACTGAAGAACTTGATACAAAAGAGTCAGGTTCTTAGGCAGCTAAGTTTGCGTGTTGGATCCAAGTTGTAGCCTCCTGATCAAGTTTATCGAAGCTGCGCCGGAGCGAGGAGTTGTGTGAGGAGAGCTTTGGCAGTGCGGATCCGAGTCCGGGGCGGAGAATGCGACTATTGGTTAAGGTCGCAACCGGCGCCGATTGCGATGTGGACTGAGGGCAAACGCTTGAGATCGCGCACTGTTGATTCGATATCGGAGTGCCCAAGCCAGAGCAGCCCGCCAGCCGCAGCCTCATCGGATACCAGCCCGCGTCCCAGACGCGCCCCTGTACGCACCATTATGCAGTTAACAACAAGAATCGAAATCGTCGCATTCTATTCTCATCCGACCGATTATTTCGCGGCATTCCCAGGGCCTCCCACGGGATAAATTCGGGGAAGGCGTTGCTCAACTGCGGGTAGAGGAGGAAAAGCGGCATGGGGTTCTTTCTGGTACCAATAGGCCACAGAGAAATAGTTGTCGGAACGATGATTGGCATGGCCATGTTCGATTGTCGCCTTGAGAGACTTGGTGAAAGGGATCGGCGAATCCAGATGAAACCGATATACGCTAGAACGGCTGCCCGCGAGCTCCGCTCCTTTTACCGGCGCTCCGAATAGAGCGTAGGAGAAAGGATGGTCGCCAAAATCCCAGGCACCGAGAAAATAGTCTTCCGACCCGGTGCCGTTGATGGAGGGGTGCTTTTCTCCGTCGACAAAGAACATGTCGTCGCCTTCACCCCACCAGCCGTCCTGATTCTGAAGAATGGACATGGTCACGCCCACAAAGTGTCCTTGTCCACTTGCTTCCAGCCACACGTAGTTATTTTCTCCGTCAAGGTTCTTCTTTGCGGTCACGGCTGGGGTATCGTTCGATTCCCACTGATTAGTCCAGCCTTTGGCGGGCGTTGCTTGACGGTACTGGGCATGGAAATACATGGTGTCGGCGGGAAGGTCCTTATTCAACGCTTGGTACTCGATGTTGAAATAAAACGAGTCGACATCTTCCTTCCCTTCATTGGTGATTGTGATCCGCGATCGCTTCCCGAAGGGCATCGGAAAGAAGCAGTTCAGCGCTTTATCTGGGGCCGCAACCAGGGGTATAGATTCAAATTGGAAATAGTCTCCCAAGCCGAGGCCAAAGAAGTCGCCAAGTGGAGCCTCCACGCTCGCCGAGGTTTCGTCGTCCCAATACATGCGTAGAACCAGCTTCTTCAAGTGATATCTCTCCGACGAACCGATTCCGATCCAAATGTGGGTAATGATTGCGGGGCCGGAATCGTCGAGTATGGTAAGAGCATCTCCCGGAGCGATCTTGCGGAAGTCATCGTTGCCGCCGGTGCGGTCATAACTCGAAGCCCGCTTTTGGACATAGTTATGGAGTGAGATAAGGCCGGAGAGCTGTGCGCTCTGGCCGCCATCGGACTGGGCCGAGACGGAGGCGCACGTCATTAGCCACGTCAGCAGGGTGCCAATGAAAAGCGCGTTCGCGCGAATCTTTTTCACCGGAATCTCCTTTTTGACTTCAGAAACGGCACGCATTGTATATCCATCTCACCGATTCGCGACATTGTGAAATGATTTTTCATCGGAGTTCTGCCGGCGGTCTGGTCATTCGCACCGGCATGATAGGGACTGTGCTTTTGTCGTGCCATGCTCCAGCTCCTTTCGTGCCAGTGTCTCTGACATTTCCCCTGGTACAAATCAGGTCAGTTCACCTCGAATGTGGTTTAAGGGCCAGATTGCTGATGAGCAGCCCCAGTAATACGGGGCATGAAAAAATCGAAGAATTGGTCCGAATCCGAGTGCAAACAAACCCCTGCATTCGGAGAGCCGGCCTCGGGCTTTGTGTTTCCGTTGTCATCGATCCGAAGTCTCATGGGTGTAACCGGGCATAGCTGCGGATTCAGGGCATAGGCCACTGCCATCGCATCGAACAACGTGGGAGTACGAATAGTATCTCCGGACCACTGTTGGGTAAGCACAGCCAATGCGCTTGTTAATGAGGTCCCGGTTGCGAAGACCTCGCTTCTCCTCAACTCCTCGAGTTTGATCTGTGTCGAGTCCAACGGCATCACGAAGAGAGTCACTCCAGAAGCAAAGAGCTTCTGTGCGGCCGGTACATCCACTGCAAGGTTGTACTCGGTATCCGGCGTATTTCTTACCACATGTCCAAAGGGATTATAGCCACGGTAAACCGATCCCCCCATGATGACGACCCGCTTCAGCTTGCGGAAAGTTGTCGCGTCCCGGTCGATCGCCTCACCGATATTAGTTTCAGGTCCGATTGCGATCAAAGTGATCTCACCAGGGTGCAGCCGGATCTGCTCTAGAAGGAAATCTACGGCATTCGGATACGATTGACCGATCGGGCCGCCCTCCGCGTAGAGAGCTTGACTCAAAAATCCCCGCTCTTTGGGCAGATGCTTTTCCGCTCCGACAGCCACGGGAATATCCGATCGTCCGGTTTCTTTCAATAGACGACTGAGGAGCCGGGCTTTGAGCATGGTGCCCGTGGGATCCCCAGTATCTCCAGATTCAGTCGTAAATCCCAAGATCTTGAATTCGGGGCTTTGTAGCGCTAATCCAACCGCATAGGCATCGTCGATGTCGCTACCGATGTCGGTGTCGATGATGATTCTGTGAGCTCCATTTTCGGATTTCGGGACGGCACCTGCCTGTGCACCGGCGGAGCCGGTAAGGAAAACAATGCAGTAAATCGCGATCAATCGGCGCCACCTTACTCTGCAAAGAGTTGGACCCATGAAGTCTGACTTTCCCACTTTCCCGTCTCCTCTTCTTCTATTAGTTCAGGAAATCACCCGCCCTTTACCCTTTCGCCGACCATTCAGTTTTGCTGAACAACAGGCTGTTCAGTTGCAACACTACATATTCGCAG
>Ga0265316_10005152_pt1 | contig 12803 bp, 8 predicted proteins | sample 4522metaG_FD_202092 | JGI IMG/M metagenome (GOLD analysis project Ga0265316, IMG submission 202092) | Rhizosphere microbial communities from Carex aquatilis grown in University of Washington, Seatle, WA, United States - 4-5-22 metaG | ecosystem: Host-associated > Plants > Roots > Rhizosphere >... | reverse complement strand
CACGCGCAATCCCTGGGACCTTGACCGAACGCCGGGCGGATCGAGCGGCGGCGAGTCGGCGGCCATCGCGGCGGGAATGTCCGCGGCTGGGCTGGGCAGCGACAGCGGAGGGTCTGTGCGAGTTCCCGCGCACTTCACCGGCATCTGCTCGCTGAAACCCACGCCGGGAAGGATACCGGGACGAGGGCATTTGCCGCCGTGCGTGGGACCGTTTTCGATTCTGGGTGCGATCGGACCAATGGCGCGGACAATGGGCGACGTTACGCTGCTGTTTCAAGTTCTCAGCGGCCAGGATCCGCTTGATCCGGTGAGTTCACCGGTCGCGCTGAGAGATCCGAGCCCCGATGAATTGCGTGCGGAGACGATCGGGTTCTTCGAGGACGATGGCCTCGTTCCGGTGACTCCAGAGACTCGAGCCGCGGTGAACGATGCGGCACGAGCGCTCCGCGAAGCAGGCTTTCGTGTGGAGCCCTTCCGCCCGCGGACCCTGGAGCCGTTGCGCAAGTTGTGGTGGAAGTTCTTTGTGCAGTGCGGAGCCATGTTCTACGAGCCAGAGATTCGCGGCAAGCGCGGGAAGCTCAGTCCCATCTTCAATGAGTTTTTGGGAATCGCGGAAGCTGCCGGGCCGCTCGGCGCGACGGAGTTACTCAACGCGTGGGCCGAGTTGGACTTGCTGCGCACCAAAACTCTGGCCGAGATGATCGAATATCCGGTTTTGCTTTGCCCGGTGGCCAGCATTCCCGCATTTCGCCATAATGAGCGCGCGTGGACGATCGATGGCAAGACCGTCGAATACCTTGATGCCATGCGGTACACGCAGTGGTTCAACGCGTTGGCTTGTCCGACGGCAGTGGTTCCTGTGGGCGCGTCACCCGAAGGGTTGCCGATCGGCGTGCAGGTTGTTGCGCGACCCTTCGAGGATGAGTTCTCGCTGGGCGTCGCGGCTGCCGTGGACGCGGCATTCGGTTATCGCCCACCCCCGATGGCGCGAGAGTAACTCGTGCCGGGAGCCTCCCAAGTTTATTGAAATCAATCGTTTGCGAGTCCACAGAATCTGTCATCTGACGCAATGGTGTGCAGGCGCGTATCCACCTTTCGATTGAGGCGGATCCCCAACGATCGCAGTACACTTAGGCTTCCCTGAGAATTGGAGGCCGGATGGAGCGCTCCGTGTGCGCGAAAGCTGGCAGGAACACTTTGCCGAAGCTCCCGATGTTCTGCTAGGCGCGCGACGCCAGCGGACGATTGTGCGGGTGCGTGATCTTGCTGTCGGTGGCGAAGAATTCGTCACCATTGCGGGACCTTGCTCAGTGGAATCCGAGCACCAGCTCATGGCCACCGCCTATCGCGTGCGCAGCGCGGGAGCGAGTGTTCTGCGCGGCGGCGCGTTCAAGCCGCGAAGTTCTCCTTATTCATTTCAAGGACTGGGCCTCGAAGGCCTCAGGTTGCTCGCCGCAGCGCGCGAGGAAACCGGACTGGCCATTGTGACCGAAGTGATGACGGAGGACGACGTCTCGTTGGTCGCCGAATATGCCGATATCCTGCAGATCGGATCTCGCAGCATGGAGAACTACACGCTGCTGGAGGCAGCAGCGCGATCGGGCCGGCCGATTCTGCTGAAGCGCGGCATGATGGCCACGATTGCTGACCTTTTGCGCTCGGCGCAGGTGGTCCTGAGCAACGGCAACCCCAACGTTATTCTGTGTGAGCGTGGCATTCGCACCTTTGAAACGGCGATGCGCAACACCTTCGATGCAGCCGGTATTGCGCTGCTCAAGCAGATCACGCACCTGCCGGTGATTGCCGATCCCAGCCATGCATCCGGATATCGCGAACTGGTTCCGGCACTGGCGCGCATCGGAATCGCCGCCGGCGCGGATGGCCTTCTTGTCGAAGTGCATCCTGATCCCGACAAGGCATGGAGCGACGGCGAGCAGTCGCTGGACTTTGAAGGGTTTGCTGCCATGATGACGGCGCTCGAGCCATGGGTTGCACTGCGCGGAACGTCGCTGCACGAAGAGAAGCTCGAGCAGCACGAAAAAGCCAGCCTCCATCTCGCGGAGGCCGTGGCATGAGGTTGACCTTTGCGGCGCTGACGATTGCGGCGCCGGTTGTGTTGATGTTTTCTCCAGTCTGTGGGCTCACGCAAAATGCGGGGAGGGAAGTTCCTCCGGATTTTATTGTGACCGCCGCGCCCGCCTACGTACCACTGGCAGAGTTGCGTGGAGAGGAACGATTCCCCGAAGGAGCGCAACTACTGCTTGTTCACGCCGGCAAAGCGGAGCCGCTCGTGACGGGCTTTGCAGCTTCAGCGGACGCGAACGTATCGTTCGATGGCCAGACGGTGCTGTTTGCGAGCAAGCGGTCCGCAGGCGATCCCTGGCAGATTTGGGAACTCGCCCTCAACGACCACTCCGTGCGACAGGTGATGGTCACGGCGACGGATGCGGAACGGCCATTCTACCTGCCGGGCGGGCGGTTGGTCTGGGCGCAGCGAACGCCCGCGGGATTCCAATTGCAGTCCGGCGAAGATGGTCATCCGACTCCCAAATTCCTGAATCCGACGGCGGGACCGGGAATGTTGCCGCTAGCGTACACACGGGCCAGCACATTTCCCACGGACGTGCTGCGCGATGGGCGGATTCTGTTTGAAGCAGGCTCTCCGCTGGGCAGCGGGTCGACGCCTGAGTTGTTTCTGGTTTACGCCGACGGCTCGGGCGTGGAATCCGTACGCTGCGATCATGGGCGGTCGCGCTGGGGCGGAACGCAACTGGCATCGGGGGATGTGGTCTTCACGCATGGAACATCGCTGGCTCGCTTTACCTCGGCAATGGCGCATGAAGAGCCGATTCAAGCGCCGCGCGGCAATTATTCCGGCGCGATTGCAGAAACCGCTTCAGGAGCGTGGTTGGCGAGTGCTCGAACTGCGACAGACGCAAGATATGCGATCAAGACATGGACGCCAGGCTCGGCCAGGATGGACACCGTTTTGGCGAGAAGCACAGAGGATCTTGTCGAGCCGGTATTGATCGCACCGCGCACGCGGCCCAATCGGCATCCATCGGGACTGCACCCATGGGACTACGCGAACCTGCTCGCACTGGACGCGCGCGTTAGCCGCGACGGAGATGTAAAAGGAAGGCCTGTGTCGGTTCGCCTGGAGACTCAGGACGCCGCGGGCCACGCGATCACGATGGGAACGGCGCCGGTTGAGCAGGACGGATCGTTCTTCGTGAAAGTGCCGGCCGACAGACCGATCAGGTTTGAGCTGCTCGACTTCAAAGGTACGGTTCTGCGGCAAGAGCACGGATGGTTCTGGGCTCGCGGCGGCGAGCAGCGCATCTGCGTGGGCTGCCACGCGGGTCCGGAGCGAGCTTCGGAGAACCGCGTGCCAGCCGTGCTGATGCGAACGACCGTGCCGGTGGATTTGACCGGCGCTAAGGCTGTTGCAGGCGCGCCGGGAGGCAATTGATATGAAGTCTGCCGTTGTTGTTGCACTTTTCGGCGCGATCTCGATCACGGGGTTTGCTTCCGCCGCGCAAACAGCGCCAGGCGCAACCCAAGTGCCCGCACCAGCAGCGGCTGCCAGTGTGCAGGCGCCAGTCCAATCCGCCATCCGTTTTGAAGACGCCATAGACAAATCGGGAATTGATTTCACGCACAGTTTCGGTTCGGCCAAGCTGGGATCGTTGCTGGAGGGCACTGGGGCGGGCTGCGTCTGGTTTGACTACAACAACTCGGGGAGGCCTTCGCTTTACGTGGTGAGCGGCAGGCCGCTGGACGATTCGATGCACCCCTATCCGTTAAAGGACAAGCCGAGCCCTCCTGCGCACAATCATCTCTATCGCAATGACGGCAACGGTCACTTTACCGACGTGACCCAGCAATCGGGCCTGGATCCGGATATGTATTCGGTTGCGGTGACAGCAGCGGACTTCGATAACGACGGTTACGAAGACCTGCTGGTCACCGGATACGGAAAGGTCGTCCTCTATCACAACGACGGCAATGGCCACTTTACAGACGTGACCGGGAAGTCGGGCGTCAAGGTCAACGGTTGGGCCATCAGCTCCACCTGGGTCGACTACGACAAGGACGGCTGCGTTGATCTGTTTGTTGGGCGCTACGTGAAGTTCGATCCCAAATACCGCGCCTTCTACGCGGCGGACAATTATCCCGGGCCGCTCGACTATGCGGGCCAGACGAACATGCTGTTCCACAACAACTGCGATGGAACATTTACCGATGTGACGGACAAATCGGGCATTGGGGCATACATCGGCCGCACCATGGGAGTGACGGCGGCGGACTTCGACAACGACGGATGGGACGACATTTATGTGGCCAACGATCGGACGGAGAACTTCCTCTTCCGCAACAAACACGATGGAACATTTGAGGAGATTGCCAACGAAACCGGGACAGCGTTCGGGCAGAATGGCGAGGCCACTTCGTCGATGGGGCCTGTGGCTGCCGACTTTGAGGGCAGGGGAGTGCTGGATCTCTGGGTGACCGATGGGAGCTATAACCGCTTTCTGCGAAACACCGGGGTGCCGGAAAAGGGTTCGCCTGTTACGCCGCCGGATTCCGCAAAGGCCGGATTTGAAGATGAGGGAGCGGCCAACGGCATTTCGCAGACTGACGCGCAATACGTGAGCTGGGGAAGCGGCGTCTACGATTTTGACAACGACGGCCAGCTCGACATTCTGGTCTTCCATGGCGGCCTCATTCACTTGATTCCGCAAGAACACACACTGTTTCACGGGCGGGGCAACGGCCAATTCAAAGATGTCTCGCGCGAAACCGGTCCGGTGTTGAGTGACCGAACCGTGGCGCGGGGCGCCTGCTTTGCCGACTACGACAACAACGGCAAGGTGGACGCCTACGTGGTGAATCTCGGCGCCGAAGGCAAACTCCTTCACAATGTCTCCACCGGCACGGGTCACTGGATTGAAGTAAAGCTCGTGGGCACAAAGAGCAATCGCGATGGAATTGGCGCGCGGGTGGAGGTGATGGCCGGAGGCAGGAGATGGACGGCCGAGCGCGTGGCAAGCTCAGGCTATCTTTCGCAGAACGACGGTCGCCTGCACTTCGGGCTAGGCGCGACTACCACGATCGACAAACTGATTGTTCATTGGCCAAGCGGGCGCGACCAAACACTCGACAAGGTCGTTGCGGATCGGTTGCTCACTGTTGAAGAGCCGAAATGAAGATGCGAAGGGAAGCAATGCGAGAGGCGGGAGCTGAAATGAGAGCGAGCAGCCGGCGAGCAAGGCTCGGAGTGGCTGCGCACGCGGCGGGAGCTGCGTCTCTGCTTTTCCTCGCGTTATTGCCGGGTCCGGAGAGGCGAGTTTACGCTGGGTCAAAGGGGTCAGCCTCGCAATCCCCGGCCGGCGAACAAGAATACGCGTCCCCGCTGGAGATTCTACTTTCGCCCGACGGCACGCGGCTGTACGTGCTCTGCCAACAGAGTCGAGATGTGCGCGTGCTCGACGCCGGCAGCTACGAGGTGATCGCAACGGTCGCTGTCGGCCGCGTGCCGCGCGGGATGGCGCTCTCGCACGTGGGCGATCGGCTTTTCGTTACGAACTCCTGGGATGACACGGTTTCCGTGATCGATACGCGCACGCTGAAGGTTGTGGCCATTTGGCCCGTGGGCATAGAGCCCTCAGGAGTCGTTGAAGATGCGGCGGGCAAGTACGTCTTTGTTGCCAACCGCATCTCGAGCGACGTCGCCGTTCTGGATGCGCAGACGGGCGCAGAGGAAAAGCGTCTGCTAGCCGGGCGAGGCGCGAGTTATCTGACGCTCTCGCCCGATGGCGAGCGGGTTTACGCGACACACATTTATCCAAATCTTCCTCCGCTGCGCACAGGCCTGGAAAACCGCACACCGCCCGAGTCGGAGATCACGGTGATCGATGCACGAAGCGCGGAGGTGTTGGATCACATTCCGCTGCACTCGGTCGCGGGCGTCTTTCACCTGGCCATTTCCGCCGACGGCCGCCTCGGCGCCGTAGCCGAGTTTCACCCCAAGAACCTGGTGCCGTTGGCGCACCTGGAGCACGGCGGCGCGTTCGCCTACACTCTCACGCTGTTCGGCGCGGATGTAGGCCGGCCGGTGGAGATTCCCCTCGACGAACTGGACCGCTACGCTTCGCAACCTTTCGGCGTGGCCATCGCACCCGACGGATCGCGCCTTTACGTGACTCTTGGCGGCTCGGAGAGCGTGCTGGCCATCGATGTGCCGCGCCTGTTGCGCTTCATCCATGCACGCCCGAGACCCGAGTCCGGATCGTTTGCGCAGGATCTCTCGGCCAGCGGCGCTTATGTCGTCGCACGCATTTCTGTGGGTCACAATCCGCGAGGGCTTGCGCTGAGCAAAGATGGCCGCAAGCTGTTTGTAGCCAACCGTCTCGACGACACCATCAGCGCGATCGATACAAGCAACCTGCGCGTGGTTTCAACCATTGCTCTGGTGGGACCGAAGAACGTCAGCGCACTACGCCGAGGCGAGCAGACATTTTATTCGGCGCATTATTCCTTCCAGGGCCAGATCAGTTGCTCCAGTTGCCACATCGATTCGACCTTTGATGCGCTGACCTGGAACCTGGAGCCGAATGGCTTCGGTAGAGACATTGTGGACAACAAGATGCTCGAGGACCTGCGAGGGACGGAGCCCTACAAGTGGAATGGAGGGAATCCTAACGTCCCCACGGAGTGCGGCCCGCGCACAGAGAAATATTTCTGGCGGTCGGAGAACTACGATGAGCAAACCCTCACCGATCTGGCGTATTACGTTCTTAGCATTCCCTCGCGACCGAACCGCTGGCGGCAGCCAAACGGCGAACTGACGGCAGCGCAGGAGCGCGGAAAGGCCCTCTTCGAACGGACGGCGGATAAATTCGGCCATCCCATTTCGCTGGAGAACCGCTGCAACTCTTGCCACAGCGGACTCAAGGGCACAAATCAAAAGCTATTTGATGTTGGGACAAAAAGAACGACGGACAACCCGGGACTGCTGAAGTCGGCACCGCTGACGAATATCGCGCTCACGGCGCCTTATCTGCATGATGGCTCGGCGCGCACGCTCGAAGAGATCTGGACCATTTACAACCCTGAGGACAAGCACGGGCGCACTAACGACCTGACCAAAGACGAGCTGAACGACTTGATCGAATACCTGAGGACACGATGAAGAGAATTGCCAACGAAAGATGGTTTGCGATGGCGCTGCTGGCGGTCGCGTTTCTCGCGGCTGAAGGGCGGTCTGGAATCGCTCAGGCAACCCAGGGTCATCGTCACGGCGTGGCGGCGGCAGCAACCATCGCGGCGGCAACCGTCCCACAAATGCCGCGCTTTCGTTTTGAAAACTACACGACCGCCAACGGCCTCCCCGACAATCACGTGTACGCGGTGCTGGTGGACGGCGACAAGATTTGGGCGGGAACGGACAACGGCCTGGGCCTATACGAAGACGGAAAGTGGAAGACCTATTCGACGAAGGACGGCCTGGCGCATCGCGCAGTGCTCTCGCTGGCTCTGGACAAACGCACGGGCGATGTGTGGGCTGGCACGATGGGCGGGCTGAGCCGGATCTCCGGCGGGCGCATCGTCAGCTATACGCAGTTGAACTCGGGGCTGAGCAACGACGTGGTCTACGGCGTTTCTGTGGAAGGCGAAAATGTTTGGGTGGCGACTGCCTCTGGCGCTTGCCGGCTCAACATTCACACCGGCGAGTGGTCGCTCTACAACGAGCGCAACACGCCCATGCGCGAGATTTGGGTTTACGGGGTTTCCGCCACCGCAACCAAGGTCTACTTCGCCATTTGGGGTAGCGGATTGCTCGAGTTCAATCAGAAGACCGAGCGCTGGGACATATACGACGACCCCGACGGCGAAACCGAATTGGTGCTCTTCAAAGACCAAGGCTTGATTCACGACATCGTTTCTTCTGTCAGCTACGTTGACGGCATCGTTTGGGCGTCGACGTACTTCGGCGACAGCCGGTACGACGGCCGCTACTGGCACAATTTCCTGACGAAAGATAGCGGACTGCCCTCGAACTTTACCAACTTCGTGAAGGGCGTTGACGCCAATCATGCCTGGTTCTGCACCGATAAGGGCCTGGCTTACTACGATGGCGCAAACTGGGCCGTCTACACGCGCTCGCTCAGTTCGCACAAGCCGGTAATGACGGTACGCGACGCGAAAGGGAAGGTCACGGAGATCCCCGTGACCAGCGGGCCGGCGCATAACTACATCATCAACATCGATTTTCAGGGCGACGACATATGGGTTGCCACCGCCGATGGGTTGAGCCACGGAATTCTTCAACGATAAGGAAATAAGGAGCGAACGCCATGATCGCATTTGCTGACATTCTGGATACAGTCGCGCACGCACAAGTGAAGAAGCGCGCGATCACCAATCACGAAGTACTCAACGAAGCCCACGCCTACGCCAAGCCAAGCTCGTTCTCGCGTGGGATGAGGATCGATCTGAATGGCTTGACGATTCTTCTTATCTCAGGCACTGCGTCGATCGACGAAAACGGCGAGAGCGTTCACATCGGCGATTTTCGCGGGCAGATGCGGCGCACGCTTCAAAACATCACCGGACTGCTGGCCAGCGAAGGCTGCACCTGGCACGATATGGTCCGCACTACGTGCTATCTGCGCGACATCGAGCGCGACTACGAGGCTTTCAACGAAGAGCGGACGGCATTTTTCAGTGAGCAGGGACTCGACCCACTGCCCGCGTCGACGGGGATCCAGGCGATCCTATGCCGGCCGGAGCTGCTTGTGGAGATTGAGGCGATTGCGATGTTTCGAACGGAAAAGGCCAGCAGCGGCAAGGAGTAAGCATCATGCGCCAGGGAATTTTACGGATTGTGCTATGCGCGCTGGCAGCATGCGCCGCTGTGCCCCTGTTGGCGCAGACTGGCAGGGTGTGCGAATGCGGCAAGCATCCGCCGGGACCGCCACGCGACCGGACGGTGGCGCCATATGCAGGAGAGCCGCAGGATTTGAGACCGTTCGCCAAATTTGAAAAACCGTACGATGAAAACTATCTCCAACCGAATATCTACACCGGCGCCGGTCGCGACATTCCCGATCCCAAAGACATCACCGAAGTGAGAATCGGCTTCTTCGGCCCCGTCAGTCCCAGCCCGGATCAAGCGGACGGTTTGCGCATGCTGAATGGAGCGCAACTGGCTGTGGATGAGGCGAACGCGCGCGGCGGCTATGGTGGCAAGCCCTTCAAGCTCATGGTGCATAACGACTACAACAACTGGCAGGCCAAGGCGGTCTATGGCTCGACCCGCCCAACCGACTCGACGATCTGGGGGTCGTCGTCGGACGAAGCCGTGAAGATGATTTACGACGACCATGACTGGGCAATCTTCGGGTCGATCAGTTCCGAGTCGACCCACATTATTCTTCGAGTGGCTCTGAAAGCCGAGATTCCGATCGTCAATTCTGCTTCTACAGATCCCACGATTCCTGAGACGTATATTCCCTGGTACTTCACAGATCTGCAGGATGATCGGGTGCAAGACTACACCCTGGCTCGTCATATCTACACGGAGCTTGGCCTGAAGCGGATCGCGCTGCTCAGACTGAACAGCCGCTATGGCCGGCTCGGCGTTCCAAAGTTCCGCAGTGCGTCTGTCCGGCTGGGCCACCCCGTCGTGATTGAGCAGAAATTCTTTCCGGGCGACTCGGACTTTTCGCGCCAACTCGGGATCATCCGTGACTCGCGCGTCGACGGCATTGTGGTATGGGCGGATGAAAGCGAGACCGCGGGAATCCTGAAGCAAATGCGCGCCATGGGGATGAAACAGCGCGTCTTTGGTTCCTACCGCACGCTGGGGCCCGATCTGCTGGCACAAGCTGGCGCCGACGCCGAGGGCTTTGAAGCCGTTTTTCCATACGATCCGACACGCAAGGATCCGCGCTGGCTCGAATTCAATCGCCGCTTCGAGACTCGTTTCAATGAGCAGCCGGAGCAATTCGCTTCGTTGGCCTACGACGCCATGAATGCGTTGCTCGATTCCATCTGCAAGGCCGGATTGAATCGCGCACGCATTCACGACGCACTCGCGGACATTGAAGAGTACGACGGCGTGACCGGACACATGGTCTTCGATCCCCTCGAGAAGAATGTCGCGCCGATGTACCTGGGCTCCGTACACAATGGCGCGATCACTTACCGGCTCGCGACAATGGAGAAACATCCAGCGGCGCAAGGCAATGCTGACGGGCACGGACCGTCTGATGCGCCGGGTACGCCCTATGCTCGCGTGGGCGAAGATGGGGTGAGCTATGCGGGGCCGCGATCTGCCGAACTCCCGCCGGGACCGGTGCGCGTGATTCTCTTTGGGCCGAATGCCGGGGCGATTGCGCAGTCGCCAGAGGTCATTGCAGCCCTGCGCGGTGAATTGCCAAGTGGCCGGCAGTGGGTGGTGACACCAGTGGAGAGCAAGCAGAATTGGGGCACAGCCTCAACTCAATTGGTTCACTCCTTGATGGACGAACACGCCCTGGCGATCGTGGCGCTTGATCGGGACGCCGGCCATCTCTCTGAACAACTGGCGTTGAAGTGCTTTGTCCCAGTGGTGGCGTTGAGCGCCGACAAGTCGCTGACCTCAGCCAATGTTCCCTGGATTTTCCGGCTGCCGAGCGAGGCCACACCTGCCGAGGCGATTCGCTTGTTGCGTCACGCTGCCGAGCGAGCCGGCGTCAACTCGCAGAAAATCAGGGATGAACTGGCGACGGGAGATGCTATTGATGGAATGGCTTTTCTGCCGACGGGAGAGCCACGCGGGCAGTAACCTGAGTCATTTCCATTTTGAGAGGATCTACCTAGCGATCGTAAAGCGCGGCCAGGGATCGCAGTCTTGCGCTCAATTCGCCCCTCAAAGCCCCCGGACGATAACGCCATTTCCAGTTTCCGCTCACCGTGCCGGGAAGATTCATGCGCGCTTCACTGCCCAGTCCCAGCACATCCTGCAAGGGAACGATCACGACAGAGGCGACAGAGGCTTCCACCGCGCGAATCATAATCCAGTTGATCTCTGCATCGTCATGAAAGTTGAGATAAGCGCGCGCGAGTTCGTGCTCCTGTCGCACATCTTCAGTAGACCGGGTGCTGTCGGCCGCACCCGAACTCGACCACCAGCCAGTCAAAGTATCGTTGTCGTGACCGCCGGTGTAAGCGACCAAATCGTGGCGGTAATGATGGGGACTGAAGGACGGTCCCTGCGGATCTGTTCCAAACGCAAACTGCAGGATGCTCATCCCGGGTAGGCCGAACTCTTCTCGCAGTTGTTCCACCGGCGGCGTGATCACGCCCAGGTTCTCGGCCACAATCGGCAGTTCGCCAAATTCGTTTTGCAGCGCCGAGAGAAGCCTGTTTCCCGGCGCCTTTACCCAGCGACCGTGGATGGCTGTTGCCTCGCCGACAGGAACCTCCCAGTAGGATTCAAAGCCGCGGAAATGATCGAGCCGCACTAGATCGAAGAGGGCGAGCGAGGCGCGGAAACGATCAATCCACCAGCTGAATCCGTCGGCCTGCAACACATCCCAACGATAGATCGGGTTGCCCCAAAGCTGCCCAGTGGCACTGAAGTAGTCGGGGGGCACGCCGGAAACCACGGTCGGATTGCCTCGATCGTCGAGATAGAAGAGTTCCGGGCGAGCCCAGACGTCCGCGCTGTCATGCGCGACGTAGATGGGGATGTCGCCCATCAGGCGGATGTCGCGCTCCCGGCAATAGGTCTTGAGGTCATCCCACTGGCGGAAGAACTCGAATTGCCAATACTTGATGGCGTTCAACTGGGGCGCAAGCCGAAGCGTCCACTCGCCGACGGCGCGCGGGTCGCGGCGGCGAATCTCTTCGTCCCAAGTGGTCCAGGCTGTTCCGTGGTGGACGTCCTTCAGCGCCATGAAGAGCGCGAAATCATCGAGCCAGGGATTGGCACTTTCGCAGAAGCGGTCGAAGGCCGCGCGATCCGCGCGAGACACATCAGCAAAGAAAGCCTCTGCTGCCCGGAGCAACGCCGGCTTCTTGAACTGAATCGTCGCCCCAAAGTCGACTGAGCTGTCTGGAAAGGTCGGCGCCTCAGCTAGGTCCGATTCCCGGAGCAGTCCCTGATCGCGCAGGCGCTCAAGGCTCAGCAACAACGGGTTTCCGGCAAAAGCGGAGAAGCATTGGTAGGGAGAATCGCCGTATCCAGTGGGATTCAGCGGCAGCACCTGCCACAACTTCTGTCCGGCAGCGTGCAGGAAGTCAGCGAATTCGTACGCACAAGGCCCGAAATCGCCGATGCCAAAGCGACCAGGCAAAGAAGTGCAATGCAACAAAATGCCGCTGATCCGTGGTAGCTTCACGCCGCAAACATACGCTGGCCGCAGTTGCCAGGTCAAGCTCAGGACGGAACCCCGGGGATCCTCAAAATCCCTTCAGCATTCGTTCAGGTCGACCTCATAGACGTTGACTGTGGAGATGCGTGCGGTAACGGCGGGTAGATCACCGGGGCAAGACCGATGAGGCGGAAGTCGATCGCGGCATCGGGGCGCAGATTGACGATCACCGCCACCTGTGCATTTTGCCGGCGGGCATTGCGACAAATCGGTTGGCGCCCGGAAGACAATCAACTGACAAAGAACAGACGTTCCTGAGACACACCCGAAACCCCATGCCGTTATTTTGACAATTATGCGGATTGCGAGTTTTCACCCACATCTGGTTTTCTTCGCCCGGATCGCGATGTTCGTCGCTGCGGTTCTTGCCGGCGCTTG
>Ga0265316_10005151_pt1 | contig 12803 bp, 8 predicted proteins | sample 4522metaG_FD_202092 | JGI IMG/M metagenome (GOLD analysis project Ga0265316, IMG submission 202092) | Rhizosphere microbial communities from Carex aquatilis grown in University of Washington, Seatle, WA, United States - 4-5-22 metaG | ecosystem: Host-associated > Plants > Roots > Rhizosphere >... | reverse complement strand
GCCCGACGTGCCGCCTCTCTACGACGAAATGACGGTGGGCGCGTACCTGGCCTTTGCCGCGCGCCTGCGCGGTGTCACCGCGCGCGACACCCAGGCGCGTGTGCAGGAGAGCGAAGACAAGCTCGCCTTGCGCGACATGCACGACGAGCTTATCAGTAGCTTGTCGTACGGATTTCGCCAGCGGGTGGGCGTGGCGCAAGCCCTGGTTCACCGCCCTCGCCTGCTGATTCTCGACGAGCCCACCGCGGGCCTCGACCCGGTCCAGATCGTCGAGATGCGCAACCTGGTGCGACGGCTGCGCGGCGAGCACACCGTGCTTATCTCCAGCCACTTCTTGGCCGAGATCAGCCAGACTTGCGATCGGCTGTTGGTCATCCAGGCCGGCGAAATCGTGGCCCAGGGAACCGAGGAAGAGATTGCAGCCACCTTGGGCACCCCCGGCGAGATCGAGGTGGCGCTGCGTGGGCCCGCTGGCACGGCGCTGGACGTGGTCCGGCAGGTTCCCGGCGTGCTCGATGCGCAGGTCGCGCTGTCCGCAGTGCACGAGACCGTGCTCAAGATCCGGGCGCGCGAAGACTGCCGGCCCGAGATCGCGCGCGCCCTGGTGCTGGCCGGACATCAGCTCTTGCGGCTCGACTGCGGGGCCGCACGCCTGGAGTCGATCTTCCTCGAACTGACCCACCGGGAGAAGTTGTCATGAGCGCCGCCTTGCTCATCGCCCGTCGGGAACTGTCGGCCTACCTGCGCACCATGAGCGGCTACATCATCGCCGCCGCCGTGCTTCTCGTAGATGGCGTCCTGTTCAATGCCTTCGCCCTGGGGGCTCAACAAGACAAACACTCGGCCGAGGTGCTGAGCGACTTCTTCTACTTCTCCAGCGGGACCACCATGATCGCGGCGGTGTTTCTGTCCATGCGCCTCATCGCAGAGGAACGCCAGAACGGCACCCTCGTCCTGCTTACCTCGTCGCCGGTGCGTGACCGCGCCATCGTCCTGGGGAAGTTCTTCTCGGCCCTCGCCTTCTTGGCCATGGTGACCCTGGCCACGGCCTTCATGCCGGCGCTCATCATGGTCAATGGCAAGCTTTCGATTGGCCAGGTGGCGGCTGGATATCTGGGGCTCTTGTTGCTTGGCAGTGCCGCCTTGGCCATTGGCACGCTGGGCTCGGCCCTGGCGCGCTCGCAGGTTCTGGCCGCCATTCTCTCGGGCTCCATACTGGTCGGGTTGATCGTCGTGTGGCTGCTGGCTTCTGTGAGCGAGCGGCCGCTCAACGATGTCTTCATGGCCTTGGCGCTGTGGGGTCGGCATTTTCCACCCTTCCAGGCTGGCGTCATCAACCTGCGCGACGTGGCCTACTACCTGCTGGTGACCTACTTCGCCCTGTTCGCGGCCACGCGAGTGCTGGAGGCGCGACGATGGCAATAAGACACTGGCCGTCGCTGGTCTACGCCGCTGGTTTGCTCTCGGTCTACGTCGGCGAGCGCATTCTTGCCGCTGGGGGGGCCAGCGTTGCGCTGACTGTGATTGGCGTGTCCGCCGTGCTGGCAGCGGCCGCCTGGTGCGGGCTCGCCGGCCGCAAGGCTGAGGCCGGGGTTCGCAGCACAGCCCTCATGCTGCTGCTTCTCTACGGACTGGGCGCCCTGGCCCTTTTGCTGCATTTTGCGGGCGGCGATCTGGGCGCGCGCATCTTCGGTCGTCCCCTGGATGTCCGCCTGCCTCGCCTGGCCGGCGCCCTGGCCGTGCTGTGGCCGGCGCTCATGCTGGCAGGCACCCTGCCGGTGCTCTTGATCGAACTGGCTCTGTCCGGGATGGCGCACGCGCCGGTTCTCGACACCCGCCGCCTGCAGGCCGCTCTGCGCTCCGGGCTGGGAGTTGCCTTGGCCGTGGTGTTCTGCTTTTCGGCCGCGTATGTGACGGCCGAGCGCAATCTCAAGGTCGATCTGGCCTACTTCCGCAGCGCCCGGGCCGGCAGCGCGACCAAGAAGTTGGTGGCAGCGCTCGACCAGCCGGTGCAGGTGTACCTGTTCTTTCCGCCGGCCAACGAGGTCGGCGAGCTGGTGGCGAGCTACTTCGCCGATCTGACCCGCGAGTCGTCGCAACTGAGCGTGAGTCGCATGGATCAGGCCGTCGAGCCGGCGCGAGCGCACGAGCTGGGCGTGTCGGGCAACGGAGTCATCGTCGTGGCACGCGACAAACGGCGGGAGCAGATCCCCATGCCGGTCAAACTGGAGAGCGCCCGCGGCAAGCTGCGCACCCTCGACCAGGACGTGTACAAGCGCCTGGTGACCGTGTCGCGCGGCACCCGCGTCGCCTACTTCATACAGGGACACGAAGAACGAACCTTCAGTAACGTCGGCGAAACTGATCGCCGCACCACGGTGCGCCTGCTGCGCGATCTCCTGTCCGAGCTGGGCTTTCAAGCCAAGGAGTTGAGCCTGGCCCAAGGCTTGGGCAATGATGTGCCGGCCGACGCGGCCCTGGTGCTTCTGCTGGGGCCGAAGCGGCCGCTTCTGCCCGCGGAAACGGATTCGTTGCAGCGCTATTTCGATCGCAAGGGACGGTTGCTGGTAGCCCTCGACCCGGAAAGCGGCGACGCCGCGACGGGGCTACTCGACCGACTTTCCCTGCATTTCAATGCCACCACCTTGGCCAACGATCAGATCTTCTGGGCGCGCACGCGGCAGAAGCCAGACCGCATCGGCATCGCCACCGGCAGCTACTCCAGCCACGCTTCGGTGGCCACGCTGAGCCCGTTCGGCCTGCGCCTGCCGACCGTTCTGCTGGGGGCGGGTTTTCTTACCAAGGCCGACAAGCCTGCGCCCGGCGCGCCGAGCGCGAACTTCGTGCTTCATGCCGAGGCCAGCACGTGGAACGACGTCAACGGCAACTTCGAGTTTGATTCGGGCAAGGAAATACGAAAGGCCTACGAACTGGCCGCCGCGATCAGCAAAGGCGACAAACCCGAGGAGGAATCACGCGCTCTGGTGCTCGCCGATTCTGACGTTCTGGCCGACGACCTGATCGTCAATCGGGCCAACACCCTGCTGGTGGTCGACTTCATACGCTGGCTAGGCGGCGACGAGCGGCTGGCCGGCACCATCAACAACGAGGAAGACGTGCCGGTCCGCCACACACGCAAACAAGATGTGATCTGGTTCTACGCCAGTGTGTTCGCTGCGCCCGCCCTGGTGCTGGGCATCGGCTTCACCGTGCGCCGCCGCGCCTCGCGACGCAAGGCCGCGCCAACGGTGCCACCGTCGGAGGGATCGTCGTGACCGGCAAGGCCGTTGTTGTGCAAGGCGGGCTGGCCCTGTTGGGCCTGGTCGCGGCGTATTTCACCTGGCAGCGTCAGCCCGAGCTGCAGGCAGGCGAAGTCTTCGTTCTCGACATCACCAAGAACGAATTGCAGAGCCTCCGCTTCGACGATGAAGATGCCAAGACGTGGGTCGAGCTGCAGCGGGACAGCGACGACAACGGTAGCTTCGTCGCGCTTCGTCTCTCGGGGCGGGCAGCGCCAGAGACCAAGTCGACCGCGCCCGTGGCGGATGCTGCCAATCCAACCCCGGAGCGCGTCGTGCGCGGCGGCGATGCCGCCAAGACAGCGTACGAACGCTTCGCGCCTTTGCGGGCCACGCGCGCGCTGGGCGTGCTGGACGCGGCCAAGCTGAAGGATCTGGGGCTCGCCGCCAGCAAGAAACACATCACCGTGGTGACCGGGGCGGGGCGACGCATCTTCGACATTGCGTCGGCGCCCCTGGGTGGAACTGAGCCCTATCTGCGTGACCAGAGCGACGGTCGGGTATTCGTGGTGTCGCGCTCCATCCTCAGCGACTTCCAGACCGCGGCCACCAGCCTGGTCGAACGTCATCTGCATGGTTTCCGCCTGGAGGAGGCAGACCGGGTGTCGATAGCCGCTGGCTCGGCCAAGAAGGAGTATCGCGTGGCCCGCACGGCTGACGGAAAGGGAGTGGAAATTGCGGCAGCCGCGGTGCCAGACAAGCCCGACCCGACGGCGCGCGCTTGGCACGAGCGTGTTCTTGGCCTGTGGCCGAGCGAGTCCTTGGGCAAGGGCGAGCTGCCCGCGGAAGGCGAGCCGCAAACAAGGCTACGACTCGAGTACTTCGCGCATGGTCGCAGCCTCGGCTGGCTGACCATTGCGGAAGGCACTGGCCCGGCGCTGCAGAGTGTGTCGAGTGCGGCGCCCACACCCAAGAAAGTCTTCTACGCGCGCAGCGAATTGACCCTGGGTTGGGTCAAGCTGTCAGGCGACAGTGAGGCTCTCGTCGCCGAGGGAGTCAAGCTGGCGGGCGGCAAGCCGTAGAGAACCGGGGCCGGATCGCGGGTCGCGGGTCGCGTGAGCGAGGGCGTGAGCGAGTTCGTGAGCGTTTTGCGGGAAGACGGAGAGCGGGGTGCGTGCCGCTCACGCGAAAGACGCCCACGCAAGCCACACACCACGCTGGTCGCTACCGCTCACGCTACCGCTCACGGGTACGCCCACGCCACCGCGATCCGCAGACCGGCCCTTCGACCTTCGACCGCCCTGGAATCTCTCGACAAGCCACGATTACCGCGCCGACTGGATCCAGCCGCCGCCCAGCAGACGATCGCCCTGGTAGCAGACAGCGGCCTGGCCTGGCGTCACGGCCATGACCGGCTCGGCAAGATCAACCTCGAAGCTAGCGGGGCCGGTGAGACGCACGCGGCCGGGAGTGCCGGCGTGGTTGTAGCGGACCTGCACCGTGGCCTCGAATTCCGCCGGCGGATCGCAATGCCAGTTGGCCCCGGTCGCCCGTAAGTGGCGGTGTTGGATCTCGCTGCGCGGCCCCACCGTGACGGTGGCAGAAGCGGCGTCGATGCGCGTGACAAAGCGAGGCGTCTTGCCAGAGATGCCCAGTCCCTTGCGCTGGCCAATGGTGAAGGCAGCGACGCCGCGATGTTGGCCCAGGATGGCACCGCTGGAATCGACGATAGGGCCTGGCTGCAGAACCTCGGGGCAGCGCCGGCCAAGATAAGCGACGTAATCATTGTCCGGAACGAAACAGATCTCCTGGCTGTCCGGCTTGTCATGCACGGCAAGTCCGTAGGCGCGCGCCTTCTCACGCACGTTTTGCTTGCTGGGCATTTCGCCCAGGGGAAACAGGATCCGCCCCAGTTGTTCGCGCGCGATGGCGAAGAGCACGTAGGACTGATCCTTGTGCCGCGGCGACTTGCGCCAGATGGCTGGAAGACCGCCGTCCGCTACCATGCGCGCGTAGTGGCCGGTGGCCACCCAGGGAATTCCCAGCGAATCCGCGTGACGAATGAGCCGCCCGAACTTGATCTGGGAGTTGCAGGGAACACAGGGATTGGGCGTGCGTCCGCGACGGTATTCGTCGACGAAGTACTCGATGATGGGCTGAAAAGCGTCGGCGAGATTCAGCACATAGAGATCGATGCCCAGCTTGTGCGCCACCGCCCGCGCGTCGGCCGCGTCTTGCGGTGAGCAGCATCCGCGCGAGTCGCTGTCGGAATCCCCGGCCGTGCCCAGGCACATGAACACGCCCGTGACCTCGTAGCCCGCGTCGCGCAGCAACCCAGCCGTCACCGACGAATCCACCCCGCCGCTCATGGCGACCAGCACCCGTTTCTGGCCGTCGCTCACCTTGCTCACCATTTGGCTACCTGTTTTCACGACAGAGAGCACAGAGAACACGGAGGCCGGAAAGGGAAAAGGGGTTCGGACCGGACAGAATCCAACCCTTCCTTTTCGGGTCCGTCTCTGTGACCTCTGTGCTCTCTGTGGTGATTAAGCACTTTTCCTACTTGGTTTCGATGTCATAGGGCATGCGCGCCAGAATGCCGGTGCCTCCCTGGACCACCAGCGGCGCCAGCAAGCGCAGCGTCGCACGACCGCCTGGAATGCGCGAAAGCGCACCCAACAAGGACGGCACGGGCCGCGGCAACACCACCAGCTCGGGCAGCCCGCCCGGGCCCAGCGATACACGACCGCGACGGGCTGCCTCGTCGATGGCCGCGCTGATGCCTCCCATGCGATCGACCAGTCCCACGCCCGCCGCCTGCGAGCCGGTCCACACCCGCCCGCGCCCCACCTCATCAGCGCGTTCGATGGTCATGCCGCGACTCTGGCGGCCCTCCGCCACGGTTTCGAGAAATCCTCGGTACATCTGCTCCATGCGGCGAAGCATGAGAGCTCGTTCCTCGTCATTCCAGCCATGCGATGTGGAGAACAGATCGGCGTGCGCCCCCCGTTTGTAGGTTTCGCTGGCAATGCCCAGATGGCCGAAAAGCCCCTGCACGTTCACCTTGAAGCCAAAGATGCCGATCGATCCGGTGAGCGTCGAAGGCGAAGCGAAAATCTCGCTCGCCGGCGCCGCCACGTAGTAGCCCCCGGAGGCCGCCACATCGCCCATCGAGGCCAGCAGCGGCTTGCCCAACTTGCGCAAACGCACGAGAACCCGCGCGATGCGATCGGAAGCCAGCACGGAACCACCCGGGCTGTTCACCCGCAGGACCACGGCACGCACCGAGGGATCGTCAGCCGCCTCCTCGAGGGCGGCGATGATCCGGTCGGACCAGGCGAATTCGTTCGACGGGAAGGGAAAGTCGCTGCCTTCACCGTCGACCAGGGTTCCGTCGACCAGCACCACAGCCACGCGACCGGGCCGCCAGCGGCCTACCTCGCGCGGACTTGAATCAGCGTCTTGCAGCGGAGCCAAGGCTTGCGTCACCATCGCCTTGAGCTCGGCCTCATCCGCGACCGTGTCCACCAGCCCAGCCTCGCGCGCCTCCTCCGGCGAGAACACAGCCCGATCGACCAAGCCGCGCACCTTGTCCTGGTCCAGTCCGCGCGCCGAGCGCCCGTCGGCCACGCTGGCCAGTAGGCGGCCGAAGACGTCATCCAGGATGGCATTGTGGTTGGCGGCCACAGGAGACGACTGACCGTTCATCACGAACGGTTCCATGGCCCCCTTGTACTCGGCGATGCGCACCAGATCGACCTCCACGCCCAGGCGGTCCAGCGCGGTCTTGTAGAAGGTCACGGTCTGCGCGAAGCCGTTGAAGGTAAGCCCCAGCACCGGATCGATGAACACGCGGTCGCAAGCACTGGCCAGATAGACGGCGCGCGTGTCGGCCTGGGTGAGGCGCGCCAGCACGGGCTTGCGCCTACGAAGGTCGATGACCAGCGCGCGCAGTTCCTCGATGCGGCCCAGACCGAGTTCGGGTTCCTCGATGTCGAGCAACACGCCGGCAACGGCCGGGTCGTCGCCCAGCTGGCGCAGACGCACCACCAGCGCCAGGAAGTTCCGGTCTGCCTCCAGATCGTTGACCCGCACGCGCGCCACGTACGAGCTGGCCCACAGCGGTGCATGTCGCGTGGGGAAAGTGCGCAGCATGAAAGAGCCGCCCGGGCCGAAACCCGCGCCGTTCTCGTCGCCGGCGCGCCAGTTGCCGATGCCGGCCGCCGTGACGCCCAGTCGTTCCTCCTCGATCGTCAGCCCGACCAGAGCCGCGTAGTCCGCCGGTGGCGTGAGCACACCGCCCGGCTCCGTCGCGTGGTAGTGCGGCCAATCCATCTCGCCAAAAATCAGCAAGCCTCGCGCCAGCCGAGCTGAGAGGCGCACGCGCGGCAGCGCCGTCGTATCGCTGGCCTGCAACAGGCGCACGCCCCCTGCGACTTCCAGACGGTCGGTGCCCAGCGGCCGCAAAATCGCCTCGAAATCCCATTCCCGGGGCACCGTCCCCGCCGGCAGGCGCGCACGCGCCACATCGCGCACCGTCGCGCCCACTGCCAACATCGAGGCCAGGCGCATCCCCAACCCGAAGGTGAAGCTGTTGGTGTTCGCGAAGCCCGTGCTGAAGATGTGTTCCCACGACACGCCGAAACCCGCGCCACGACCCAGCCGCAAGCCGAGGCCGAGTTGCAGCTTCTGGTAGTCGCTCGGCATCCCGGGCAGCGTGGGACGCAGCCACTGGAAGCCAGCGCCCAGCGCCGCGCCGCCAACCAGTGGCGTGGCGAGCATGAGGGCGCCTCCGCGACCGGCCCGCCGCACATCATGTCCCCAGGCGTCCACCAGCAATGCGCTCGACGCTCCGGTAAGAACGCCCAGCTGCCCAGGATTGAGTTCGACAGCCGTCCCGTCTGCATCGCCAGCCAGCGCACCCCCGGGCACCGTCACGCCACGAAAGGGAGAGGCCAAAACGTCGGCCGCGCGTGCGCGCGGTGACGCGCCGACGATAACAGCCAACACGATCCAAACGAGAATTGCGAAGCGCAGGCGCGCACAGCGAAGGTGGCTCACGGCTTGGCTGAATGCCGACATGATGTTGATCCTCTGGCCCATGGACCTGTTTGCGGACGCCGAGGTATACCAAGCCCCTGGTGAACGCCCAAGCGGCCTCATCGAACTTCGACAAGAACAAGGATCACCTCAGATTGCGCTCGCGAAATAGCCGTACCAAGCAAACGCGCGCACTCAAGCGCTGGCTAGTTCTCGCCGCCTGGCCGCGGGAACTCGCGGAGCTTCATCGTCTGCTCAAACGCGGACCGCTCGGAAAACGCGTGGTGGCGCGGGCTGCGGGCGTCGGACTGATCGAGGCTGCCATCGGGGCCACCGCCGCGATCGCCGAGATCAACCCCGAGGCCGTCATCTTCGTCGGCACAGCCGGGCTTTTCCCAAACCGGCGGCCCGACCTTGCCCTGGCAGGCGTGGCAGCGACGCGGCGCCTGGTTCTTTCGGCCGACGGAGTGACCACAGGAGACGCGTACTTTCCACCTGCCCTGCCTGCCGCGCAGGAAACCACCCTGGCCGTGCGCCGAATCGCCGCTGCGACGGGGCTGCTCATGGCAGACGTGGCCTGTCCGCTCGCCATCACGTCCCGACCGGCTCCTGCTGGACGTCGCGCTCACACCCCGACCAGCGACCTTGAGAACCTCGAAGCCTTCGCAGTGGCCCGTGCCGCTGCGGCTGCTGCTCTGCCCTTTGCGGCCATCCTGGGCATCAGCAACAGCGTGGGTCCGTCTGCGCACGCGCAATGGAAACGCAATGCCACCCGCGCCGCCGCCGCCGCCTGCCGCGCAGCCCTCGAAGTCATCGAGAAAGCGATCATCGCCCGCTAGAGCATTTCGAAAAGGTGCAAGCCGGCAGGGCGGCTTGCGTGAGCGTGAGCGGTAGCGTGGGCGGTAGCGACCAGCGTGATGCGGCTTGCGTGAGCGGTAGCGGCAAGGGTGAGCGGCCCGCGGTACGCGATCCGTCTTTCCGCGTACCCCACACGCTCACGCTCACGCCCTCGCTAGCCGCCAGCCGCGTCCCGGCCTGCCCAGCGGTCGCGAATTTCGCGACAAGCCGCAGCTATGGTGCCCACTCGATTGAGCAGCCGGCGGGCAGCAAGCCGGCCTTGGCTGCGCGATCGAAGAGAACCTCGATGGCCCGTCGAGCATCGGGCGCTATCGCGCGCGTGTCCTCGTTGGCATACATACCAAGGTAGCGATCCAGCAGCGCAGTCTGGGCCAACGCCGCCTCGCCTCGCTGCTCGGCCGCGAGCGCTCGGATGACCTCGTCGCGGTGGTCAAGAGCGTAATCGATCGCTTCGCGCAAGATTGCCGACACCAGGGCAATGCGTTCGCTCCCAAGTCCGCGGCGGATGACATTTAGCCCGAGCGGCAGGGGCAATCCAGTCTCGGCCTGCCACCATTCCCCGATCTCGGCGACGCGCGCGTAACCGCGGCTTTCGTAGATGAGTCGCCCCTCATGAATCAGCAGGGCTGCGTCGATGGTGCCTGCATCCAAACAATCGAAGATGCGGCCAAAGGGTGCGATGGGAACGACCACGGGCACCAGCGCGGGTTGCATCTGACGAAGCACCAGCCACGCCGTGGTGGACAGACCGGGAATGCCAACGCGTCGGCCGGCCAGGTCAGCCAACGCCATCGGCTGCCGCGCCACCAGAACGGGCCCGAAGCCGCGCCCCACCGAAGCTCCGTGCGGCAGAATCAAATATTTGTCCGCAACCGCCGGATAGGCTCCGGCCGAGATGGCCACCACGTCGATCTCTCCCGCCTGGGCCAGCGCGTTCAATTCTGACGTGTCGCCGCGGCGGTGGGTGAAATTCAGCCCGCGCGTGGCCACGCCACCTGTGTGCAAGGCATAAAACATGAACGCGTCGTCGGCATCGACCGAATAGGCCAGCGAGATGGGCATGGGTGGAGTGTACCTTGCCTGTTGCTCATCGCCGCGGGGATGATTAACCTGCACGGCCCGTGCGCTTCGTCCCCAAGACCCTGCTTCTAGTTGCAGCCTGCTGCCTGCCTTTCATCACACCAGCCGCTGCCCTTGGCGCGCAGGCGGCCTCGGCCAAGCCGTCGTCGGGCAAGGCGAGCGGCAAGAAGAAGGGCAAGCCGGTAGCCAAGAAGAACGCAAAGAAGAAGCCCGCCGGCAAGTCGGCGAAGAAGACCAAGGGCAAGAAGAAAGTCGGCAAGAAGAAGGTCTTCCTGGAAAGGCACGTGGTGGCGGTCAGGAACAACCTGCCCAATGTGCTGTCCCTGGGCGCGCTGGTGGTGGACATGGACAACGGGCATGAGATCTTCGCCCGCAAGCCTGACCAGCCGCGCGCCATTGCGTCCATTTCCAAGCTGGCCGCAATGCTCGCCGTGATGGACCACGATCTGGATCTCGAGGGCTTGACCACCATGAAGAAGGTGGACTCCGAGGTTGCCCGCGGTGGTGCGCCCTCGCGCCTGCTCGAAGGCATGACCCTGTCCAACCGGGATCTGCTGCACGCGGCTCTGCTGGGATCGGACAACCGGGCCGTGTCTGCTCTGGGCCGCGCAGTCGGGCTGAGCGCCACCCAGCTCACCAATGCCATGAATCGGAAGGTTGCCTCTCTGCAGCTTCGGGCCACCCGTTTCCGCGAACCAACCGGGCTCTCCCCAGAAAACATGTCCACCCCGCGCGAGATTCTCCAGCTCTTGCGCGCCGCCATGGCCCACCCCATCTTGGGCCCCATCGTGCGCAAGCCAGAATACGACGCCCACCCGGTCGGTCGCCCGGCCATCAGGTATGTCAGCACGCACCGGCCCGCGGCCCGGCCCACCTTGCAAATTCTTGGTGGCAAAACCGGCTACAACGATGCCGCCCGCTACTGCCTGGTCATTGCCATTGCCGTCGACGGCCACAACTACGGCATGGCCCTGCTCGGCACAGAGGGAAAGCTTGCCCGGTTCGGAGACGTGGCTCGCGTGGTCGACTGGATCGTCACGCACAAGGCGAAGCTGGCCACCGCGGTGACGGTTCAAGGGCCGCCGCTCCCTGAAGGTTTTCCGGCCATTCCGGACGCCGCCGCCTTTCAGAGGCGTCAAGATCCCGATGCTGCTCCAGCTGCCTCGCCACCTGATCGATGATGGCACTCACTGCGTCAATCGAATGTGCCAACCACGGCGGCTGCTGCGCCAACTTTGTTGGCACGCCGTCTCCAGGCAACCCCGTGTTTTCAATGGCTAACTAAGAGTACCTCCGGCCCACATCTTGCTGTAAGGTATCTGCGAGTCCTGACCACTTTCACGCTTCGTCCATCAGGAGGCTTTCCATGGCCCACAATTCTTCAAGGCGTTTGCCGCTTCTCCGTTGGCAGTATCTCCGCTGGGTGCTGGTGATCCCTGCGCTTCCGTTGGCCCTGTGGGCTTGCAACGGACACAAGTTGCAGACACCCACACCGGTGACACAGCAAGAGACCGACTTCTCGGTTCTGGTCAGCCCGGAGCGTGCGATCGACATTCTGTTCATGATCGACAACTCGCCGTCCATGGACCCCAAACAGCAGGCACTGGCCAACAACTTCCCGAAGATGATCGCGGCACTGCAGCAGCTGCCCGGTGGCTTGCCTGACGTCCACATCGGCGTGGTCAGCAGCAACATGGGGGCTGGCAACGGCGCCATGGGCGGCAACTGCGGAAATGGACTGGGCGACCAGGGCCTTCTGTGGGGCAACGATCCCAACAATCTCATCGCATCGGTCGCGCCTGGCAGCGCCTACCCAGTGACTCCCGCAGGCTGCGGCCTCAACTCGGGTGCCCGCTGGATCGAAGACATTCAGGATCCCAACAACCCCGGGCGCATACGGAACTACGACACGACCATGCAACTTCAAGATGTCTTCTCTTGTCTGGCCAGGGCCGTGGGCGTGGCTGGCTGCGGAGAAGAGCACCAACTGCAGGCGACTCGCGTGGCTCTCATCCCGCAGACCGGTATCAACGAGGCCAACAACGGCTTCCTACGTCAGAACGCCTACCTCGCCATTGTTTTGATCACCGACGAGGATGACTGCTCTGCCAGCAACGACAACAACCAGAACGATGACATGTTCAACATGGGGACCAAGCGAGACGTGGGCGACACCACCAGCCTGCGGTGCGCAGCGCGCGGTCATCTTTGTGGCAATGCTGTCATTCCCGACTACGACTCGTCGGCGGGCGGGGTCGGCTACAAGGGCACAGGTTTCTCGCACCCCTTCAGCGACTGCTCGGCCAAGTTTCAGCTTGATCCCAAGAATCCCGATCACGTCTATCTGCCGCTCTACGATGTTCAGGAAATGGTCGACAGCGTCAACTATGTCAAGGGAACCCAGGCCCAACAGAAGATCCTCGTGTCCGGGGTCATCGGCTGGCCCCCGGATCCGAACACCGCGACCTACAAGATCGACAAGGACAGCACCTCGCTTCCGGCCTCGCAGCAGAGTCTGTGGGACTACATGCCGATTTGCTCCGATCCCACCCAGAAGTCCTCGGATGGCAATATCTACAAGGCATA
>Ga0265316_10005149_pt1 | contig 12806 bp, 11 predicted proteins | sample 4522metaG_FD_202092 | JGI IMG/M metagenome (GOLD analysis project Ga0265316, IMG submission 202092) | Rhizosphere microbial communities from Carex aquatilis grown in University of Washington, Seatle, WA, United States - 4-5-22 metaG | ecosystem: Host-associated > Plants > Roots > Rhizosphere >... | reverse complement strand
TTGTAGGTGTTAGGCCGTTCCAGATTAAAAAATAATTGATAGGAATCGGCCTTATTAATAAAATCATACCGGCTTTTGAACTTTTCCAGTTCGTAGAATTCCATTTCCGATAAATTATGCACGGTTTCCACGTCGGCCTGCATTCTGTGGGCGCGGGGGAAGATCGTGGCATGTTTTTGGCCGTTAAACGATTCGATTTCCAGGGTATAGCCGCTGGGCTCCTGGGAATTCCACCCGCCGCAATATTCAACACCGTTATCGGTCTGGCGGATCATGTTTTGCGGGGTTATTCCGAATCGCCGGAAGTGGTTATTGATATATTTTGCAAAAAGCGAAGCGTGCGTTAACGTTTTTTCGTTAGCGTAACCTGTAAACATTACGCCGCAGCTTACTTCCCGGAAGGTGTATTGTACCTTAGGCAAATTATATCTTTTCATGTACGGCCAATATTCAGGGATATCAATTAAGTCTTTGGTGTCTTCGCAATTAAACTCGAACAGCTTAAATTGTTTTTTTACTTCCCGTAAATTACGTTTAGTCTGGTATTTTTTACGGCGCTTACGCGAGGATATCCCGGCCTCCCGCCAAATCTTGCGCATGGTTTTTGTGGAGAGGCCGGTACCTTCGATTACCTTGATCTGTTCTGCGCCCAGGCGTTTGTATTTCTTTTTAAGCCGTACGACCTCATCGCGTAAATCCTGCGCGGTCCGGCGCGGAGAGCAGCGAGGGCGGCGGGATAAATCGCCTAAAGCTTGATAGCCTTTCTGCCTAAACCGTTTTACCCATTTGCGTATGGTAGGCCGGCTCGTATTAAACGTTCGAGCCGCCGGTTTTATGCCTTTGTCTAACGCGTAAATTACCATTTGATAGCGCTGTTGTCTTTTGTCTTTACAATTGCGCATAATTAGATAATATTTGACTGGGCACATAAATTACCTCCTGTGGAAGGGTTGGTAAAGTTTCTATTATGTGCCCTTTTTTATTATTCTTCATATTTTTTTAATGTTTTTTCCCATTGGGCCGCCCTGCGCCATTGCCAGTATTTATCATTAGCGACCAACGGCATATTGTTTACCGCCTTAAACCCCGGCTTAAACTCTATCTTTGGGGCATTCACGATGCCGGTTGTTGTGATTTTCCTGGGCCTTATCCTTTGCCGCTTATCTTTAGGCCGGAACAATTTTGCGGCTTCTTTTAACCGCAGGTATCTTTCCTTAGAAGCACATAACAGTTTAATCACCCTCAGGGGGTAATGATGTATCTTCCCATTCCCAAAGGGATTGGTCAAAATTTTTCTCAAAATTTTTTCTCAAATTTGTTGACAAAGAATTTAATTATGGTATAAAAGATGTCTATGAAAAAGACCAAATTCTACAATAATGTCGATTCTAAATGGCTTTTAGTCGATGCCAAAGACCAGGTTTTAGGCCGCCTTTCGGTGCATATCGCCCGTTATTTAATGGGTAAGAATAAAGCGCAATTTACGCCGAATTTCGTTTGCGGCGAAAAGGTCGTAGTGATTAATGCCAAGCATATCAAGGTCACCGGCAAAAAGTTCGAAGATAAGATATACAAGCGTTTTTCCGGTTACCCCAGCGGCGACCGGTCGTTAACCTATCGCCAATTGCAGGAGAAAAACCCCTGCAAGGCGTTGGAACATTCGATCCGGGGCATGCTTCCTAAAAACTGGGTCGGTAAACAGGTAATGCGCAATTTAAAGGTATTTGCCGAAAATGCGCATGATCATGTTGCCCAGAAACCACAGACACTCGAGGTGAAATAATATGTCAGTAGATATTTTGACCGCTACCGGGCGCCGTAAAAATGCGATTGCCCGCGTACGCATGAATCCCGCCGGTAAAGGTAAGGTAATAATTAATGGCCGCGCGTTGGAAAATTACTTTTTTACCGTAGAACAAAAAACCCAGGCGTTAAAGCCTCTAATCGTTGCCGGAATGAAAGAAACTTCCGATGTTTCGGCTGACGCTATGGGCGGCGGGTTGACCGGCCAGGCCGGTGCGGTAAGCTTAGGTATTGCCCGGTGCATTCTTAAATTAAATGAAACAAATCGTCCCATGTTACGTAAAGCCGGGCTTTTGACCCGCGATCCGCGCGCGAAGGAACGTAAGAAATATGGCCGTAAGGGTGCCCGTAGACGCTTCCAGTGGACCAAACGTTAATATTGGCGTAGGGGCGAATGATCATTCGCCCGCTAAAAACATAGCGATTTTCACCCCGTTCCGGTTATTCGGAACGGGGTTTCTTTTTTCGAAAATAACCTTGAAAACGCTTTCAAAATATGTTATTTCTTTTTAATGCAACGTAAATTAGTCTTTTGTTTAGTTTTGTTAACTTTCATCGCCAATATGGCTTTGCCTTATGGGGCAAGTGCGCAAGCAATCACGCCATATGGATTACCTCAACCACAGCAATTATTAAATATTTCTAAATCTTACTCCTATCCGGTTTTAAAAGGGGTAAAGATCAACCCCGACAATCCGGCATATTTAGAATTTATTATCGATGCTAAAGACCGCGGCAATATCGACCGCCAAGAGCTATCGCGCCTGGTCAGCTACTTTTTAGCTTGCCTTACAATTCCTGAAGCCGACCTCTGGGTAAACCTGTCGCCTTATGAGCAAAACCGTATTACCTCGGAAAAATTAGCCCAGACGGATTTGGGTAAAGATATGTTGGGGCAGGATTATATTTTAAAGCAGTTGGCATCGTCGCTTACCTATCCGGAAAGCGAGGCAGGGAAGAAATATTGGGATGCGTTAAATAATCCTAACCGGTCGTTGAGTGAGCCGCGCCCTTCGATACATCCCGCCAACAGGCGGGATACTCAGGGAGCGGCTCGTATCGAAACGACCCAATCGTTCAACAAGGTTTGGATCGTGCCCGATAAGGCATTGATCTATGAGCATAACGGTACGGCGGTGGTCAAGGACTCACGATTGAAGGTGATGATGGAGGAAGATTTTGTTGCGGTACAAAATAATAACGTAGGGGCGACCCGGTGGGTCGCCCGCAATGGTGATGATAACAACAGCACACGGGCGAGCCATCGGCTCGCCCCTACCCAGGATACCAGCGCATTTAAAACCCATATTCTTCCCTTAATCGAAAAAGAAATAAACACTGGAGAGAATTTTGCCCGCTTGCGCCAAATTCATAATGCTTTTCTTCTGGCGACCTGGTTTAAAAAGAAATTGAAAGATTCGGCCTATAAATATTATATCGATCAAGGCAAAGTAAAAGGTATTGATTTAAAAGATAAAAACGTAAAAGAGAATATTTACAACCTTTATGTCGAGGCCTTCAAAAAAGGCGCTTATGATTATGTAAAACGTGATCGCGTAGGGGCGAATAATTATTCGCCCGTACAAAAAATATCCAAACGCCGTTATTTTTCCGGCGGTATTAGGGAATCCAGCGCAGAGTTAAGTATAGTTCGTAGTCCTCAGCCTGTTGGCCAAGAAGGTGATCATGCCGGCGTAGAAATTATTCCTCAAGGCCCTTTAACCGGCGCGATGAAAGGGCATGGTGCGCCGGTTCCTTGGATAGATAGTTGGCTGCGCGAAAGTATTTTGCGTAATGCCAATAATTTTTTAGGCCATAGAGATCAGGCGGTTGGTGCCAGGTACAGTGATTTGATTACGGTGGATCACCGCATCCCGGGTGATGCGGTAAGAAGAGTATTCTCTCAGGGTTTTCCCGGTTTAATTATCACGCTGAATCAGAATTATGGTTGGTATGAGATTAGGCGGGTATCTGGCGGTTCCCAGAAACAATCCGATGTGCAGGAGTTTGGCGCCGCCGACGGGTCTGTGCCGGAGTGGATTTACAAACCATGGATTAAAAAAGCCCTAAAACAACAGAATGATCAATATCTATACGAGGTTGAACCGGTAACGCTTAACAAACAGCAAGTTAGAAGATTTGTGATCGAAGATACAAAAGGCACGATGCCCGTAAATATTAATGCCTGGCACTATCTTACTCGTGACCGGAAGTTTCTCATTGAGGTGGTGCGCCCGGGATTGGCGCCCGAGATCCGCGAGCATGCGGTTAATGTGCATGAACCCGGCGAAGCCGAACAACAATTGATCATTGAAGATAAAGAAAAAGAAGACAAGGGCAAGGTGCAAGAATTTTTAGGCATGTTTGAGCAAGACGAAAGCCGCATGGCCCATATTTTGCAAAGCGCGAAAGAACGCGCAGGCCAACCGGAGTTGATTGCCTATGACCGTTGGCAGATCAGCGAGATTGTGCAAAACCCGGCGCGTTTAGCCCGCATGTTAGCCGAAGACCGCACTTTGCACTATGATTTGGTCGAATATTTTATGGGTAAGAGCGTACGTGAGCAAATCGAAACCTATGACAAGATGTTTTATGCCGCATTGAAAAGAGCCGCGAGAAAAGCCGGTACGTTGGGTATTGCCGAAAAGGCGGCCTACAAGTTGCGTATATCCAACCGGGTGCAGGTCATGCCCTCTGACCTTTCCCCTTTTGCGCAAAAGGTTTACATTACGGTATTGGAACATGCGTATCGGATGAAGCAATCCCAAAAGACTATTCCTTTGGATTATTTGAATATCCTGCTTGCCGGAAGCCTCGACCCCGGGGATTTAGCCGCCATCCAGTCTAAGATAGTCGGCGCGATAGGAGAGATTAACGCTGATCCGCTTAGCCTGCTTACTATTCCTTTGCCGTCGTATGCCAAGCGCGACCTATTTACCAGCGAGCCTCGGCCTATTCTTACCAGGATTAATGTGAACCGCTTAAAGGTTTGGGAACAAAGCAAGATCGAAGGCCTGGAAGGAGCGGACAAGTTGGCCAAGAAGACCATTGTCGATCTTTTCGGCAATCAGTCATCTTTCAGGGGCCAACATGGCGCGGGTGATGATTTCGATGGCATCTGGACGTTGGAAATCGCGATTAGAAGGTTAGCTGCCGGCGAAGACGAGGTTGTTTACGAGGAAGGCAATCAAAGAATTGTCTTAAGAAATTTTAGAAGAAATCTTGCCGGCGGATTTAGTTTTAACGCGCTTAGCCAGCATAAAACTTCGGAAAATGGCGGTTCTTCTTCATCTTGGGCCTATTCCCGCACTACGCGCGTAGATTTTATTGATGAGGCGTATCCGTTAGTTTCGGTTATGCCAAGCCGCGTGATTCCGGTGCCGGATCATATTTATTTGTCTCATTCTCGTGTGGTTTCTTTGACTATGATTAATATCAATCAATTTCGAGGAGGCGGCCATGGCGATGCGGTAGTCCATCAGCGTATTTATTATGCGATACAACACCTGCTTGATAACAGCGGGCCCAATGGTGACAGAAAACCCGTTGATGCCCACTTTAACGAATATAGAGGCGCATTCCAAGGGCAGCAGATGCTGGCGCGGGTTTACCCGTTCACGCGCGAGCCGGCTACGGATAGATTAGTGTTGCGTATCGATTGGTGGCATATGACTCCGGCAGTGGCTTTAGCTTATCATGAGGGAAAACTGCCGGAGCCGGATAAATCGACAACCGCCTATACGGATGACCTTGGTTCTGCTCGACGACAATTCCAGGGCGGGATGAAGGAGATCGGTACGCCGCAAGGCGGGCAGATATTGGATAGGGTTGCTTTGTCTGAGCGCGCGGCTAAGGTTATTGCCGCGAAACATATAGGACAAAAGCATGGGCTTACAAAGGCATTTACCGGTATGAAAAATGAGAGTATGCAAATGCTGCCTTGGCTTAAACTTGAGCTGGGCGAGCCAACACTTTGGAAAGCGATACTTAAATTGGCCGAAGGGCATCGCGGTAACCCGCTATTATATTTTGAAAAAGGATATATGGTTGAGCTTCAGCCGTTACAAAGCGATGCTTCCGGGCAATCAAAGGTTGTTTTGCATTGGTTTCCTTGGACAGGAAACGGATGGGGCGGCGGAGAGATCACGGAGGTAGAGCTTACTGAACCTGCCAAGGGAAATTCCGTTCCGGATAAGTTTCATGGTTTTCAGAAACAAACCGACGTGGCGGAAGATGGTGACGAAGAGTTTGTGCCGCCGCAAATTTCGGATAAGTGGGCAGAGCGGGCCTTGGCGAAAAATTCCGGCGGAGAGTATGCCAACCCATGGCAAACCGTAGGGATCGCCGGCAAGCTTTATAAAAGATTCGTTATCGAAGACTCCGACGAAGACCGGATGCCGGATAATATTAATGCTTGGCATGAGCTTAACCGAGAAGAGGGTGTTCTTGTGGAGGTGGTGCGGCGCGGGCTTGATGGCGCTATCAGGGATTATGTTGTTAACGAGCATGAGCCGGGCGAGGCTGAAGAGAGGATATTTCTTGAAGCACAGGTTGCCGCTGAAGAGCGGGCGAAGAAAAAGGAAAGACCGATCCATGATTTTCTGGAGATGCCGGGCGTTACTACCGAACGAATTGCCCATGCGTTACAAAGCGCCCAGGAGCGTGCCGGGAAAACCGAGTTAATCCCTTACGACGTTTGGCAAATTAAGGAGATCGCAAAGGATGAAGCGCGCCTTAAGCGGATGCTTGCCGAAGACCGTACCATGCAGCACGAGTGGATAAGGTATTTTTTCGGCAGAAGAAAGCTTGAACAAGTTATCGCCTATGAAGAGATGTACCGCGCTGCGTTGCGGGCCGAAGCCGACCGCGTCGGCGGGATTGCCTTAACCAGCCAAACCGCGGATATCCGTAGTGAAGGCGATTTCAATGTAAAGATGCCGGAACAACTGACGAAAGAGTTTGAAATGAGCGACGGCGCCGGTTTTCGGATCGTATTTATCGGCGCCAATCAACAATAGCTCAATTTTCTTGACAGCATAGGGCTTGTGAGATAACTTATACTACCATGTTTAGCTCAATTGACGAGGTCATTGACGATTTAAAGGCCGGTAAGCCCGTGATCGTGGTGGACGACGAAAGCCGCGAAAACGAAGGCGATCTGGTCGTTGCCGCCCAATTTGCCACCCCTCAAAATATCAACTTTATGATCAAAGAGGCGCGCGGGTTAGTCTGCGTGCCGATGTCTAAAGAACGCATTAAAGCGCTGGAACTTGGCGCGATGCAGGATAATACCGGCGGCGATAAATTTAAGACTGCCTGGCGCATTTCTGTCGATGCCGCGACCGGCATTACAACCGGGATTTCGGCCTTTGACCGCGCCCGGACCATCGAAATCTTAATTGATTCTAAAGCCAAACCGGTTGATTTAACTCGGCCCGGGCACCTTTTCCCTTTGGAGGCCAAAGAGGGCGGGGTTTTAGTGCGCGCCGGCCACACCGAGGCCGCGGTCGATCTGGCCCGCCTTGCCGGTTTATATCCGGCTGGGGTGATCTGCGAGATAATTAAGGAAGACGGTAACATGGCTCGCTTGCCGGATCTTATGGAATTTGCCAAAAAACATAACCTTAAAATATGTACGATCGAAGACCTTATCGAATATCGCCGTTTGAGCGAGAAGCTGGTAAAATTTATCGAGCGCGTGGATATGCCTTCGGAATACGGCCAATTTACCTTACATCTTTATGAATCGGTGATCGACGGCAGTGAGCATATCGCTTTAGTCAGCGGCGAGATAAAGCCGGATGTGCCGGTCAATGTGCGTGTTCACTCGGAGTGCCTTACCGGCGATGTTTTTCGTTCCGGCCGCTGCGACTGCGGTTGCCAATTGCAGGCGTCAATGGAATTGATCGGTAAAGAGGGCGGGATTCTTTTATATATGCGTCAGGAAGGGCGCGGCATCGGATTTAAGAATAAGATCAAGGCCTATGCTCTGCAGGAAAAAGGTGCGGATACTGTCGAAGCGAACCAGATGTTGGGCTTTGCCGCGGATTTGCGCGATTACGGTATCGGCGCGCAGATTTTGTGCGAACTAGGTGCAAAAAAAATCAAGTTGCTTACCAATAATCCGAAAAAGATCATCGGTTTAAGCGGATATAATCTGGAGATCGTCGACCGCGTAGCGATAAAATGTAAAGCGCATACCGGTAATGCCCGGTATTTGAATACGAAAAAAGAAAAAATGGACCATATTTTATAGGAGGTATGATCATGAAGGAAGTAAAAGGGAATTTTTCCGGTAAAGGTAAAAAAATCGCGATCGTGATTTCGCGTTTCAACGAATTAGTCGGCGCACAGCTTTTATCCGGCTGCGTGGATACTCTGGAAAAAAGCGGTGTAAAGAGCGAAGATATTACGGTAGTCTGGGCGCCGGGTTCGTTCGAGATCCCGCAAATATTGGTAAAGCTTGATACGAAAAATATCGACGCCGTGGTCACGCTGGGCGCAGTTATCCGCGGTGATACGCCGCACTTCGATTATATTGCCGCCGAGGTCTCCAAAGGGGTGGCGAAGATATCCTTGGATAAAAAAATACCTATCGTTTTCGGCGTGATTACTGCCGATACCTTAGAGCAGGCGATCGAGCGCGCCGGCGCTAAGCAGGGCAACAAAGGCCGCGACGCGGCGCTTTCGGCCGTCGAAATGGCGAGCATTTATTCGCAGCTGTAAACCATGCGTTTACGCACTAAAGCGCGCGAAGTAGCGCTGCACATCCTTTATCAGGTAGAGATCGCCAAAAAGACGGTCGACGAGCTTTTTCCTAATTACATCGAGCATAACCCGCAATGCGAAGAGGTCTGTGAATTTGCTAAGGCGCTTTCTTCGGGTGTCGAGAAAAATGCAGTTTATATCGACTCGCTGATTAAAAAATATGTAAAAAATTGGGAAATCGACCGCATGGCGGTGATCGATCGCAATGTTTTACGTTTGGCGACGTTCGAGCTGTTGTTTATTGCCGATGTTCCGCCTAAAGTATCGATCAACGAGGCGATCGAATTAGCCAAGCGTTTCGGCGACGTCGATTCGCCGCGCTTTGTCAACGGTGTTTTGGACAAAATCTACAAAACTGAAACTGCATCTAAGGGCCAGGAAACTTTACATGATTGAACCACAAAAATGCGATTTGCATATTCATTCGATCTACTCCGATAGTAACCAAAGCGTAGAATCGATTTTTCGTACGGCGAAAGAAAAGAAGCTGCGCGCCATTGCTATAACTGACCATGATACGGTAGAGGGGATTCCCGAAGCCGCAGAGTTAAGCCGTCATTACGGCGTCGAGCTGGTGAACGGTATCGAATTTAGCTGCCAACATTTAGATTCTGAGGTCCATGTCCTGGGTTTTTTTATCGACGATAAGCATAAAGTGTTGCGCGAAACCCTGGATAGCCTGAAAGAGTCGCGCCATACGCGTCTTATGGAGATGATCGCCAAGCTGCAAGCTTTCGGTTTAAAGATCGATCAGGACGAGATCCTTGCGGTGATCGACGGTAAGATCGCGACGCGTTTACATTTGGGGGTTTATCTGGCGCAAAAAGGTTATGCCGCTAATTTAAACGATTCGTTCCGGCAATTTTTAGCGCCGGGCAAGCCCGGGTATGTAGCGCGTTTTAAACATACGGTTAAAGACGCCGCGGCGTTGATCCATGATGCCGGTGGTCTCGCGTTTTTGGCCCACCCTCAATTATTGCCGCAGCGCAGCTGGATCGAGGATTTTGTCAAAGACGGGATTGACGGCATCGAGGCGGCTTATCCGCGCCTGTCGCCTAAAATAAAGCAATTTTTTTCCGAATTTGTAAAGACGCATAAAGTTTTGCGCTGCGGCGGTTCCGATGCGCACGGGAGTTACAAAGAGTTTACTTCCGTAGGTTCGGTTGATGTGCCGTATGCGTGGGTCGAAGAGATGAAAACGCGGTTAAACTATGTACAGCGATGAGTATTTTATGAAACGGGCATTGGATCTGGCAAAAAAAGCGCAAGGCATGACTTCGCCCAATCCCATGGTTGGTGCGGTAGTGGTAAAAGACGGCAAGGTCGTTGGCGAAGGTTACCACAAAAAAGCCGGTATGCCGCACGCGGAAAGCTTAGCGATCGATGCGGCGGGTAAAAATGCCCGCGGCAGCGATCTTTACGTTAATCTTGAACCATGTTGCCATACCGGGCGCACTGGGCCTTGTGCCGACAAAATTATCGCAAGCGGTATTAAAAAAGTAGTAGCGGCGACTAAAGACCCTAATCCTTTGATGTGCGGTAAATCGTTAAAAAAACTGGGTAAAGCCGGGGTAAAAACCTCTTGCGGTACTTGCTGCCGGGAGTCGCGCAAGCTCAACGAAGTATTTTTTAAAAATATGCAAAAAAAGCTTCCTTTCGTGGCGGCTAAGTTTGCCCAGAGTTTAGACGGAAAGATCGCTACGCGTTTGAATGTTTCGCAATGGATCACGTCGCTGGCGGCACGTAATAAAGCCAAAGAATTACGTGATCTTTACGATTGCGTGGTGGTGGGGGTAAATACCGCCAATAAGGATAATCCCTCGTTGAACGGGTTGACGAAAAAGCCTTTAAAGGCGGTGATCGATCCGAAATTGGCGATTAAACCGTCACTTAAGCTTATCAGGGAAAACGGTAAAAATTTATTTATTTTAACTTCGCTGAAAAATAAAAACAAGCGGTCAAAATTGTTCGATAAAGCTACGGTTTTGTTTGCCAAAGAAAAAAACGGTAGCCTTGATTTGCTTGATTTACTGGAGCAGCTTTATGCCCGTAAAGTATGCTCGCTTTTTGTCGAAGGCGGGGCGCAAACCCTGGGTTTATTTTTTGATGCCGGGTTGGTAGATAAAGTTTATGCCTTTATCGCGCCGCAGATAATCGGCGGTAAAGATGCGCTCTCGGCGGTAGGGGCAGGCGGCGTTGCCAAACCGGGGAAGATCAACCTTAAAAGCATGCGTGTCGAGATGGTCGGCCCTGATATCCTCGTCAGCGGCGACGTTAAACGATATCTTAAATAATCTTATGCAGGAGTTTGACCGTTTAATCGAAACCATCCGTATTTTACGCGGTTCACGCGGCTGTCCCTGGGACCGCAAACAAAAACTTCCCGATTATAAGCGTTATCTGATCGAGGAGGCGTATGAGTTAATCGAAGCGATCGACCACAATAACCCCGAGATGGTGAAAGAGGAATTAGGCGACCTTTTCCTTATCTTGACGGTGATTTCGGAATTTTTTAACGATAAAAATGCTTTTAACGCCGCGGATGCCTTAAAGATGATCAATGAAAAACTGATCATTCGTCACCCGCATGTTTTTTCTAAAAAGAAACTGGGTAATAGTGACGCTGTCCTGAAATATTGGATCAAACAAAAAGCTAAAAAGAAAAAACGTAAGACGATTGCCGACCGTTTGCCTAAAGGTGCGCCGGCTTTATTTTTGGCCGAACTTTTCTGCCGCGAATATGCCAATGTGAAATCGAAAGATTTTGCCAAGATCAAGAAAAACCCGGCGGCTTTAGCGCGGGCGACTTCGGCAGATATTTTAAATATCTCTAAAAAAAGCGTTGATCGCGATTTTGCCCAGATCCTTTTCCAGCTAAGCGTACTTGCTTACGTGCACGGCGTCGATTTAGAAAGCGCTTTGCACACCCTTACGCGTGACCGCGCCGCCAAAACCCGCTACTCTTGAATTATATGCGGTTTTTTATTATAATAAAGCCATGAAAGAACAACGCAGGTTGGTCCGCCTCAATGTTGCCGATTTTCTGGATATCCGCGCCGCCGATTCACAGAAAGTAATCCGTTCCACCGCCGTAAACATTACTTCGATGGGGATCTGTTTTTCTTCGCAGGATGAGTGGCAGAAAGGGCAAACCCTTACGATCTACTACTTTATGCCCGACGAGCTCGATTCAGTACAGCTTACGGTGCGCATCTGCTGGACCGAATTTATTAATCCCAAACAGGGATATTTTTGCGGCGGCGAGATACTCTCTATCGAAGAAGATAAGCAGGAAAAGTTTATTGCCTATTATACCCAGCGCCTTGAGGACCGCCTCTCACGCTAATTTAAAACGTATAAAGCGCTATTTGGGTATTCGCGGCGTTTCGATACAAGCCGCACCCTGAGTATCCCGCCTATCGGCGGGATGTATCGAAGGGCGCGGCTCACTCAACGACCGCGATATTGCCTCCTGCGCTTTATACAATTTTGTTTCACTATTTATTTTTATGGTAAAATATAGCTCATTTTAATCAGGAGGTATTTTATGTTTGATATGAGTAAGCTAGGTGACATGGCTAAGATCGCCGGTGAAGCAAAAAAAATGCAAGCCGTTCAGGAAGAACAGCAGCGCAAGCACCTCGAAGTGTTGAATAAAATTTCCCGTCAGCTCGACGATGTGCTGAATCATTTAAAAAATAAAGGCCAAAAATAATGAGCGATGTCTTAAGCGTTGCCGTTTCGGCGGCGAAAGAAGCGGGCGATTTTTTACTGCATAATTTCGGGAAGATCGCTTCCATCGAGCGTAAAAAAGACAAGTCGCTGGCCACTAATTTGGACAAAGAGGCCGAAGTGATGATTGTGCGGCAGATCCGTACAAAATTCCCTTCTCACGGTATTATCGGCGAAGAGGGTGGAGCGAGCAATACCGATAGCGAGTATGTCTGGGTGATCGACCCTTTGGATGGAACACATAACTTTATTCGCGGCATTAATGTTTTTGGCGTTTCGATCGGTATCGCGCACCACAATAAATTTGTTGCCGGGGCGATCTACATGCCGCAGGATGGGGAGATGTATGCCGGTGAGGTCGGCAGCGGCGCTTTTAAAAACGATAAAAAGATCCACGTTTCCGAGACCAGAGAGCTCGGCGAGTCGACTATTTCTTTTGATTCGAGTATCCGTTACTCTCCGGAGGTGATGACGATGGCTTTGCGCGAAGTGGCGCCGAAAGT
>Ga0265316_10005145_pt1 | contig 12812 bp, 10 predicted proteins | sample 4522metaG_FD_202092 | JGI IMG/M metagenome (GOLD analysis project Ga0265316, IMG submission 202092) | Rhizosphere microbial communities from Carex aquatilis grown in University of Washington, Seatle, WA, United States - 4-5-22 metaG | ecosystem: Host-associated > Plants > Roots > Rhizosphere >... | reverse complement strand
TGGCGCCATCGCCGACCGACACGATCGCCTCGATGGCGGGATCGTCGGGCTGGTTGTGCAAATAGGGGCCGTCGAAATCGACGTTGAATCGCGTCACGCCAGGCTCGTGCGCCAGGGCGCGGCCGATGCGCGTGCCCACCGCGTAGCCGGCCGGCGGCTTGATCTGGTCCATGAACCAATGCAGCCGGTATTCGAGCTCGATGGGCTCGCCCGGCGCGGGCAACTCGGCCGGCTGCCAGAAAGCCACGATGTTGTCGTTGGTCTCGGTCGGCGTGGGTAACTCGACGAGCCGCACGGCGCCCGGGCCCCACGCACCCACCGGCTCCACCCAGGTGCTCGGGCGCAGGTGGTAGTTGGCCTCCAGATCCTCGTAGCTCGAAAACCGCCGGTCGCGCTGGATCAGGCCGAAGCCGTGCGGATTCTCGTCGGCAAACGCCATGGACCGGCTGGCACCCGGGTTGGTCAGCGGTCGCCAGACCCACTCGCCGCTGCCATGCTGGATCATCAGGCCGTCGGAATCGTGCACCTCGGGGCGGAAATCTCCAAAATGGTCCTGCGAGTTTTCGCCGTACCAATACATGCTCGTGAGCGGCGCCACACCGAAGACCTTGACCGGCTGGCGCAGATACAGCGCCGTCCTCACCTGCATGACGGTATCGTCGCCCGGCCGGATGATGAAGCGGTACGCCCCGGCCACGCGCGGGCTGTCGAGCAGCGCGTAAACGACGAGGTCCCTGGCATCGGGCGCCGGACGCTTCACCCAAAACTCTTCGAAACAGGGGAACTCCTCGGCGGTCGGCTCGCCGGTGTCGAGCGCGAGGCCGCGCGCCGAGAGGCCGTAGACGGCTTTGCGGCAGAGCATGCGAAAATAGCTCGCCCCCAGAAAAACGCCCAGTTCGTCGGCCGGTTTGTTCAAATCGTAAAGGATGCGAAAACCCGCGAACCCCATCGTCTCGGGGATCTCGCCAATTTCCAGCCCGTCATAATTGAACATCTGTGGCAAAAAAGGGATGGCGGTCGCCTCCCGGCCCCGCACCTCCGCGATCGGAATTGCCCGGTTGAAAATCGAGCCGGGATGGAAAAACTGGAGTTGAAACGGCAGCCGCTGGTCGCGCCACCACGTCTCGGCGGCATTGAACTGGATGCGCCGGTGCTGGTCGTAGGTGAGCTTCAGCAAACTCTCGGGCACCCGCGCCGGACGCGGTGCGTAGGGCGCCAACGCGAGCATTTTCGCCCGGTAGCGCAACACCTCGAAATCGAACAACTCGCCGGCCGCGCGCACCAGGGGAGCCGTAAAAAGCAGCAGGGCCAGTCCGAAAAAAACGACCTGTAGCGGCGGTCTATGACCGCCGATCCGATGCCGGTCCAAATTCCGGCGGTCATAGACCGCCGCAACAGCTGCAGGGAGAGCTCTCATTTATCCAGGAAATACCCGCGTTGCTTGTCGGAGATAGACAACCCCGCCCGCTGCATGACCAGCAGAAAGTCCTCCCACGCCGCGCGTTTGGCGCGTCGCTCGCCGAGCTTCGACTCGGCTTCCTTGCGCAGGAGATAACTCGGATGGTAGGTGACCATCAACGGACGACCGCAATACTCGTGCCAACGGCCGCGCACCTCGCCCAGGGTCTTGAACGCGCGCATGCCCAGCAACCCTTTGGAAGCCGTCGAACCCAGCGCGACGAGTATCGTCGGTGCGACTACGTCGATTTGGGCGCGCAGATAGGGCAGGCAATACGTCATCTCCTCTTCGGTGGGCTCGCGATTGCCGTACTGCCGGCCGTCAGCGCCGGACGGCAGTTCCGGCCGCCAGTTCATGATGTTGCCGATATAGACCTGTTGGCGTTGGAGACCCATCGCCTGGATCATCCGGGTGAGCAGTTGCCCCGCCGGACCGACAAAGGGCTCGCCCTGCACTTCCTCGTCCGCGCCGGGCGCCTCGCCCACGAACATGATCTGCGCGTCAACGCTGCCCACGCCAAAGACGACTTTCTTGCCGGGCCGCACGTGGGCGCAGCACACCGGATCGCCGAGCACGCGGTCGCGCAGCCCGGCCCACCGCGTGGCCTTGTCGCCCTCGGGCAACGCGAAAACGGGCGGCGGCGGCAGCTTCCCAATTTTGGATTTCGGATTTTGGATTTCGGATTTTGTCGGCAGCGGACTCCAGGATACTGGCGACGGTTGCGCGGCTATGACTGCGGTTGTCGGTTCGCTCGTTCCGCTATCCGCAATCCGCAATCCGCTCTCCGCAATTGGCTTTCCGCTTTCCGCTCTCCGCTCTCCGCTTTCCGTGCGCATCGCCCGCCGCAACGCCGCCAGCGTCTCGTCCGGCACGTGTACGGTCTTCACGCCGGAGGCCTTGAGCCGCTTGAGCTCGTCGGTCAGAACGTGGAGGGCATTGCGCATGGCGATTCGGGAGGGGATGGGAGCGAGTTTGCTCACCCAGCTTGGTTGTGAGTCTCCGGTTGTAGGAGCGAGCTTGCTCGCGATGTCCACAAGAAATCGCCTGCCCCTCGACAGGCTCGGGGCCCTGAGCTTGTCGAACGGGCAAGCAGGCTCCTACAGAATACAGGTGCTGCGGCTGGAATCACTGCGTTCACGGGATCCGCAGACTCAGGAGCTTCTCGACGTACTTGCCGAGCAAATCAAATTCCAGATTCACCAACTGGCCTGCGCGGCGCTCGCGCAGGTTGGTGACCGCGCAGGTGTGCGGAATCAGCCAGACCGCAAAACTGTCGCCGTCGACCTCGGCCACCGTCAGCGAAATGCCGTCGATGGCGATGCTGCCCTTGTGGATCAGGTAGCGCCCATTGCCGGCCGGGGCGCGCACCCGCAGGTAGTGATCGGCGCCCCGCGCCTCGAAGATCTCGATGGTGCCAAGGCCGTCGATGTGTCCGGTGACGAAGTGGCCGCCCATCTTGCCGTCGAAACGCAGGCTGCGCTCGAGATTCACCGCCGCGCCGGATTGCAGGGCGGAGAAATTGGTCAGCCGGCGCGTCTCTTCGAGCACATCGAAAAAGAGATGCCGGGCATCGCTCTGGATGACGGTGAGGCAGCAGCCGTTGACGGCGATGCTGTCGCCCGACGCCACGCCTTGCAACGCCGCGCTGGCTTCGATCTGCAGCCGCCACGCCTGCGCCTGGCGGGTGAACGTCACCACCTTGCCGGTTTCCTCAACGATTCCAGTAAACATAACCGGCTATTGAGCCGCGCCGTCCCCCATCGCGCAAGTCGCTTCGCTGCGGGAAAACAGTCTTGCCGCTAGCATAGACCCACCGGTCGACGCGCGCCAAACCCTTCATTTGACCCGCTCAACGGGACCGTCAAATGCGATGGCTCGCATCCACCTTGGGTGATCGCGATCGGGGTTGTCGGTGAGCCCGTTTCACTTGAACCAGCCGGTCACGAGCGCCCGCGCTTTATCGCCTTCCGCGATCAGTTTGCCGTCGGGGCCGAAGACCTTGAAATGAGGGATCGAATGCATGTGGTATTGCTTCGCCACGGGCGATTGCCAGTCGATGCCGTGGATGCCGGGCCGGTTGAGGTCCACTTTGACGACCACGATGTCGTCGCGCCTCGCATGCAGTTCGTCCAAATGGGGCGAAATGGCGCGACAGGGCGGGCAAAATTCGCTGGTGAAATCGAAAATCGTCGTCTTTCCCGGCACGAGGTAATCCGTGATCTTCACTTCCTGCCCTTGGGCGATGCGTTCCGGTTTGGCGGGTTTGGTCCGGGTACCTGCGGCGTACATGGAAAGGGACATGAGAACAAAAGCGGCCAGCGCGGCCCCGGCGAGGAAGAGGAAACGTTTCATGGTGGGGATGGGAGTTGGAGGACGCTGGTGTTTCTCTGTCTTCGACAGAGCGGTGTCAAATGCGCAGCCGATGCGGCTTCTCCGGCGCAGCGGCAAACGCTCGACGCAGGTCCAACGCTGCTCACTTCCAGCGGATACACGCATGAGAAGTCAAGGTACCGCTCTGGCTTTTCGGCGGATTTCAGCTAACCTCACTGCATTCCATTCTGCCATGATCACCTATTCGGCTCCGGACCTCACACAACATCCGCCGCGCAGTCCGCGCGTGCGTCTTGGTGGCTACGTCCACCTGGCGCGGCTCCTCGACAAAGCCCGCGCATTCGCCGCCGGCAAAGCGGGCGAGTATGTCTATCCCTGCCCGCTGGATCAACGGTTCTTCGCCTTCACCGGCCTCGATCCCGCCGCGTTGCTCGCCGCGGTCAAAACCGGCAAGAGCGACACCGAGATGCTGGCCTGGGTGAACGAGCACACGAAGCCGGCGCGGGCCGCCTGGGAGATCGAAGCGTGGTCGCGCTGGCTGGAAGCGCTCGCCCCGGGCGACGCCAAGCGGCATGCCGGTTACGCCGAAGACATCGCCCGGCTGGCGCCGGGCCGCGACGACCTGCGCACCAATTTCGACCGCCTCGACCTCGACGATTATGTCAGCTTCGGCGGCAAAAGCTAGGGACCCGATCAACCCTTCGGAGTCAGGGGCGTGAACCACTGCAGGACGTAATACGTCGCCGGCGTTGGGCCGACGTTCGTCATGTTTTCGTTTTCGTTCGCCGCGAAAAAGATCATCGCGCCCGGACCGGCCGTCCGCCTCCGGCCGTCGATGTTCACCTCTAGCGTGCCCTCCTTCACGATCACCAACTCCTCCTGCGGATGCCGGTGCAGCGGCCCGGTGTTCTCGCCCGGATTCAGCCTCGTGACATGGCAGTGGAACTCGTCGAGCGTCGCCGTCGGCGCGTCGAACACGATGGCGCGCGCCCCGGTCTTGGTCGGCGCCAGCTCCGGCTTGCCCCAGTCGAAGATTGTCGAGCCCAGTTTGGGCGCCGGCGGGTTGGTGGAGTCGGCGGCCAGGACGGCGCCGGCGCCGAGCACAGCGCCAAAAGTGGCAAGACGTGTGAATAGATTCATGGAGAAAGTCGGATAGGAGCCTATTTCAATTTGACCCGCAACACGGAGGTTTCACCGCCCCGGCTCACGAGCAGGACAAACTCGCTGCGGCTGGCATCGCTCTCGATCGCCGCCAGCCGCGCCGCCGCTTCCAGAAACGTTTTCACCTCCGACCCGTCGATCTCCTTGATCCAATCGTCGGTCTGCAGGCCCGCGGTACCAGTGGGGCCGTTGGGCTTCACAAAGTGCGCGATCACCCCACCCTGCTCGGCGACCTTGGCCCGGCGCACGACCGCATCGGAATACACGAATTCGCGCACCGTCAGCCCGAGACGTTCAAAGTAACGCCGGGGCACTTCGCGGGCGAGCTTGGGCGCGTCGGCCAGGGTGGCGGCCAGCTCGACCCGCTGGCCATCGCGCAGCACCGTGAGCGACACCTGGTCGCCCGGCACGCGCCGGTCCATTTCCCGGTCGAGGAACGTGGTGACCGCGCGGTCAGGTTTGAAGCGGGGCAGCATCCTGCCATTGATCGCCACGATGACGTCGCGCTCCTTCATGCCTGCCTTCTCCGCCGGGCTACCCTCCAGCACTTCGCTGACGACGGCGGCGGACTGGTTTTCCAGCTTGAGGAATTTCGCCACTTCGGGATCGACCGGTTGCAGGCCATAGGTGCCCAGCCAGGCCAGCGGGCGCCCGAAAACGTTTTTCGGCACCCGACCGAGATAGGGCAGCACCTCGCTTGCCACCAGGAACGCGCTGCTCTCCTCCACATTGACGAGCATCACCGGCGTGCCCCCGCGATCGTTGCGCGAGAACTGGACGAAATCCTGGCCAAACGAACTCAACGCCAGACCGATAAATTCCCCCGCGCGGTTGAACACCGGCAGCCCGGGCGCCGCGACCTCCTGTTGCGCGATCGCCGTGCGCTGCGGCAACTCGGCCAGGAGCGAAATGCGGCCCGACAGCAGGTACGGCAGAAAATCCTCCTCCTTGTTGCGCAATCCGATGCCCCAGACTTCCTCGGCGACAATCGGCGCGGCATCGGCGCGGCCTGCAAACGTCGTCACCGGTTTCAGTTTCGCCCGCATTTTTTCGCCGGCGCGCACGAAATGCCAGCCGGTCAAGGGATCGACGCCAAGGTACTCGGCGGGTTCGCTCGCCGGATCGCCCGGTTGGAACACCTTGAAATCCTTGAGTTGATCGGGGGCGAAACGCAGGTTCACGGCGACCGGCGGCAGGATGATCGTGCCCTGGTTGTCGATCACGGTGCCGTAGGAGATGGTATCGCGCCGGTCGATTTCGGTCTCGACGTAGAACTGGACCGCGACGACGCATTTCACCCGCTCGGCCCAAAGCTCCGGTAGTTCGGTGGCGCGCAGCGCAAGGCCCGAGAGCAACAAGCCGAGCAGTCCCTGTAGGAGCCTGCTTGCAGGCGATCCGAACAACGACGCACCGGGAACGAAATCGCCTGCAAGCAGGCGCCTACAAGGGAAGCGAGTCATGGCTTCAATACGTAGAGCGAAACGCTGCGGTTGCGTCGAGCTTCGACCAGCGTCGGCTCGGGCTTGGCTTCGAATTCGGCGTGCAGTTTTTTCGCGACCTCGAGGTTGACGATCGGCTGCTGGTTGATTTTGACGATAATATCGCTCCGGGATAGACCCGCCATGTCGGCCGGAAAACCCGCCTGCACGCCGATGACCAGAAGCCCGGTGTCGTCGGTCAGTTGGTTATCGCGGGCGTAGGCGCGGGAAACTTTGCGCACGCTCAGTCCCCACTTTTCAAAAGCCCACTCCTCGCCCACCCGGCTTTCCAGTTTTTCCGTGGTCACAACCAAATCGCGCGCTTCGGCGCCCCGCTTGATGTTGAAAGTGAGCTTCGCCCCGACCGGCCGGCTCGCGATGAGATTTTGAATCGGCGGCAGCTGCTCGGGGAACCGGCCGTCCACCTTCTGGCCATCGATCGCGAGCACGATGTCGCCGCCGCGCAGGCCGGCCTTGGCGGCGGGCGAGCCGACGTCGACGCTGTTGATGAGGAGCCCGGTGTTGCTCGACAGCGCATAGAAATTCTCCAGATCCTGCAGTGCGCCCGGCATGAGGCCAACGTAACTGCGGGTGATGGCGCCACCGTGCACGAGACCCGCGGCAATTGTTTTGGCGATGTTGCCGGGGATCGCAAAGCCGAGGTTGTCGGCGCCGATGTAGCCCCGGGCGTTGATGCCGATCACCGAGCCGTCCTCCGTCACCAGCGGCCCCCCGCTGTTGCCCGGATTGATGGCGGCGTCGGTCTGCAGCCAGGTATTGAAGGTGCCGGTCTCGTAGCCGCGCACGCCGTGGCTGTCCTCAAAATAGCGGTTGTTGTTGGAAATGATCCCGCGCGTCACCGTGCGGCTGAGTCCGAAGGGCGTGCCGACGGCGAACACGGTCTGCCCCGCGAAAAGTTTGTCGCTGTCGCCAAACCCGGCGAAGGTGAACTTGAGACCCCGGCGTTTGAGGTCCGCCAGGTCGAGCCGGAGCACGGCCAGATCGGTCCAGTGGTCCCAACCGACAAAGGTGGCGCCGACGCGCTCGAGGCTCGCCAGGGTCACGTTGATCTCGACCGCGCGTGGGCCGACGACATGGGCGTTGGTGAGCACAAGTCCGTCGGCCGAAAAAATCACGCCGGAGCCGATGCTCGAGGCGAAACGCTTCGTGCCGGCTTCGAACGCGACTTCGCGCACGTCGATGCGGACCACGGCGTCGAGCACCCGCTGGAATCCGTGCGACATCGCCGCGGATACCGGCGTCACCCACCCGGCGAAGAGCGCCCCGAGCAGGACGGGGAGCATGATTGACCGAGGCGTTGAAAACCTCACGATAATTGATTTCTCACGATGGCTACGCATTGCAAAGAATACGACTTTTCCCAAATCGAGCCTCATTGGCAATCGTTCTGGGAAAAAAATCGCACCTTCCGCGCTTCCGACGAAACGTCGAAGCCCAAATACTACGTGCTCGACATGTTCCCCTATCCGTCGGGCACGGGGTTGCACATCGGCCATCCGGAGGGCTACACGGCGACCGATATCATCGCCCGCTACAAACGGGCCAAGGGATTTAATGTGCTGCATCCGATCGGGTGGGACGCCTTCGGCCTGCCCGCCGAGCAACACGCGGTAAAGACCGGCACGCACCCGGCCAGCAACACGCAAAACAACATCGTCAATTTCCGCCGGCAGATCAAGGCGCTGGGCTTCTCCTACGACTGGGATCGCGAGGTCGATACGACCGATCCGAAATATTTCCGGTGGACGCAATGGATCTTCCTGCAGCTATTCAAAAAGGGCCTGGCCTACGTCGATGAACGTCCCGTGTGGTGGTGCCCCGAGCTGCGCACGGTGCTGGCCAACGAAGAAGTGATCGACGGCAAGAGCGAAGTGGGCGGATTTCCCGTCGAACGGCGCAACCTGCGCCAATGGGTGTTGCGGATCACGGCCTACGCCGAGCGGCTGCTGGCCGATTTGAAGGATGTCGACTGGCCCGATTCGACGAAACGCATGCAGGAGGCCTGGATCGGGCGCAGCGATGGGGCGGAAATTTTGTTCAAACTCGAACCGGAGTCGCGCGGCAACCTGAAGGTTTTCACGACGCGCCCCGACACGCTCTTCGGCTGCACCTACATGGTGCTCGCGCCGGAGCATCCGCTCGTGAGCACGCTGACCACGCCAGACCAGCGCGAAGCCGTGGCCTCCTACAAAAAGAAATCGGCGGCGAAGAGCGACCTCGAGCGCACTGATCTCGCCAAGGAAAAATCGGGAGTATTCACCGGAGCGTACGCGATCAACCCGGTCAACGGGGCGCGCGTGCCGATCTGGATCGCCGACTATGTGCTCATGGGCTACGGCACGGGTGCGATCATGGCGGTGCCGGCGCACGACGAACGCGATTACGAATTCGCCCGGCAGTACGCGCTGCCCATCGTGCAGGTGATCGCGAACAAGGACGGGGCCGAGACGAAACTGCCCTTCATCGCGGATGGCTCCCTCGTCAACTCCGGCCCCTACACCGGACTCGACTGGGCCGAAGCGAAGCGGCGCATCACCGCCGATCTCGCCGCCCGCGGCGTGGGTCAGGTGGCCGTGAACTACAAGCTGCGCGACTGGCTCTTCTCCCGCCAACGTTACTGGGGCGAGCCCTTCCCGATCGTGTGGGTCAACGAAACCGATTATCGTCGGGCGATGGCCGCGCGGCCCGCGGACGCACCTTCCGCGCCGGTCACCTTCACCCAAGATGGCGTCACGCATTACGCCCTGCCCTTGCCCGCGCGGGCACTGCCGCTCGAGTTGCCCGAAGTGCAGACCTACCTGCCGAGCGGCACGGGCGAAAGCCCGCTGGCCAACTGCACGGCGTGGTTGGAGATCTGGTTCGACTACGAAACGGGCGCCGCCTTGCCGGCCACGCAGCCGCGCCCCGCGGGCGATCGTTGGGTGCGGGCCCGCCGCGAGACCAACACCATGCCGCAATGGGCCGGTTCGTGCTGGTACTACCTGCGCTACCTTGACCCGCGGAACGATCAGGCCATCGCCGACCCGGCGCGCCTCGCGTACTGGGGCGTGCCCGATCTTTACGTAGGCGGAGCCGAGCACGCTGTGTTGCACCTGCTCTACGCCCGCTTCTGGCACAAAGTGCTCTTCGACCTCGGCGTGGTGCCCCAACACGAGCCGTTCAAAAAGCTGTTCCACCAAGGGATCATTCTCGGCGAGGACGGCGAAAAGATGTCGAAGAGTCGTGGCAACGTGGTGAGTCCCGATACGATCAACGCGAGCCACGGCACCGACACCCTGCGCCTGTACCTGATGTTCCTCGGGCCGCTCGAGGCCATGAAGCCGTGGAATCCGCGCGGCATCGAGGGCGTGCATCGGTTCCTCAAAAAGGTATGGCGCGCCTGTTTGACCGAAGAGGGTGTTCCAAATCCAAAGATCTCCGATTCGGTCGCCGAAGCACCTGAAATCGAGAAGCTTCTTCACGAGACGATCAAGAAGGTCGGTGACGACATCGAGAGCTTGGGTTTCAACACCGCGATCTCGCACATGATGGAATTCGTTAACGCGCTGCAGAAAGCACCGCAGGTGAGCCGTTCCACCATCCTGGCGTTTCTGCAAATACTGGCACCTTTTGCCCCTCACTTGGCCGAAGAACTGTGGGAACGTCTTGGTCAAAAACCGTCGATCCAGCAGGTTCCTTGGCCGCGGTTCGACCCGGCAATATTGGCCAGCGATCAGGTGAAACTCGTTTTCCAGGTTAACGGCAAATTCCGTGGCGACCAACTCGTGCCTGCTGGTCTTACTGAAGCTGAAGCGGTTAAGGTCGCCCAAGAACATCCCCGTGTTGGGCCTCACTTGGTTGGGAAGGCGATTAACCGTGTCGTGTTTGTGCCGAATAAGATCCTGAACCTTGTCGTTTCGTGAATACGTACTACTACCGGTATAATTGGCTTGCACTGGATAGGGTAAACACCCTATCTTGTGAATATCTTTCCCGTCCTCAACCTTAACAGCATTTCCCCATGACCTTCTCCTTGAGCTCACGTCGGCTGATGGCGCTAGGTATTACCCTGCTGTTTACGGTCCTATTCCTGACCTCTTCCAGCATCGCAGAAGACCTCAGGAAAAAGAATCCGACCAGCAAGTTTTTCGTGACGGATTTGGAGGGCCAATCACAAGTCAACACGGGCGAAAAGATCGAGGAATTGACCAAGAAATCCGTGTACTCTGCGGAAGGCACGATCGTCGAGACCAAGCCCGACTCAACCAACGCTCTGGTTTATTCCAATGGAACAGGGATCTTTTTCGATCATGATACGCGCCTCGAAGTGCGCCGATTCGTGCAAGAGCCATTCAAGCCCAATCGCACCGACATGGAAGTCGAGCCCTCGATCTCCCAGACCCAATCGTTTATCCCGCACGGTTTGGTTGGGATTTGCACCAGCAAACTGGTAGCAGGGAGCTCCATGACCTATCGGACACCCTATGCCTCGGTGGCCATCCGCGGCCGCAAGGTCGTCATCGAAACGAACGATAAGCAGACCAAGATTTCCCTCCTGGAAGGTGATGTGACGGTACGCAGTGGTGATTACGATTCCGGGGGACAAACGCTAAGGCCCGGTCAACAGGCGATCATTACTCCGGGCCTCCTGGGCGCGCCCAATAGCATCGCCGTCCAATCGATCCCCCAAGCGGAGATCAACTCGTTGGACGATAAAGTGGCGGTGGCCTGCATGGCCAAGAATACCGTCTATTTTGAGGTGGGCGATCGCAGGACCACCCAAGGCGGCAGGACGGCTTTTGACAACCCCGAGCAGGAAATCGTGCCCGTTGTAGTCGTGCCGGCCAACATGAGCACACCATTCGTGGCGAGCCCGGCACGCATAGGTGGCAGCTAGCGCACACCCTAATATCTCCCGCGCTCATGTTCCTGAATCGCATATTTCGCGTGGCCGTAGCAGGCGGCATGATTCTGGGCATGGTTACGCCACCCTGCCGCGCGCTGGTAAACCTCAACGACGGTCGCGACAAAATCCACGTAACCGGCAATGTTTCATTTGCGTGGGATTCCAATATTTTTGCCCACCAAGGCGGCGGCGGCGACTACGTGATGAGTGCCGGCCTGTCCGCCGATTACACCCGCAAAGCTGGCTTGATCGGCGTTGATGCCGGCATGGCCGTCAACGCCTCGCGCTTCAATCAATTCACGACCGAGGATTTCAAAAATCCCAGTTTCAATCTCGAGTTTACCAAACAAAGCGGTCGCACCACCGGTTCGCTGGCCCTCTCGGCCGCCCGTGAAAGCCGGGCGGATACTGCCGCCAATATCCGCGACCAATCGTGGTTGTACTCGGCCGGCTTGAACCTAAAGTACCCCGTTATCGAGCGTTATTCCCTGTCCGGTGGCGTCAATTATTCATTCCACAAATATCAGGACAACAATGCTTTGGTTGACCTTAAATCCTACTCCGCCAACCTCGATCTTTTTTATGTTTATACCACGGATCGCGACTTGTCCGGTGGCTACCGCTATCGACAGGAAAACACGTCGGCCGACAGCAAAAACACCGATCACGCCTTTACGGTGGGCCTTTCCGGGAAAATTTTGTCAAAACTCAACGGGGCCATAAACGGCGGCTACCAGATTCGAAACTCCCAGGATATTTTCCACACCTCCACCCTGAGCGGCGTCGTCGATAGTCAATTCACGTCATGGACCTCGAGCATTTCACTCACTTGGAGCCTGTCGAAAAAACTCAATCTCAGCGGCCAGCTTTCCAAGGATTTCAGCACCACCTCGACCAACAATACCACCGATACGTTGATGACGAGTCTGAATGCTTCATATACTTTCTCGGCCAAAATCTCCGCCTCGGCGGGCGTCGATTTCAGCAACAACCGCTTCCTGGGTCTTTCCGGTGGTGGCCGCGTTGATACCTATTTCTCTTCCCACCTTGCTTTGAATTACTCGCTGAACGACCACTTGAAAGCCTCGCTGGCTGAAACGTACGCTATCAACTGGTCGACCTCCTCCTATGCCGATTTCTCTCGGAATTCAACGGTACTCAGCCTCTCCTCTCGCTGGTAGGAAATGATTCGCCGCCCTCGCCTTGCCCCCCCATGAAAACGCAATCCACCGCTATCATCCGCCGTTGGTTCCGGCTGGTCGTACTGTTGGTCGGTTTGGCTGGCGTGATCGCGGCGGGCCAGGAAACCGCCTCCGATGCCATTTCTCCTCCCAAAACCAAGAAATCCAAACCTTATAAGATCACCAATTCCGACCGATTGCGCATTGAGGTCATACCGGAAGATGATCTTTCGACGCAGTGCCGGGTCGACACCAAGGGCTGTGTGAATCTCAAGTATGTCGGAGAAGTACCCGTC
>Ga0265316_10005144_pt1 | contig 12816 bp, 8 predicted proteins | sample 4522metaG_FD_202092 | JGI IMG/M metagenome (GOLD analysis project Ga0265316, IMG submission 202092) | Rhizosphere microbial communities from Carex aquatilis grown in University of Washington, Seatle, WA, United States - 4-5-22 metaG | ecosystem: Host-associated > Plants > Roots > Rhizosphere >... | reverse complement strand
ATCGAGGGGTGGATTTTCAGTACCACGCCCAGCATCAGGTCGCACACGCTGGCGAACAGGACTTCCCGCTCATACTGGACTTGCGCGTGCTCGGCGAACAGCGCGTTCAGCCTCTGCGCGGAGAAGCTGCGTTCCAAAAGGCCCATGAGCAAGCAGGGCAGCGGGGTTTTATGGCGGAATTTCTCTAGCATGGCGAATACTACAATATTAAATTAAATACAGGTATTATTGCTGTTCTTTTAGTATTTTGAAAGGGTTGGGTGTCGATACCCGAAAACGACCGGCCCGAGTTGTCGCGCAATAGCGCGTTGTGCCCGGCGCGGGCCATGTCTTTGTTGCCAAGACTATAGTTGTATGCGCCCATTTTTATACCTTTTAAACAAACAAGCAGAACTATAATAACGGTAAGTGTTAGGGCCGATTTTTCTGCTTCGGCTTGCAGGCTTGTGGGACGATTTGATGGATCGCAATCCCGGTGCGATAGCTTTTTTTACATACCTTGTTCAGGTAATCAGGCCAATCAAAATAATGGCTAGACCCTGGACTTGGCATTGTCGGAACTTTTCCAGCACTCGGGGGCGCGGTTCAGGCGTTCCGGCCGCCCGACATCGGCGGCGAGATACCCCGTCCTCATGCTGTTTCACGCAATTTTCGCGCGTTTCGCGCCGCCATGCCGCGTTAAAAACGCGAAAAAAATCAATTTGTTGCGTCAGATTGTCGCGGTCGTCTCTTTTCGCAAGCGCTGAAAAGAGACGACCCGGGCCGTCCGTGACCGGCGGCTACCGGAAAACCCCTCACCGGGCTTACTGGCAGGCCACACCGCCGCCTACCGTGTCCGCCGCAACATGCGCTCGGCCAGGGCAAACAGGCGATCCAGGCGCGTTTTTTCGGAACGGATTCCGATCAAAGGACGCGCCGCTTCAAGCAGTTTATGCGCCCGCGCTAGGCGGGCTTGATTTTGGGTATAGGTGTCCACGGCATTTTCCCCTGTGAGTGGGGATGCCATGACCCGCTCCGGGAATGACATTCCCGAAGATGGTGATAAGAAGGCGGTTAAGCCGGTTTTGACTGGTATACAGGCACGCCGAATCCAAAGCACAAGGGATACGGCTCAGGCGCGGGAGACAGACAGATGTCCCGCACGCGCTTTCGGCGTCGTCTTAAGGATAAGAGGCGCAATGCCTGCCGCGTTTTTCGGGCAATAGAAGCCCTACTGGCACGCGACCAGAATTTTCGGCGGGTTAGGCCGAGGAGTGAAAACCAGAACGGGCGTTGCGGCCCAGGCTGGTGGGGGGTAAACCTACTCGACGCCAAAGACGCGGAAGGTCGAAGTATGTGTAACGACGCCTGCGCGCATCCCGTCGGGATGCGGTTGCCGGAAGTGCAGGCTCGCGGCAACTAAAGGGTCTCCGGGTTTTGCGAGGACGGAGGCCTCGGCGGCTGAGAACGCAGCCGCTACGTTGAGTGAGGCTCAATCATCGCCCAGGACAAGGTTCACGTCAAGCCAGCCGGTAAACAGGCATGGAGCCAGAGCCAATCGGGAAAGCCCAGGTGCTAGACTATGCGGCAATGTAGGGATACGGCACGCCGTGCCCGCGAAGATGCCAGAACTCCGACAAGGAACACGCAGTAAGTGACCGTAGCCACCATCACCCTAAGCCAGCTCGAATCCCATCTATGGGAAGCCGCGAACATCCTGCGCGGGCCGGTCGATGCCGCAGACTTCAAGACCTACGTTTTTCCGCTGCTGTTCTTCAAGCGCCTGTCCGACGTGCATGACGAAGAACACCAAGCCGCGCTGGAAGAGTCCGATGGTGACGAGGAATACGCCCTGTTCCCGCAGAATTACCGCTTCCAGGTGCCCGAGGATTGCCACTGGCGCGATGTGCGGGCCGTATCCACCAATGTCGGGCAAGCCTTGCAAAAAGCCCTGCGCGGCATTGAGCAGGCCAATCCGGAAACGCTGTACGGCATCTTCGGCGATGCCCAATGGACGAACAAAGAACGCCTGTCCGACGCCCTGCTGCGTGACTTGATCGAACATTTCTCGCGCCTCAACCTAGGCAACCAAGCCGCCCAGGCCGACATCCTCGGCCAGTCTTACGAATACCTGATCAAGAAATTCGCCGACGCCACCAACAAGAAAGCCGGCGAGTTCTACACCCCGCGCTCCGTTGTGCGGCTGATCGTCAACATCCTCGACCCGCAAGAAGGCGAGTCTATTTGCGACCCGGCCTGCGGCACCGGCGGCATGTTGCTGGAAGCCATCCACCATGTGAAGGAAAACCACGGCGACGACCGTACCCTATGGGGCAAGCTGTTTGGTCAGGAAAAGAACCTCACGACTTCGGCCATCGCCCGCATGAACCTGTTCCTGCATGGCGCAGCGGATTTCCAGATCGTGCGCGGCGACACCTTGCGCAATCCGGCTTTTTTCATTGGCGACAACCTCGCCAGCTTCGATTGCGTCATCGCCAATCCGCCCTTCTCGCTGGAAAAATGGGGCGAAGAGGTTTGGGCCAGCGACCCCTACGGGCGCAATTTTGCCGGGATGCCGCCGGGCAAGAGCGGCGACTATGCCTGGATTCAGCACATGATCCGCTCCATGGCCCCAAAGTCGGGCCGCATGGCGGTGGTGTTGCCCCACGGCGCATTGTTCCGCATGGGCAAGGAAGGCGAGATCCGCCGGAAGATTCTCAACATGGATCTGCTCGATGCCGTCATCGGCCTGGGGCCGAATTTGTTCTATGGCACTGGCCTGGCCGCCTGCATCCTGGTTTTCCGCCAGCGCAAAGCGCCGGAGCAGAAAAACCAAGTGCTCATTATCGACGCCTCGAAAGAATTCAAGACGGGCCGCGCCCAAAACGAACTGCTGCCCGAACATGTCGAACGCATCCACCGTTGGTATCAGTATTACATCAACGTCAAAGGCATCGCCCGCGTAGTCGGTCTTGAGGAAATTGCCGCCAACGATTACAACCTCAACATCCCGCGCTATATCGAACCTGTGCTAGACCGAGAAGAAACCACCGTGGAAGAAGCCATGAAGCGGCTCAAGCAAAGCGCCGAAGCGGCGTTCGCGGCAGAAGAACGGTTGCTGGCTTTGCTTAAGCAAGAGGGGCTGTTGTCATGAGCATCCCCCAACAACAACTCGAAGCCTATCTCTGGGGCGCGGCGGTGCTGCTGCGCGGCACCATCGACGCGGGCGACTACAAGCAATTCATCTTCCCCTTGCTGTTTTACAAACGCCTGTGTGATGTGTTCGACGAGGAGACTCAAGCCGCGCTGGCGGCGTCGGGTGGCGATGCGGACTATGCCGCCTACCCTGAAAACCACCGCTTCCAGATTCCCCAAGCGGCGCACTGGCGCGAAGTGCGCCAAGCCGCCTCCAATGTCGGGCAAGCCCTGCAAAACGCCTTGCGGGCCATCGAGACCGCCAACCCGGAAAAGCTTTACGGCATCTTCGGCGATGCCCAATGGACCAACAAAGACCGCCTGCCCGATGCCATGCTGCGCGATCTGGTCGAGCATTTCAGCACGCTGGAACTGACCCTCGCCAACCTGCCCGAAGACGAACTAGGCCAGGGCTACGAATACCTCATCAAGAAATTCGCCGACGATTCCGGCCACACTGCCGCCGAGTTCTACACCAACCGCACCGTTGTCCACCTGATGACCGAAATGCTCCAGCCGCAGCCCGGCGAAAGCATTTACGACCCGACTTGCGGCTCTGGCGGCATGTTGCTCTCCGCCATCGCCCATTTGCGCCGGCAGGGCAAGGAATGGCGCAATGTCCGCCTGTACGGGCAAGAGCGCAACCTGATGACCTCCTCCATTGCCCGCATGAACTGCTTCCTGCACGGCATCGAAGATTTCCGCATCGAGCGCGGCGACACCCTCGCCGAACCGAAACTGGTGCAGGGCGACCGGCTGATGCAATTCGACGTGGTGTTGGCCAATCCGCCCTATTCCATCAAGCAATGGGATCGAACCGCCTTCACCCAAGATCCGTGGGGCCGCAATACGCTCGGCACCCCGCCGCAAGGCCGTGCCGACTACGCCTTTTGGCAGCACATCCTCAGCAGCCTTAGTCCCCCCTCGCCCAGAGGGAGAGGGGCCGGGGGAGAGGGTTTTTCTGGCCGCTGCGCCATCCTCTTCCCGCACGGCGTCCTGTTCCGCAAGGAAGAAGCCGAGATGCGCCGCAAGCTGGTCGAAGCGGATTGGGTCGAATGTGTGCTGGGGCTGGGGCCGAATCTGTTCTACAACTCGCCAATGGAAGCCTGCGTCGTCATCTGCCGTAGCGCCAAGCCGCAAGCGCGGCGGGGCAAAGTCCTGTTTATCAACGCCGTCGGCGAAGTCACCCGCGAACGCGCCCAAAGCTTTCTGACCGACGAGCATATCCAGCGCATCGTCCAGGCTTACCAACAGTTCAGCGACGAACCCGGCTTCACCTACGTCGCCCGCTTGGAAGAAATCCGCGCCAAAGACAGCAGCTTGAATATTCCGCTGTATGTCGCCGCGTCGGCCTCGCCGCAAGCGGCGCAGGCAAGCCCGCTGGCAAACCCGGCGGACAGCTTGCCGCAAGCGTTGGAAGCCTGGCTGGCTTCGCGCAAAACCGTTACCGAATCCTTAAGCGCCCTGTTGCCCGGCCTCAGTTTGCCCAAGCTGGATGAAACCTTGCGGGGCGTTGCCGATAGCGGGTTATTTGATCGCAAAGGCTGGCGAAGATTGCCGTTCGGGGCTTTCGCGCAAAACATAACGACCCGCGCCGAACCGGTGGAAGCGGCGGACGAGATTTATGTCGGGCTGGAGCATTTAGACCCGCAAAGCCTGCACCTGCGCCGTTGGGGCAAGGGTAGCGATGTGATCGGCACCAAGTTTCGTTTCAGCAAGGGTGACATCATCTTTGGCCGACGCCGCGCCTACCAACGCAAGCTGGTCGTGGCGGAATTCGGTGGCATCTGCTCGGCCCATGCGATGGTGATCCGGGCCAAGCCGGACGTGGTGCTGCCCGAATTCCTGCCGTTTTTGATGATGAGCGACAAGTTCATGAGCCGCGCCATGGAGATTTCCGTCGGTTCGCTGTCGCCCACCATCAGTTGGACGACGCTCAAGGATGAGGAATACGAACTTCCGCCCATTGAACAGCAGCGGCGGATTGCGGAGGTGCTTTGGGGGGTGGATGACAGCGAGCAAGCCCAGATAAAACTGACCAATTTTGTTATTGCTACGCGAGAATCATGGTTGGAGACAGCGCTCAATGGGCCAAAATCGAAGCAAGTAAAAATTGAAGAATTTGGTCAAATAATCACTGGTACAACGCCAAAGACATCCGAACGTAGCTACTACGATCCGCCCGACTATCTTTTTGTGGCACCAGCAGACATTACTGGAACTCGCTACGTTACTTCGGCTGAGAAGAAGATTTCCTATGCTGGACTCAACGTCGGTCGGCCAATTTATAAAGATACTGTGATGGTTGTTTGTATTGGGTCAACAATAGGAAAAGTAGCAATGGCGGGCGAACTTTGTATTACGAACCAACAAATAAACTCTATCGTGTGTAATTCAGACCACAATCCATTGACTGTTTATTACGCGTTGCGTCGTCAGCAAAATCTTTTCCAGCAGGTTGCCACATGTACTGCGGTTCCAATCCTTAACAAGAAAAATTTTTCAGAGCTGACAATTTCATATCTCAAAAATATACATGAGGAAAACACTGTCGCTGATCGATTGCTAGAATTTGAAGATGCTGAAAAATGCATGGAAAAATCGGTGCAAGATTCGCAAAATCTTAAATATATCCTTATCAACCGATTTTTATAATCTCTTAAGTATGGCTTTTTCAAACCAAGTCGGCTTGGATAGGAAACATGGCTCCTGACTACCTAAAATCCCAAATCGCCCTAGGCGAAGACAGCCGCCGCCAGTTCAAGCAGGACGTGACGAATGCCGACGCGCTGGCCGCTGAAATGGCGGCGTTCGCCAATTCCGAGGGCGGGGTGATTTTGCTGGGCGTGGCGGATGACGGTTCTGCGCCGGGCTTGTCGCTTGCGGATGTGGCGCGGCTGAATCAATTGATTAGCAACGCGGCTTCGCAGCATGTGCGCAGCCCGTTGACGGTGCGCACGGAAAACATGGAGTTGGACAACGGGCGCATTGTGATTGTGTTGATCGTTCCGAAAGGCATCGACAAGCCGTATTTCGACCGCAACGGCGTGATTTGGCTGAAAAGCGGGGCCGACAAGCGGCGGGTGAATTCCAAGGAAGAATTGCGGCGGTTGTTCCAAAGCGCGGATCAGTTCCATGCGGACGAGTTGCCGACCAAGGCGGGCATCGACAAACTCGACAAGCTGCGTTTCCGGGATTTTCTGCGCGACGTGTACCAGCAGCCTTGGCCGGAAACGGCGGACGAGTTGTTGACGCTGTTGCAGAATATGAATCTGGCGACGGATGACGGCGTGTTGAATCTGGCCGGGGTGTTGCTGTTCGCCGAGCGGCCCGAATGGATCAAACCGCAGTTCATCATCAAGGCCATCCGCTATCCCGGCAACGCCATCCATTCCACGGAATATCGGGATACCGAGGATTTTGACGGGCCGTTCCGCAAGCTGTTTGACAATGCCTTGGCGTTCATCAACCGCAACCTGCACAAAGTCCAGGCCGGGCAAGGCGTGAACTCGCCCGGCGTCCCGGAGATTCCCGCCTCGGTGTTTGAAGAGTTATTGGTGAATGCTTTGGTTCACCGCGACTATCTAGTCAGCGCGGCGATTCGGTTGTTCATCTTCGACGACCGCATTGAAATCATCAGCCCCGGCCATCTGCCGAATAACCTGACCGTCGAGAAAATCCGGGCGGGCATGTCCAATATCCGCAACCCGATCCTGGCTTCCTATGTGGCGAAAGGCATGTTGCCTTACCGAGGCTTGGGTTCCGGCATTAAGCGGGCCTTGAAGGATTGGCCAGACATAGACTTTACCGATGACCGGGAACGCTGCTTGTTCATTGCCACTGTGAAGCGAAAACCATTGGATTAAGCCAAACCGAGTCGGTTTAAGCATGAGCATGGGAGATAAAAGGATGACGTTCAACGAATCGAACACCGTCGAGCAGATGATCTTGGATGCTGTCGCCAAGATCGGCGGCTTGGGCCAGAAGAACCTACGCGAGAACTCGCCGCCGGGCTGGGGTGATTCGCTGGGTGGCGAATTCAAGCCTGCCCATTGGGGTTACCTGCCCGCCGCCCAAGTGCCGCGCCAGTCGGGCGACGTGATGGTGGAGCCGTGGCTGCGCGAGGCGCTGCTTCGCTTGAATCCCGGCATCGCCGCCCAGCCCGACCGCGCCGACGAGGTGATTTACAAGCTGCGGGCCTGCATCCTTGCCGTGCAGGCCGATGGTTTGGTGCGGGCCAACGAGAATTTCACGGCCTGGCTGCGCGGCGAGAAGACCATGCCTTTCGGCCCGAACGGCGAGCATGTGCCAGTGTGTTTGCTGGATGCCGACCAGCCCGCCAATAACCGGCTGACCGTGACCAACCAATGGACATTCCAAGCCGGGGCGGTGGAGAAGCGCTTTGACGTGGTGTTCGTGGTCAACGGTTTGCCGCTGGTGATTGGCGAGGCGAAGACGCCGACGCGCAGCGCGGTGACGTGGTTCGACGGCGCGTTCCAGGTCAACCAGATTTACGAGAAGGAAGTGCCGGCTATGTTCGTGCCGAATGTCTTTTTGTTTGCCACCGAGGGCCGCTTGTTCCGCTATGGATCGATCAAAATGCCCATTGATAAGTGGGGGCCTTGGCGCGACGAGGACAACCCAGAGGAAGGCCAGTTGCAGCAGGTGCGGGCCACGGTAGAAAGCCTGCTGCGGCCCGCCGTGGTGCTGGACATTTTGCAGAACTTCACGCTGTTCGCCACCGACAAGAAGCACCGCCGTATCAAGCTGATTTGCCGTTATCAGCAGTATTTCACCACCAATCAAATCATCGACCGCGTGGTGAAGGGCTATCCGAAAAAAGGGTTGATCTGGCATTTCCAAGGCAGCGGCAAATCCTTGCTGATGGTCTTCGCCGCGCAAAAGCTGCGCTTGCATCCGAAGCTGGGCAATCCCACGGTGCTGATCGTGGTGGATCGCATCGACCTGGACACGCAAATCACCGCGACTTTCAACGCCGCCGACGTGCCGAACATGGTCAGCGTGGCCACCCGTCAGGAATTGCAAACGCTGCTCGGCCAGGACATGCGCAAGGTGCTGATTACCACGATCCACAAATTCGGCGAGGCCGGCGGGCGGCTGAACGAGCGCTCGAACATCATCGTCATGGTGGACGAGGCCCACCGCACCCAGGAAGGCGACTTGGGCCGCAAGATGCGCGAAGCGTTGCCCAATGCTTTTCTGTTTGGTCTGACCGGCACGCCGATCAACCGCGCCGACCGCAATACTTTCTGGGCCTTCGGCGCGGACGAGGATGAAAAAGGCTATCTCAGCCGCTATTCGTTCCAGGATTCCATCCGCGACAAGGCGACCTTGCCCCTGCATTTCGAGGCACCGGCGGTGCGCCTGAAAATCGACCGTGCCGCCATCGACGAGGCTTTCAGCCAGCTTACCGACGATCTTTCCGAACTCGACCGCGACGACCTCGCCAAACGCGCCGCCAAAATGGCCGTGTTGGTGAAAAACCCCGAGCGCATCCGCGCCGTGGTCGGGCACATCGTCACCCACTATCAAACCAAGATCGAGCCAAACGGCTTCAAGGCGCAGGTGGTGGTATTCGACCGCGAATGCTGCGTGTTGTACAAGCAGGCGATGGACGAGTTAATCGGCCCGGAAGCCAGCGCGGTGGTGATGCACACCAGCGCCGTCGACCCTAAAGAATGGAAGGCGCATTCCCGCGACAAGGACGCGGAAGAGAAGCTGCTCGACCGCTTCCGCGACCCCGCCGACCCGCTGCGCTTCGTGATTGTCACCAGCAAGCTGCTCACCGGCTTCGACGCGCCGATTTTGCAAGTGATGTACCTGGACAAGCCGATGAAGGATCACAACCTGCTGCAAGCCATCTGCCGCACCAACCGCACCTTTGGACAGGAAAAGACCCATGGCCTAATCGTGGACTATATCGGCATTTTCGACGATGTGGCCAAAGCCTTGGACTTCGACGAAAAGGCCGTGCAACAGGTAGTCAGCAATATCGACGAATTGCGCAAAGCGTTGCCGATGCAAATGCAGAAATGCCTAGCCTTCTTTGGCGGCGTGGATCGCACCGTGGGCGGATACGAAGGGCTGATGGCCGCGCAGCAGTGCGTGCCGGACAACGACAGCCGCGACCGCTTCGCCGCCGAGTATTCGGTGCTGGGTTCGATCTGGGAGGCGCTGTCGCCCGATCCTTGCCTGACACCTTACCAGACCGATTACAAATGGCTGACCCAGGTGTATGAATCGGTGAAGCCGCCCAGCGGCAACGGCAAGTTGCTCTGGCATGCCCTGGGCGCGAAGACCGTCGAACTCATCAACGAGAATGTCCACCTGGAATCGGTGCGCGACGACATTGAGACCTTGGTGCTGGACGCAGATGTGCTGGAAGAAATCCTGCAAGACATCGAACCGGGCAAACGTGCCAAGGAAGTGGAAATCAAACTCATGGCCCGGCTGCGCAAGCATCTCGGCAACCCCAAATTCACCGCCTTAGGCGAACGCTTGGAGAAAATCAAAGAACGCCACGAGCAAGGCTTTTTGACCAGCCTCGAATTCCTCAAGCAGATCCTCGAAATCGCCAAGGAAGTCTTGCAAGCCGAGCGGGAAAGCGACCCGGAAGAAGAACGCGACCGCGCCAAGGAGGCGCTGACGGAGCTATTCAACGAAGCCAGAAACCGCAACACCCATATCATCGTCGAGCGCCTCGTCGCGGACATCGACGACATCGTGAAGAAAGTGCGTTTCCCCACCTGGCAGCACACCACCCAAGGCGAGCGCCTAGTCCAAAAAGCCCTGCGCGATGTGCTCTATCTGAAATACAAGCTGAAAGACCAGGACTTGTTTGATCGGGCTTATGGGTACATCAGGCAGTATTACTAGGAGGCTGGCTAGTCCGACTCGGTTTTAAAAACCGAGTCGGACTTTCGGCGTATCGACGCTTGCGTTGCTACCCGTGCGTTGCCTCCATTGGCAGAGCGCCAGAGTTATCCACAGGGCCGCGCTTCTGATATTTCAAAAGACTTCCGATCTCTTTTCTGATAATTCGCAACGCAAAAACGCGAAATTTTTAATTAAAAATCAGTAACTTGAATTTTTCACTCACGACACATGTAGGGATGTTGCACGACAGATTTAGGGGGCATGTGACGACAAAACGAGGGAGGTCTTTACGACAAATTGAGGGGGTAGTCACGACGGATCGAGGGGGCTGTGGATGAAATTTAGAGGGCACGGCGGAGGGTGGATATTGCACGACACATGACTTTATAAAAAAGTCGTGTATCATTGTTTTCCAATGTCCCTGGCAAGCAAGCGAGTCTTCCCATGCAACCTTCAAAGCCTCAAACTAGAACGTTCCAACAACGCCAGACTCAGACGCACATCGTGAAGCCTGCTGAACTCATCGACATTCGGGAAATATCGGAAGGGCTGACCCTCGCCGACCGGCGGATCTACAACCTGCTGCTCTCGAATGCCTGGGACAACATCCAGGAGCCGGTGTTACACCCCATCCGCCTGCATGAGTTGCGCAAATCGGACAAGGACAACGCCCGCCCACGGGACAGCCTGCGGCGTTTGATGAAGGTGGTTGTGTCGTTCGACGTGGTGGAGGATGGCATCAAGCGCGAGGTGCTGACCCAGCTTTTGGGGCCGTGCAAGCTCGACCAGAACCCGCAAGGCTTGGCCTATTACACCTTCCCCGAACCGATACGCAACGCGCTGGAATCCTCCAGCATTTTCGCCCGGCTGAAGCGGGATGTGCTGTGCCAGTTCCGCAGCAAATACGCCCTGAGCCTGTATGAGATGGTGCAGAAGCGGGCGAACCTGACGTTCAAGACCAGCGAGGATTTCAGCATTGAAGACATGCGGCAAAAGCTCGGCGTGGAGAAGCACAAATACCAAAAGCTTTGCGACTTGCAGACCCGCGTCCTAAAGCCTGCGGTGACGGAAGTGAACGAGTTGTCCGATGTCGATTGCATGATAAGCTCGATCATCGAAAACCGGAAAGTGACCGGCCTGCGCCTGTCGTGGCTGAAAAAAGAAACCGCCGAAACAGGCAAGCCCCTGCCAAACCAAGGCGGCAGCAAACCGGCAAAGACCACTGCCCCGGCCTTGCGGATCGTCAAAAGCGAACCCAGCGTAGTCGAACCGCCCAAACCCGCCAAGCGCCTGCGGGCCTTGAACACCCGCGAATGCGAGCAGCTAAAGAAAACCTTCCACGGCTACGACATTTATTATTTCTATACCGAGTTCCAGGATTGGCTGGAAAAGACGGGCCGCGAAATACCTGAAAAACCGGCGGCGGCGTTTACCAACTGGCTAAAAAGCTACTACAAGATAACCGGGCCGTTGCAGCGTTGACTCAACGCGAGCGATGCGCTTCGTGCCTCAGCGCATCCTACGGCCCTTAGCGGCAAACAAAATCCTTGTTAGCGCACCATAACATGCAAAACCCAAAAACCGGAAAGCTTCATAGCATTTTCTTATAATAATCCACTGCGTACCTATTAATGCATCTATAAACTCAGGCATGCCGCACACGGCTAATAACTGATATGCTTTCACAATTCCAGGATTATCACCTATGGCCCTGCTCAAACTCAAAACATCAAATATCAATTCTTTTTGTACAATTTTTCCTTGTAATAATTGAGACCATATCTGGCTTCTTGTTGTATTTATTACCCCCAAAATATTATCAGTTTCACCAAAAACAGTAATAATATTTGACTCATCAAGAAGAGAGCTTGGCAAGTTTTCTTTCAATTTTTCTAGTGCTTGCCATTCCCATGCGAATAGCCTAGAAATATGCGATCTATCATAAGGAGATCTTAGAAAGAGATGCTCGGTATGGCGAATAATTTCAATAGGATAAGCCATATATTTTACCATTAAATATTTTCCAATTACTGGTATATGCCTGAAATCACGGCATAATTGCATATACGCTCTTAACGTCTCTAAATATAACATATCAAAACGATAAGATTTCCCGGTGCGTGATTGCCCATATGCGAGTGCCGTTTTAAAGTCCTTTTCCGCGCATAATAATGATCCTGCCAACCAAGCATCGCTTGCTCTCCGCTCATGGATTAACATTACATCGATATCAGTCAACGCAATGAAGTCTCCTGTAATCTTAGAAGCTTCTTTATACAATCCAAGCTCTCTAAATGCTTCGTTCTGAATGTATAAAATCCTATTTACTGGCGTTATCTCCAAAAGATCTTGTTGCCCTTCACAGTATCGGCTGTACAACTCCACAAGATGACCTTGGCCTTCTAGAACACTGCGAGCTTTCTGTCCAAGCCCCATAGAAGTAAAAACTTTTGCGGTAACTATAAACTTCTGCCAATCGGGTACATTTATATCGAAATTCGGTGTCGAGCCAATGTGGGAACAGTTGGGAGGATCGGGAGGATCAGCTAGGTTCCAGTGCTTTCTTAGTTTATCAATAAATGACCTTGTTGGGCCTGTCCAGACATAGCATTTGGCGTTACAGCGTTTCTAAAGTTAGCCAGTTACTTGTAAAAATTCCTCTGCATGATTTACATAGCCAATGATATCATCCTGTGTAACCGTTTTGACTGCGGCTTTTATTGTTCTGACAATATCGTCGGGAAA
>Ga0265316_10005139_pt1 | contig 12825 bp, 7 predicted proteins | sample 4522metaG_FD_202092 | JGI IMG/M metagenome (GOLD analysis project Ga0265316, IMG submission 202092) | Rhizosphere microbial communities from Carex aquatilis grown in University of Washington, Seatle, WA, United States - 4-5-22 metaG | ecosystem: Host-associated > Plants > Roots > Rhizosphere >... | reverse complement strand
CTCCTCGCGCCCATGGTCGCTCGGCTTGCCCCCGAGTTCGTGCCCTTCGTGGACAGTGTCGCGCCGCTCGCGAACCGGGAAGTCGCACTTTGCTCGCTGCCGTTCGCGCTGGTCGTGCGCTGACTCGCCGAATCCAAAAGGAAGTCCAAACGAGGGGTCCCCCGGCGCAAGCCCTCGGCAAAGTCGGCGCAGGAAAGCTAAGCTATGGGTATGAGCGGCGCCGAGAGCAAGCAACCGGGTCTTCCAACGATCGACGTCACCGAACCCGGCGGCAAGCGGGACGGCGAGCGCCAGGCGATGGACCGGCGTCTCTTCATGCAGCTTCTTGTCTTCGACGCCCCCTCGGGGCGCGACGCGAATCACATGGCCAAAATGGCGCATGAACTCATGACCCATCGCCGCGTCGCTGGCGTGGTGTACGCGGACGCGATGTCCCCCAGGGGCCTCGGCCTCCTTACGTGGAGCGAGGACCCGGCCCATTTCGTTCGCAACGTGCGGGCCCTCTTCACGCACGAGTCGCTCGCGACAGCCATCCCACGAGACGACTACGCGATGCTGGGACGAACGTACGGCACAGGGCACGAGCCCGACCTCGAGCACGCTCTCCTACGACGATCCGTCGACAACGTGATGAACGAATCGCTCCCGTGGCACGTCTGGTACCCCCTGCGGCGAACGGCGGCCTTCGCGCGCCTCGATCCCCACGAACAGTCGATGATTCTCCGCGAGCACGCCCAGATCGGGATGGCGTACGGTGCCCAACAGCTCGCCCACGACGTGCGCCTCGCCTGCTATGGGCTCGACGCCGAGGACAACGAATTCGTCATCGGTCTGGTGGGTCGCGATCTGCATCCACTTTCGCACCTCGTCCAAGCCATGAGGAAGACGCGGCAGACGAGCGAGTTCATCGCCAAAATGGGGCCCTTCTTCGTGGGGTACGCGATCCATCGCGCCGCCGCGACACCAGCCTGAGCGACGTGTCCGCACCGCTCACGCGGCCGCGAATTCTCCGCCCGTGGAAGTTCGCTCCAAGATCGCACGCAGGCGCGACCGCGCTCGGTGGAGGCGCGAACGAACGGCGCTCTCGGTGGTGGAGAGGCGACGCGCGATCTCTTGCAGGCCGAGGTCCTGGTGATAGTGAAGCGCCACGACGTCCCTGTAGTCCGAGGGCAGCTCGTCGACGGCCTGCCGCACGAGAGCGTCCCGCTCTCCAGCCGCGGCGGCTCCGTCCGCGCGGCCGTAGGCGTCGGCATCGTTCGCCACCGGCAAACTCTCGAGCTCCGTTTGATCGAGCCCCTCGACAAGGCGCGCCCGGTGCCGGCGTTGCGAGCGCATCATCATCAACGCCTCGTTCGCAGTCACCCGAAAGAGCCACGTCGAGAAGCTCGAGTCGCCTCGAAAGGACCCGACCCGCCGGACGATCTGCATCAATGTCGACTGGGCGAGGTCTCGACGGTCTTCGTCGGAGAGTGGATAGCGGAGCAGCTGCTTCTCGATGTGCGGCTGCAGGGCAACTGCGAGGCTACCGAGCGCAGCCGCATCGCCGCGAGCCGCGTCTTCGAGGGTCGACTTGTCGATGCAAAAAGCCATGTGTTTCCTCAGTGGGTTTCGACCACTCGCGGGCGGGAACTCGAGTGGGTGCAGGACCAACCGCGATTGCGATGGCCGTGCCGCGGCACGTCCCGCGGAATCGCTCTGTTTTTGCAGCCCGAGGGCTGTTGGATCGGCGACAGGTGGCAGTCCATGGACAGTTGCGCCGTGGTTGACCGCGCTCTCGCGATGTGGTCAGCGTCGGGGGTCGTCATGAACGCCGAAGCGTCGTCACGCCCCGACAACGCCGCGGCGCAAGCTGCGGAGGTGCCTTCTCGGGCGCTCGAACACCCCCTTCCCGCCGGGATGCGGGATTTGCTGCCCGAGGAAGCGGCGGTGCGTCGCGGTATCTCCAAACGCGTGCTCGACCGCTTTGCGCTCTACGGCTACGCCGTGGTAACGCCCCCGGTCTTCGAATTCGCGGAGGTGCTCGAGCGCGGGCTCGGCACGCTTGACCCGGGGCACGTTCTCCGATTCGTCGAACCCGAGTCCGGTGAGGTTGCCGCCCTTCGGCCCGACATGACGCCCCAGATCGCTCGGATGATCGCGACCCGCTTGTACGAGCGACCGCCTCCGTTTCGACTCGGTTACGAGGGCACGGTCCTGCGCCGGCGGAGCGGGCGGGCGCGAAAGCACAGGCAAATTCCCCAGGTCGGTGTCGAGCTCGCGGGGATCGCCGGGCCGGAGGGAGACCTCGAGCTGCTGTCGCTCGCAGCAGAAGCACTTCGCGCCACCGGGCTCGAGCGATTCACCATCGACGTCGGCGACGCGGGGGTCGTGCGTGCTCTCATCGCTCCGTTGGCACCCGCCGATCAGGAGCGGCTGTCCGAGGCACTGGCGCGGAAGGACGAGCGGGAAATCGCCGAGGCTTGCGCGAGGTTCTCCATTCCCCACGGCGAAACGCTGGTCGCGCTTCCAACGTGGCACGGCGGGCGCGACGCCGTCGCCGAAGGAGCCCGGCGCCTTGCGGAGACTCCGGCGGCGGCCGCCGCGGCGCGCTTGCTGGCTCTCTTCGACGCGGCGGTCGCGCGCGGGCTCGGTCCCCACTTGGTGGCGGACCTGGGCGAGGTTCGCGGGTTCGCGTACTACACAGGAACGATCTTCCACGCCTACGCGCCCGGAACGGGCGATTCGGTGGGCTCCGGAGGCCGCTACGACGAGCTTCTCGCGCGCTTCGACTGGCCCATGCCGGCGGCCGGGTTTGCACTGGATCTCGACCGGATCACCGAGGCCCTGCGAGAGGCCAGGGTCGTCGAGGAGCAGCGTACGCGAGTGGTCGTAGTCGGTCCCGCGCTCGACCCTCGCGTGGCGGACCTGCGCGCGCATGGGATCGCGGCCGTAGCGGCGGAAAACCGCGCGGCTGCGCTCGCGTGGGCCCGCGCCTGGGGTTTCACGCACGTCCTCGATACGTCCGGTTGGGTGGATGCGAGAACCGGAGTTAGCATCGCGTCACCTTTGAGAGAAAGAGGAATGAGATGACCGCGGTCGTCGTCGTCGGCGCGCAATGGGGCGACGAAGGGAAAGGGAAGATCGTCGACATCTTCACGGAGCACGCCGACATGGTCGTCCGCTACGGCGGCGGTCCGAACGCCGGGCACACGCTCGTTGTGGGAGACGACAAGCTCGTCGTTCGCCTGATCCCGAGCGGAATTTTGCGCCCCCGGACGACCTGCGTGCTGGCGCAGGGGATGGCGATCGACCCTGCCAGTCTCGTGAATGAACTCGACGAGCTTGGCAAGCGCGGACTGCTGCGGGGTGCCGGGTCGCTTGTCGTCAGCGACCGCGCGCACGCGATTCTCCCGTATCACGTTCTCGTCGACACGCTGCGCGAGCAGGCTCCCGGTGCGCTCGGAACCACCAAGCGGGGCGTGGGCCCCTGCTACGAAGACAAGGCTGCCCGGCGGGGAATACCGCTCGGCGCGCTGCGGGATCTCGAACGAACCGAAGCGCTCGTCGCGCGGGCCCTCTCGTGCTGGACTCCGACGGTGGCCGCGCTCGGTGGAACACCGCCTAGTCTGCGCGAGGTGATGGACCGGCTGCGGCCAGCCGCCGAGCGCGTGGTCCCGCTCCTCGGAGAAACATCCAAAATCGTGGAGCGCGCGGTTCGTGACGACCGCCGGGTGCTCTTCGAAGGTGCGCAAGGGACTCTGCTCGACATCGATCACGGCACGTATCCCTTCGTGACGTCGTCGCACTCGACGGCGGGTGGAGCGTGCACGGGCGTCGGTGTCGGGCCGTCGCGCATCGACGAGGTCGTGGGCCTCGTGAAGGCGTACTGCACTCGCGTCGGCGGGGGCCCCTTTCCGACGGAGCTGATCGACGACGTGGGCGATCTTCTGCGCAAGCGTGGCGACGAGTACGGGTCGGTCACCGGGCGCCCCCGGCGTACGGGCTGGCTCGATCTCCCGGCGCTGCGCTATGCGGTTCGCGTTAACGGCCTCGACAGCCTCGCCTTGACCAAGCTCGATGTCTTGTCGGGCCTGGACACGATCCTGGTGTGTGTCGCGTATCGAACGCCCGCCGGTATCACGGACGACCTCCCCATCGACGACATCGATCGTGCCACGCCCGTCTACGAACCGATGCGCGGATGGAAAGAAGATCTGGCGGGCGCTCGAACCATGAGTTCGCTGCCCGACGCCGCGCGCGCCTACGTCGGACGTATCGAGCGCGAGGTCGGGTGCCCAGTCGCCCTGGTGAGCGTGGGGTTCCGACGGGACGAGACCATCATCCTGCGCAATCCTTTCGGTTCCTGAGCCCCCGTCTTTCGGCGGTAGAGACCCCTACGGGACCTTCGATATTCGCCGCGCTCGTTCAGTCGCAGGCGGCCCGAATCATCTTCGATGAGCTCGGCCTATTTGCCATATTGCGCGTAGCGTCATCGCGAGGCGCCGCATAGACTGACCCCGCTTCGACGATGACTCGACCCGCTGTCAAACACGGGAGCAGTGCCCCGGTCGCGAGCGCCGCGGAGAGCGAGCCGCTGCCGGTTAGCGGCCCCGCCCTTTCGGCCGATGGACCGGCCACGCCCATCCGCATGAAGCGGAGCAAAGCGGGACTCCGGCAGACGTTGCAGCGTATCTGCATGGCCCTCACGGCCGCGCAGACCGCAGCGGACGTACACCGAATCTTGTTCGACGAAGGCGCAGCGGAGATGCGCCTTCTGAACGCCGGATTCTGGCGCCTGCAAGACGGTTGCCTCGTGCTGCAAGGATCGCGCGGATATTCCGAGGAGTTCGCGAGGCTGCATACGAGAATCCCCCTTGATTCGAAGTTTCCGATGGCAAGCGTGGCTCGAACGGGCGAGCCCCGGTGGTTCGCTTCGCGGGCCGAGTACGGTCGAGCCTACCCGCAGGCCGGCGCGCCGCAGGTCGCGTTTGCCTGCTTGCCCCTGACGGTCCGCGGTCGATGCAGCGGCGGAATCGCGCTTTCTTTTCGGCACGAGCGCGATTTCAGCGCCGAGGAGCGCCGGCTGCTCCTGCTGCTGGGCGCGCAATGTTCCCAGGCGCTAGAGCACGCGCGGCTTTTCGAGGCCGAGAGCCGGGCGCGGCTGCGCATCGGACGGATGCACGAGGTAACCGCGGCGTTCTTGCGCGCGAGCACCGCCGAGGAGGTCGCCGAGGTCGCCTGCCGAATCGGGGGAGAAGCCGTCGACGCCCATTCGGCGACCCTTTGGACCGCCCGGGACGACGGCGGCCTGTCGCTGACCAGCTTGTGGGGCAGTCACCCTTCGGTCGTCGATCAGCTTCGGGAGCTCTCAGCCGGTGCCCTCGATCCCGTTCGCAGGTTGGGTGCCCTCTGGATCGAGACCGAGGACGATTACCAGCGCGTTCTCCCCGAGAGCTTCGAAAAGGCAAAGGCGGCCGGACGCCTCTTGGCGTGGAGCGCGATTGCGCTCGGGACCGAGGGGAAGGTGACCGGCCTCGTTTCCTTCGGGCACGCGAGCGGACATCGCTACGACGCCGATGAGCGGAGCTTCTGTATCGCGCTCGCCCAGCACTGCGCGCAGGCGCTGGACCGCGCGCGGCTACTCGACGCCGAGCGCCGATCGAACGACCGCCTGCGCCTCTTGGCTGCCGTCGGCGAAGCATTCTCGACGTCGATGGACCACGAGAGCACGCTTCAAGGCGTCGTGGGCCTGGCGATGCCGCTGCTCGCCGACTACGGGTACTTCGACATCGTCGCCGGCGATTGCGTGCAGCGCGTCGCCTGTGCGCACGAAGACCCCCAGACTGCACTAGAGCTGAGGCGCCCGCCTCGGCCGCGATCGGAAACGCGCGAGATCAAGGTCGACGCATTGTCGACGGGACGAGCGGGCTTCTACCCGCACGTGGACGAAGCATGGATGTGTCAGGTGGCCACGAGCGCGGTGCACCTCGACGCGATGCGAAGGCGCTCCCTCTCCTCGCTGATCACCGTGCCACTCGGCTCGCGGGGGGAGCTCGTCGGCGCGCTGACGCTTTGTTACGGAAAGACGAAGCGGCATCACGCCCGCGAAGACGTCGCGCTGGCCGAGGAACTCGCCTTCCGGGCAACGATCGCCATCGAGCAGAGTCGCCTCTATCGAAGCGCGCAAGATGCCGCTCGCCGGGCCGAGGATGCCAACCGCGTCAAAGACGAGTTCTTGGCCACGGTCAGCCATGAGCTGCGAACGCCGCTCAACGCCATCAGCGGCTGGTCGTCACTGCTCGTGCAGAGAATGGGCGAGCCAGCGGCCGCGAAGAAGGCCGTCGAAGTCATCCGGCGCAACGTCCAGGCCCAAACGCAAATCGTCGAAGACATCCTGGACATGTCGCGCATCATGACAGGCAAGTTGACGCTCGATTCCGAGCCGGTCGACGTCCTCGCGGTCGTGCGCGACGCGCTCGACGTGGTTCGGCCGTCCGCCGACGCGAAAGGCGTCACGACGACGTTCGTCGACCCGCCGTCGGAGCCTTGCTTGCTCGTAGGCGATGCGCGGCGGCTCCAGCAAGTGGCGTGGAATCTGCTTTCCAACGCGGTGAAGTTCACGGACGCCGGCGGCTCGGTCCAGGTGCGCGTACGCCAGGAGGGGCCCCAAATCGTCGTTACCGTCGACGACACGGGCAGGGGCATCGATCCCAACTTTCTCCCGCACGTATTCGAGCGCTTCAAGCAGGGCGACAGCTCCACGACGCGCGAGTTCGGCGGACTCGGGCTCGGACTCGCGATCGTTCGACACATCGTCGAGCTACACGGCGGGCGATCGCTGGCGGACAGCCAAGGCCCGGGCAAAGGGGCGACGTTTCGGATCGTCCTGCCCGTGCGCGCCGTATTGCCCGCGAGGGCCCAACCGAAGACAACGGCCACCTCGCGCCCGGCGCAACCCCCCGCAGCGCCGCCCAGCTTGGCCTTCCTCCGCGTGCTGGTCGTCGACGATCAGCTCGAGGCGCGCGAGCTCATCGAAGAGGTGCTGCGGAGTTTCGAGGCGGTCGTCGAGACGGCTTCGTGTGTACGCGACGCGATCCACGCGATGGGAAGCTTTCGACCAGACGTGGTCGTGACCGACATCGGAATGCCGGGCGAAGACGGGTATGCGCTGCTTCGCGCGGTGCGGGCGCGGCCTCGAGAAGACGGAGGTGCGGTCCCGATGCTCGCGCTCACCGCGTTCGCCCACACGGAGGATCGGCTGCGCATTCGGGCAGCCGGCTTCGACGACCAATTGTCGAAGCCGGTCGAGCCCAGCCGACTGGTCGCGCTGGTCTCCGAGTTGGCCCTGGAGAAGCCTGGTGCTTTTCGCCGATAGCTGCGCGATCCCGGCGTCGAGCGTGCTCGCCTACGGAAGTAGGCTCCGCGCGCTCGCCCGCCGGCCTCGCTTGCTCTCGACGAAAATCATCAGGCTTCTCCACCGCTCGCGTTCGAGGAGCGGTCGGGAAGCTACTAGGTGAGTGGTGTGGAACGCGCTTGGCCGAGGAGGCGGGGCGTAGGCGATAGGAGCGCGCCATGGGGCCGTCGCAGGGTAGCCCAGGGTTCTAAGAGCAGGAGTGGGGGCCGGCGATGGCGTGCGCCAGCGCATCGCGGATCTCGTCGCCGCGGGCATCGAGCGAAACTTTGGATCCGTCTATCTCGCTCACGTAGAACACGTCGGCGACGCGAGTCCCTTCCGTGTTGATCTTCGACAGCTTGATCGAAAGGGCGAGCTCGTGCAGCGTTTGGGCCAGCGTGTAGAGTAGGCCGGGGCGGTCCTTCGCATACACTTCGACGATCGTGTGGCGCGGCGACGAGCGATTGTCGAAGAGGATCTCGGTCGGCACGGCCGGACTCGGACGCTCGCGCCACGGCGATCCGGAGCCGATGCGCGCGCGCAAGAGTTCGGCGGGCGTGATCCGGCTCGCGCAGACGTCCTCCAAATCGCGCGTGAATCGCGGCAGATAAGCCTCGACGCCTTCGGTGCCTCCGTTCTGGTCGCGCACCCAGAAGAGGTCCAAGGCCTCTCGCTCCGCGCCGACGGGGTGCGAGTAGACTTCCGCCGTGAGCACCTCGAGACGGTTCGCAGTGATGGCCGCGGCGATGGCGGCGAGAAGGCCGGGCCGGTCGTCTGCCACGATGCACAGCTCCGCCGCCTCGGGGTGTCGCGAGGGGACGCGTGAAACGTGGACCGGCCGTCCCGCCCGCGCCGCAATCGCGCGGGCATGTTGAACGATCGACTCGGGCCGATTGGCGAGCAGATACCGTTCGGGCAAGAAGTCGATGAGGGCGTCGAGCGCATGGGGCGGTCCCGTCCACAACCCTCGGACGGCCTCGCAAACCCGCGCGACCCGCTCCGCATCGGCTCGAGGCTTTTGCCCCGACAGATACTCCTCGGAAGCGAAATACAGCTCGTCGAGCATTCGCTTCTTCCACGACGTCATCGCCGTCGGCGAGGTCGTGCTCACGTCGGCCACAGTAAGTAGGTAGAGGTCGCGCAAGCCTTCGCGTCCGCGCACGCTCCGGCAGAACTCCTCGATCGTCGCCGTGTCGTCGAGGTCGCGTTGGGTTGCGACCTGGTACATGAGAAGGTGGTTTTCGACCAGCTGCTTGGCCTCGTCCACGTCTTCCGCCGATAGCCCCAGGCGCGGGAGAATGCGCTGGCACAGTTCGGCACCCACTTTCGAATGGTTCGTTCGAAGCCCGCTCGCGTCGGGCCAGCCTTTGCCGACGTCGTGGAGCAGCGTGGCGAGAAAGAGGGGCACCGGACGCGCGATCTCGGCGGCCAGTCGAGAGGCAAGCGGATACTCGGCGGCGAGCGCGCCGCGCGCCAGCCCGAGCAGTCGATCGAGCGCGGCGACCGAGTGAACGTCGACCGTGAAGACGTGGTACGTGTCGTGGTGAACGCGGCCGGTCACGGGCAAGAACTCCGGTACCATGGCCAGAAGCAGGCCGACGTCGTGGAGCTCCCGAACGATCGACCCTCGCTGCGAGCGCTCGGGCACCGTGCAAAGAAGCTCGACGAACAGCTCGGCGGCCTTCGGATCGGCACGCAGTCGTTCGCACCACGACGGATCGTCAGCCGCTCGTGCGATGGCGTCGCGTGCGTAGGCGAGCAGCGGCGCGTCGTGCCGGGCGCACGCGGCGAAGGCGCGGAGCGAGAGCGCGGGGTCACGCTGGAGTTCGATGCCGCCTGCGATGGTCACTTGGCCGTCGAACAGGTGGACGCCCGCGCCGGCGTCGATCCGCGGGGTGAACCGCCCGGGGCGCCTCCGGGGCCGGAGACGTTCGACCAGGCTCGCGCGCGCACGCGTCACGCTCCGCGCGTGCAAGTAAAAAGCCTGCATCAACCTCTCGGCCGCCTGGGCGCGATCATCGGGTCGAAGGCTGCCCCGCGAGCCTATGGCACGTTCCGGCGGCGGGATCGAAGGATGACGGTCTCCGTACCCCATCGCAACCGCAAGCTCCTCCTGCTCCTCGAAGCCGAGTCGATCGGCCTTGCGTCCGGCGCGCGCGTGCAGGCGGTTGCGCAGGCGCCACAAGAACTCCTCGGCGTCCCGAATCTCCCGCGCCTCCCTTGCCACGAGAACACCGAGCCGGACCAACTCGTCCCACGCGTTCGGGCCCGCCGCGCTCGTGTCGCCGCCGACGCGATAACGCGCGCGCGCCGCCCAACGAGCCCCGTCGAGGTCCCGCAGACCACCCGCGCCGTTTTTTACCTCGGGCTCGAGCAAGTGGACTGAACCGCCGAAGCGCTCGTGCCGGGCGGCGGCCTCCGCGTCGAGGCGGTCGAGAAATGCTCCGAGCGTTTCCGGTCCGAATAGGCTCTCGTTCGAGCGCGCTACCAAGTCGAGCAGGAGCGCTTCGTCCCCTGCGAGAAGTCGAAGATCGAGGAGCGCCGTGGCGGTTGCCAAGTCTTTCTCGGCGAGCGCGACGGCGTCGCCCGTCGCGAGCACCTGATGGCCGACCGCCAGATTGGCGTCCCAAAGCGGATAGAGAACACCCTCGGCTATCGTCGTCGCTTCTTTTGCGCTGACGAGTCGTTCGTCGATGAGCAAGACGACGTCGGCGTCGCTTCGTAGCGCGACGGCGCCCCTCCCGAAGCTGCCCGCAGCGGCGAGAGTCACCCCTCTCGGCAGCCCCGCGCGGCGGGCGGCCCCCTCGAAGAGGAGCTTGAAGCATCCATCCAAGAATCGAGCGTTCGCGCGGCCGAGCTCCATCCCGTCCGCGCCGGCCGCTAGCCGCGCCAGCAGGCCGGCGCGATGGCGCTCGAGCGATCGCCGGAGAACCGCGGCATCGAGCGACGTCGGCGGAATGCTCTGGAGAGGGCTCGCGGTCGTGGAGGGGAGTGCGTGGGCCATCGACGGTTGAAGACTGCTTCCGCGAATATGCCGATGAAGGGTAGTCGGCGATTCCCCACGCGCAAAGCATCTTTACCAGAAATGCTCCCGCAACATTCGCGAAACATTGACTTCCCGCGCAAGCCGCTCACTCGAACTCCTGTTCTTGCGTCAGGGCGCGTTCGAGCTCCGCGAGTCCCCCGCTGACGTCGAGTTCGACGCCGAAATGCCGGAAGCTCATTCCAGTCGAATAGAGGACTTTGAAGAGGTTGTGCGAACGGCACTGCTCGCCCATCTGACCGATGCGGACGACGTTTAGCCCGAAGGAGCCTGAGATTTCGACACGGAACTTGCGCGACATGTACGATAGGACTGCGCTCGCATCGACACCCTCTGGGACCCGGATTGCGATTACCGAATTGAGGCGGTTCTCGCGTGGAATCAGCATCCGCAGGCCCATTGCTTCGAGGCCTGCCTGGAGCGACTCCGAGCTGATCCGGTGTCGTTCGTGCCGGGGCCCCAAGCCCTCGGCGCACACGAGGCGGAGCGCCTCGTAGAGCGCCAGTATCCCGGGAACGGGCGCCGTGTAGTGATATTGATGTTCCCCCCAGAATCGCTGTGCGCGCACGGCGTCCAAACACCAGTGACTCGGCTTCTCTCGCCGCTTCTGAATGACCTGCCACGCGGCGTCCGAAAATGCGATTAGCGACACACCCGGAATCGACGAAAGGCCCTTTTGGCCCCCCGTCACCACCGCGTCGAGGCCCCATCCATCCATTTCGAGGGGCATTGTGCTCAGCGTCACGACCGCGTCGACGATCGTCAGCGCGCCGTGCTCCCTCGCAATCTGCGCAATCTGCGGGAGTTCGCCGTTGAGAACTCCGCACGACGTTTCCCCCTGCACGAGCGTCACTACGTCGAATCGCTTCTTCGCGAGCGCCGCGCGCACCATTTCCGACGAGATGGGCCGGCCGGTCTCCGGCTCGAGTACGGTCACATCCGCACCGACGCAAGTCGCCATCTCGCCGAGACGACCGCTGAAGGTCCCCGTTTTAAGGCACAGCACGCGGCGGCCCGGCCAGAGCAGATTGGCGACGGCCATCTCCATGGCCGCGGACGCGGGACCGGCGACGCCCATGAGCTTTTCGCCGCGCGTCTGGAATGCGTACCGGGCCATGTCCTTCAGGTTCTTGATGACCCGATCCATCGTCTCGCCCAGATGGTTGATGACGACTCCGTTTGCGCGGGCGACAGCGTGAGGGATGGGAACCGGACCGGCCCCCATGAGCAGGAGCGGTTCGGACGGAAGGATGGCGTCGAGCGGGAAGAGTTCGGGGGGCGGGAGAGAGACACTGCTTGCCATGGGCTGAGATTGCTCCGGTCTATCGGGGACGTGAGGCTTTCACCTTCGGCTCGGCGTCGGGTCGGGGCTCGGGGGCGACGGAAAACGGGCCATCGGGCACCGTATCGCCATTCTCCGAAGGACGCATCCCCTCGAGGGCCGCGGCCTCCGACCTCGGATCCCGGCGAGTTGAACAGACCCGACTCGAAGTTGCCCGTGGTCGTCATCTGAGCCGAACGCGGTCGCGCCCATCGGGGGCCCGCGCAGTCGCGAATGCGGGTTGTGGCGATTCAATTTCACGTGAGGGGTGAAATCGTCCGACCGAAATGCGGCTACGGGCGACGCCTACATTGCAATTGCGACCCGCGCGCGCAATCGTGCATGTAATGCGTACCCTTGTGATGCTCGGGTTGCTGGCGACAGCGGCCTGCGGGCTCGATGAAGGGGGGTTGGGCGCCGATCCGGTCGACGCGGATATGGCGTCCGAGGGGGCCACGACGGATGAAGGGCCCATTGCGATAGAAGACGGCGGCGCGGTCTTCGACAGCGCCATCGTATTTTCGGCCGTGGACGCCGTGTCGGGCGTTGACGCGGGCGGACAAACGACGCACGACGGGCCGTCGGGAGTCTCGCCGGTCTACCTCGACTCGAGCAAGCCGGTCGTCGCCGACGCGGGCGATGGCGCGCCTGTCGTGGCGACCGCGAGCGAGGCCGGCGGTGTTCCGCCCGGGGACGCGGCGGGCGACGCCGTTCGTGACGCCGTTTCCTCGAGCGACGGAGCCGCGTGCACGCTGAGCATCCCGGCCAGCTGGACGCTGTCGGTATACACGACCGGTGCAGGCGCCTGCCCGACCGGATACCCCGAGCACGTCGCGTACGCGAGCCCGACCATCGGCGCGAACGCATGCTCTTGCGGCTGCACCGTAACGCAAGACGGGGACTGCCTCCAAGGAACGATTGCGGTCTCGGGGAATGCCGACAACGGGGCCACGTGCGACACACCCATTCTCACGATCGACGTGAGCGGCGGGGGTTCGGCTTGCTTCACCGTTCCTTCGAGCTCGCAGGGCGTGTCTCTGCCGGCGCGGACGCAGGCGTCCGCCTTGCCGCCGGACGGAGGAACGTGCG